>Ga0334898_1000023_pt1 | contig 324756 bp, 300 predicted proteins | sample GraSluR3_MG_10_FD_207228 | JGI IMG/M metagenome (GOLD analysis project Ga0334898, IMG submission 207228) | Sludge microbial communities from methane-producing bioreactor in Wageningen University, Netherlands - Granular Sludge_3_08-R3 | ecosystem: Engineered > Bioreactor > Anaerobic >...
CTGATCGATATCGAGCAGGCACAGGGCCATCTGACGGCCTTCGCGCTGGGCATGGGCGGCTTCCTGGTCGAACCGCTGCCGCAGCAGGGTCCGGTTCGCCAGACCGGTCAGCTGATCGTAGTGGGCCAGGTGGATGATGTGTTGGCGGGCCTTTTTCTGCTCCGTGATGTCCATGAGCAGGGCCATGATGCCGGTAACCTGTTGCTGGTCGTCGAGCAGGGGCGCGGAAAACAGCAGCAGATCGAGGCGGCTGCCGTCGCGTCGCTGGCGCTGGACCTCGAGTCCGGACAGAGCTTCCCCACGGCTGCCCCGGGCGATGAAGCTGAAGAACTCCTCCTTGAACTCCATGGGCACCGTCGGCAGGGGCTGACCGAGGACTTCTTCCGCGGTCCATCCGAACAGCCCTTCGGCCGCCGGGTTCCAGAAGGTCACGCAGCCCGCCAGATCCATGGTCAGAACCGGCAACGGGCTGGCTTGGTAGAGGGCCTGCAGGGTGTTGGCGGTTTTCCGCAGGGTCTCTTCGGCGCGATGGCGCGCCGTTTCCCGCTCGTAGTTGTCGAGGGCGAAGGAGATGTCCACCGCCATTTCCTCCAGCACTGCCGTCAGATCGCTTTCGAAAAAGCCGGTTTCGCCGGCATAGAGGTTGAGGGTGCCGGCCAGTTGTCCTTCCAGAAACAGGGGAAAAACGGCGGCCGATTGAAATCCGTAGCGCTTCGGAATATCGCGTCGCTGCCAGTTCATGGCGTCGTTGTGAAGGTCGTTGCAGATCACCGGTCGCTGCTGCTGCAGCACCAGGGCCGTAGGACTCATGGGGGGGATATCGGCCATCTGCCGCCAGGGCAGGCTGTCGGGGAAGGAGGCGTCGGGGCCGCGAAAGGCCGTCGGCCGCAGAAGGCCCGTTGCCGGGTCCACTTCCGTGATCATGGCCATGCGCAGCCTGCCCACCTCGACCCCCACCCGGCAGATTTCCTCGAACAGGGTCTGGCGGTCCGGCAGGCGGACAATGGCCTGGTTGGTCTGACTGAGAACGTTGTAGAGGCGGGTCAGGCGCTGGATTTTTTCCTGGGCTTCGTGGCGCTCGGTAATGTCCCGAACGATGCTTTGAATCCACCGGCTGCCCTCCGCTGCCACCCGGCGGCTGCTGACTTCCACCGGAAAGACGCTGCCGTCGGCGCGCTGGTGCCAGGTTTCGAAGAGCACCCCTTCGTCGGTCGCGTCGCCCTGCAGGTAGTCGAAATCGTCCCGGTGGCCGGGGGCGCGCAGATCGCGGATGTCGCGGCCAATGAGCTGCTCCCGGGCATAGCCGTAGGCAGCCAGGGCCTGGTCATTGGCCTCGACGATACGGCCCTGTTCATCGAGCAGCCAGATGATGTCGTTGCCGAAACGGACAATGAACTCGAAATGCTTGCGCAACATTTGCCGCTGGATTTGTGCATGCAGTTTTTCAAAAGCCAGACCGGCCTGCTGCTGACGCCACCACAACAGGATGCCGCCGGCGGCGATGCTGAGCAGAAACAGGGTGAAACTGCCTGATATGAAGGTCAGGCGCTGCAGGGAGCCGTCAATTTCGGCTTGATCGATCTTGGCGATGAGCAGCCAGTTGTCCGTTCCGGGCACGGTACTTAGGGCGGCTACTACGGGGGTGCCGCGATGGTCCCTGCCGCTGACGGTACGGTGGCCGCCGGCCGGCAGCATATCGAGCAGTTGCCGGGGTTCCATGCCGGCCAGGCGGAGGGGTTGCACCTTGGCGCCGGGATGGCGCAGCGACAGCGTTTGGCTCATGTGGTTCGCATCCACCTGCAGAAGCAGAGTTTCGGCTGACGAAGCAGGATGGGATCCGTCCTTTAGGGAAGGAGCCAGGGCCATGGTTGCTTCGGAACGCAACACCAGGGTGGCGAAAAAGGCGGTCGGCGGCCCCTTTGGGACCGGCAGGGGAATGACGAGGTCCAGTACCTGCGGATGGTCGGGGCGCGACTGGTGGATTCCGGACCAGAGGGGCCGGCCGGCTTGCAAGGCCATGGTGAGGAGGCTGCCGGGTAAGGTGCAAGCCATCTGCCCTGCGGGCGCAAGCACCATGCTGCCATCGAGGTCGCAGAGCAGGATGGCATGATAGCCGAAGGCGCTATGCAGGGCTTGCAGGCGGGAGGTGACGGATTCCGGCGGCGGATTGTTGCCCCGGGCTGCCAGCCAGTTCTGAATCTCGCCCAGAAAGGCGGCATCCGCGGTGATGGTTGCCGCATCGCCCAGGCGTTCGCGACGCCAGGATTCCATCTGCTGCAACGCCTGTTCATTCATCTGCTCCAAATTCTGCAGGGAGGCAGCGCGGATGGTCTCGGCGAAGCGGGAATGGACCAGAACTCCGGTCATCACCAGGGTGACGGCCAGCACCAGGAAGATGGTCAGGGGAGTTTTCAAGCCGGGCGGAGGGATGGGATTCGGTGTCGCATCGGTAGCATCGCCCAAGGTGGCGGCATGTTCCAGGGTAAGGTCGGTGGCGACCCGGGCCACCACGCTGCGCAAGATGAGAAACAGGAAAATGGATGTGCCGGCCACGAAAATCAGCCCTTTCCCCGATTGCCAGCTGACCGCCCAGACGGAATCGGGACGGGTCTGCTGGAGGAGAAAGTCGGTGGTCAGGATCCAACAACTGCCGGCCAGAAAGAACAGCCAGACGGCCAGGGTGATTTTTCGATTGGCAGGGGACATGCCGATAACCCGCGATTAGAGACAAAAGTGCTTATAATTTTAAGTACTTGCCTGCTGGCTTTCTGGCCTGGAGCGTCGAGGTTCGGGTAACAACAGTATAAGCGACCATGTCTGAAGATCCAGCTTTTTAAGAAAAAAATTCATGATATTTTGTTCGTGTCAAAAAATTATTCAATGCAAATTCCATATAATCTTAAACTTTTTTCCCTTGCCATCGTGATGAACAAGCGAATTGCGTGCCAAGTGAGCTGCTTTGGGGCGTTTTCATTCCGGCGGCCGCCGCAAACTTACCCGATCGCCGTCGGCCAGATCCCGGCCGGGGTGAACGATGACCCTACTTCCTTCCGCCAGACCATCCCGAACCTCGCTGAAGGCGCCCCCCTGTTGGCCGATTCTCACCGGGCGCAGGCGCGCCCGGCGATTCTCGACGACGAAGGCCGCCCAGCCCTGCCGATGCCGGAACAGGGCGCTGGTCGGAACCCGCAGCACCTCGTCCGCCGCCCAGAGGATGAAGCGGGCGTTGACCCGGTAGGCATCGCCGAGGCGCTGCCAATCGGCGGCGGGGGAGGAGAAATCGACGATGACCAGCACCCGCTGCTCCTCGACGCCGAGGGCGGAAATTTTGGTGAAGCCGCCCGGTTCGATGCGCCGCACCCGGCCCTGCAGGGGCTCCGATTCGCCCCACCGCTCGAACTGTACCGGCATGCCGGGGCGCAGGCGCACGGCGTCGGCGGATAGCACATCCACCTCCACCTCCAGACTGGCCGGGTCGCCGAGTTCCAGGATGGGCATGCCGGCCTCCACCACCTGGCTGCTTTCGAAATAGCGCTTCAGAACCCTCCCTGCGACGGGCGCCCGCAGTTCAATCCGGCCGCTGGCCCGGGGATCCTGACGGCCGGCGTAGGCCAGGGCAGTGCGGGCGGCCTCCAACTCGTGACGCAAAGTCTGGACCCGATAGTCCGCGGCCCTCTGCAGGGCGCGGCTACGCGCGGCTTCAGCACGGATGGATTCCACTTCGCTGGCCGAGAGATAGCCGGCCCGGCCGAGTTCCCGACGGCGGTTTTCTTCGGCACTGGCATAGCGGGCTGCGGCGGCGGCCGCTTCGGCCTCCTTGCGGGCCGCGGCCAGGGCCGCATCGGCGGCGGCCACCCGGGCCCGGGCTTCCGCAATCCGGCGGGCATCGAGAGTCGGCGCGGCAACCGCATCCAGCACCGCCACCACCTGTCCCGCCGCCACCTCGTCACCGGCCTCCAGTTGGATGCGGCGCACCTGCCCGGCCAGAGGCGCGGAAATCAGATAGCGCTGGGCGACCCGGGTTTTGCCCTCCTCCTCGATGGTGCGGGCCATGGGTCCCCGGCTGACCATGGCTCCGTCCACGAGTTGCGGCCGGGGGCGAAAGCCCAGTGCCAGCAGAGCGATCAGGCCCAGTGCCAGCAATAGCCGCAGCAGGGTTTTGCGCCATTTCATGACATCCTCCCGTTTGGCGGATTGAAGGAAAAATAACTGGTTGTAGAACCAGCAGATGGTCGCCATTACCCTTGTCGTACTCGCAATCGTACTCGTTCTCGTACTCGTTCTCGTACTCGTACTCGTACTCGGTAGTTACCGAAGGAAACGACAGCGATTCCGACAACGACAACTGTTCCGGTGTCGTTTCACTGACAACATGGCATGTCCCAATAAATTTTAGACATAAACAAATCAAGCAGGTAATTCCGTTTCCCCGGTTTGACATGCAAAACACCCGCGGCTATTCGCGGGTCTTCAACACGGCAACCAGATCCAGGCGGTGCAGTCGGCGCCGCACGATCCAGCCCGACAGCAGGGCCGAGGCCATGACCACCACGGCGGCAAAGGCGTAGGTGGATGATTCCAGCACCAGGGGCACGCGGTAAAAGTCGGAGCGCAGGCCCACGGTCAGATACCAGCACAGGCCGCGTCCGACGAGAAAGCCGCAGGGGATGCCGAGGGCCGTCAGCAAGGCCAACTCGCCCAGCAGGATATAGCTGATCTCGGCGCGACTGAAACCCAGCACCCGCAGGCTGGCCAGTTCGCGGCTGCGTTCCGAAAGGGCGATGCGGGCGCTGTTGTAGACCACCCCGAAAGCGATGCTGCCCGCCAGCAGGGTGCTGATGAAAGCGAAGGTCAGCACGGTGCGGGCCATGGTTTCGTCAAAACTGAGGATCGCCGCCAGGCGATCGGTGATGCCGGCCACCCGCGGGCTGCGGTTGAGGGCGGCCACCACCGCCGGACGTTGTTCCGGATCCAGGGCCAGCAGGGCGCCGGTCACCGCCGGCCCTTCGCCGAGCAGCCGGTTCAGGGCCTCGATATCCATGTAGGCGCCGACCCCGACATATTCCCGGACCAGCCCTTCCACCACCACCGAGGTGCGCCGGCGCCGGCCTTCCAGCACCTCGACGCTGAGGGTGTCGCCCGGCTGGACGGCCAGCAATTCCGCCAGGAAATCGGTCAGGACCAGGCCTTGGCGAGGCGGATCGAGGACTTCGAATTGCTCATCCAGCACCCGCCGCAGATCGCCGCCGCGCACCAGTCCCTGCAGACCGGTGCGGAAGGTGCGATGGCCGTGACGCAGCAGCACCGGTGCCTGGCGTTGCGGTTCCACCGCCTGTACTCCCGGCAGGGCCGCCAGTTCGTGCAGCACCCGGCGGGAGGTTGGTTCGGTGAAGGTGACCGCCAGGTCATAGCGCTGCGCCAGGTCGAACTGGACCGCCAGCATGTGCCGCACGGCGCCCTGCTGGAAGTTGCCGACCATGAGGATGCCGCAGGCAAAGGCAATGCCCAGGATCGCCAGCAGGGATTTCACCGGCCGTCGTTCCAGGTGCCGCAGGATCATGCGGCTCGGTTGAGCCAGGTGGCGCTGCAGGCCCAGTCGTTCCACCAGGGTCGGCCGGTAGCGGGCCGGCGGCTCCGGCCGCATGGCCTCCGCCGGCGGCAGGCGATAGGCCTGGCGCAGGGCGCCGAAGGTGCCGAGCAGGGCGGCGCCGATGGTGATCAGGCTGCCGAGGGCGAGATGACTCGGCAACAGGCGGTAATCCAGCCATGGAAACCGGAAAAAATCCGCATACAGTTCGGACAGCACCCGGCCCAGCCAGAACCCGCCGACCGCGCCCAGGGCCAGGCCGAGGACGGTCATGAGCAGCACCAGTTGGGTGTAATGCAGGCTGACCTGAAAACGACTGTAGCCGAAGGCCTTGAGAATGGCAATCTGCTCCCTTTGGGTGGCGATGAGGCGGGCCAGGACGACATGCAGCAAAAAAGCGGCCACGCCGAGAAAGATGGTCGGAAAGACCCTGGCCATGGTTTCGAGCTGCTGAAATTCCGCTTCCAGATAGCTGTGGGACACCTGGTCGGCGCGGCCGATGGCTCCGGTGCCGCCGTAAGGCGCCAACAGCCGGTCCAGCGCCGCGATCACATCCCCCTCCCGGGCATCGCGGGCCAGGGTCAGTACGACGCTGTTGAAGGCGCCGTCCATGTCGTAGGCGGCCGCCAGGGGGGAGCGGTTCAGCCACAGGATGCCGTAACGCTTGGCATCGGGAAACAGATCCCCGGGTTTGATCTGATAGACATGCTCGGGGCTCAGAGCGATGCCGGTCACCGTCAGTCGCTGTCGGCGACCGTTGATGACCGCCGCCAGGCCGTCGCCGGGTTGCAGGTGGTGGGCTTCGGCAAAGGATTCGCTGATCACCACCTCCCGGTCGCGGTCCGCGGCGGGCAGGCGGCCGCGGCGCAGGAACAGACGGTTGAGTTCCGGGTTGCGGCCGTCTGGCAGGGAAATCAGCAACCCGGTGGCGGGGTCGGTGAAGTCGGGTATTTCCAGACGCGCGGCCGCCACCACCCGCGTCTCCAACTGCTGGACGCCGGGCAGGGCGGCCAGGGCGGCGCCCAGCTCCTCCGGCGCCCGTTTCAGTTCGGCAAAGACCTCGGTAAAGCGGTAGTCGCGATAAAAGGCCCGGCGGGTCTGCTGCAGGGCCTCCAAAGTGGACAGGGACATGAGCAGGGTCGCCACGCCGCCGGCGATGACCACGGCGATGGCCAGGGCCTGGCTGCGCAGTTGCCAAAGCTCCCGCCAGACCTTGCGGTGCAGGGCCGTCACCAGGACAACTCCCGGGCCGGCCGTTTGTCCGGGTTGCGCTCGATGGTGCTGATGCGGCCGTCACCGAGATGAATCACCCGGTCGGCCATTCGGGCGATGTCGGCGTTGTGGGTGATGACCACGGTGGTGGTGCCGAACTCACGGTTGATGCGCTCCAGGACCTCCAGCACCACCACGCCGGTTTGGGAATCGAGGGCGCCCGTCGGTTCGTCGCACAGCAGCACCGCCGGCCGCTTGGCGATGGCCCGGGCGATGGCCACCCGCTGCTGTTCGCCGCCGGACAGTTGGGATGGAAAGTGGTCCAGGCGTTCCGCCAGGCCGACCAGGGTCAGGGCATCCTCGGGAGGCATGGGATCGCGGGCGATTTCCGTGACGATGGCGACGTTTTCACGGGCCGTCAGGCTGGGGATGAGATTGTAGAACTGGAATACGAAACCGACCAGGTGCCGACGGAATTCCGTCAGTTCCCGCTCCCCGGCTGCCACCAGGTTGCGGCCGCCGCAGATAACCTGGCCGCTGGTGGGGGTGTCGAGGCCGCCCAGGATATTGAGGAGGGTCGATTTTCCGCTGCCGGAGGGACCCAGCAGCACCACGAACTCACCGCGCGGCAGTTCCAGATCGATGCCGCGCAGGGCATGGACCTCCACCTCGCCCATGCGGTAGACCTTGGTGAGGGCCTGGGCGCGAAACACGATTTCGGTGTCGTCCGCTGTGCGGGAAGAAGACGCCATGCCAGGTCCTGTCTTCGCCGTGGATAAACAAATATTTGCCCATGCCTACTATAACAGCTGGATGTCGGCGGATGTCAACGAAGATGCGGGTTTGCAGACGAAGGGGAGGAGGTAGGGCAGAACGAAAAAAGGGTCAGCGAAAAATCGCTGACCCTTGAATTCTTGGTGGAGCTAAGCGGGATCGAACCGCTGACCTCTTGAATGCCATTCAAGCGCTCTCCCAGCTGAGCTATAGCCCCGTGTCGTGGGCCAGTTTATAACAAAAGCCGCGGTCGGCTGTCAACAGGTTTTTTTATCGGCAGTGGGCGCGGTTCGGGCGGCACTCCGGGGCTGTCGGATCAGGTCAGGGTCAGGCTGACCAGGGACAAAGCCGCTGCGGCCAGCATCAGGGGGTGAATCCGGTGGAACCGGCCGATCCCGATCTGGATCAGGGTGTAGGATAAAAAGCCGAAGGCCAGGCCGGTGGAAATGGAATAGGTGAGGGGCATGAGGAGCAGGGTCAGAAAAGCCGGGAGCCCCTCCTCGAATTTGCTGAAATCGATGCGGCCGATGCCCCGCATCATCACCGCGCCGACCATGATCAGGGCCGGAGCAGTGGCAAAGGGGGGCACCACGGCGATCAGGGGCGCAAAGAAAGCCGCCAACAGGAACAATCCGGCGGTGGTCACGCTGGTCAGGCCGGTGCGGCCGCCGTCGGCGACGCCGCTGGCCGATTCGATGAAGGCGGTGGTGGTGCTGGTTCCCAGTATGGCGCCGCTCACCGTTGCCAGGGCATCGGCGGTCAACATGCGCGGCAGGCGCGGTATGTCGCCGTCCTCCTGAACCATGTCGGCTTCGTGGCAGACCGCCAGCAGAGTGCCGAGGCTGTCGAACAGGTCCATGAACATGAAGGTAAAGATGGCCGGCCACAGGGACCATTTGAGGGCGCCAAGGATGTCGAGCTGAAAGGCTATGGGTGCCGGGGAGGGGGGCAGGGCGAGCATCGCCTTGGGCAGAGCGACCAGTCCGCCGACCAGGCCGAACCCGCTAACGGTGAGGATGGCGATGAGCAGCGCGCCGCGCACTCGGCGCACCTCCAGCAGCGCCGCCAGCAGCAATCCGGCCAAGCCGAGGACGGCCTGCGGCGAAAGGGTGCCGAATTGTACCAGCACGGCTTCGTTGCGGACCACCAGGCCGAGATGCTGCAGGCCGATAAAGGCAATAAAAAGGCCGATACCCCCGGCCGTGGCCAGTTGCAGGGACGTTGGGATTGCCCGCAGCAGTCGTTCGCGCACTCCCAGCCAGGTCAACAGCAGAAAAAACAGGCCGGATAGAAACACCACGCCCAAGGCGGTTTGCCAGGACAAGCCCTGGCCGAGGACCAGAGTGTAGGCGAAAAAGGCGTTCAGTCCCATGCCGGGAGCCATCATCAGCGGCGCATTGGCCCACAGGCCGACCAGCAGGGTTGCGAGGGCCGCCACCAGGCAGGTAACAGTGGTCAGGGCGCCGAGATCCATGCCGGCATCGGCCAACATGCGAGGATGGACGAAAATTATATAGGCCCCGGCCAGAAAGGTGGTGATCCCGGCAATGATTTCCGTGCGTACGGTGGTACCGTTCCGGCGCAGTAGAAATATTTTTTCCAACATGATTTCGACCTCCCGTTAGTTTGATCCCGGCTCAGTGGAAGTTTTGTAGCATGTTCATGAGGTTGGGCGCAATGAGCCCTGCGTGCCCTGGTTTGAAAGTGCATGTATTGAAAAAACCATTCTTCCGGTCTTGCCGGTTGAGCTGTCCGGGTGTTCCTGTTACATTGACCCTTTCGATCCGGCTCTGCCGGTTTTTTTTACTGGTTGGCACCGAGGAGAGTGGAAATGACCATGGACCCGCATCCCTTTCAGCGCCTGTCCCCCGCTTTTGTCATGGACGCCGTGGAAAGTCGGGGATATCGGTGCGATTGCCGCACTCTGGGCCTGAACAGCTACGAGAACCGGGTTTATCAGGTCGGCATCGAAGAGGGGGCGCCCCTGGTGGCCAAGTTTTATCGTCCCGGTCGGTGGAGCGACGCCCAGATTCTCGAGGAACATGGGTTCTGTTTTGAACTGGCGGAGCACGAGCTGCCGGTCGTTGCCCCGTTGCGGAATGAGCGGGGCGAGAGCCTGTTTGCCTTCGGCGGCTTCAGGTTCGCTCTCTATCCGCGCCAGGGCGGGCATGCTCCGGAATTGGACAATCTGCGGAATCTGCTGATTTTGGGCCGCCTCATGGGGCGGATTCACCGGGTCGGTGCGGTGCGGCCCTTCGACGTTCGACCGCGTCTGGATTGTCGCAGTTTCGGCCATGAGGCCGTGGCGGAGGTCAGCGAGCGGTCTGTGCCGGCGGAGTTCAAGAGCAACTACGACGTCCTGGCCCGGGAACTGCTGCAGGGCATCGAGGACGTGCTGGCGCGCACGGGTCAGGTGCGTTATATCCGCACCCATGGCGACTGCCACGCCGGCAACATGCTGTGGCGCGACGGTGCGCCCCACTTTGTCGACTTTGACGATGCACGCATGGCGCCCGCGGTGCAGGACCTCTGGATGATGCTGTCGGGTGATCGGGCCGCAAAAACCGTCCAACTGACGGAAATCCTCGATGGCTACACGGAATTCAACGAATTCGACCTACGCGAGTTGGCGCTTATCGAAGCCTTGCGCAGCCTGCGCATCGTGCACTTTACGGCCTGGTTGGCACAGCGCTGGGAAGACCCGGCGTTTCCGCCGAGTTTTCCCTGGTTCAACACGCCGCGCTACTGGGGGGACCACATTCTCGAGTTGCGCGAGCAGATCGCGGCCCTCCGTGAGTCGCCGTTACAGGTTTGAGGAGCGGGGCTTGACCTCACCCCTCGGTCGGGGTTTTGAACATGGTCAGCAGCATCTTGAAGTTTTCCACTGCTGCCACGGCATGGGGGATGTCCTTTGGCATGAGGATGATGTCGCCGGCGCCCAGCAGATGGCTCTGGCCGCCGATGCGAATTTCCGCCCGGCCGTCGAGCACCTGGACGAAAGCGTCATAGGGGGCCGAATGCTCGGACAGGCCCTGCCCGGCGGCGAAGCTGAACAGGGTCAGGGTGCCGATGGTGCTCTTGGCCAGGGTGCGGCTGACCACGGCGCCGGGTTGGTAGTCGACCAGTGCCTGCAGGGACAAGACGGTGGCGGCGGGGAAGGCTTCCGGGGTGGCGGAATGCATGGTGTGCTCCTTTGCGGGAATGAGAGGATGAACCGGCCTTGCCATTCATTTTAGGCCATTTTGCCTGCAATCCCAGGACCCGGCCTTGAGGAGGATCAAAAAACGACGGTTTGCCGCCGTGGGCCTGTACAGCAGGATTGAAACATCGAGGACGAAAAAATGCCCCTCGCAGGTTTAGCCCTTGACAAGCTTTGCCGCTTTGTTTTATATAGTGGCTCTCCCGACGGGGAGTGACCAAAAATGACAGCAAGAACAAGGCGGTGTAGCTCAGTTGGTTAGAGCATGCGGCTCATATCCGCAGTGTCCGGAGTTCGAATCTCTGCACCGCCACCAATTTAAAGAAACCCCCTCTGGCCGCCAGAGGGGGTTTTCGCGTTGCGGCGGATTTTTCGTCCGCCGCGCCCGGGACGGTTCATGCGTGCAAAGTTGCTTCGTACTCTGCAAAGGGATTGCCTGGTGCAGCCAGGCGAGGGGATTTTGGTCGGGTTGTCCGGCGGCCCCGATTCCATGGCCCTGTTGCACCTGTTGCTGCAGGTGGCGCCGGTTTTGCGCCTGAGGGTATCGGCGGCGCACCTGGACCACGGCATGCGGCGGGAGAGCGCGGACGATGCCGCCTTTGTCCGGCGCCTTTGCGACGACTGGCGGGTGCCCCTGGTGGTGGAGCGGCGAGATATCCCGGCCCTGGCCTGCCGGCACCGCCGCGGGCTGGAAGAAACCGCCCGCGACCAGCGGCGGGCATTTTTGCAGGCCGCCGCGCAACGGCTGGATTGTGCCGCCATCGCTCTGGGCCATCATCGCGACGACCAGGCCGAGACGGTGCTGCAGCGGCTGCTGCGGGGCTGCGGCAGCAGCGGCCTGGCGGGCATGCGTCTGCGGTCCGGCCCCTTCATCCGGCCCCTGCTCGAGGTTTCGCGCCAGGCGATTCTGGACTACCTGGCCGCCGAGGAACTGCCTTTTGTGGAGGATGCCAGCAACCGGGATCCGTCTTACACCCGCAACCGCATCCGGCATCAGCTGTTGCCGCAATTGCAGAGCTTCAATCCCCGCATTGCCGAACACCTGGCCCGCCTCGGCCGGCGACTGACCCTCGAGGAGGATTTCTGGGCCGAGGAGGAGCAACGGCAGTTGCAGTGCCTGGCCAGGATGGACGCTGATGGCTGGTGGTTGGAGCGGCCGGCCCTGCTGGCCCTGCATCCGGCCCTGCGCAGCCGAGTGCTGCGACGCGCCCTGGAGGGGGTGCGCGGCCACCTGCGGGGGGTGCAGGCCTGTCATCTGGATGCCTTGGAGCAGTTACTGGTCGGCGAGCGTCCGGAAGGGGAGTTGAACCTGCCGGAAGCCTGGGCCGGGCGCCGCTATCAGCGTCTGTGGCTGCGTCGCGCGCCGCCGCCGGAACCGGAGCCGTTCTGTGTCGTTATTGCCGGGCCGGGCCGCTACCCCCTACCGGACGGCAGGCTGCTGGAGGTCGCGCTCTCCCATCATCCGTGGGGCGAGGACGCAGGTAGGGTGGAATTCGAAGCCGCGGCGGTGCCCTTTCCCCTGCAGGTACGCAGTTTTCGCCCCGGTGACCGCTTTCGGCCCGACGGGGCTCCGGGGGGGAAAAAACTCAAGGACTTTTTTATCGACGCCAAACTGGCTCGGGAAGTCCGCTACCGTCTGCCGCTGGTGGTCGCCGACGAAATCCTGTGGCTGGCGGGGCTGCGCCGCTGCGCCGGTCGTCGTGCCATCCCCGGCCGGGCCGTCCTGCATCTGTCCCTGCAGTCGGATGGCGGCGGAGCTGCCTGAGGAGGACTCCATACTTGTTAAAATAAGAGGATTGTGATAGAACTTCACCGTATTTATCCGATGTTTTTCCGGCCGTCGGAACCATTACGGGGCGGACCAGAAAATCCGCGGTACATTATGACAACTCGGAACTCGTAGACGAGACAAACCGTCTGTTTTCGGACCATGTCTGTTTGCGGGGAATCCCGGCCGACCCTGTTTACCCTCAGTCCAACCGTCTGTCAGGCGCCATGCCGCAGGCGTACCAACGCATCCTGTAAGGGGGAAGAGTGAATCAGTTTTACAAGAACCTGGCCCTCTGGCTGGTCATCTCCCTGGTCATGATCACCCTGTTCAATCTCATGACCAGCCGCGAGAAGGGTCCGGTAACCATCACCTATACAGATTTTCTGACTGCCGTCGATGAAGGCCTGGTAAAGAATGTGCTGCTGGAAGGCTCCAACATCGAAGGCACCTATCAGGACGGCAAGAGCTTCCAAACCTATGCGCCTTACGATCCGGCCCTGGTCGGCGAATTGCGCAACAAAGGGGTGGCCATTCAGGCCAAACCCGAGGAGGATCGCAGCTTCTGGATGACCATGTTGATCTCCTGGGGCCCGATTCTGCTGCTCATCGGGGTCTGGATCTTCTTCATTCGACAGATGCAGTCCGGCGGCGGCAAGGCCATGAGTTTCGGCAAAAGTCGCGCCAAGCTGCTATCCGACACCGGGGCTCAGGTAACATTTCAGGATGTGGCCGGCATCGACGAAGCCAAGGAGGAACTCGAGGAGATTGTGGCCTTCCTCAAGGACCCCAAGAAATTTTCCCGGTTGGGCGGCCGCATTCCCAAGGGCGTGCTCCTGGTCGGTTCGCCCGGCACCGGCAAGACCCTGCTGGCGCGCGCCATCGCCGGCGAGGCAGGGGTGCCGTTCTTTTCCATTTCCGGTTCCGATTTCGTCGAAATGTTTGTCGGCGTCGGTGCCAGCCGGGTGCGTGATCTGTTTCTGCAGGGTAAAAAGAATGCACCCTGCATCATCTTCATCGACGAGATCGACGCTGTCGGTCGGCATCGCGGCGCCGGTCTCGGCGGCGGCCATGACGAGCGGGAGCAGACCCTCAACCAGTTGCTGGTGGAGATGGACGGGTTTGAATCCAACGAAGGCGTGATTCTCATCGCCGCCACCAACCGTCCCGACGTGCTGGACCCGGCCCTGCTGAGACCGGGCCGTTTCGACCGCCAGGTGGTGGTGCCGCGACCGGACATCAAGGGCCGCTCCAAGATTCTCGAAGTGCATGCCCGGCGCGTACCCCTGGGAGAGGACGTCAAGCTCGAAGTGGTTGCCAAGGGCACCCCCGGCCTGTCCGGGGCCGATCTGGCCAACCTGGTCAACGAAGCGGCCCTGCTGGCGGCCCGGGCCAACAAGAGCCATGTCGAGATGGCGGACTTCGAGGCGGCCAAGGACAAAATTCTCATGGGCAGCGAGCGGCGCTCCATGGTGATTACCGAGCAGGAAAAGAAGGTCACGGCTTATCATGAGGCGGGCCATGCGGTGGTGGCACTGTTCCTGCCGGAAACCGATCCGGTGCACAAGGTCTCCATCATTCCCCGCGGCCGCGCCCTGGGGGTGACCATGTATCTGCCCGAAGAGGAAAAATACAACGAATCCCGCACCGGTCTGGAAACCTACATCTGCCGCCTGCTGGGCGGCCGGGTGGCGGAGGACCTGGTTTTCGGTGAGATTACCAGCGGTGCCAGCAACGATATTGAGCGGGTGACGGGCATCGCCCGACGCATGGTCTGCGAATGGGGCATGAGCGACCGCATCGGACCGCTGGCCTTCGGTGAAAAGGAAGGGGAGGTTTTCCTGGGTCGCGATTTCGGTCATGTCCGCAATTACAGCGAAGCCACCGCCCTGGAGATCGACAGCGAAATTCGCCGCATCGTCAGCGAAAACTATCAACGGACCCGAAGCATCCTCGCCGACCATCTGGACGGTCTGCACCGGGTTGCCGAGGCGCTGCTGGAGCGTGAAACCCTGGATGGCGAGGAGGTTCGTTGTCTGGCCCTGGAGCAGGAGGGTGAAGCCTGCTCCCCAACGGCCGACGCTGCCGCCGCGACGGAGCTGCCGCCTGTAACCGAGGCCTGATCGTTGCCCACGGTTCGTCTCTGGGCAGGCCCGGGGTCGCCGACCCTGGTTGCCGATTTGGCATCCCGGGGATTTGTCGCGGCCGACGCGGCCGGGTTGCAGAATGCGCTGCAACCCCTGGTGCTGTGTCTGGACGGCTTGGATGCCGCCGTTGCCGAAACCGCTTCGGCGATGCTGCGACAGCTCGGAGCGACGGTCTGCGGTCGGTCCGGCCGTCCCGCCGCCCTGGTCGCAGCGGTTTCCGGGCCCCTGCTGCGCCGGTTTCTGCAGAACTCCTTTGGGGACAGCGGTCTGCCTCCCGGAATGGCCACCCAACTTGCCAGGCTGCTGGCCGGATTGGAGAGCCCTCCGGCGGCCCTTTACGGGCGCGGTTGCCGCCTGGTCCTCCATCGGCCCCGCATCATGGGCATTCTCAACGTCACGCCGGATTCGTTTTTTGCCGGGAGTCGCTCCGGTTCCATTGCCGAAGCTCTTGACCGGGCGCGACAGATGGTCGCGGACGGTGCCGATGTCATCGATGTCGGCGGCGAAAGCACGCGCCCCGGGGCGCCGAGCATTGATGAGCAGGAGGAACTGGACCGGGTCGTACCGGTCATCGAGGCCCTGCGACGGGAGCTGGACTGCCCTCTGTCCGTGGATACCACCAAGAGCCGGGTGGCCGAGCAGGCGGTGGCGGCCGGGGCGGCTTTCGTCAACGATATCAGTGGCTTCGCTTTTGATCCAAAGATGGCGGCGACGGTCGCCGGCAGTGGCGCCGGTGCTTTTCTGATGCATACGCGCGGCCTGCCGGCGGACATGCAGAAGGATACCCGCTACCGGGACCTGCTCGGCGAGGTTCTGGATTATCTGCAGGCCGCCATGGACAGTGCGCTTCGGGCCGGCATCCCTGCAGAGCGGCTGGCCGTCGACCCCGGCATCGGGTTCGGCAAGGATGTCCGCGGCAACCTGGAACTGCTGGGGCGGCTGGGCGAGTTGCGAGTACTCGGTCGGCCGATATTGCTGGGAACCTCGCGCAAAAGCTTCATCGGTCGCGCCCTCGACCTGCCGGAACCGGCGGAGCGTCTGGCCGGAACCCTGGCCACGGTCGCTTTGGGGGTTGCCGCCGGAGCACAGCTGTTTCGGGTGCACGACGTGCGCCCGGCGCGGGAAGCCGCACTCATGGCTTGGAGCATCATGCGGCGACAGCTGCCCTGAGGGATTCATGTTGACAGCGGAATGGTATGAGCGCATTTCTTGACTACCTGAAAAACTTCCGATGGCTGCTCGATCCGCTGGATGTGGGGCTGGTGGCCTTTATCATCTATCGCATGTTCCTGCTCATCAAGGGCACGCGTGCGGTGCAGATGCTTCTCGGCCTGGCGGTCATGCTGCTGGTGTATGTGGCCTCCCAGTATACCGGCCTTTACACCCTGCAATGGATTCTGGACAAGTTCCTGTCCTACATCATCCTGATTATCGTCGTCCTGTTCCAGAATGACATCCGCCGAGCCTTGATTACCGTGGGAGCCAACCCCTTTTTCACTGACCTGTCCTATCAGGAAGGCAACGAGGTGATTGTCGAGTTGACGAAAGCCTGCGTCAATATGGCCAACCGTCGCATCGGCGCCCTGCTGGTCATCGAGCGCGAGACGGGCATCAAGGACTTTCTCGAAGTCGGCACCGAAATCGACGCGAAGGTGACCAGCGATCTGATTACCTCCATCTTTTTGCCCTATTCGCCGTTGCATGACGGGGCACTGATCGTCCAGCAGGGACGGTTGACCCGGGCCGGCTGCTTTTTGCCCCTGTCCCAGAATCCCGATATCAGCAAATCCCTGGGGACCCGCCATCGGGCGGCCATCGGCCTGACGGAATTGGTGGATGCCGTGGCCATCGTGGTTTCGGAGGAAACGGGCAAAATATCCATGGTGGTTGGCGGGCGCATCACCCGTGATCTGGATTCCAGCGCCCTGACCCGGGTTCTCAAGCGTCTCCTGGAACCGAAGCTGCCGAAGACAAAGAAAAAATGACATGCGCAACACACTGACCGAAAACTGGGTTCTCAAGCTGCTGGCCCTGGTATCCGCCCTGATTCTGTGGTTTTTCGTCATGGGGGAGCAGCGTTTGGAACGCTCCTACGTCGTGCCCCTGGTGCTGGAGAACGTGCCGCGCGGCATGATGGTGGCCAACGAGGTGCCGGGGCAGGTGGAGGTGCGTATCAGCGGACCGCGTACCATGCTGATGAAGCTGCAGGCGGACGATGTCCGCATCTCCGTCGATCTGCGGGATCTGCAGCCGGGCCTGACCTCCTTCAAGCGCCTTGAGGAACGCCTCAACATTGCCGGGCCGCTGCGGGTCACGCGGATTTCGCCGGCCTATGTGGATGTCAAGCTGGAACCGGTGGCGACCAGGATGGTGCCGGTCAAGGCCGCTTTGCGCGGCGAGCCGGCCCGGGGCTTCATTCTGCAGACTGTGCGGGTCAATCCGGCCGAGGTGGCTCTGGAGGGAGCCGAAAGCGAGGTGGCTCAGGTCAAGGAGGTCTGGACCACCAACATCGACATCGAAGGCGTGCGGGAAAATTTGCGTCTGATGCGTCCCCTGAGCTACCGTGGGCGCTACTCCGCGGTGCGCGGCGCCCCGACGGTGGCCGTCGAGGTGATGATCGGCCGCGATGCGCAGGAGGACCAGCGCTGACGCGCTCCGTCTGTTTTACGGCGCCGCTCCGCAAGGTGGCGGCTGCCGGATTCCGGCCACCTGTCGCCAATTCAGGCGGGGGTGAGCTACCATGACGAGGTTGGAAAAAGCATGAAAAAACGTCTGTTCGGCACCGATGGGGTGCGGGGTGTGGCCAACAATTATCCCATGACCACCGAAATCGCCATGCAGTTGGGCCGGGCGGTGGCCTATGTCTTCAAAAACGGCCATCGCCGGCATCGGATTGTCATCGGCAAGGATACGCGGCTTTCCGGCTATATGATCGAGAACGCCCTGGCGTCCGGAATCTGCTCCATGGGGGTCGATGTGCTGCTGGTCGGTCCCCTGCCGACGCCGGGGATCGCCTTTATCACCACCTCCATGCGGGCCGATGCCGGGGTGGTGATTTCCGCTTCCCACAATCCTTACCAGGACAACGGCATCAAGTTTTTTTCCGCCGACGGCTTCAAGCTGCCGGACGAAACGGAACTGCGCATCGAGGAACTGATTTTTTCCAATCAGATCGAATCCCTGCGGCCGGTGGCCTCCGAGGTCGGCAAGGCCTTTCGCATCGATGACGCCTGCGGCCGGTATGTGGTGTTCCTGAAGCACTGCTTCCCGCGGGAGCTTGATTTGATGGGCCTGAAGATCGTGCTCGATTGCGCCAACGGCGCGGCCTACAAGGCGGCACCGGCGGTGCTGGCGGAGTTGGGCGCCGAGGTGATTCCCATGGGGGTATCCCCCAACGGCGTCAACATCAATGCCGGTTGCGGCAGCCTGCATCCGGCCGGCATCGCCGCCGCCGTGCGCGAGCATGGCGCGCATCTCGGCATGGCCCTGGACGGCGACGCCGACCGGGTGATTTTTGTCGATGAAAACGGCCGGGAGGTGGACGGCGATCACATCATGGCCATCTGTGCCCGCGACATGCTGCAGCGGGGCAAGCTCGCCCACAACACCCTGGTGGCGACGGTCATGAGCAACATGGGTCTGGACCTGGCCGTGCAGGAGATGGGGGGGCGGGTGGTCAAGACCGCCGTCGGCGACCGCTACGTGGTCGAGGAAATGCGTCGCGGCGGATACAACCTGGGCGGCGAGCAATCGGGCCACATGATTTTTCTGGATCACAACACCACCGGCGACGGCATGATCGCCGCCCTGCAGGTGCTGGCCATCATGCAGCGCAGCGGCCGGACCCTGTCGGAACTGGCCGGCGTCATGACGGCACTGCCCCAGGTGCTGGTCAACGTGCGGGTCGCCCGCCGGCAGGATTGGCGGCAGGTGCCGGAGGTGGCGCAGGTCATTGCCGCCGCCGAGGCGGAGTTGGCGGGCAGCGGCCGGGTGCTGATCCGCTATTCGGGCACCGAGCCTTTGCTGCGTATCATGCTCGAAGGCCGCGAGGAGGGGCGGATTACCGCCCTGGCCGAGGAGATTGCCGGCGCCATGGAACATCATCTGGGGGGCCGCAAGGAGGGCTGAAAACATGGCTTTACTGGGTGTCAACATCGATCATGTCGCAACCGTTCGCCAGGCCCGCGGCGGCCGCGAGCCCGATCCGGTGGCCGCGGCGGTGCTGGCGGAGCTGGCCGGCGCCGACGGCATCACCGTGCACCTGCGGGAGGATCGCCGGCATATCCAGGACCGGGATCTGCACGTGCTGCGCCGAACGGTGCAGACCCGTCTCAACCTGGAAATGGCGGCCACCGAGGAAATGGTTCGCATCGCCTTGGAAGTGCGGCCGGAGGCGGTCACCCTGGTGCCCGAAAAACGCCAGGAACTGACCACCGAAGGCGGCTTGGACGTGGCCCAGTTGCATCCATCCCTGGAGTCGGCCATCGATGCCCTGCAGCAGGCCGGCATGCTGGTCAGCCTGTTCATCGATCCGGATCCGGAGCAGGTGCGGGCGGCACGCCTGAGCGGCGCCCGGGCCATCGAGATCCATACCGGCGCCTATTGTGAGGCTCCGGCCGGCGAGCAGCGGGACAGAGAACTGGAGCGCATCCGGACCGCCATCGTCGCCGGGCATGAAGCCGGTTTGCAGGTGCATGCCGGCCATGGTCTGAACTATAATAACGTGCAGGCGGTGCTGGCCCTGGGCGGGGTGCGGGAATACAACATCGGCCACAGCATCATTTCCCGGGCGGTCCTGGTCGGTCTGGAGCGGGCGGTACGGGAGATGGCTGCTCTGGTGCACGGCGCCTGAGGATGTCCGGCATCAGCGGGCTGGGCACGGATGTCGTTCGGATCAGCCGTTTTCGACGCCTGCTTGAGGAATCCAGGCAGGGGGTTCTGGATCGCCTGTTCCACGGCCGCGAGCAGGCCTATGCTCTGGCCAAGAGGGATCCGGCTCCGCACCTGGCGGTGCGGTTCGCCGCCAAGGAGGCCTTTCTGAAAGCCCTGGGAACGGGCCTGGCCGAGGGCATCCGCTGGCTGGATCTGGAGATCGTCCGGGATGCACGAGGCAAACCCGACCTGCTGCTGCAAGGTCGGGCCGAGGAGCTGTTCCGGGTGGGTGGGCATGGTCGGCTGCACCTGTCCTGCAGCCATGACGGGGATTATGCCCTGGCCACGGTCATATTGGAGAAAATCGGGTAACTGTTGAGCAGCCGTTGAGGAAAGTCTCGGGTCGCCCACGCCAACCCGTCCCCGGGGCTTGGCCGGTGTGCCATCCGGGCGCCAGACACCCTCGGCGTGGGCGACCCGAGACCCTTTGCCGAATAATGACAAAATCCGCAGGATTTCGCCTGACGGCGGACTCCGCATGGGAAAGGATGCATGGATGTTGACAGCGCGCGATATCATGTCCCGAGAGGTCCATACCATCGACCTGGAAGCCAGCGTCGAAGACCTGGCCCGCCGCTTTCTTGAGGTCGGCGTCAGTGTCATGCCGGTCCTGGATGCCGCAGGGCGTCTGCAGGGCATCGTCTCGGAAACCGATCTCATCGCCCGGGACCAGCCTTTGCATATTCCCACGGTCATCACCTTGTTCGACTGGGTGGTCTACCTGGAAAGCGAGGAGCGTTTTTCCCAGCAGGTGCGCAAAATGACCGCGCGCAAGGTCAGGGAGATTTGCACTCGCGAGGTGATCACCTGCTCCCCGGACGCCACCGTGCCCGAGATCGCCGCCCTGATGGTGGAAAAAGGCATTCATCTGGTCCCGGTGGTGGAGCAGGAGCGCCTCATCGGCGTGGTGGCCAGGCACGACATCATCCGCAGCATGGGAAACGCCTCGTGAACACATGGCAGCTGGCAACGGTATCGCCCGAGGAAACCCGCCGATTGGGCTGCTGCCTGGGCCGGGAAATCCGGCAACCGGTGGTGCTGCTGCTGGTTGGCGAGCTGGGCGCCGGCAAGACCTGTCTAGCGCAGGGCGTGGCCCGGGGTCTGGACGTGCCCGCCGACGAACCGGTGGTCAGCCCCTCCTATACCCTGATGAATGTCTACCCGGGTCGTTTGGAAATGTATCATTTCGATCTCTACCGCCTATCGAATCCCGATGAACTTCATGACCTGGGGGTGGAGGAATATTTGCCCGGTGCCGGCGTGGCGCTGGTGGAGTGGGGTAACCGCTTTCCCGGTCTGAGCGATGACTTTTTGCAGATCGAAATCAGCCATGCGTGCGAGGACTCGCGCCGGTTTACCGTTTCAGCTCGGGGCTCGGTTGCCGGTGCCTTGCTGGAGCGCTTTCGGCAGGCCTGGCAGGTCGCTGCCTGAAACCTGACAGCAAAGGTCGGAAAAAATGTTTTGACCCGACCAGGAATTATTGTTATGCAAGACCTCCTGCCGCTTGGAGTGGCGGCAGGTGGATTTCCCCAAGGAGGATATGAGGTATGGCCCTGGTGGTTCAGAAGTACGGGGGCACGTCGGTAGGCTCCGTCGAGCGCATTCGCAATGTTGCCCGGCGGGTCGCCAAGACCTACGACGATGGCAATGATGTGGTGGTGGTGGTTTCCGCCATGTCCGGCGAGACCAACAAACTGGTGTCGCTGGCCAATGAAATGTGCGATTTCCCCAGTGAACGTGAATTCGACGTGCTGGTGGCGACCGGCGAACAGGTCACCATTTCCCTGCTGGCCATGTGCCTGCAGTCCATGGGATATCAGGCCAAGAGTTATTTGGGTTCGCAGATTCCCATCATTACCGACAGCGACTTCACCCGGGCCCGCATCGAGCGCATCGGCGACAAGAAAATTCGCGAAGACCTCAAAAACGGCACCATCATCGTGGTGGCGGGATTCCAGGGCGTCGATCGGGATGGCAATGTCACGACCCTCGGGCGTGGCGGTTCCGATACCTCGGCCGTGGCCGTCGCCGCCGCTCTGAAGGCGGACGTCTGTGAGATCTTCACCGACGTCGACGGCGTCTATACCACGGACCCGCGCATTGTTCCGGAAGCCGCCAAGATCGAGAAGATTTCCTACGACGAGATGCTGGAAATGGCGTCCTTGGGCGCCAAGGTGCTGCAGACCCGTTCGGTGGAATTCGCCAAGAAGTACGGCGTGGATGTGCACGTCCGTTCCAGTTTCAATGATAATCCAGGCACTCTGGTCACCAAGGAGGATGAGGATATGGAAACCGTGCTGGTTTCGGGGATTACCTACAATAAGGACGAATCGAAAATCAGCGTGCTGCGGGTGCCGGACAAGCCCGGCATTGCTTCGGCCCTCTTTTCGCCCCTCTCCGCAGCCGGGATTACCGTGGACATGATCATCCAGAACGTCTCGACGGACGGTTCCACCGATTTGACCTTTACGGTGCCGCGGGGCGACTTCAAAAAGGCGCTGAAAACCGTGGAGGAGACGGCCCGGGAAATCGGTGCCGCCGGGGTGAACAGCGACGAGCACATCGCCAAGATCTCCATCGTCGGGGTCGGCATGCGTTCCCATTCCGGCGTGGCCAGCAAAATGTTCCAGGTACTCGCCGCCGAAGGCATCAATATTCAGATGATTTCCACCAGCGAGATCAAGATTTCCTGCGTTATCGATGCGAAATATACCGAGTTGGCCGTGCGTGTGCTGCACGAGGCCTTCGAACTGGCGAAAAAAGACATCAAGGCCGAATAGAGGCATCCATTGGATTCCCGGCCGCAGCCAAAGGATGAGAGCATGACTGCGATCCGATTGTACGATACGACCCTCAGGGATGGTACCCAGGCGGAAGAGATCTCCTTTCTGGTGGAGGACAAGCTGCGCATCGCCCAGAAGCTGGACGAGCTGGGTATTCATTACATCGAAGGCGGGTGGCCGGGCTCCAATCCCAAGGACATCACCTTTTTCAAGGAAATCAAGAAACTGTCCCTCTACCAGGCGAAGGTTGCCGCCTTTGGCTCGACCCGTCGGGCCAAAGTGACGCCGGACAAGGACCACAATCTGCGGACCCTGATCCAGGCCGAACCGGATGTCATCACGATTTTCGGCAAGACCTGGGATTTTCATGTACACGAGGCACTGCGCATCAGCCTGGAGGAAAACCTGGAATTGATTCATGATTCCCTGGTGTTCCTGAAGCAGAACGTGGCAGAGGTCTTCTACGATGCCGAACACTTTTTCGACGGTTACAAGGCCAATCCGGAATATGCCCTGAAAACCCTGGAGGCGGCTGCGGCGGCACAGATCGATTGTATCGTCCTGTGCGATACCAACGGCGGCACCCTGCCTTTCGAGCTGCCGCCCATCATGGCCGAGGTCCGCAAGCGCATTGCCCTGCCCATCGGCATCCACACCCACAATGACAGCGAGTGCGCGGTGGCCAACGCCCTGGTGGCCGTGGATTGCGGCGCGACCCAGGTACAGGGCACCATCAACGGTTTCGGTGAACGCTGCGGCAATGCCAACCTCTGTTCCATCATTCCTTCCCTGTCCCTGAAGATGGATCGGCCCTGTCTCACCGACGACCAGTTGGCCAGATTGCGGGAAGTGTCCTGTTACGTTTACGAACAGGCCAACCTGGTTCCCAACAAGCATCAGCCCTATGTCGGCAATTCCGCCTTCGCCCACAAAGGCGGCGTGCATGTCTCGGCCATTGCCCGGCACCCGGAAACCTACGAGCACATCCGCCCGGAGCGGGTCGGCAACGTCAGTCGGGTGCTGGTTTCCGATCTGTCCGGACGCTCCAATATCCTGGCCAAGGCGGCTCAGTTCAACATCAATCTGGACAGCAAGGATCCGGTGACCGTCGAGATTCTCGCCAACCTCAAGGAACTGGAGAACCAGGGCTACCAGTTCGAAGGCGCCGAGGCCTCCTTCGACCTGCTCATGCGCCGGGCGTTGGGGACCATGCGACCCTTCTTCTCCGTGGTCGGCTTCCGGGTATTCGACAGCAAGCGCCTGGAGGACGACAAGCCCTTTTCCGAAGCCACCATTCAGGTCAAGGTCGGCGGCCGCGTCGAGCATACCGCGGCCGAGGGTTCCGGTCCGGTCAACGCCCTGGATAACGCCCTGCGCAAGGCCCTGGAAAATTTCTATCCCCAGATCAAGCAGATGCGCCTGCTGGACTACAAGGTCCGGGTGCTGCCGGCCGGCAAGGGCACAGCATCCATGACCCGGGTGCTCATTGAATCGGGGGACAAGGATCAGCGCTGGGGCACTGTCGGGGTCAGCGACAACATCATCGACGCCTCCTACCGCGCGCTGGTGGACGCATTCCAGTACAAGTTGCTGAAAGACAGCGAGGAGCAGTAAACATCGTGCGCCGTTCCGCCGGAACCCTGCTTCTGGTGGCATGCGCGCTGGCTCTCTACGGATGGCACTGGCACCGGGCGACTTTTCCCCAAATGGAAAAGTCCCCGGTTTTTTTTGCCCCCAAGCCGGGCTCCTTGACGGTGGCCTTGGGGGCCGGCTTTTCCATTCCGGGAATTCATCAAATTTTTGACGGTACCGATCTGGATGACGTCATTCGAATGGCGGCGCCCGATCTGCCCCCGGGTTGCCATGTGCAATCCGGTCCGAAGCCTGCCCTGGTCGACGGAGAGTCCTTGGAGTTGAGCTGGAATGAGGGGCAAGGGGTGGAAATAAAAAGGGGTTTTATGTCTGCCGGACAGCGCATGATCCTGGGTGTCCGCTTGCATCCGGATCGGATGACCCTGCGTGATTGGGAAGCTTTGCCGGGTATCGGGCCGAAATTGGCGGAGCGCATCGAAGAGGACCGCCAAAAAAATGGCGATTTCGGAGTCTGGAGCGAAGTTCAGCGCGTTAAAGGCATCGGTCCACGCCGAATCGAGGCCCTCGAAAAATATTTTTAACTCCGGGTTGTTCATGTAAGTATTCGATTTATAGTTGAAAAAAATCTCCTCAGGAAGGGGGTCAAAGAATTTCGGGTAGATTTTCGGGTTCTGGCACAACTTATGTAATTACTAAATGGCACCAGCGCAAGGCTGCTAGAGCGCCATTTTGACTATCTCGTCAGGGGGAAACCATGAAATGCCCGAAATGCAAAAGCCGCATGTATGCCGAGAAATTCTATGACTTTGTGAGGGTGTTTGACGCATGGAAGTGCTGCGCCTGTGGAGAGATCATCGATCACACCATTCTGGCCAATCGGGCCCGCAGTCAGAACCTGTTTCTGGGCTGAGGCGATTGTCCATAAAAAGATAAGGGCTGGAAGAGAAAACTCTTCCAGCCCTCTTTTTTTCTGTTCCATCCTTCCGCAGTCGTTCAAAAGCCGTCAGCGCGCTCCTTTGCGTTCCGCCATAATCTTGTAGGCACAGAATTCGCCGCACATGGTGCAGGCACCGTGACCGTCGTCGACGCCCGATTCGGCCCGCAGGCGGCGTGCCTTGTCCGGGTCGAGGGCCAGGGCGAACTGGCCCTCCCAGTCGAGGGCTTTGCGGCAGCGAGCCATGGCCAGGTCCTTGGCCATGGCGCCGGGTACTCCTTTGACGATATCGGCAGCGTGGGCCGCGACCCGGGCCGCCATGACTCCTTCATGCACATCCTGGGCGTCGGGCAGGCGCAGATGTTCGCTGGGGGTGACATAGCAGAGGAAATCGGCTCCGGCGCCGGCCGCCAGGGCGCCGCCGATGGCGCAGGCGATATGGTCGTAGCCGGGGGCGATGTCGGTGACCAGGGGGCCCAGGACGTAGAATGGCGCGCCGTGGCAGAGGCGTTTCTGGAGCTGGATGTTGGCCTCGATCTGGTTCAGGGGTACATGGCCGGGACCTTCGATCATGACCTGCACCCCGGCATCCCAGGCGCGCTGGGTCAGTTCGCCAAGGAGGATCAGTTCATGGATCTGGGCCCGGTCCGTGGCGTCGGCCAGGCAGCCGGGCCGAAAGCCGTCGCCCAGGGACAGGGTGGCGTCATAGGGGCGGACGATTTCCAGCAGCCGATCGTAATGCTCGAAGAGGGGGTTTTCGGCGTCGTTGTGGGCCATCCAGGCGACGGTAAAGGAGCCGCCTCGGGACACCACTTCCATGATGCGGCCTTCGCGGTCCATGCGCTCCACCGTCGAGCGGGTGACACCGCAGTGCACGGTAATGAAGTCCACCCCGTCATCCAGATGCTTGACCACGCCGTCGAAAATATCGTCCACTGTCATGTCGACGATGGCCTTGCCCTTTTTTACCACCGTGTCGCAGGCGGCCTGGTAGAGGGGTACACTGCCGATACAGATGTCGGTTTCGGCGATGATGGCGCGGCGGATTTCGTCGATGGGGCCGCCGGTGGACAGATCCATGATGGCGTCGGCGCCGGCGGCCACGGCGACGCGGGCCTTGGCCAGTTCGTTGTCGATGCTGGTGTCGTCCTTGCTGGTGCCGATGTTGGCATTGACGCGGGTCGGCAGGCCCTGGCCGACGGCCAGCGGACGGCCGTGGGCATGGCGGTTGTTGTGGCAGATGATGGCGGTGCCGGCGGCGATGCGCTGGCGCAGGATCTCCGGGTCGAGGCCGGTGCCGGCGGCAGCCTGGCGCATTTTATCCGATACGATGCCCTGGCGGGCCAGTTCCAGTTGGGTCATGGAATGTCCTTTTCATGCAGTGGAAGCGCCCCGGTGGGGACGGCTTGGTTCGGGGTTGGGCGGGGCCGTCAGCCCGGCGGATGTTGCAGCATTCGTCCCAATTGCCGGGCCGCCGCGAAATGGTTGACCGGTCCGTGCCCGGCCCCCAGGTCCACGGCCCTTTCGATGGCCGTGGTGATGAACTGTTTGGCCGTGGCCACCGCCGCCGGCAGCGGCCTGCCCTGAGCCAGCAGGGCGGCGATGGCGGCGGAAAAGGTACAGCCGGTGCCGTGGGTGTTGCGACCGGAGATGCGGGCCGCGGGAAATCGTTGCCACCCCCGGCCGTCCCGGAGCAGATCCACCGCCTCACCTTCGAGGTGCCCGCCTTTCATCAGCACATGGCGCACGCCCATTTCCTGCAGGCGCAGGGCGGCCCGGGCCATGTCCTCCTCGTTGCGCACCGGCAACCCGGTCAGGATCTCGGCTTCGGGCAGATTGGGCGTGAGCAGGTAGCAATGAGGCAGCAGTTCCTCACGGCAGGCCTGCACCGCGTCCCGCTGCAGCAGGGCGGCACCGCCCTTGGCCACCATGACCGGATCGACCACCAGCAGTCGACCGCAGGCCGCCAGCCGGCGCGCCACGAGGCGGACCATCTCGGCGTTGTGCAGCATGCCGGTTTTGACCACCTCCGGAGCGAGGTCTTCCAGGACCGCATCCAGCTGCTGGGCGACGAAGTCGGCGGGCACCCCATGGATGGCCCGCACCCCGCAGGTGTTCTGGGCGGTCAGGGCGGTGATCACGCTCATGCCGTAGCTGCCCAGCAGGGTGACGGTTTTCAGGTCGGCCTGAATGCCGGCACCGCCGCCGCTGTCCGAGCCGGCCACGGTCAAAACCCGGCCCCGGGGCCAGGGTTGCCGGACATTGAACTGCAGGGCGATTTCCGCCGCCGCCAGGGCCGGGGACGGATCCGCCAGCACCGCGGAAATCACCGCAACGGCGTCGGCGCCGGCGGCCAGAACTTCGCCGGTTCGGTCCCGGTCGAGGCCGCCGATGGCGACCAGCGGCAGGGCCACGGCCTCACGCACGGCGCGCAGGGTGTCCAGGCCGACGTGCACGGCATCGCCCTTGGTCGCCGTTGGATACATGCTGCCCACTGCCAGGTAGTCGGCGCCGGCCGCCTCGGAAGCTTGCGCCTGGGCGACAGTGCGGTTGGAGGTGCCGATGATTTTCCCGGGACCGAGCAGCGCCCGGGCCGCGGCTACGGGCCTATCCTGTTGACCGAGGTGAACGCCGTCGGCATCGCAGGCCAGGGCCAGTTCGGGGCTGTCGTTGATCAGGAACAGGGCGCCGGCGGAATGGCACAGAGCCCGCAGTTGGCAGGCCTCGGCGTACATTTCCTGCTCCGGCAGGTCCTTGGCCCGGTACTGCAGGACGCGCACTCCGCCGCGCAGGGCGGCCTCCACCCGCTGGCATAGGGCCTCCCCCCGGGAACCGTCGGTGATCAGGTAGAGCCCTCGGATGTCGGTTTTTTGCATGGCATTTCCCGTTGTGGTGAAAAAACTAAATTGTTTGCACGGGGGCTTCTCCCACGCCGAGGCTGTCTGGCGCCCGGATGACGCCAGCCAAACCCCTGCACCACCGTTGCTGCATCGTGAACGAAAAAACAAAATCGTCGCGGCCGGCAGGCGCGCGACGATGGCACCGTTCTGGTGCAACCTGGCCGCTTCCCTACGCCGGCATGACCCGGATCAGGTTCCAAGGGTCGTTCCGTTTGGCACGGAACTCTCAGTATCACACGCCCCTAGCGGATAAATCGGATGGCTCCGGAGCTGCCATGGACCGGCATGCCCTTGACGTCATTCTAATATGCCCGCAACGCCAGGGAAAGCCTTTTTTACTTTCTGCGACGGGGCGCCGGCGCCATCCCGGAAATTGTGCTTTACAGTCCTTCGGCGGAGTGCTACATGTTCAGGTTTGATTGTATCCCTTCTTGTCAGGACCCGCGAACATGCTTGATTACCAAGGTCACCGCCCCACTTACGTCGAAATCGATCTGCAGGCGCTGCGCCACAACTTCCGCCAGGTCCGGGACCAGGCCGGTCCCGGACAGGGCATCCTGGCCATCGTCAAGGCCGATGCCTACGGTCACGGTGCCGCGCGGGTGGCGCCGGTGCTGCAGGCAGCGGGCGCGAGCATGTTCGGAGTGGCCATCGTCGAGGAGGGTATGGCCCTGCGCGAGGCCGGGGTGACCCGGCCGGTGCTGGTGCTCGGCGGCCTCTATGCCGGGCAGGAAGAAGATCTGGTGCGTTACGACCTGGTGCCGACCCTGTTCGATGTCGAGGTCGCGCGCCGTCTCAACGGTTGGGCGGCGGGGGCCGGGGTGGTGCTGCCCTATCATCTCAAGATCGATACCGGCATGGCGCGCATCGGATTCTCGCCGTCGGAACTGCCCATGGTGCTGAAGGAACTGGCGGCTTGCCGGGCCCTGCGTATGGAAGGGGTGTTGTCCCACCTCGCTCTGGCCGACGATCCGGATCATCCCCTGACCGGGGATCAGATCGGGCGTTTTCGGCATGGTCTGGAACTGGTGAAAGGGGCCGGTTTCACGCCGCGTCATGTGCATCTGAGCAACAGCGCCGCCCTGCTGTCGCGGGCATTGCCGGAGTGCAACCTGGTACGACCGGGTATCATTCTTTACGGTGGCCTGCCGGCACCCGGTTTTCACCGCCATTGCGATTTGCTGCCGGTGATGAGTTTTCGTACCTCCGTGGCTCAGCTGCGCACCATTACGGCGGGGACCGGGGTTTCTTACGGACATCGTTTTGTGGCCCAGCGGCCGACGCTGCTGGCGGTGATTCCCGTCGGCTACGCGGACGGCTTCAGCCGCGCCCTGTCCAATTGCGGCGAGGTTCTGGTGCGTGGACACCGGGCCCGGGTGGCCGGAACGGTTTGCATGGACTGGACCATGATCGATGTCACCGACATTCCCGAGGTGGCGGTGGGCGACGAAGTGACCCTGCTGGGCCGCGACAACGGCCAGCGCATCACCGCCGAGGAATGGGCCGGCCGCATCGGCACCATCGGTTATGAAGTCTTCTGCCAGGTCAGCAAGCGGGTACCACGGCTCTATCTGGAAGGTCCGCATGGGGACTGACGGTCTGCGACTGGCGCTGGATCTGGGGACCACCAGCCTGGCCGGGCGGTTGCTCGACGGGCGGGGGCGGGTGCACGCCGAAGCCCAGGTCAACAACCCGCAGGGTGTTTTCGGATCGGATATCATTCAGCGCCTGGAGCGGGCCCGCGAGGGTGAGGGACCAAACCTGCAGCGCCTGTTGCTGGACGGCCTGAAGACACTGCTGGCCGCTCTGCTGCGCCAGGCGGATTGCAATGCCGCGGCCATCGTCGCAGCGGCCGCCGCCGGCAATCCCGGCATCTGCCACCTGTTGCGCGGTCTGCCCGTCGAGCCGCTCCTGTTTCCGCCCCATCGGCCCCGGGAACGCGGCGCCGTCCTGTTGGCCGCTGCCGAACTCGATGTTGGTCTCGTGGTCCCCGTCTATCTCTTTCCCTTGGTCAGTGGTTATGTCGGCGGCGACCTGGTGGCCTTTCTTTATGCCCAACAGCCGGCGGCGCCCGGCAGCTTGTTTCTTGATATCGGTACCAACGGTGAGATGGCCCTGTATGCCGAGGGCCGTTGGTGGGCGACCTCGGTGGCCGCCGGCCCGGCTTTCGAGGGTGGTGGATTGGCATGCGGCATGCCGGCCGGCCCCGGGGCGATTGTCGATGCTCAACTGGCCGGCGACGACCTGCGTTTCACGGTGCTCGGCGGCGGGCCGCCCAGAGGACTGTGCGGCAGCGGCTTGGCGGCGGTCGTGGCGGCGGCCCTTGAGGGCGGCCTGCTCGACCGGCATGGCACCCTGGTCGAACCCCTCGCGGTGCCGGGTAATCTTTCCCGCCACATCGTCGAGGTCGGCGGTGGGCGGGTCCTGCGGCTTTACCGCGATGCGACCGTCGATTTGCTGCTGACCCAGGAGGACATCCGCCGCTTTCAGCTGGCCAAGGCGGCGGTCCGGGCCGGAGCCGTCTGTCTGCTGGCTCGGGCGGGGGTGTCGGCGGAGCGCATCGAGCAGGTCATCGTCACTGGTGCCTTCGGGTTTTCCCTGCCCGCCGCGGTCCTGAAAAGGGTTGCCATGTTGCCGGAAATCATGGTAGATAGGGTACGCTTCGCCGAGGCCGGTGTGCTGGCCGGCTGCGGTCGCCGACTGCTCGATAAGGATGCCGGTGCGCAGGTCGCTGCCCTGGCGCAGCGCCTGCAGGCCTACCCCCTGTCGGGGACGCCGGCTTTTGAACGCGCCTTCCTCAACGCCATGGAGTTCTGAAAACCGCCAGTCGACGGTTTTTTTCTTTTTTACCGATGTATACGCCGTGTCGGCGGCTTGCCGCGCGGTACTCCGGTTCAGCTTTCAAGCAGGAAAGGACTACAGTTATGGCCGTCATAAAACGTGCCCTGATCAGTGTTTCGGACAAGACCGGTGTGGTCGACCTGGCCCGCCAGTTGACCGCCTTCGGCGTCGAGATTTTGTCGACGGGCGGTACCGCCGGCCTGTTGCGCCAGGAGGGTCTGACGGTGCGGGACGTATCCGATTACACCGGGTTTCCCGAAATGCTCGACGGCCGGGTGAAGACCCTGCATCCCAAAGTGCATGGCGGCTTGCTGGGCATGCGCGACAATCCGGCCCATGTGGCGAAGATGCAGGAGCACGGCATCCAGCCCATCGACATGGTGGTGGTCAACCTCTACCCCTTCGAGGCGACGGTGGCACGCCCCGACTGCAGCCTGGAGGACGCCATCGAGAATATCGATATCGGCGGCCCGACCATGCTGCGCAGCGCGGCCAAGAACAACCGGGATGTCACGGTGTTGGTCGATCATGCCGACTACGCGGCGGTGCTGGCCGAAATGAATGCCAGCGGCGGAGCCGTTGCGCCGGCCACCAATTTTCGCCTGGCGGTCAAGGTCTACCAGCACACGGCCGCTTACGACGGCGCCATTTCCAACTGGTTGGGGCAACGCCTCGGCGGTGCGCCGACCGCCTTTCCGCCGGTTCTGAGCCTGCAGTTCAAGATGGCCCAGGAAATGCGCTACGGTGAGAATCCCCATCAGGCGGCGGCCTTCTATGTCGAAGACAAGGTGGCCGAGGCCGGCATTGCCACGGCCCGCCAGTTGCAGGGCAAGGAATTGTCCTACAACAACATCGCCGATACGGATGCGGCTCTGGAGTGCGTCAAGCAGTTCGACGAAGGGCCGGCCTGCGTCATCGTCAAGCACGCCAATCCCTGCGGGGTGGCTGTCGGTGCGACCCTGCTGGACGCCTATCAGCGGGCCTTCAGTACGGATCCCGAATCGGCCTTCGGCGGCATCATCGCCTGCAACCGCGAACTGGATGCGGAGACGGCAAGCGCCATTGTCGAAAAACAGTTCGTCGAGGTGATCATCGCACCGGCGGTGTCCGAGGCGGCGGCGGCCATCGTAGCCGCGAAGAAAAACGTGCGTCTGTTGGCGTGCGGAGCCTGGCCGGCCATGCCTGGGGCGCGCCTTGATTTCAAACGGGTCAACGGCGGTTTGTTGGTGCAGGATTGCGATCTGGCCCTGACCGGAGAGTTGCGGGTGGTTTCCCGTCGGGTGCCGACTGAGCAGGAAATGCAGGATCTGCTGTTTGCCTGGCGGGTGGCCAAGTTCGTCAAATCCAACGCCATCGTCTACGGTCGCGACGGCATGACCATCGGCGTCGGGGCCGGCCAGATGAGCCGGGTCAACTCCGCCCGTATCGCCGTCATCAAGGCCGAGCACGCCGGCCTCGAGGTGCGGGGCGCGGCCATGGCGTCCGATGCCTTTTTCCCCTTTCGTGACGGTATCGACAATGCCGCGGCGGCCGGCATCCGGGCGGTCATCCAGCCGGGCGGTTCCATCCGTGACGAAGAGGTCATCGCCGCCGCCGACGAACACGATATCGCCATGGTCTTTACCGGCATGCGCCATTTCCGGCACTGAAATTCATTACCGACCAAGTCTCGGAGAAAGGAACCGTCGCCATGAAGATTCTGGTCGTCGGCAATGGAGGGCGGGAACATGCCCTGGTTTGGAAAATCGCCCAATCCCCCCTGGTTGCAAAGCTTTATTGCGCGCCCGGCAACGCCGGCATCGACCGCCTGGCCGAGTGCCTGCCCATCGGCGTGGAGAATGTGGACGGATTGCTGGAGTTTGCTCTTCGGGAGAACATCGATCTGACGGTGGTCGGACCGGAGTTGCCCCTGACCCTGGGCATCGTCGACCGTTTTCGGGACGCCGGTCTGGCCATTTTCGGCGCCGACCGGAAGGCGGCCTGGATCGAGGGCAGCAAAAGCTTCGCCAAGGATCTGATGGCCAAGTACGGCGTGCCGACGGCAGCCTACGGGACCTTCGAGGATGCGGCGGAGGCCATCGCCTTCATCCGCCGGCAGGGGGCGCCCATCGTGGTCAAGGCCGACGGCCTGGCGGCGGGCAAAGGGGTGGTGGTGGCCCGCACCGAGGCGGAGGCCATCGCCGCGGTGGAGTCCATTCTCTGTGAGGGAGCCTTCGGGGCGGCCGGCGCCAAGGTCGTGGTCGAAGAGTTCCTGGAGGGGGAGGAGGCTTCCTTTTTGGCCTTTACCGACGGTACCCGCATCGTGCCGCTGGCCTCTTCCCAAGATCACAAGGCCGTGTTCGACGGCGATCAGGGCCCCAATACCGGTGGCATGGGAGCCTACTCCCCGGCGCCGGTGGTGACGCCGGAGATTCATGAGCAGATCCTGGAACAGGTGCTGAAGCCGACCATCGCCGGCATGGCCGCCGAAGGCCGGCCCTACAGCAGCATCCTGTATGCCGGCCTGATGATCAAGGACGGCCGCATCAAGGTGCTGGAGTACAATGCCCGCTTCGGTGATCCGGAAACCCAGCCCCTGCTGGCGCGCCTCAAGTCGGATCTGGTGCCGGTGCTGCTGGCCTGCGCCAAGGGGGATCTGTCCGGCATCGAGTTGGAATGGCACGATAAGGCGGCGGTCTGCGTGGTAATGGCTGCCGGAGGCTATCCCGGCGACTACGTCAAGGGCCAGGAGATTTCCGGCCTGGAGGAGGCGGCCCGGATCGAGGATCTGGTGGTCTTTCATGCCGGCACCAAACGGGTGGACGGCCGGGTCGTCACCGCTGGCGGACGGGTATTGGGCGTCACCGGCCTGGGCGCCACCGTGGCCGAAGCCATGGACCGGGCCTATCAGGGCGTGCGGGTCATCCGTTGGCCGGAGGTGCATTTCCGCAACGACATCGGCGGCAAGGCCCTGAAGCGCTGAAGTCGTCGTCTGCATGATCCCTGGCACAAGGAGAATCCCGGCATGAGTGACCAGCCGTTGGTCGGAATACTCATGGGCAGCGACAGCGACTACGACATCATGGTCGAGGCGGCCCAGGTTCTGAAAGACTTTGGTATTCCCTTCGAAATGACCGTTTCCAGCGCCCATCGCTCGCCGCAACGCACGGCTGAATATGCGCGCTCGGCGCGCGGGAGGGGCTTGCGGGTGCTGATTGTCGGTGCCGGAGCGGCCGCCCACCTGGCCGGGGTGGTGGCGGCGGAAACCACCCTGCCGGTGCTCGGGGTGCCCATCGATGCTTCGGCCTTGAAGGGCCTCGACGCGCTGCTCGCGACGGTGCAGATGCCGGCCGGGGTTCCGGTTGCAACCCTGGCCATCGGCCGGGCCGGAGCCCGCAATGCCGGGATTTTCGCGGCCCAGTTGTTGGCTCTGGCGAATGACGAACTGGCTTGCAAGCTGGATGAGTTCAAGGACCGGATGGCGGCGGGCGTGGCGGTCAAGGCCCGGGCGTTGCAGGATCGTATGAGTCGGGACGGTTTCTGAGTCCCCACCTTTCCGGAAGGAACGCACGGTGCCATACCGATTGTGGCAGGGACTCTGCTCCCTGAAACTGACCCTGATCCTGCTCTTCGCCCTGGCCGGTGTGGCCCTGGTGGGCACGGTGGTGCCGCAGAATCTGGCTCCCGAGGCCTACCTGCGCATCTATCCCCAGCCGGTCTGGACGCTGTTGCGCGCCATGGGGGTGCACGACCTGTATCGCGCCTGGTGGTTTCTGGCTCTGCCGGGCCTGCTGGGCCTCAATCTCGCCGCCTGCACCCTGCAGCGCCTGCCCGGCATGTGGCGTTCGGTGATGCGCCCCCGCCTCAGACCCGATCCGGCCTGGCTGCTCAGCCTTGTCCAGCATGCCGCCTGGTCCGTTCCGGCCCCTCAGGAAACCATCGATTTTCGCCTGGCCGCTCTGCTCAGACAGCATTTCGCGCGGCCACGGTTGTTGCGCGGCGATGGCCGCAATTGGCTGTTTGCCCAGAAGAACGCCTGGGCGCGTTTCAGCGTGGTGGTCACCCATTTGGCCATTCTGCTCATCCTTGGCGGCGCCCTGGTGGGCAAACTGGCCGGGTTCCGCACCCACCTCGAGATTGCCGAAGGGGCAACCGTCGCGACCCTTTCCCTGCCGGGGGCGACCGAGCCCCGGCCATTGGGCTTTGCCCTGCGCTGCGATGACTTTGCCATCGACTATTATCCGGGTACCGATCGGGTGCGCGAGTACCGTACCTTGCTGACCGTGCTGGAGGATGGCCGGGAGTTGCCCGGCCTGACCCGAATCCCCCTGTTGGTCAACCATCCCCTGCGTTTTCGGGGCTTGAATTTTTTCCAGTCAAGCTACGATTTGGCAGCGCCGCGACTGCAGTTGCAATGGCGTGGGGCCGACCAGCAGGCCTGGCAGGAAGTGCCGGTGGTGGCCGGTGAACCCGTGCGATTGGCGGATGGGCACATGGTGATGGTGACCAGTTTCAGCGATGAGCATCGCGGGCAGGGACCCGCTGCCGGTATCGTCGTGGTGGATGATGCCGGCCGCCATGGCCAAGCCATCGTCGGTACCCGTCGCGCCGTGTCCACGGATGGCGCTGACGGTCTGCAGTTTCGCCTCAAGGCTGCCGAGCTGAACTACATCACGGTGCTGCAGGTTACCAGGGATCCGGGCGTGCCTTTGGTGTGGGCCGGATGTCTGCTGCTGTTGGCCGGCTTGGCAGCCTGTTGCGGCTTGTCTCATCAGCGCGTCTGGGTTTTATTGCGGCCCGTCGCCGGCGGTACGGAAATCTGGCTGGGCGGCCGCGCCCACCGTCAGCAACGGCAATTCGCCGACCGCTTCGCCATGCTGCGGCAGCGCTTGCAGGAAGGACTGTCGCAGGTCTTGGCGGAACACCAGGAAGGAACCGGCCCCCATGACCAGTAATCTGTTGTTCAATGTCTGCACCCTGGGCTATCTCCTGTCCCTGGTTTTGCTGCTGGCATACGTGGCCTGCGATGGCCGGTGGCCGGCACTGTTGGCCACTTGGGCGGCCCGGGCGGCTTTCGGACTGCACGGCGCCGGGATGGTCTGGCGCTGGTATGAATCCCATCAGTTGCCCGGCGGGGTGGGGCGCGTGCCGCTGACCAATCTGTACGAGTCGGTGGTGTTTTTTGCCTGGGCCATCATGCTGTTCTACCTGGTTCTCGATCTGAAGCTGCGTCGTCCGGTGGTCGGTATTTTCGTGCTGCCCTTCGCCCTGGCCGGCATGGCCTGGGCCCAGGTCTTTCTCAGCGATGCCATTGAACCGCTGATGCCGGCCCTGCGCAGCCGCTGGCTGGTCTATCACGTGGTCAGCTGTTTTCTCGCCTATGCCGCTTTCACTCTGGCCTGCGCCGCCTCCATCATGGGCCTCCTGCAGGCGGTTCGGCAGAGTAGCGGGGAGCCCGGACGAAGTCGGATTCTGGCGGTGCTGCTGCGGCGGGCGCCCGATGCGGCACAGCTTGATCAACTCAACTATCGCGCCATCGCCATCGGCTTTCCGATCTGGACCCTGGGTATCGTCACCGGGTCGGTGTGGGCCAACTCCGCCTGGGGCAGTTACTGGAGTTGGGACCCAAAGGAGACCTGGAGCCTGATCGTCTGGCTGATTTATGCCGCATTTCTGCATGCCCGCCTGACCCGCGGTTGGGAAGGGCGGCGGGCCGCCTGGCTGTCCATTTTCGGCTTTGCCGCAACCCTGTTCTGCTACCTGGGCGTCAATCTGCTGCTGAGCGGACTGCATTCCTATGCCAGTTGAGCAGGACGATCAACTCCATGCCGAGCCGGTTCCGTTGCGGGACGGAGAAACCCTGGACGATCTGCACCTCGGCGGGTTGCGCATCATTCAGCCGCGTCGCGGTTACCGTTTCTCACTGGATCCCATCCTGCTTTGCGCCTTCGCCCGCATCGGCCGCGGCGCCACGGTCTGCGATCTGGGAACCGGCAGCGGTGTAATACCCCTGATACTGGCCCGGCGCAGCCCGGCCCGGCATGTCTACGGCCTGGAAATTCAGGCGGCGGCGGCGGACCGGGCGCAACGCAGCGTGCAACTCAACGGCCTGGCGGGGCGGGTGACCATCGTGGCGGGGGATCTTCGCAGGGTACGCAGCCTGCTGGCGGCGGAAAGCTGTCAGGTGGTGGTGGCCAATCCGCCTTACCGGAGCCCGGGCAGCGGACGGCAGGCGGCCGGGGATGAAAGGGCTGCGGCCCGCCATGAATTGCACGGCGGACTGGATGATTTCCTGACCGCGGCCGCCTATCTGCTGGGCAGCGGTGGCCGCTGCACCATCATCCACCTGGCCGAGCGCCTGGCGGAATTGTTGGCGGCCATGCAGCGCTTGGGCCTGGAGCCAAAGCGCCTGCGTTGTGTGCACAGTCGCCTCCATGAACCGGCGCGGCTGGTGCTGGTGGAAGGCCGACGCGGCGGTGCCCCCGGGATCAGGGTGGAGCCACCGCTGGGCATCTACCAGGGAGCGGACTACTCGCCCGAAGTGCTGGCCATTTACGCTTCCTCCTGAACCGCGCGCGCCTTTTCCAGGCGCCGCTGCAATTCCAGCAGCCGTAGCAGCCGCTGTTGCAGTTCCGGGTCGCATAGTCCGGCGGCCAGTTGCCGCAGGTGGGTTGTTTCCTCCTCGGAAAGGGCTTGCTGCTGCCAGTTGCCGGGCAGGGACGGGCGAGCCGGAGGAGGGGCAGGGGCCGTTGCGGTGTGGCCGTAACGCAGATACAGGTCGGTGATCAGGGTTTCCCCAAGGGCTTCGTTGAGTCGTGCCAGGATGCGAGGTTTGAGCAATTGCAGTTGCTGCATCCAGACCGGGTGATCGACCTGGATCTCCAGAATGTCCTTGCGAAGCCGGATCGGCCGAGCGCGGGCGGCGACCTGGGGGCCGACCACTGACGGCCACCAGCGCCAGGCGCGGTATTTCCTGAGCTGGCTTTCGAGATCCCGATGGGCGAACAGTTGCCGGAGAACGTTCTGGACCGAGTCAATGGGGATGAACATGCCGGAGCTCCTGATTGGGGGCGGGTCCCGTGGCTGGGATCGGGAATGCGCCCGGACCGATGAGTCGAGGCACACTTTAACGCCCCGGCGGGAGCCTGTCAACGATGCGGACCAAATGCCGTTGTCCGGGGGGGCATTTCTCCTTGACAAAGCAGGGGGGCTCTCCTATAGTTCGCATTTACGCGTGACACCCGCAATAGGTGCGTCCGGAACCGGTATATGTTCGATAATCTGACGGAAAAACTCGACTCGGTATTCAAGAAGCTGCGCGGTCAGGGGCGACTTACCGAGGAAAATATTCAGCAGAGTCTGCGGGAAGTCCGCCTGGTGCTGCTCGAGGCCGACGTTCATTTCCGGGTCGTGAAGGATTTTGTCACGGCAGTGCGCGACCGGGCCGTGGGGCAGGAGGTGCTGAAAAGCCTCAATCCCGCCCAGCAGGTCATCAAGGTGGTGCGCGAAGAGTTGGGCCGCCTGATGGGCGAGGGGATGGACAATTCCCTGCAGCTTGCCGCCCGCCCGCCGGTGCCGGTCATGCTCTGTGGCCTGCAGGGTGCGGGCAAGACCACCTCCTGCGCCAAGCTGGCCCTCGGCTTGCGGCGCCAGAAACGCAATCCTCTGCTGGTGCCGGCCGATATCTACCGACCGGCTGCCATCGAGCAGTTGAAGACCCTGGGTCGCCAGTTGGGTGTTGCCGTTTTCGATTCGCAGCCCGATGTCGATCCGGTCCAGATCTGCCAGGACGCCCGACGCTATGCGGAACTCAACGGCTACGACACCCTGATTCTCGACACCGCCGGCCGGTTGCATGTCGATGAGGCGTTGATGGGCGAGTTGGTGCGCATCAAGGCGGCCCTGGCGCCACGGGAAATCCTGCTGGTGGCCGATGCCATGACCGGTCAGGACGCCGTCAATGTGGCGCAGAGTTTCGACGAACAGCTCGATATCACCGGGGTGATTCTCACCAAGCTGGACGGTGATGCCCGGGGTGGGGCGGCATTGTCCATCCGCGCCGTGACCGGCAAGCCCATCAAGCTGGTCGGTCTCGGTGAGAAGATCGAGCCCCTGGAGGTTTTCCATCCGGATCGCATGGCCCAGCGCATTCTCGGCATGGGCGATGTTCTGTCGCTCATTGAAAAAGCCGAGGCGGCCATTGATCGGGAGCAGGCCCAGGCCATGGAGAAGCGCCTGCGACAGGAAGGTTTCACTCTGGAAACCTTTCGCGATCAATTGCAGGCCATCAAGCAAATGGGTTCCATGGATTCGCTGTTGAAGCTGATCCCCGGGGTCGGCAAAGCCATCAAGCAGGCCGGCGAGCTCCAGGTGCCCGACAAGGAACTGAAGAAGATCGAGGCGATCATCAACTCCATGACCCCGGCCGAGCGGCGCGATCAGCGCATCCTCAACGGGTCGCGGCGGTTGCGCATCGCCCGCGGCAGCGGGACGACGGTTCAGGATGTCAACCTGCTCATCAAACGTTTCACCGAAGCCCAGAAGATGATGAAGCAAATGCAGAAGATGGGTCCGCGCGGTCTCAAGGGACTGCTTGGCGGAGGACGGCCTTTCTGAAGTGGTGCGGCCCGGTACGATGGCGCAGGTGGCCTGGGTCCGGTTGCACTTTTTTGTGGCAATAGCACGTTAAAATACCTAAAATACCCAATCGAAAACGGAAAATCCGTTAAGAAAGCTCCAGGAGGAACAGCACATGGCGGTAAAAATCAGACTGGCACGCGGCGGCGCAAAGAAAAAACCCTTCTACCAGGTTGTGGTAGCGGACGAGCGCTTCCCCCGCGACGGTCGTTTCATCGAGAAGCTTGGACAGTATGATCCCCGGCAGGAACCGCCGATGGTCAACCTGAGCGAAGAACGTACCCTCGACTGGCTGCAGAAGGGAGCCCAGCCAACCGATACCGTGCGTCGTCTGCTGCGGGATCAGGGCGTCTGGGCCAAGTTCAAGCAGGCCTGAAAGGCCTGTTAGACCGCCGGTGACCGGGGCGGGACCGCTTTTTCTCCAAAGGACCGACGACCATGAAGGAGTTAATCGAATTCATCGCCAAATCCCTGGTAGAAAGACCTGATGCGGTGTCCGTTTCCGAGGAAGTCGCCGAGGACGGCAGCGTGCTGCTCAAGCTGGCTGCCTCCTTGGAAGACATGGGCCGGATCATCGGCAAGCAGGGGCGCACCGCCAAGGCGATGCGAACCCTCCTGAATGCCAAAGCCACCAGGGAGGCCCGGCGGGCGTCCCTGCAAATCATGGAGTGATGGCGACCACCGGCAAGGCCTTGGTGGCCTTGGGCAAGGTTGTCGCGACCCACGGTTTGCGCGGTGCCCTGAAAGTGCAGGGGACCACGCCCGATTTTTCAGCGCTGGCGGATGTGCGCCAGGTGCTGATTCAGCAGGCGGGCGAAGAACCTGAAATCTTTCGGTTGCGCGGTGCCAGTTGGCAGCGGGGCGGTTTGGTGGTGAGCCTGGAGGGTCTGGATACGGTCGAAGCGGCGGCCACCCTGGTGGGCGCCGCGGTGCTGGTGGCGCCGGAGATGATGCCGCAGCCGGCGGCCGGTCGCTATTTCTGGTTCCAGTTGCAGGGCTTGGCGGCCTGGGATCGGCAAAAGGGCGATCTCGGCCGGTTGGAGGATATCTTCGTCACCGCAGCGCATCCGGTATATGTGGTGCGCGGCCGTTTCGGCGAAGTGTTGATTCCGGCGGTGAGCCAGTTCCTGGTCGAGGTCGACTTCGAGCAGGGGCGGGTACTGTTCGATTTGCCCGAGGGTCTGGTACAGGAAGGCTGATGATTTTCGATGTTCTGACCCTCTTCCCGGGCTTGTTTGCATCGCCCTTCGCCGACAGCATTCTTGGCAAGGCAGTAGACCGGGGTTTGATCCGGATTGGCGTACACAATCTGCGTGATTGGGCCGAAGGTCGCCATAAGGTGACCGACGATACGCCCTACGGCGGCGGCGAGGGCATGGTGCTCAAGCCCGAACCGGTGGCACGAGCCCTGGCTGATCTTAAATCGGGGCATCCGACCTCGAAGGTTCTGCTCATGACCCCGCAGGGAAAGCCCTTCCGGCAGGCCGTTGCCCTTGACCTGGCCGCCGAAGAAGGGTTGATTTTCGTCTGCGGCCGCTACGAAGGCGTCGATGAGCGCGTCCGTGCTTTGGTCGATGAGGAATTGTCCCTGGGCGATTTCGTTCTTACCGGGGGCGAACTCGCGGCCATGGCCATGATCGACGCCATTGCCCGACTGCTGCCCGGCGTGCTGGGCAATCGCGACAGCTCGCTGAGCGATTCCCATGCCGACGGTCTGCTGGAGTATCCACAGTATACCCGGCCGGCGGAGTTCATGGGCATGCGGGTCCCCGAAGTGCTGCTGTCCGGCAATCATGCCGCGATTTCGGCCTGGCGGCGCCGCGAGCAGTTACGCCGAACCCTGCAGCGTCGACCCGACCTGCTGGAGCAGGCGGAGCTGGATGCCCGCGATCGGGTCATGCTCGAAGAACTGCGGCGCGAACTGGCCGCCGACCCGGAATGAAGCTCCATCGGTTGGCAGTAGCGCTGGTGCACCATCCGGTTCTGGATCGACGCGGGGATGTGGTCACTTCGGCGCTGACCAATCTGGACGTACACGATATCGCGCGCACGGCGCGCACTTACGGGGTGGGTCGTTTCTACGTGGTTACGCCGCTGGCCGAGCAGTTGCAGCTGTTGGACCGAATCCTCGGTCATTGGCGCGACGGTCATGGGGCAGGCTACAACCCGGATCGGAAGGAAGCCCTGTCCCTGGTGGCCGGGGTGCCGAGCCTGGCCGCCGCCCTGGATGACTGGCAACGCCTTTGCGGTGCCGAGCCCCTGCCGGTGCTGACCGCGGCGTCGCGCGATGGTCGGTTGACCTTTCGGGATTGTGCCCGGATGCTGGCACAACAGCCCCTGCTGCTGGTGCTGGGAACCGGCTGGGGATTGGCGCCGGAACTGTTTCAGAATGGATGGCCGGTGCTGACGCCGATTCGCGGTGCAGGGTCCTACAATCATTTACCGGTACGTGCCGCCGCCGCCATCATGCTGGATCGGTTGGGTGGACAAAGTGGATAACCGTTTTTGTCTTTGTTAAAAACAAGACTCGTTGCGAGGAGGAAGATATGAATATCATCGACCGTTTGGAAATGGAACAGATGCGCAAGAATATCCCGGTATTCAAGGCCGGCGATACCCTGCGCGTACACGTCAAGATCGTCGAAGGCGACAAACAGCGCATTCAGGTTTTCCAGGGTGTCTGCATCAAACGCCACAACGGCGGGGTCGGCTCGACCTTCACCGTGCGCAAGATTTCCGACGGCATGGGCGTGGAGCGCGTTTTCCCCCTGCATTCGCCCAACATCGAGAAGGTTGAGGTGGTGATGGTGGGCCGGGTCCGGCGCGCCAAACTGTACTACCTGCGGAAACTGCAGGGCAAGGCCGCCCGGATTCGCGAAAAACGCACGGTCTGATCCAGCCTTTGGCATACCGACCCCGGCAGGTTTCTGTCGGGGTTTTGTTTTTCAGGGCCGCCGGAGGTGGCCATGGGAGCTGCAACATCTTGAATTTGGAGCTGTTTTCCCTGGCGGAAGAATCACCGCTGTATTTTGAGCAGCGGGCTGCGGCACAGGGCTACCGGGCGGTGGCCGGCGTCGACGAGGCCGGCCGCGGGCCTTTAGCCGGTCCGGTGGTGGCGGCTGCGGTCATTCTTCCTGCGGTGTTCGAGTTGCCTGGCCTGACGGATTCCAAGCAATTGACCGCCGCCGCGCGGGAGCGGCTGTTTCCCTGCATCTGCCGTCAAGCCGTCGCCTGGGGCGTCGGGCTGGCGGATGCCGCGACCGTCGATCGGATCAATATCCTGCAAGCCACGTTGCAGGCCATGCTGCGGGCCGTCAACCGCCTCGCCGTCCCCGCCGACTTTCTGCTCATCGACGGCATTACGCCGCTGCCCGGCACGGTTGCCCAACAGACCTTGAAGCGGGGTGACAGCCGTTCCCTTTCGGTGGCGGCGGCATCCGTGCTGGCCAAGGTCGTCCGTGATCGCTACATGCTGATCATGGAAAACCGGTTTCCCGGCTACGGCTTTGCCGGCCACAAGGGTTACGGCAGCGCAGCGCATCGCGAAGCCATCGCCCGGTTGGGCCCCTGTCCACTGCACCGTCGCACCTTTCGCGGCGTTCGGGAATACCTGTGACGATTCAGCGCCAGAGCCTCGGCCGCTGGGGCGAGGAGCAGGCGGTGCGGTTTCTGTGTGCACGCCGCTGGAAGATTCTGGAGCGCAATGTGCGGACCCCGGTGGGCGAACTGGATATCGTCGCGCGGGACGGCCGGACCCTGGTTTTCATCGAAGTGAAAACCCGGCGCACTGCCGCTTTCGGCGCCCCCCAGGAAGCTGTCGGGGCGCGCAAGCAGCGGCAGATTGTGCGCGCCGCGCAGTGGTTTCTGGCCCGGGCGGGAAACCCGCCGGAATCGCTGCGGTTCGACGTGATTGCCGTCATGCCCGCGGCGGACGGGGCCAGGATCGAGCATCTGCCCGCCGCCTTTGGCCTGGATGGCGCTGTGTAGCAATGGATTTATCTTGTCTGCAGCCCCGGTTGAGCGGCCGGTCCGAACCGGCTGTCCGGCCCCGGGGGGAAGGGTGGAGCATGGAAATTCATCTGTCTTCTTACGGTTACTTTCGGGTCGCCGTGGTGGCTCCGGCTCATCGCGTCGCCGACGTAGCATTCAATACGGAACAGATTCGGCGGGCGGTCCACGAAGCCGATGGGTGCCGTTTCTTTCTTTTTCCCGAACTGTGCCTGACGGCCTATACCTGTGGCGATCTGTTTTTTCAGCCGGTGCTCATCGAGGCAGCGCGCCAGGCGGTGATGGAACTGGCGGCTTTTACCGCCGAACACCGGGTGACCATGGTCATCGGCGCCCCAATTTTGCAGGGCGGGCGGCTGTTCAACTGCGCCGTTTTCCTGTCCGGGGGGCGTGTGCTTGGCATTGTGCCGAAAACCTATCTGCCCAACAGCCAGGAATTTTACGAGGAGCGCTGGTTCTCATCGGCGAGGGATCGTACCAGCGACACTCTCCAATGGGACGGTGAAGCCATCCCCTTCGGCACCGATCTGCTGTTTCGTGCCGAGGGTCTGCCCCAGTGTCTGGTGGGCCTGGAAATCTGCGAGGATGTCTGGGTGGCCAGTCCGCCCAGCGGCCGCATGGCGGTGGCCGGGGCGACGGTCCTGCTGAACCTGTCGGCCAGTCCCGAACTCCTCGGCAAGAAGGAATACCGGCGGGCCCTGGTGGAAGCCCAATCGGCGCGTTGTCTGGCTGCCTACCTGTATGCGTCGGCCGGTCCGGGGGAATCCAGCACCGACCTGGTGTTCTCCGGCCATTCCCTGATCGCGGAAAACGGAACGGTGCTGGCGGAGTCGGAGCGCTTCCGCTTTGATACCCAATGGATTACCGCCGATGTCGACATCGATCGCCTGATCAACGAACGGCTCAAGAACAACAGCTTCGGCGGGTCATCCCCGGAAGCGGACGGGTTCCGGATTATCGACTTTCCCCTGGCGGACGGTACCTGCAGCGTGGTGCAGCGGCCGGTTCCGGCAACGCCCTTCGTGCCGCCCCGGGAAGAGGAACGAGCCCGGCGCTGCCGGGAGATATTCGATATTCAGACCACCGGGCTGGCCAAGCGTCTGCAGCACACCGGGGCTGCCCGCGCCGTCATCGGTATTTCCGGCGGGCTGGACTCCACCCTGGCGTTGCTGGTCATGGTCAAGGCCTTCGACAAGCTGGGATTGGCGCGGGATGGCATCGAAGCCATCACCATGCCCGGCTTCGGCACCACCGACCGCACCCGGGGCAATGCCGAACGCCTGGCCGAACTGTTGGGCTGCCGGCTGCGCATCATCCCCATCGACCAGGCGGTTCGGCAGCATTTCGCCGATATCGGCCATGACGAAAGGGTGCATGACATTACCTATGAAAATGCCCAGGCCCGGGAGCGGACCCAGATTCTCATGAACATCGCCAACCAGACCGGCGGCCTGCTGGTCGGGACCGGCGACCTGTCGGAACTCGCCTTGGGCTGGTGCACCTACAACGGCGACCACATGTCCATGTATGGGGTCAATACCGGTGTTCCCAAAACCCTGGTCCGCTATCTCGTTTCCTGGTGCGCGGAAGCCGAGTTCGCCGGTGAAATTTCGTCCATTCTGCACGATGTCTGCGACACGCCCGTATCGCCGGAACTGCTGCCGCCCCATGAAAACGGTGAAATCAAGCAGCGTACCGAGGACAAAATCGGGCCCTACCTGCTGCATGACTTCTTTCTCTACCATGCAGTGCGTTTGCAGTATCGCCCGTCGAAAATCTTTTTCCTGGCCCGGCAGGCCTTTGCCGACCAGTTTACCAACGGCGAGCTCCTGTCTTGGCTGCAGATCTTCTATCGCCGCTTTTTTTCCCAGCAGTTCAAACGTTCCTGCCTGCCGGACGGGCCCAAGGTTGGCAGCGTGGTGCTTTCCCCGCGCGGCGACTGGCGCATGCCCAGCGATGCCTGCGCCGCCCTCTGGCTGCAGGACCTGACGCAGTTGCAAGAGGCGCTCAGTGAAGGCTGAGGAGCATCGGCCCGGTACCCTGTATCTGGTGGCCACCCCCATCGGCAACCTGGAGGACCTGACCTTCCGCGCTCTGCGCATCTTGCAGGAGGTCGACTTGATTGCAGCCGAGGATACCCGCCACAGCCGCAAATTGTGCAACCATTATGGGATCCGCACCCCTCTGACCTCCTATTTCGCCCATAACGAACAGGAAAAGGGCGAGCGTCTGCTGCAGATCCTGGCCGAAGGTCGGTCCGTGGCCCTGATTACGGATGCCGGCACACCGGCTATTTCCGACCCGGGCTACCTGCTGGTGCGGCGCTGCCGCGATGCGGGTTTGCCGGTGGCGGCGGTGCCCGGACCTTCGGCGGTCATCGCCGCCCTGTCCGTGGCCGGATTGCCGAGCGAGCGGTTTGCCTTCGAAGGTTTTCTGCCGGCCAAAAGCGCGGCCCGTCGCAAGGCGCTGCGGGCTCTGCAAGGGGAGCCCCGGACCACCGTATTTTATGAGGCGCCGCACCGCCTTGCCGCCGCCCTCGGTGATGTGGTGGTGGAGTTGGGGCCACAGCGGGAGCTGGCCGTGGCCAGAGAGTTGACCAAGGTTCACGAAGAACTGTTCCGGGGGTCCGCGGCGGCGGCTCTGGCTCATTTCAGCCAGACCGAGCGGGTCAAGGGCGAGATCGTGCTGCTCATCGGACCGGCGGCCGACACGGCCCCCGAGGAGACGGTGGAGGAAGCGCTGCACCGCTGGCGGCGGGACACGGATTTGCCCATGCGGGCCATCGTCAAGGAGGTGGCCCGCCAGTTCAACCTGCCGGGCAGCGAGGTATATCGCCGCAGCCTGCAGTTGAAGGAGACTGAAGGCTGAAGGCTGAAGGCTGAAGGCTGAAGGCTGAAGGCTGAAGGCTGAAGGCATTCCTGTCGTCAGAGGCGGATTTCGAAGTTGAAGAATTCGTTTCGGCAGGGCGTCCGTTCCACCAGCAGGCGTTCGACCCGGCCCTGGGGCGGGCCTTGGCGCAGCGCTTCGATGGCCTGTTCGACATCCGCCGCCGGCCCCTCCAGGACCGCCTCCACATCCCCATTGTTCAGGTTGCGCACCCAGCCGGTCAGGTGCAGGGCCCGGGCCGTGCAGCGCACGAAGTAGCGAAAGCCCACCCCCTGGACCCGGCCCTGCACCCGGACCGTCGCACGCATGGCGTTCATGATTGCTCCTGTTCGGTGACCATCCGCAGAAAATCCTCCTCGCTGAGAATGGGCAGGTTCAATTGGCGGGCCTTGTCCAGTTTACTGCCCGCATCCGCGCCGGCAATCACGTAGTCGGTTTTTTTGCTGACCGAGCCTGCTGCCCGGCCGCCGAATTTTTCCACCAGTTCCTGCGCCTGGCCGCGGGTCAGGCGCTCCAGGCTGCCGGTGAAAACGAAGGAGCGGCCGGACCAGGGGCCGGTGTTCCGGGAAACGGCCGATTGCGGGATGACCCCGGACTGCTGGAGTTCATCCAGAATGGTACGGTTGCGAGCCTTGCGAAAGAAGTCCAGGACGCTGTCCGCGACTTGCGGGCCGACTTCATGGATGGCCAGCAAGGCGTCGCGGTCGGCTGCCGCCAGGGCCTCCAGGGAGCCGAATTGATCCGCCAGTACCTTGGCCAGGTGCTCGCCGACATGGCGGATGCCGAGGGCGAACAACAGGCGGTTCAGAGGCCGGCTTTTGCTGCCGGCAATGGCTTTCAGCAGTTTGTCGACGGATTTTTCCCCCTGGCGGGGGCAGGCCAGCAGATCCTCGCGGCGCAGGGAGTACAGATCGGCGACACTGCGGATTAGGCCCTTCTCCAGCAATACCTCCAGGGTTCGCTCGCCGAGGCCGTCGATATCCATGGCACGCCGGGCGACGAAATGTTTCAGGGATTCGCGCAGCCGGGCGGGACAGGACAGTTCCTGACAGCGCGGCACCACCTCGCCGTCCAGTTTCACCACCGGACCGCCGCAGGCCGGACAGGTTTCCGGCAGGGGAACCATGCGTTCCTGGCCGCTGCGCTGGTCTTTCAGCACCCGCACCACATCGGGAATGACATCGCCGGCCCGCTCTACCACCACGGTGTCGCCGATGCGGACGTCGAGGCGGGCGATCTCATCCCAATTGTGCAGGCTGGCACGGGACACGGTGACGCCGCTGACCTCGACGGGGCGCAGTTGGGCGACCGGGGTGATGGCGCCGGTACGGCCGACCTGCAGGACGATGTCCTCGACCCGGGTGGTGGCCTGCCGCGGCGGAAATTTGCAGGCCACGGCCCAGCGCGGAGTGCGGGTTTTGGTGCCCAACTCGCTCTGCAGGGCCAGGCTGTTGACCTTGACCACCATGCCGTCGATTTCGTAGGGCAGCTGGTCCCGGCGCAGTTGTAGATCATGAAAATTTGCCAATAGTTCCGAAAGGTTGGCGGCAAGCCGGGTTTCCTCGAGGTTGACCCGCAGACCCCACTGGCGCAACTGTTCGAGGAGTTGCCGGTGGCTGTCGGGCAACGGGGTCGAAATGCGGCCGATGCCATAGGCAAAGAACTGCAACGGCCGGCGGGCGGTGATCGTCGAATCGAGCTGGCGCAGGCTGCCGGCGGCGGCGTTGCGGGGATTGGCGAAAACGGGAAGGCCCTCCTCCTCGCGCTCCCGGTTGAGGGCCTGGAAGGCGGCCAGATCCATGTAGACCTCGCCGCGCACTTCCAGCAGTTCCGGACAGGGTTCCTGCAGCAGCAGCGGGATGGCGGCGATGGTGCGCAGGTTTTCGGTGATCTGTTCCCCGGTCTGACCGTCGCCGCGGGTGGAACCGACGGTCAGTCGGCCGGCCTGGTAGACCAGTTCCACCGCCACGCCGTCCAGCTTCGGTTCACAGACGTATTCCAGGGCATCCGATTGGCCCAGAAAACGTTGGATGCGGGCCTCGAATTCGCCGATTTCCTCGTCATTGGCAGCGTTTTCCAGGGACAGCATGGGCAGGCCGTGCCGGACCGAAGGGAATTTTTCCAGGGGCGGCGCCCCCACCCGCTGCGAAGGGGAATCGGCAGTGGCCAGTTGCGGGAAGGCCTGTTCCAGTTCCAGCAATTCCCGAAACAGGCGGTCGTAATCCGCATCGCTGATTTCCGGGCGGTCGAAGCTGTGGTACAAACGACCGTGTCGATGCAATTCGGCGCTCAGTTGCTGATGGCGGCGCGCCGCCTGTTCCGTGTTCATGGTTAACCTCGGTGTGGATAATGGGATGCTTGCCGGTTCACCACGGCCGGCGCCGTGCGGGCAGCTGAAAGTATCACAATCCGGCGCCAGTTTTCAAACCGCCATGCCATGGCAATTGTAATCCGCCCCCCGGTAGGATACAATTCTGGCCGATATTTTTCCGGTTTTCAATATGTTGGAGGCTCTGATGGATGAGGGGACCTGGCTCGAGCTGGGCGCTCTAACGGTTTTGTTGATCGCCTCGGCGTTTTTTTCCGGTTCGGAGACCGCCTTGCTGTCCATGGATCGAGTGCGGGTACAGTACCTGGTGCACCAGCAGCGACGCGGCGCCCGGCGGTTGGAGGCCGTTCTGCGGCGCCCCGACGATTTGCTGGGAACCATCCTGGTCGGCAACAACCTGGTCAACATCGCCGCCTCGGTATTCGCCACCACCTTTTTTGTTCGAAGGTTCGGCGCGCGCGGGGAGTTGATGACCATTCTCATCCTGACCCCCGTGTTGCTGATTCTTTCGGAAGTCTGCCCCAAGACCCTGGCGGCCCGGCATCCCGAGCGAATTTCCTTTTTCGTACTGCGCCCCATCCGGGGTGCCATGGTGTTGCTGCGGCCGGTGGTCTGGCTGGTGACGGGCCTGTCGCGCCTGCTGACCTATTTCATCCGCAGCGAACCGCGTCCGGTCATTTCCGAGGAGGAGATCCGGGCCATGATCACCGTCGGCGAGCAGACCGGGGTGGTGGAAACAGAAAAACGCCGCATGCTGCACGGCATCTTCGAGTTGTCGGAAATCCGGGTGCGGGATGTCATGATTCCACGTACCGAAGTGGTCGGCATCGAGGCTTCGGCCACCTTTGCCGATGCCCTGCTCACCGCCCAGCAGTCCAACCATTCGCGTTTTCCCGTCTACCGGGAAAGTCTGGACAATGTCATCGGGGTCATCCATTCCAAGGATATTCTGCGCTATGCCGACCGGCCCGAGGCGTTTGCCCTGCCGGAACTGTTGCGGCCGCCCTTTTTCGTCCCCGAAGCCAAGCCGGTCAATACCCTGCTGCAGGCGTTTCAGAACCGCCGCGTGCATCTGGCCATGGTGGTGGACGAGTACGGCGGGGTGGAGGGCATTGTCACCCTGGAGGACGTGGTGGAAGAAATCATCGGTGAAATCCACGATGAATACGATGCCGAGACCGCTCCCTTTCGCGATCTGGGCCATGGCCGCTATCTGGTGGATGGCAGTGTTCCCCTGCGGGAACTGAACCAGCACTTCGGTTTCAACCTGGCCGAGGAGCACGCCAACACCCTGGCCGGATTTGTGCTTCACTCCCTGGGAACGATTCCTGAAGAAGGCGAGCGTTGCGAGGCGGACGGGATGGTCTTCATCGTGCGCCGGATGCTCGACCGCCGCATCGAACAGGTTGAAATACGTCGCAAGGAAATTCCTTCCTGAGCTGCTGTCTCCAGGCCTCCTGACGCTGCCCGCCCATTTCGGCCCTCCCTGCGAGGGCTTTTTTTATTGTTGCCGTAAGCCCTTAAAAAATTTGCAAAAGCTCCTTGACACGGGTCAGGGGTGCAATTATAGTTCGAGCTAAGTGTAAAAAAGTGGGTAATTGTCCCAAAAGGACTGCGGATGATATTTCAGGGGGAGTTCCACAACGCCATCGACGTCAAAGGCCGTGCCAGCATTCCGGCCCGGTTGCGCGATGTTTTGGTGGCCGCCTACGGTGAAGAGCGCTTGGTCGTGACCCAGAAGGATGGCGGCCTGGTGGCTTATCCCGTCCCCGAATGGGACAAGATCGTGGCTCAGGTCAATGCCATGCGACCCGGTCCCGTCAAGGAAGATATCAACCTGACCCTCATTTCTCCGGCCCAGGAATGTCTGTTCGACAAGCAGGGCCGTATCCAGCTCAGTAAGGCCCAGCGCAGCTATGCGGGACTCGACGGCGAGGGGCGGGACATCGTGGTGGTCGGTTCTTTCAACAAAATCATGCTTTGGGAATGGACCCGGCATGCCGACATGCGCCGCCAAGCCGAAGCACGCCTCAAAGCCGATCCGCAGGTGCTTTATGACTTGGGGTTCTAGGCCATGACGCCGGGGGATTTTCATCACCTTTCGGTACTGCCCCGGGAAGTGCTGGCGCTGCTTCAGCCGCAGCCGGGCGAACGCTTTGTCGACGGCACCCTGGGCGGCGGCGGTCATGCCGGACTGATTCTTGAGGCCATCGGGCCGAACGGGCAACTGCTCGGCCTGGACCGCGATCCCGAAGCGCTGCAGGCGGCAGGGCGGCGATTGGCGACCTTCGGAGACCGGGTGATACTGCGGCAGGGCAATTTTTCCGAGGCCGCCCGTTTTGTCGCCGAACTGGGCTGGCAGGGGGTCGATGGCATGTTGCTGGATCTGGGGGTTTCTTCCCACCAGCTCGATACCGGCCGGCGCGGTTTCAGTTTCCAGACGGAAGCGCCCCTGGACATGCGCATGGACCCGGAAGCGGACATGACGGCCGAAACCGCGGTCAACACCCTGCCGGAGGACGAATTGGCCAGAATTTTCCGCGAATACGGCGAGGAACGCTTTGCCCGGCGCATTGCCCGGCGCATCGTCCAGGTACGGGCCCGGCAGCCCCTGAAAACGACTTTGGAACTGGCTGAACTGGTGCGCGGCGCTGTCCCCGGCGGACATGTGCCGGCCCGCATACATCCGGCGACCCGGGTGTTTCAGGCCTTGCGGATTTTCGTCAATGATGAACTGGATAGTTTGCGCCACGGGTTACAGCAGGGGCTGGATCTGTTGCGCAGCGGCGGCCGACTGGCGGTGATCAGCTTCCACTCCCTGGAGGACCGCATCGTTAAGCAGACCTTTCGCCGGGAGGCGCATCCGTGCACCTGCCCGCCGTCCCTGCCGATATGCAGCTGTGGACGGCAGCCGCGCATCGAGTTGCTGACCCGCAAGGGCGTGCGCGCCGGCGAGGCGGAAGTCGCCGACAACCCGCGCGCCCGCAGCGCGGTGTTGCGGGCGGTGCGTCGTTTTTGACCCGGGTTGAGGGCTTCGATGGAGGGTTCGCCCCGCCATCGCCCGCCCAGCAGCTCCACAGGCCGAAAGCCTGCTTGCGCTGACGGTTTTGCTATTGAAGTTCCTGTTGAATTGGAGGCGCCATGGCTCACAGCATTTTGCGACCCATCCCCGGCCTGGCCGGAATTTCCTTCCGGCAGCCATCCCTCCGGCAGTTTTTTCTGTTTCTGGCCATGCTGACCTTGGCGGGAATCTTCCATGTCTGGTCGCGCAGCGCTCTCATCCAGCTCAATTACGACATTTCCCGCCATGAGACCCGGTTACGGGAACTGCAGCGGGAGGAAAGCTGCTTGCGGGTCGAAGTGGCGAGCCTGAAGAGTCTGAGCCGTATCGAACGGGTAGCCGTCACCGAGTTGCAGCTTCGCGCCCCGGTGGCAAGCCAGGTTGTCATTGTCCGATGAAGTGGACGCCGGAAAAGTCCTTCCGCATCCGGGTACTGCTGGTCCGTGCCTTTTTTGCGATATTTTTTCTGGCCGTGGTCGGCCGTGGTTTCTGGCTGCAAGTGCTGGATCGCGAGCAGACCGTAGCCCGCGCGCGTCGTCAATATCAGCGCGTGGTGCCCCTTACGCCCCGGCGGGGGGCCATTTATGACCGCAACGGGGAAGAGTTGGCGCGCAGCATCGCGGTCGATTCTCTGTATGCCGAACCCTGGCGCATCACCGACGCCGAGGCCACCGTCCGCAGCCTGGCGAAGGAATTGAAGTTGTCGCCGGCCAGCCTGAAAAAAAGCCTGGTCGGCAAGCGTCGCTTTGTCTGGATCAAACGGCAATTGCAGCCGCGGGAAAGCGAGCAGGTGCGCGAGCTGAAGCTGCCGGGCATCGGCTTCACCAAAGAGCACCAACGGTTCTATCCCAATGCCGAACTGGCGGCCCATGTGCTTGGGTTTACCGGCCTCGATCCCCGCGGCCTGGAAGGGTTGGAACACCGGTACAACAACATTCTGCTCGGTCATGAGGGTTTCCTGGTCACCGCCCGGGATGCCCGCGGCCAGGGTCTGGGAACCAGTCACATCGTGGTAAAGGGGGGCAGTGACGGCCACAGCCTGTATCTGACCCTGGACAAGAACCTGCAATACATCGCCGAGAAGGAACTGGCCGCCGGACTGGAAAAGGCCGGGGCTCCCGCCGGCAGTGCCCTGGTGCTGGATCCACGCACCGGGGAGATACTGGCCATGGCCAGTCGCCCGACCTACAACCCCAACGCCTTCGGCCGGTTTCCCGCCGGCCATCGGCGCAATCGTACCGTGTGCGATGAATTCGAACCCGGCTCCACCCTCAAGCCCTTCGTGGTGGCGGCGGCCATGAATGCCGGGCTGGTTTCGGCCAACCAGAACATCTTCTGTGAAAACGGCCGGTATCGGGTGGGGGGCATCACCATTCACGATCATCATCCCCACGGCGACCTGACGGTGGCCGAGGTGGTAAAGGTCAGTTCCAATATCGGTGTGGCCAAGATCGGCAAGATGCTGGAGCGCCAACGTCTGTACGATGCCCTGCAGTCCTTCGGGTTCGGCCAGCAGACCGGCATCGATTTCCCGGGCGAAGTCACCGGCCGGTTGCGCAATCCGGCGCGCTGGTTCGAAAGCGACCTGGCGGTCATCTCCTTCGGCCAGGGCATGACCGTAACACCCCTGCAATTGGCGCTGGCAACTTGTGTATTGGCCAACGGCGGCAAGTTGGTGCACGCCGACCTGGTGCGCAAGGTGGTGAATGACCATGGACAGGTGGTTGAGGAACGCCGCCCCCGGGTGGTTCGACGAGTCATTTCCGAAACCGTGGCCAATCAGATTCGTGACATGATGCGGGATGTGACCGGCACCGGCGGTACCGGCACCCTGGCGGCGGTGCCCGGTTTTTCGGTTGCCGGCAAGACCGGCACCGCACAGAAAGTGGATCCGGTGACGGGCGGTTATTCGGCGGACAAACGCATCGCCTCCTTCGTTGGTTTCGTGCCGGTCGAGAATCCTCGCCTGGTGATTCTGGTGGTGATCGATGAGCCGCACAAAGTCGTCTATGGGGGCCTGGTGGCGGCCCCGGTGTTTTCGCGCATCGCCTCCCAGTCCCTGCGTTATTTGGGCGTGGCGCCAAGCCAGGCTACCCCGTCTCCGGTCCTGCCGCCGATGCCCGACGTCGCGCCCGCCGGGCCGATTACGGTGGTGGAAACCTCCGCGTCGTTGACGCAGAATGAGGAGGGCAAGCCGCTGATGCCCGACTTCTCCGGCATGAGCACGCGTCAGGTGTTGCAGGCCATGGAGCGGTTGGGGCTGAACATCCGCGTGAAAGGTTCCGGGCGAGTTGTCGAGCAGTCACCGCTGCCGGGCCGCCCCATTCAGTTCGGGGATGAAATCTGGGTCCGGATGATGCCGCCGAGCTGAAAAATTCCCTTTGACTTTTTTGCAAGGGAGAAAGAAAATCGTCGCCTCCATGAAGACTTCCAGCCTTTGCCGGATTATCTGCCCCCGTCTTGAGAGCGCCTGCAGCGACGCCCCCATCAGCGGGCTGTTTTACGACTCGCGTCAAGTCGTACCCGGTGGGGTGTTCTTCGCCCTGCCCGGTGCCAGCGCCGACGGTCACGATTTCATCGATGCAGCTCTGAATCGTGGGGCCCGCGTCATCGTCATGGAGCGCGAACGGTCGCTGCCGGCCGGGGTCATCGGCCTGGTGGTCGAGAACGCGCGTCGTGCCATGGCTTTGGCGGCCGCGGCTTTTTATGGTGATCCGACCCGGGACATGATTGTGGTCGGGGTAACCGGTACCAACGGCAAGACCACCATCACCTATCTGCTGGAGGCGCTGTTGGTTGCCGCCGGTCGGCATCCGGCCATCCTGGGCACGGTCAGCTACCGGTTCGCAGGCCGGGAACTGCCCTCGCGCCACACCACCCCGGAATCGGTGGATCTCATGCGGACCATCGCCGAATTCCGGGATCTCGGTGCGGACAGTTTGGTGTTGGAGGTATCGTCCCATGCCCTGGAACAGCATCGGGCCGACGGTGTCTGGTTCGATGTCGGCGTGTTCACCAACCTGACCCCGGAGCACCTGGATTACCATGCCGACATGGAGGCCTATTTCCAGGCCAAATTGCGGCTGTTCAGCGGCCTGGGGGATCACAGCGCCCGGCGGGCGGTGGTCAACCTCGACGATCCCTGGGGTGAACGTCTGGCCCAATGCCTGCCGGAGGTGCTGGGTTGCGGCACCGGCCCGCAGGCGGCGGTGCGGGCGGAGCGCCATGCCATTTCCCTGCAAGGCATCGAAGCGGAGCTGAGCACGCCTGCGGGACCAATGGACCTGCGCTCGCCGCTCATCGGCGAGTACAACCTGCACAACTTGCTGTGCGCCGCGGGGGCCGGCCTGGCCCTGGGCATCGATCCACAGGTCATCGCCGCCGGTTTGGCCGAGGCCCGCCAGGTGCCGGGCCGGTTGGAGCGCATTCCCAATCAGCGCGGCGCCCTGGTGCTGGTGGATTATGCCCACACCGGAGACGCTCTGGAAAATGTTCTATCGACCCTGCGACAACTGCAACCTCGTCGCCTGGTTTGCGTATTCGGTTGCGGCGGCGATCGGGATCGCAGCAAACGCCCGGTCATGGGGGCGGTAGCCGGGCGCCTGGCCGATGTGGCGGTGCTGACCTCGGACAACCCGCGCAGCGAAGAACCCCTGGCCATCATGGCGGAAGTGGAGGCCGGTTTGCGCCAGGTGCATGAACATCCTTGGACGCGGAGCGAAGCGGAGCGCGCGGTGGGACGGGGCTATGTGGCCATCGCCGATCGTCGCGAAGCCATCGAGTTCGCCGTATCCCTCCTGGAGACCGGCGATATCCTGTTGGTGGCGGGCAAGGGCCATGAGGACTACCAGATTGTCGGTTCGCAGCGCCTGCATTTTGATGATCGGGAAGAATTGCGCCGGGCGTTAAGCGGCGCGGCGGGGGCGGCATGAAACTCGATCTGGCCAGTATCGCCGCCATCCTCGGCGGCAGCCTTACTCCGGAACGGGCCTCGGTAGTCATTACCGGGGTTTCCACGGACAGCCGCACCATCCGGTCCGGTGATCTGTTCGTGCCCCTGCGCGGACCCAACTACGATGGCCATGACCATATCGGCCAGGCGGTGCGGGGTGGGGCGGCGGCCTGTCTGAGCGAGGAGGTTATCGCCGGGCTGGCCGTGCCGGTGGTGCGGGTGGGCAATACCATGCAGGCGTTGGGGGATCTGGCTGCCGCGTTGCGTCAGGATTTCGACGGTCCGGTGGTGGCGGTGACCGGGTCTTCCGGCAAGACCACTACCAAGGAAATGCTGGCCGCGGTGCTGTCCCTGACCGGTTCCGGGCTCAAGACCGAGGGCAATTTCAACAATTTGATCGGCCTGCCCCTGACCCTGTTCCGATTGCAACCGGAACACCGCTGGGCGGTGCTGGAAATGGGCATGAGCGCCCGCAACGAGATCGCCCGCCTGACGGAGATCGCCCGTCCCGATGTGGGCATCGTCACCAATGTCGGCCCGGCGCATCTGGAACAACTCGGCAGCATTGAAGGGGTGGCGCGGGCCAAGGGGGAACTCTATGCCGCACTGCCGGCGGGGGGCACCGCCATCGTCAATACCGATGATCCGCAGGCCCGGCAGCTACCGGTGGCCAACGGTGTCCAGCGGCTGCTGTTCGGACTGACTGGCGAAGCGCGGGTGCGGGCGGAGGAAATCCGTGTCGATGATTGCGGGGTGCGGTTCGACCTGATCCTGCCGACGGGCCGTTGGCCGGTCCGTTTGGCGGTGCCGGGGCTGCATAACGTGTACAACGCCTTGGCGGCGGCCGCCGCGGCACACGTGTTGAAAGTCGATGGCGAGGCCATTGTGCGCGGTCTGGAACAGTTCCGCTCCAGCCCCGGCAGAATGACTGTGACCCGGTTGCCCGGCGATATCCTGTTGCTGGAGGATTATTACAACGCCAATCCCATGGCCATGCGCGCGGCGCTTGCCTCGTTGGCGGACCTGCCCGGTACCGGGCGGCGTCTGGCGGTGCTGGGCGATATGCTGGAGTTGGGGGCCGCCGCCGAGGATCTGCATCGGCAGGTCGGCGAGGCCGCGGCGGCGATCGTGGATCGGTTGATCCTGCTTGGCACCCTGGCTCCCTCCGTGGCAGCGGGTGCCCGTGCCGGAGGGTTGGCCGCGGATGCCGTGCAGGTGGTCGAGTCCCACGAAGCGGCGGCCGATCTGCTGCAGCAGTGGCTGCACCCCGGCGACCGGGTGCTGGTCAAGGGCTCGCGGGGCATGACCATGGAAAAAATCTGTCACCTGCTCCGGAACGACGGGGCGGCCAATTCTACCGGGCATTAGGAGTTACCGGATGCTGTACCATCTTCTCTATCCTCTGCACACCCAGTTTTCGGCGCTGCAGATTTTTCGCTACATCACCTTCCGGGCGATTTACGCGACCATTACCGCGCTGCTGATCTCCTTTATCCTGGGGCCGTGGCTGATCGAAAAATTGTCCAACCTGCAGATCGGCCAGAGCATCCGCAAGGACGGGCCGCAGTCCCATTTCGTCAAGGAGGGAACCCCGACCATGGGCGGCACCCTCATCCTGCTGGCGGTGGTGTTGCCGACCCTGCTGTGGACCGATCTGACCAACATCTATATCTGGGTCACCCTGCTGGTGACGGTCGGCTTTGGGGTGGTGGGGTTCGTCGATGATTACCGCAAGGTCCGGCGGCGCAGCAGCGATGGCCTCAGCGCCCGCGAGAAAATGTGGTGGCTGATGCTCATTGCGGCCGTGGCGGCCACGATCCTGTATCTGTATCCGCCCTTTAAAACGACCCTGGCCTTTCCCTTCTTCAAGGGACTGGAACCGGATCTCGGTTTGTTCTACATCCCCTTTGCGTTGCTGGTCATCGTCGGCGCCAGCAACGCCGTCAACCTGACGGACGGTCTTGATGGCCTCGCCATCGGCCCCACCATCATCGCCTCAGGCACCTACCTGCTGTTTGCCTATGTGGCGGGTAACGTGCGACTGGCGGATTACCTGCAAATCAGTACCGTGCAGGGGGCCGGCGAACTGGCGGTGCTGTGCGGCGCCATGGTCGGAGCGGGACTGGGTTTTTTATGGTTCAACACCTATCCGGCTCAGGTTTTCATGGGCGATGTCGGCAGCCTGTCCCTGGGCGGGGCCCTGGGCACCATTGCGGTCATCACCAAGCAGGAGATCGTGCTGGTCATCGTCGGCGGCATCTTCGTGGTCGAGGCTCTTTCGGTGGTATTTCAGGTCACCTCTTTCCGGCTCTGGGGCCGGCGGATATTTCGCATGGCGCCCATTCATCATCATTTCGAACTGAAGGGCTGGCCGGAACCCAAGATCATCGTCCGGTTCTGGATTATCAGCATCATTCTGGCTCTGGTGGCTCTGTCCACCCTCAAATTGAGGTAACCCATGTCCGTCTATACCGGGCAACGGATTGTCATCATCGGCGCCGGCAAGACCGGCCTGGCGCTGACCGACTTTTTTCTGGCGCGGGGCGCCAGGGTGGCGCTGTCCGATCGCCGGCCGGCGGCGCAAGTACCCGCCGCGGCGGAACTGGTCGCCCGCGGTGTGGACCTGGATTGTCCCGGCCATGATGCGACCCTGCTGGCCGCCGCCGATCTCATTGCCATCAGCCCCGGCGTTGCCCTGGACATGCCGGAATTGGCCGCCGCCATGAGCAGCGGCGTACCGGTGCTGGGCGAAGTCGAAATCGCCGCCCGCGAACTGCAGGCGCCCATGGTCGCCATCACCGGCACCAACGGCAAATCGACCACCACCACCCTGTTGGGCGAGGTGTTCGGCGCCTGGGGCAAGCGGGCCTTCGTCGGCGGCAATCTCGGCACTCCCCTGATTGAGGCGACCCGGTGCGACGACTGGGACTGGATAGTGGCGGAAATCTCCTCCTTCCAGTTGGAAGCCATCGATCGCTTCCGACCCCGCTACGGACTGCTCCTCAACCTCACCGAGGATCATCTGGACCGCTATCCGGATATGGCCGGCTATCTGGCGGCCAAGCTGCGTCTGTTCGAGAACATGACGGCCACGGACGTGGCGGTCATCAACCTGGAAGATCCTCTGGTGCGGCAGTTGACCGCCAATCTGCCCTGTCTCCGCATCGGCTTTTCCAGCCGCGGTCCCGTCGAGGCAGGCATGGGCTTTGACGGCCGCCATCTGATCTGGCGCTGGGCCGGCCGGGAAACGCGGTTTGCCGTCCAAGAACTGCGCCTCAAAGGGTTGCATAATATTGAAAACGTCATGGCGGCGCTGATTCCGCCCCTGCTGGAAGGGTGCCCGGCGGATACGGCCTGGCGGGCGGTCTGCGCCTTTGCCGGCCTCGACCATCGCATGGTGCTGGTTCGGCAACTGCAGGGTGTCGACTGGTTCAACGATTCCAAGGGCACCAACGTCGGCAGCGTGGTCAAAAGCCTGGCCGGCCTGCCCGGATCCGTAACCCTTATTGCCGGGGGCCGGGACAAGGGCGGCGACTATGCGCCGCTGGTCGAGCCGGTGGCGTCCAAAGTGGCCCATTTGATCCTTATCGGCGAAGCCGCGGACCGCATCGAACAAGCCCTTGGAACCCTGACGCATACGGTCCGGGCCGGTTCCCTGGAGGACGCGGTGCAGTTGGCCTATCGATTGACGGATCCCGGCGGCGCGGTGCTGCTGTCTCCGGGTTGCTCCAGCTTCGACATGTTTCGCAGTTATGCGGAGCGCGGCGAGGTTTTCATGCGGGCGGTGGGTGAACTGCCCGAGGAGGCGGCGCACTGATGGCGACGGGCAGCGGCAGCTACGATTATCGCTTGTTGTCCCTGACGGCGGTGTTGACCGCTTTCGGGGTGCTGATGGTCTATTCATCCTCAAGTATCATGGCTGCGGCGCGTTATCAGGACGGCTTCTATTTTCTCAAGCGTCAGGGCATTTATGCGGCGGTGGGGCTGCTGACGATGATCGGCCTGATGCGCCTCGACTATCACAAGCTTCGTCCTTGGGCGGTGCTGGGTATGCTGGCGTCCACCCTGCTGCTGCTGGGGGTTTTGGTGCCGGGTATCGGCAACACCGCCGGCGGCGCGGCCCGGTGGATTCGCATCGGCGGTCTGACCTTTCAGCCGTCCGAAGCCGCCAAGGTCGGACTGGTGCTTTACCTGGCCCATTCCCTGGCCCGCAAACAGGACAAGCTGAAGAGTTTCAAGCTGGGGGTCCTGCCCTATATGGTGGTGCTGGCCCTGCTGCTGCTGCTGCTGTTGATGCAGCCCGATCTCGGCAGCGCCCTGACCATGGGCGGCGTGGCCATGATCATGCTGCTGGCCGCCGGCAGCCGCCTCAGCCACCTGTTGTCCATCGGTATTCTGGCCCTGCCTTTTTTGCATCACGCGTTATTGGGCGTGGACTATCGCCGCCGCCGGATTATGGCATTTCTCGATCCCTGGAAATATCCGACGGACGAGGGATTCCAGATCATCCAAAGCATGATCGCCTTCGGCAACGGGGGTTTGAGCGGCCAGGGTCTCGGCGGCAGCCAGCAGAAACTGTTTTTTTTACCCGAAGCCCACACCGACTTCATCTTTTCCGTCCTTGGGGAGGAGGCCGGGTTTATCGGCGTGCTCATGGTCAGCAGCCTGTTCCTGATCCTGATCTGGCGCGGATTCCGGGTGGCCTTGCTGGCGCCGGACGAGTTCGGACGGCTGCTGGCCTTTGGTCTGACCCTGCTGCTCGGCCTGCAAGCCTTCGCCAACATGGGCGTGGTCATGGGCCTGCTGCCCACCAAGGGGCTGGCGCTGCCCTTCCTTTCCTACGGCGGTACCAGTCTGGTCACCTCCCTGGCGACGGTGGGTATTTTGCTGAATATCTCCAGCCAAATTGAGGAGGGTCGAACATGAGGCTGCTGTTGGCCGGTGGCGGCACCGGCGGTCATCTGTTTCCGGCCGTGGCTTTGGCCCAGCGTCTGCTGGCCGAGGAGTCCAAGGCGGCCGTGCAGTTCGTCGGTACGGCGCGGGGCATCGAGGCCCGGGTGCTGCCCGACCTCGGGTTGCCCCTGGAATGCATCGAGGTGCAGGGTTTCGTAAATCGCAACCTGATGGGCAAACTGGCCATGCTGCCCCAGTTGTGGCGCAGCGTGCTGCAGGCGCGACGAATTCTGGACCGGTTCCGGCCGGATGTGGTGGTCGGCGTCGGCGGCTACGCGTCGGCGCCGGTGCTGGTGGCGGCCCTGTGGCGCAAAATACCCTATGTGATTCATGAGCAGAATGCGTGGCCGGGCTTGACCAATCGTCTGCTGGGTCGCTGGGCGAAGCGGGTCTGCCTGTCCCTGGCGGAGGCGGAGCGGGCCTTTGTCAGTGCTCCGACCCTGGTCACGGGAAATCCTCTGCGGCCCGGTATGGAGGAGTGTCCTCCCATCAGCGACGGCCCGCCGACATTGCTGGTGTTCGGCGGCAGTCTTGGAGCGCGGGCCATCAACGACGGCCTGCTGGCGGCGCTGCCGCACCTGGCCGGTCTGCGCGACCACCTGACCATTATTCATCAGACCGGCGCCGGCGATGTGGAACGGGTTCGGCAGGGCTATGTGGCGGCGGGTTGGCCGGCGGACGGCGTGGTTCCCTTCATTCATGACATGGCCGCCGTCTATGGACGGGCGCATCTGGTGGTCTGTCGGGCCGGCGCCACCACCATTGCTGAACTGACCGCCTGCGGGCGACCCGCGATCCTGATCCCCTATCCTCACGCGGCCGGCGACCATCAGAGCGCCAACGCGCGGGCCCTGGCGCGCAAGGGCGCGGTCCTGCTGCTGCCGCAGGGGCAATTGTCGGGCGAGCATCTGGCCCGGCTGATAGGGGATCTGTTGCAGGACCGCCGGCGTCTGCTGAGCATGGCCGGCGCCGCCGGCAGCCTGGCACGCCGAGGCGCGGTCGACACCATTTTGGAAATTTGCCGGGACATTGCGGCCCGGCGTTCGTAACTACGGAAAATTCACATTGTTGGGGAAAGCAGGCGAAATCAAGCTATGTACGGGAAAATCAGAACCATTCATTTCGTAGGGATCGGCGGTATCGGCATGAGCGGCATCGCCGAGGTCCTGCTCAACCTGGGTTACCGGGTCAGCGGCTCGGATCTGCGGGAGACCGATATCACCCGCCGTTTGGGTGAGTTGGGCGGCGTCATCTATTACGGGCACGCTCCGGAAAACCTGGTGGACGTCGATGTGGTGGTCACCTCCACGGCGGTGCGCGCCAGCAATCCCGAGGTCATCGAAGCCCATCGGCGCCTGATCCCCGTGATTCCCCGTGCCGAGATGCTGGCGGAATTGATGCGCATGAAGTACGGCATCGCCGTCGCGGGAACCCATGGCAAAACCACCACTACCAGCATGGTATCCACGGTGCTGTCCCATGCCGGCATCGATCCGACGGTGGTCATCGGCGGTCGGCTCGACTCCATCGGCTCCAACGCCAAGTTGGGCCAGGGCAAATTCCTGGTGGCCGAGGCGGACGAGTCCGACGGTTCCTTCCTGAAACTGTCGCCGACCATCGCCGTGGTCACCAATGTCGATGCCGATCACCTCGACTTCTATGAGGACCTCGAGCAGATCAAGCAGACCTTCGTCGATTTCATCAACAAGGTGCCCTTTTTCGGCCTGGCGGTGCTGTGCCTCGATGATGCCAATGTCCAGTCCCTGATCCCCCAGGTGAAGAAGCGGTTCGTCACCTACGGGCTGAGTACCCAGGCCGACTTCAACGCCATCGATATCAGTTACCGGGAGGAGCGCACTACCTTCACCGTATGCCATAACGGCGAACGGCTCGGTCAGGTCTCCATCCGCATGCCCGGTCAGCACAATGTGCTCAATGCCCTGGCCTGCGTCGCCGTGGCCCGCGAACTGCAGATTCCCTTTGCCGAGATTGCCGAGGCCTTTCAGGACTTCTGCGGCGTGCAACGCCGCTTTCAGCCCAAATACCAGGGCGGCGGCATCATGGTGGTCGACGACTACGGGCATCATCCGGCGGAAATTCGCGTGACCCTGGCGGCGGCCCGCAGCGGTTGGGATCGTCGGGTGGTGGCGGTTTTCCAGCCGCATCGCTACAGTCGCACCCAGGCGCTGTTCGATGAATTCGTCACCGCCTTCTATCAGGCCGATCACCTGGTGGTCATGGATGTTTATGCCGCCGGCGAAGAGCCGATTCCCGGCGTTTCCTCCAGCGCCCTGGCGGAAGGCATCGCCGGGCATGGTCACCGTGACGTGCATTATCTGGCCGAAGCCGACGCCGTGGTCCAGCATCTCCTGGAGACGGTGCGCGAGGGCGATCTGGTGATTACCTTGGGCGCCGGCAACGTCTGGCAGGTCGGGGAGGCCCTGGTCCGCCGTCTGACGGAAAGGCACTGAGGTGGAAAGTCTGGCGGCAGCATTGCGTTCCGTCCTGCGCGGAGCGGTCCGCGTCGCGGAGCCCATGAGTCGTCATACCACCTGGCGCATCGGCGGGCCCGCCGATCTGTACCTGGAGCCGCTTGATGCCGACGAGTTGGTGACGGCCTTGCGGATGCTGGAGGATGCCGGACAGCCTTGGCTGGCGCTGGGAGCAGGCAGCAACCTGCTGGTGCGCGATGGCGGTTGGCGTGGCGCGATTCTGTGCCTGAAGCGCCTGCGCCGGGCGCAATGGCTGACCGACGGCAGCTTGCGGGCCGAGGCCGGTTTGCCGCTGATGAACGTGATTCGCAATGCCGCCGTGCGTGGCTGGGCGGGACTGGAGCAACTCGCCGGAATCCCCGCGACCCTGGGCGGGGCCGTCGCCATGAACGCCGGTGCCGGAGGGCAGGATATGGCGGGTGTGCTGCGGCAGGTGGTGCTGGCCGGTCCGGAGGGTCTGGAAGAATGGCCGGTAGAGCGCCTGGATTTGGGATACCGGCATGCCTCCCTGCCGGCCGGCAGAGTGGTCGCTCTGGCGCAGTTGCAGTTTGCGCCGGGGGAACCTTCGGCCCTGGAGACGGCGGTTCGCCGGCGGCTCGAGCAACGGCGGCAGGCCCAGGGCGTCGGCCGGCCCAATGCCGGTTCGGTGTTCAAGAACCCGGCCCCGGAGCTTCCCGCATGGCGGCTCATCGAGGCGGCCGGCATGCGCGGCGCCCGGGTGGGGCAGGCGCAGGTTGCCGACAAACATGCCAATTTCATTATCAACCAGGGGGGCGCCACGGCCGGCGAGGTGCTGGACCTGATTGGCAGGATCCAGCGGGCGGTGCAAAGCCGGGCGGACATCCTTTTGGAACCCGAGGTTCGGGTCATCGGTACGGATTGAAGGTCAACGGAGCAAGCAGGAATTTTTATGACACGCCAGGAACTGAAAACCAAGAATATCGCTGTGCTGATGGGCGGATTGTCCGCCGAGCGGGAGGTTTCTCTGCGTACCGGTCACGCCATCAGCCAGGCGCTGCGCGAAGCGGGCTACCGGGTAACGGACATCGATGCCGATCGGTCCCTGCCGGCAAGGCTGGAGGAGTCCCGGACCGAGGTGGCGTTCATCGCTCTGCACGGCCGCTTCGGCGAAGACGGCACGGTGCAGGGATTGCTCGAAATGATGGGCATCCCCTACACCGGCAGCGGCGTGCTGGCCTCGAGCCTGGCCATGGACAAGGTAGCGACCAAAAAGATGTTGCAGTATCATGGTGTGAATACGCCCGCCTTTGCCGTGTTTCGCCCAGGCTCCCAAGTACAGGGCAGTTTGCCACCCTTTCCGGTGGTCGTGAAACCGGCGCGCGAAGGGTCGACCATCGGCATCAGTATCGCCAGGGAGCAGGCGGAATTGGCGGCCGGGCTGACCGAAGCCTTCCGGTTTGACAGTCTGGTGCTGGTGGAGCAGTTCGTGGCCGGTGCCGAAGTCACCGTCGGGGTGCTGGACGGGGAAGCTCTGCCGGTCATCCAGGTGGTGCCCAAGGGCGGCTTTTATGATTACCAGGCCAAGTACACGGCCGGGCAGACCGAATATCTGCTGCCGGCGCCCCTGCCCGAGGGGATCTATGCGGGACTTCAGCAGGCGGCCTGCCAGGCCTGCCAGGCCCTCGGCTGCAGCGGCGCGGCCCGGGTCGATTTCATGGTCGGCGACAACGATTTCACCTGCCTGGAGGTCAATACCATTCCCGGCATGACGGCGACCAGCCTGTTGCCCAAAGCAGCGGCGGCAGCAGGGTTGCCCTTTGTCGAACTGGTGCAGCGCATTCTGGAAGGGGCCGCTCTGGGCAAGTGACCGGGAGCGTACCGCCGGGTCGAGATCCGATTCTCGAAAGGGAGGCTGTGTGCAGAAATCGAGAAACAACAATCGCTGGAACAGTCGCCGCAAAGCAAACCAGCGCCAGTCCGCCCCGGTTCGCCAAAACCGGCCGCTACGGCAGCCCCGTCAACGGCGACGCCTGCCCTGGGGCGCCCTGCCCTGGGGCCGGATGCTGAGGTTTGTCTTCCGAAGTTCGGTGGTCCTCGGGGGCCTTGCCGTCATCGGCGGCGCGGCGGTGTTCGGGGTTCGGAGCCTGTTGGCCGCCGAGTATTTCCAGGTCCGCCAGGTACGGGTGGAAGCTCAGCAACGGGTCAGCGAGGAACAGGTCGTCGCCCTTTCCGAGGTTTGTCCGGGAACCAACATTTTTGCTCTGGATCTGGAACTCATCGGCCGCCGCATCGAGCAGAGTCCATGGATCGCTCGCGCCGAGGTCAAACGGGTGTTTCCCAACGAACTGCTCATTCGCATTCAGGAGCGGCAGCCCAAAGCCATCGTGCGCCTCGACCATCTTTATTACGTGGACGCCGAAGGCGAGGTTTTCAAATCCCTGTCGCGGGGAGAAAGTCTTGACTATCCGGTTATTTCCGGCATCGAGCGCAGCGAACTGCTGAAAAAACCCGAGGCTGTGCGTAAACGGCTCTTGGAAGCCCTTGCATTATTGGATAAACTGGAGCAGCGTAAGGTTTTCGGCCTGACGGCTATCTCCGAACTGGCGGTTGACGAGAAGGCAGGCATGACCCTGTTCACCCACGCGGGCGGAGTGCCGGTGCATATCGGCCAGGCCGATTTTGCTCCGAAGCTGGATCGTCTGGAGCGGATTTACCCGGAGTTGCAACAGCGGTTGAGCGGCATCCAGTCCATCGATCTGAATGTGGCGCAGCGCGTCATTGTCAAACTGGATAATGGTGGTACCCCTGGCAAGGGGTAATTACCCATGGGGGGAAAGGCATAGACATGAGTAATGGCAGAGATAATCTGATTGTAGGCCTGGATATCGGCACCACCAAGATCTGCGCCATCGTCGGTCATCAGACTGAAGACGGGCTGGATATCGTCGGCATCGGCAGCAGCCCCTCCAAGGGCATGCGCAAAGGCATGGTGATCAATATCGACAGCACCGTCGAGGCCATCCGCAAGGCCCTCAGCGAGGCCGAATTGATGGCCGGTTGCCAGATCAAGAACGTCTATGCCGGCATCGCCGGCGGTCATATCCGCGGGTTCAACTCCCAGGGCGTCATTGCGGTAAAAAACCGCGAAGTGACGGACGAAGACGTGCGCCGGGTGCTGGATGCGGCGCGGGCCGTCGCCATTCCCATGGACCGGGAGGTGATCCATACCATCGCCCAGGAATACATCGTCGATGATCAGGACGGTATTCTCGAGCCCCTCGGCATGTGCGGCATCCGCCTCGAAGCCAAGGTGCATATCGTCACCGCCGCCACCGCCAGCGCCCAGAATATCGTCCGCAGCTGCAACCGCGCCCAGGTCGATGTTTCCGACATTGTTCTGGAACAGCTGGCTTCGGCCGAAGCAGTGCTGTCGCCGGATGAAAAGGAACTGGGTGTCGCCATGATCGATATCGGCGGCGGCACCACCGATCTGGCCCTGTTCATCGACGGCGCCATCAAACATACGGCCGTGCTGGCTCTGGGCGGCAACCATCTGACCAACGATATTGCCGTCGGCCTCCGCACTCCCATGGCCGAAGCGGAAGCCATCAAGAAAAAATTCGGCTGCTGCCTGACCTCCCTGGTCGGCAAGGATGAAACCATTACCGTCCCTTCCGTGGGCGGCCGGGATTCGCGGGTCCTGTCGCGCCAACTGCTGGCGGAGATTCTCGAACCGCGGGTCGAGGAGATTCTGACCCTGGTGCAGCGCGAGATCATCAAGAGCGGATTCGAGGATCTCATCGCTTCGGGCATCGTGCTCACCGGCGGCAGCTGCATCCTGCCGGGCATGCCGGAGATGGCCGAACAGATCTTCAACCTGCCGGTGCGGCGCGGTACCCCCCAGGGCATCGGCGGTCTGGTGGATGTGGTGAATTCTCCCATCTATTCCACCGGCGTTGGTCTGGTCAAATTCGGCAGCCAGCACGAGGGCGTGGCCGCCAAATTCAAGATCGGCCAGGAAAACCTGTTCGACAAGGTGCTGCGGCGCATGAAAGAATGGTTCACCGAATTTTTCTGAGCAAGGCGAAAGGCTTCGCGGCCGTCAGCCGGAGTTTATCTCCGGGGATTGAGCAAACGGTTCACTCCGGGCGGTTCGGCAATTTTAAAGGGGCGGCAGGGCGACATCAGCGTGGCCGGGTTACGGAGAAATCCGGTCTTTCAAGCATGGGGAGGGAGTCATGACAGAACGCGTTATATTTGAATTCGACGAAGACCTGGATCAAACGGCGAAGATCAAGGTCATCGGTGTCGGCGGTGGCGGCGGCAACGCCGTCAATACCATGATCATGGCCGAACTGGAGGGGGTCGATTTTGTTGTCGCCAATACCGACGCCCAAGCCCTGCGCAAGAGCCAGGCGCCGGTCAAGGTGCAACTCGGCAACAAGCTGACCAAGGGGCTGGGTGCGGGCGCCAATCCTGAAGTCGGTCGCGAGGCCGCCAACGAGGACCGGGTGCGCCTGGCCGAGATTTTGGAAGGGGCGGACATGGTGTTCATCGCTGCCGGGCTCGGCGGCGGTACCGGCACCGGAGCCGCGCCGATTATTGCCGAGGTGGCCAAAGAGCAGGGCGCCCTCACCGTCGCCGTGGTCACCAAGCCTTTCACCCGTGAAGGCAAGCAACGCATGAAGAAGGCCGGTCAGGGCATCGACCTGCTCAAGGATGTGGTGGACTCCCTGATTGTCATACCCAATGATCGTCTGCTCGGTCTGTCAGGCAAAAATACCAGCATTCTCGACGCCTTCAAACCCTCGGATGATGTCCTGCGGCAGGCGGTTCAGGGGATCTCCGAGCTGATAACCACCAGTGGTCTGATCAACGTCGACTTTGCCGACGTCAAGGCGGTCATGAGTGAGCGCGGCATGGCCATGATGGGTATCGGTGTGGCCGAAGGCGAGCGGCGGGCGGCCGAAGCCGCCCATCGGGCCATCAGCAGCCCGCTGCTGGAGGAGATCGACATCTCCGGCGCCAAGGGCGTGCTGGTCAACATCACCGCTTCTTCCAGCATGACCATGGAGGAGTTCGACGAGGCATCCAGCATCATCCACGAGAAGGTGCACGAGGATGCCAACATCATCATCGGCCTGGTCATCAATGAAGAACTCGGTGAGCGCATTAAAATTACCGCCATTGCCACCGGTTTCGGCGATTCCTTCGAGAAGGGGCGCCGCAACGTCGAGGATTTGCGCAGTCGCACCGTTGCCGGGCTGGAGAAGGTCGACCGCGATCTGCCGACGTTCATCCGGGAGCGCCAGAAGGATGGCCCCAAGCTGTATCGTACTCCCCTGGGCGAAGAACATGAGTTCGACATCCCCACCTTCCTGCGCAAGCGGGTGGACTGAACGTCATAGCCCGACAGAGGTTCCGGGTCGGAACGCCGTGATGGGAAAGGATCTCCGCCTTTCCCTCTCACCTCCGCCGCAACGAGCCTTGGTCGCCATGCCCCAAAAGCGTCCCTGAGTTTTCAGGACTCCGCTTTTCGTTCGATGACTCCCTTTTCGGGGGCTGCCGTGCTGCAGCCCCCTTTTTTCATTTTTTCCCATCTCACCGACTCCATCCGACAAGTGGGTTTACCCTTTGCCCCTGTCAGAAGAATCCGTCGATTGGCGTTACTTCAAAAAATGGCTGTCAAAGAGCGCCCATCGAGGGAGCCCGGCGCCCGGGTGACCACTTTATTGCTCTCCAAAACCCCCGATTTGGCAAAAGACCCTGAGATTTTCTACCATTTTTGTTTGAAGAAACTAAACAAAGTGATTCGCCGTTCCCTTAGGTTATAAACGGTAAACAGGTTATATAAAAAATAACCTAAAATGACCTTGTGGGAGTAAAAATTACCTTTGACAACCAAAAATAACATTGATAGAGTTGGAAGCATGCAGGGCGGTGGGCATGTCCTTTGGATTGCCGACACTTTTCCGGCCGGAAGTGTCGATGTGGTTGTAACGAGACGAAAAAGGTTTCGTAGGGTTTCGAAGCTCTCCGGCGTGATTTGCTTTCGCTGCTGGTCCGGCTTCGATGGATGATAGTTCGTGCCAACAGGGAAACGGGGGTTATCATGGTGGGAAAAAGAGATGCAAAACTGGTAGTCAGGGGCGTAAACGGGACGATCTATGAATTGCCGGAGCGACTGGTGCGCTTCAAGCAGGCGATTTTGGCCCGCAAAGCTCGCGCAGGGGCGGTGGGAGCGATGGGAACCTGTAGCAGGAAACCGGCCGTGAGGCATGATCTGCGGTTCCTCTGTGAATTGGCGGCACGGATCGTCCAGTCTAAAAAGTTCCATTTGCACCGGGTCCAGCGTTCCGGTGTTGTGGGTCGTATGGGGCGGCAGCAGGTAATCGGTTATAAACACTGATTGCAGGACAAAAAACCGGCGGCGCGACCTAAAGCCCGTCTGACTGCAATCAAGGAATTTCCAGGGGGACACATGCTGTGTCCCCCTTTTTTTGGTAAAATTTGCCGAGCTTGGATGTGTACTTGATTCGGTTTGAATTCTCGCATTCGGACCCATTTTGAGCTTAGTCGGAGATTGCATAATAATTGTGCATATTGCCCCGGGAATGCACAAAAAAAACCTTTGCGTTCCCCGGTTCATTATGCGAAGGTCAAGGAGTTGAATGTTATCCGCAGGTAGTTTCTAGCGGGTTTTTGACAAACGAACTCCATGCATTTCGACCGTGGCCGTCCGATTGGCAGGTTCGTGCCGGCAGACAGATTCCCATTCCGCCTACGACATGCCATCGCGTCCGCTGCGCCTTGCCGAGTCGGGGCGGACCGGGCGCAACAATAAAGGGTTCAACCGGAGCCGCCTCGAAAGAGGCGGCTTTGGCGTGGTGGGTCCGGTATTGCAGGAGGTGTCGGGTCGTCGTCGCGGACCTTTCAAGCCCAGCGGCAGGAATGGCGTAACATGAATCATCCTTTTTTGATTCTGGAATGGCTTGCAAAGCAATTGCCCCTTGGCATGAGTCCGGAGCAGTTAGACCGCTACGGCTATTTCGGGCATGTCACCGGAGTCTGGATGGTCATGCTGTTGCTCATTGGTGTGGGGTTGCTGACGCGGCGGCGTCTGGGAGAAACTCCCGGGGCTTTGCAAAATGCGGCGGAATTGATCGTGGAGGAACTGGAACGGTTGATGGATGCCACCATGGGTCCGAAAGGCCGCAAATATTTCCCTCTCATTGCCACTCTGGCGCTCTTCATCCTGGTTTCCAATCTCATCTCCCTGATACCCGGTTTCGCTCCGCCGACCGCCAATATCAACACCAACGCCGCCTTGGCCCTGACGGTGTTCGCCATGACCCACATCATCGGCGTTCGGGAGCATGGTCTGAGTTATCTCAAGCATTTCACGGGTCCCATCTGGTGGCTGGCGCCCATCATGCTGCCCATCGAACTGATAGGCCATCTTTCCCGACCTCTGTCCTTGTCGTTACGTCTGTTCGGCAACATGTATGGACATGAAGTGGTGCTTATGATTTTCTTTGCCCTGATGCCAATGCTGGTGCCCATCCCTATGATTGTTCTGGGAATTCTGGTGGCGTTGATTCAAAGCTTCGTTTTTACCCTGTTGAGCATGATCTACATAGCCGGTGCCCTGGAGGAAACACATTAGTCAGGATTAAAGATGCTTCTTGGTTGTTCAACCTGTTGCTGCATGGAAGGAGACATTGAGCATGGATTATTTTAGCTGGTGTATCATCGTTGCCGGTTTCGGCATGGCGGTTGGCGCGGTCGGACCGAGTCTGGGGCAGGGGTTGGCGGTCAAATCCGCTTTGGAGGCGGTGGCCCGCAATCCCGGCGCCAGCGGCAAAATCCTGACGACCATGATGATCGGCTTGGCCATGGTCGAATCGGTTGCGATTTACGTGTTCGTCGTAGCCATGATCATTCTGTTCGCCAACCCCTTTACAGAGCATGTGCTGACCCTGCTGGCGAAATAGAACGAGAAAACCCGGTCGATAATGGCCTCGGCCCGGTTTCTGAAGCAGGCATTCATGCGCCAGTCTGGCCGGGTGCCATGCCATTGGACCAGGGGCAGGAAGAACAGAGAGGTTTACGAGTGCTCAAGCTTAACTGGACATTCTGGATGCAAGTGCTGAATTTTGCCATCCTGGTTCTGGTTATGGACTGGCTGCTCTATCGGCCCTTGCGAAACGTCATGCATCGTCGGCGCGAGGGCCTGCGGCAGACCGCGGAGCGGGTCGCCGGCCTGGAATCGGCGTTGGAGCAACAGGCCCGGGAATATCGCCGGCAACTGGCGGAGGCCAAACTGCAGGCCCAGGTCGAACGGGCGCAGGTGGTGGCGGCGGCCGCCGCCGAGCGGGATGCCTTGCTGGCCGCCGCCCAGCAGGAGGCGGTGACGCACAGTGCCGAAATCAGGACCGAGGTGGAACGGCAGCGGTTGACAGTCGCCGGGCAGTTGGCGGCCGAAACCCGACGCATTGCCCGGCAGCTGGCGGGACGGATTCTGGGGAGGCCGCTGTGAGGGCCTCGCGACGCGGCGGCCGGTTCCTGGTGGCCGGTATGGTGACGGTTGGCTCTCTGGTGATGATCCCTCCGGCCTGGGGAAATGAGGGGGAACACGCGGTGGGACAGCTGCGGGATTTTCTGTATCGCTGTCTGGATACGGGGGTGACCCTGGGGCTGCTCGGCTATTTCCTGTTCGGTCCCTTGAAACGGGCTCTGGCCGCCCGCCGGAACCGCATCGCCGCGGAACTGGAGGAGGGTCGCAGAGCCGTGGCTGACATGGAGGCACGTCATGCAGCCGGGTTGCGCGAACTGGCCGCGGCGGGGTCGGTTGTGGAGGAACTTCGGTCCGGCATCCGTCGGGAGTGCGAAATTCAGCGGGAGCAGATTTTGGCCAGCGGTCGTCAGGCCGTTGCCCAGTTGCAGGCGCAGGTCACGGCGGCCGCGCAACGTGAGGTGAGCCAGGCCCGGCAGGTTTTACAGCGCGAAGCGGCCCGGCAGGCGGTGGCGTTGGCCGAACAGTTGGTGCGTGAGGCCATGACTCCGGAAGATCATCGCCGGTTGCTGGAAACTGCCTTGCAACAGGTGGCGGAGGAGTCATGAAACTCGCTGCGGTTGAACAACGCTATGCCCGGGCCCTGGCCACTCTCGCGGCCGAACAGGGACAGTTGGAGGAGGTTTGGCGGCAGTTGCGCAACGTGGCTGCGGCTTTGGCCGTCGAGCCCCGCCTCGGGCCGTTGCTGGAAAGCCCGACCTTGGCCAAGGATAAAAAGACGGCCCTGCTGGCGGGCCTGGCGGACCATCTGCGTTTGGACAAGCTGCTGTGCAAATTTCTCGGGCTGTTGCAGGAGCGGGGCCGGTTTGGGCAGTTCCCCGGCATTCTCAGGCATTACCGGGAGCAGGCCGACGGCCTGATGCAACTGGTTCGGGTTCAGGTCGAGTCGGCGGTACCCCTGGACCCGCAGCAGCAAGCGAAACTCCAGGCCCTGGTGGAACAGCAGACCGGCCGCCGGGTGGTGCTGGAGTTTGAAACGGTTCCGGAACTGGTCGGCGGTCTGCGGGTGCGCGTCGGCTCCCGGATTATGGATTGCAGCGTTGTCGGACGCCTGGAGCGTCTGGCGGCGCAGGTCGGCAGAGGGTGAGGGGAATGGAAATCCGGGCGGAAGAAATCAGCGCCATCATCAAGCAGCAGATTGAACAGTTCGATCAGGTCATCGATGTCAGCGAAACGGGTACCATCATTGCCGTCGGCGACGGCATTGCCCGCATCTATGGATTGGACCGGGCCATGGCCGGCGAATTGCTGGAATTCGCCGATGGGACCATCGGCATGGTGCTCAATCTTGAGGAGCAGAACGTCGGTGCCGCCATCCTCGGTGAGACGACCCACCTCCGCGAGGGGGATACGGTGCGGCGAACCGGTCGCATCGTCGAGGTGCCGGTGGGTGAGGCGCTCATCGGGCGCGTGGTCAACGGCATCGGCCTGCCCATCGACGGCGCCGGTCCTCTGCACATCGAAGAGAGTCGCCAGGTCGAACTCAAGGCACCGGGAATCGTCACCCGTAAATCCGTGCACGAACCTCTGCAGACCGGGCTGAAGGCCATCGATGCCCTGGTCCCCATCGGCCGCGGTCAGCGCGAACTGATCATCGGCGATCGGCAGACCGGCAAAACCGCCCTGGCCATCGACACCATTCTCAACCAGCAGGGCAAGGATGTCGTCTGCCTCTACGTGGCCATCGGCCAGAAGCAGTCGACGGTGGCCCAGGTGGTCGATCGCCTGCGGCAGCACGGCGCCATGGACTACACCATCGTGGTGGCCGCCGGGGCCAGCGAACCGGCGCCGTTGCAGTTCATCGCGCCCTATGCCGGTGTCACCATGGGCGAATATTTCCGCGACAATGGCCGCCATGCCCTCATCGTTTATGACGACCTCTCCAAGCACGCCGTGGCCTATCGACAGCTGTCCCTGCTGTTGCGGCGGCCGCCGGGCCGCGAAGCCTACCCGGGGGATGTCTTCTACCTGCACAGCCGCCTGCTGGAGCGGGCCGCCAAACTCAAGGATGAACTGGGCGGCGGCAGCCTGACCGCTCTGCCCATCGTCGAAACCCAGGCCGGCGATCTGTCCGCCTACATTCCGACCAACGTCATCTCCATTACCGACGGGCAGATATTTCTCGAGGCGGATCTGTTCTACAACGGTGTACGGCCGGCCATCAATGTCGGCTTGAGTGTGTCCCGGGTCGGCGGCAGCGCCCAGGTCAAGGCCATGAAGCAGGTGGCCGGAACTCTGCGCCTGTCCCTCGCCCAGTACCGGGAGATGGCCGCCTTCGCCCAGTTCGGCTCGGATCTGGATGCGGCCACCCAGAAGCAACTGCAGCGCGGCGCCCGACTGGTGGAGGTGCTCAAGCAGCCCCAATACCGTCCCCTGGCCGTGGAGCAGCAGATCGTCATCATTTTTGCCGCCACCAAGGGTTATCTGGACAAATATCCGCTGACCGTCCTGCGCCGCTATGAAGAGGAGTTGTACGCCTTCCTTGCCGGCCGGCATGAAGAACTGCTGGCCCTGCTGCGGGAGCGCAAAGCCATCGACCATGAGCTGGACGACCGCCTGCGCACGGCCCTGGAACAGTTCGCCGAACAGTTCACGGTGAAGAAGGACTGATATGCCGTCAATCAGCCGGAACCGGCCGGACCGACCCGGGAGAGCGGTTGCATGCCGAATCTGAAAGACATCAAGAAGCGCATCGCCTCGGTCAAGAATACCCAGCAGATCACCAAGGCCATGAAGATGATCGCGGCGGCCCGCTTTCGCAAGGCCCAACAGGTGATGCTGGCGGCCCGGCCCTATGCGGAAAAGATGGACCAGGTGCTGGCCGATTTGGCCGGCCGCGAAGCGGCGGCGGATCACCCGTTGCTGCAATGCCGCAAACCCCGTCAGGCGCTGGTCGTCATGCTCGGTTCCGACCGCGGTCTCTGCGGCGGCTTCAACGTCAACCTGGCGCGGACCACGGAGCAGTTTATCAAGGAAAATGCCGACGCCTGCGAGGCTTACGCATTGATGGTGGTGGGTCGCAAGGGTCGCGAACAACTGAAGGGAAGGGCGGTTCCCCCCATCGTTCAGGATTTTCAAAACCCCGGCAACGAGGAAACCTATACCCTGGCCGCCATGCTGGGCCGCGAGGTGGTGGAGCGCTACCAGGCCGAGCGCTGCGATGTGGTCTACCTGATCTACAATGCCTACCGCAGCGCCATCTGCCAGGAAGTGACGGTCAAGACCCTGCTGCCCGTGGCGCCGCCGCAGCCGGAAATGGAAGAACCGCCGATCCCGCCGCTTTACGAACCCGATCGCGGCGCCCTGCTGGCTTCGCTGCTGCCGAAACATGTGGAGGTGCAGCTTTACCGTGCCATCCTGGAATCCCAGGCCTCGGAGCATGCGGCCCGCATGAGCGCCATGGATTGCGCCAGCCGCAGCGCCGCCGACATGATCCACCGCCTCACCCTGCAATACAACCGGGCCCGGCAGACGGTGATCACCACCGAGTTGATGGAAATCATTTCCGGAGCCGCTTCCATTCAATAAGGGCGGCAACAACTCCGGGGCCGGCTCGTCAAGCCGGTGCAATCAGATTGCTCCGCTGAAAGCAAAGGACGAATTCGCCATGAATACAGGCATCATCACCCAGGTCATCGGTCCGGTCATCGACGTGACCTTTGCGGGAGGGCCGCTGCCCGATATCTATCATGCCCTGCTGATCACCAATCCGTCCCTGGGCGAAGGGGAATGGAACCTGGTGGCGGAAGTCGCCCAGCATCTCGGCGAACATACGGTGCGGGCCATTGCCATGGATGCTACGGAAGGGCTGGTGCGCGGCCAGGCGGTACGGGCCACGGGGCGACAGATCGCGGTGCCCGTCGGCCGCGCCACCTTGGGACGGATTCTCAACGTCATCGGCCAGCCGGTGGATGAAGGCGGCCCGGTCGAGGCCGAAACCACCTGGGAAATCCACCGTCCGACACCGGAATTCGTCGATCAGTCGACCCGCATCGAAGCCTTCGAAACGGGCATCAAGGTGGTGGATTTGCTGGCCCCCTATGCGCGCGGCGGCAAGATCGGCCTGTTCGGCGGCGCCGGGGTCGGTAAGACGGTGCTGATCATGGAATTGATTCACAATATTGCCAAGAAGCATGGCGGCTATTCGGTGTTCGCCGGTGTCGGCGAACGGACCCGGGAAGGCAACGATCTCTGGCGGGAAATGCAGGAGTCGGGAGTGCTGGACAAAACCGCCCTGGTCTACGGGCAGATGAACGAGCCGCCGGGCGCCCGCGCCCGGGTGGCTCTCTCGGCCCTGACGGTGGCGGAGTATTTCCGGGACGAGGAACATCAGGACGTGCTGCTGTTCATCGACAACATTTTCCGCTTTACCCAGGCCGGCTCCGAAGTCTCGGCTCTGTTGGGCCGCATTCCGTCCGCCGTCGGCTATCAGCCGACCCTGGCCACGGAGATGGGCGAATTGCAGGAGCGTATCACCACCACCCGTCATGGCAGCATCACCTCGGTGCAGGCCATCTACGTGCCGGCCGACGACCTTACCGACCCGGCGCCGGCGACCACCTTCGCCCATCTCGATGCAACCACGGTCCTGTCCCGGCAGATCGCCGAGCTCGGCATCTATCCGGCAGTGGACCCCCTCGATTCTACCAGCCGCATCCTGGATCCCCAGGTGCTGGGCGAAGAGCACTACCAGGTGGCGCGCCAGGTCCAGTATGTGCTGCAGCGCTACAAGGATCTGCAGGACATCATCGCCATCCTCGGCCTCGAGGAGCTTTCCGAAGAAGACAAACAATTGGTCAGCCGGGCCCGCAAACTGCAGCGGTTTCTGTCCCAGCCCTTCCACGTGGCCGAGGTTTTCACCGGCACTCCGGGAAAATACGTGACCTTGCAGGAAACCATTCAGGGGTTCCGGGAGATCGTCGAGGGCAAGCACGACAGCGTGCCGGAGCAGGCCTTCTACATGGTCGGCACCATCGAGGAAGTGCTGGAAAATGCCCGCCGACTTGGGGCGTAAGACTGCTGACGGGGAGGCGACATCATGGCCATTCAACTGCACCTGGAAGTGGTGACCCCGACCCGGATCGTGCTGAGCGAATCCGTCGATGAAGTCAACGTGCCGGGCACCGTCGGGCAACTCGGCCTGTTGCCGGGGCATACCCCCCTGTTCACCACCCTTGAAGCCGGGGAACTGTCCTATCGGCAGGGCAAGGAAACCCGTTTCATGGCGGTGAACTGGGGCTATCTGGAAATCGCCGAAGATCGGGTGGTGGTACTGGTGGAAACCGCCGAAGCTGCCGATCAGATCGATCTGGCGAGGGCCGAAGCGGCCCTGGGACGCGCCGAGGAAGAATTGCGCAAGCTGACGCCGGAAGACAAGGAATATCTGCTGGTGAGCCACGCCCTGCAGCGGGCTCTGACCCGCATTCATGTTGCCTCCCATCATGGACGGTGATATGATGGGCCATCTGTCATTTTGCCGGAGCGGCCGGGGTTCTGCTCCGGCTTTTTTTGTTTTGGCGCGCGGTGTCTCCCTATGCCGGGGTTTATTTTTGGGAGTGCGGTAGGTTCAAGGCCAGGATGCAGCTTGCGGCAGGAGAATCCACCCTATGTCACGAAAGCTTCTCGAACGGGCGCAGCGGCGCCTGGCGGCGGAAACGGGCACTTTTAGCAAGCCCTGGGGCGGGCGCCTGAGCGTTGCGCTGGTATTTCCCAATACCTACCACCAGGCCATGAGCAACCTCGGCTTCCAGACCGTTTTTAGGTTGCTGAACAGCCGGGAAGACGTGCTGTGCGAACGGTTCTTTCTGCCTGACGAGGAAGATCTGGCCGAGCATCTGAAAACCGGCTATCCCCTGTTCTCCCTCGAATCGGGCCATTTTCTGGACGAATTCGACCTGATTGCCTTCTCCGTCTCCTTCGAAAACGACTATCTCAACCTGCCGCGTCTGTTCGAGCTGGGGCGGGTGCCCCTGTGGGCGGCGGAACGCGGCGCCGGCTGGCCCCTGGTGCTGTGCGGCGGGGTCTGTGCCTTCCTGAATCCGGAACCCATGGCGGATATCATGGATGTGTTCGCTGTCGGCGAAGCCGAGGTCATTCTGCCGGGACTGCTCGCGACCCTTGGGCAGGAGCACGCTGATCGTGCCCAACTGCTGACGCAACTGTCCCGCCAGCCGGGTGTCTACGTACCTTCACGCTACCGGGTGAGCTATTATGCCGACGGCACCATCGAGGATTATCAGCCGCTGCAGGATGCTCCGCAGCGGATTCGGCGCTGTTGGCTGGCGAACCTCGGCGGCAGCATCTGCAGCTCCGTCATCCTGACTCCCGATACGGAATTCGGCGACCTGGCCCTGGTGGAGATTTCCAGGGGGTGCGCCCGCAAATGCCGGTTTTGCGCCGCCGGCTTCATCTATCTGCCGCCGCGGGAGCGCTCCGCCGCAGACCTGGCCCCTCAACTGACCGAGGGGCTGGTCCATCGCCGCCGTCTGGGACTGGTCAGCGCAGCGGTCTCCGATCACAGCGAAATCGATGCCATCAGCCGGCACATCCTGGAGCAGGGGGGGCAGATCTCCGTGGCCAGCCTGCGCATCGATTCCCTGACCCCCGAGGCGGTGGCGGCCCTGGCCGATTCCGGCCACAAGACCGTGGCCATCGCACCGGAGGCCGGCAGCCAGCGTCTCCGCGATCTCATCAACAAGGGGCTGGATGAAACCGATATTCTGGGTGCCGTGGAACTTATCGCCGCCGGCGGCATTCTTAACCTCAAGCTCTATTTCCTCATCGGTCTGCCGACGGAAGGCCCCGCCGATCTGGAAGAAATGTTAAACCTGGTGGAACGGATCCGCGCGGTGTGGCTGGCTGAAGGCCGCCGGCGCGGCCGTCTGGGTCATTTGACCCTGTCCGTCAATCCTTTTATCCCCAAGCCTTTCACACCCTTGCAGTGGGCGCCCATGGACGGCGTCGCCGCCCTGAAGAAGAAGCTGCAGCAATTGCGCCGGGGGATCGGGCGTCTGCCCAACACCAGCCTCATCTGCGAGTCCCTGCGCCTGGCTGAATTACAGGGCCTGCTGGCCCGCGGCGATCGGCGGACGGCCCGGCTACTGCCGCACTTGGCGGCGGGCGACAACCCGGCCGCCGCCTGCCGCCGGGAAGGCCTCGATCCGGCTTTTTTCCTGACCCGCGAGCGTGCCCAGGATGAGGTGTTCCCCTGGGAAATTATCGACCAGGGGGTGCCGCGCCGATTCTTGTGGCAGGAATACCGCCGGGCCCTGGCCGGCGAACTGACCCCTCCCTGCGGGCCGGGTTGCCGGCGCTGCGGCTTGTGCGGCGGTTGACGGGCAAGCCGTTTGCGGTAAGCTTGTTGTCATCATCCCGCTAACGAAAGGATTTCCATATGACTCAGGAACGGACCGGACTGGTAACATTCCAAGGCAACCCCCTGACCCTGCTGGGGCCCGAAATCAAGGTTGGCGACAAGGCGCCGGCCTTTCAACTCCTCGACAACGGTCTGCAACCGGTAAGTCTGGCCGATTCCGCCGGCAAGATTCGACTTCTTACCGTCGTGCCATCCCTCGATACGCCGGTCTGCGATACCATGGGCCGGCAGTTCAACCAGCAGGCGGCCCAACTGCCGGGGGATGTGGTGGTCTATACGGTCAGCGTCGATCTGCCCTTTGCCCAGGCGCGCTGGTGCGGCAACGCCGGCATCGAACGGGTCAAAACCCTCTCCGATTACCAGGACCGGGCTTTCGGTTTGGCCTACGGCCTGCTGATCAAGGAACTCAAACTGCTGGCCCGGGCCGTGTTGGTGGTGGACCGCGACGACACGGTGCGGTACGTGCAACTGGTCAACGAAGTGGTGGATGAACCGGATTATCAGGCCGCCCTGGCAGCTGTGCAGAAACTGCTCTGAGGTAGGGAAACCTTTTCTGCCGCACTGTGACAAGGCCCCGGCATGCATTGCTGCGGGCCTTGTTTTTCTCAGCCAACCATTTTCCGGAGGGAACTATGAACTTGAAAGAGTATTTCGAAGCTCATTCCGGCACCGGTGTCCTGGCCACCGCCGATGTTGAAGGCCGGGTGGATGCGGCGGTGTATGCCCGTCCCCATGTCATGGATGACGGCAGCGTCGCCTTCATCATGCTGGATCGGCTCAGCCACCAGAACCTGGCCGGCAACCCCCATGCGGCCTACCTGTTCATCCAGCAGGGCGGCGGTTACCAGGGAGTCAGGCTGTACCTGACCAAAACCGGGGAGAGCGACGACCAGGAGCTGATCAAATCCCTGCTGCGCCGCTGCCCCAGTCATGAAGGGGCGCACGCTCAGGGACAAAAATTTTTGGTCTATTTCCAGGTAGACAGGGTCAGGGAGTTGATTTAGGGCAGGCTGAAGACTGAGAAAGACAGGCTGAAGACTGAAGGCTGAAGGCTGAAGAAAAACCAAGGCAACGTCAAAATCAGGTGAAAGGCGAGTCCCTTGGTTTTAACTCTCTTGCTTCAGTCTTCGGACTTTAGCCTTCAGCCTAATATTCGATTAAAAATAGCGCGGATGTTTTCCGTGACCGTATGGTAGTCGCGGCGCAGGCGTTCGTCGGCCCGGGTTTCCCGGTAGCCGAGGCGGCGGGCCAACTTCAGAAGGCTGGCGCGATCGTCCCGCAGTTCGCTGATGGACTGGTCGTGCACCAGGCGCAGCCGGTTTTCCAGCCGCCGCAGGAACTGGTAGCCGCTGGCCAGCAGGCGGTAGTCGGTTTTGGACAGCAGACCGGCGTGGAGCAGCGCCTTGAGGGCCTCCAGGGTATTGGGGGTCTGCAGTTCGGGGTGGTCGGCGCCGTGCAGCAGTTGCAGGTACTGAACCAGGAATTCGACGTCCACCAGGCCGCCGCGTCCGGTCTTGATGTTGAGCAGGCCGGCACTTTCCCGGGCGATTTCCTGCTCCATGCGTTGCCGCAGGCGAAAGATTTCCGCGCGATGATCCGCCGGCAGGGGCCGTTCATAGGTAATCCGCCGGTTTAATGCCGCGATGCGGCCGGCCAGGGGTTCCGGGCCGGCCACCACCCTCGCCTTGACCAGGGCCTGCCGCTCCCAGAGTTGGGCAGAGGCCTCGTGGTAGCGGCCATAAGCCGGCAGGCTGGTCACCAGGGGGCCCTGATTGCCCGAGGGACGCAGGCGAGTATCGATTTGGTAGACATAACCCTCGCGGGTGATCAGGGTCAGGATGGAGATGATGCGCTGCGCCAGGCGGGCGAAATATTCCTGATTGGTGCGTTGCCGGAAACGTTCCGGATCCGTGCCGGCTACGGGGCGGGTCTGGCCTTCACCCTCATAAATGAAAATGATGTCCAGGTCCGAATGGTAGGTCAGTTCCCGACCGCCGAGCTTGCCCATGCCGATAATGGCAAAAGCCGCTTCATGGGGCCTGCCCGCCTCATCTTCGCAATAGGGCAGGCCGTAACGCGGCAGCAGTTCCTGGCGGGCCAACTCCATGGCCCGGTTTAGGCTGGTTTCCGCCACCATGGTCAATTGCCGGGGGCTTTCGCCCGGAGGCACGTTGCCGTGCAGATCGTTAAGAGCCAGGCGCAGGAATTCCTCATTGCGAAAGCGGCGCAGGGCATCCAGCTGATCTTCATAGTCTTCGGCCCGGCTCAGCATCTGATCCAGGTGTTTCTCCATGGCACCGCGTTCCTGGCGGGAGGCTGCCGAAGCACGGGATACCAGGGCATCGAGGATTTCCGGATGCTGAATCAGGTTGCGCGACAGAAACTGGCTGGTGCCGAAGAGGGTCACCAGCAGGCGACTGATGGCGGGATTTTCCGCCAGCAGGGCGTAGAAGGTGGCGCGTGCCCGCAGGCCGGATAAAAAACGTTCCAGGTTACCCAAGGCCATGTCCGGTTCCGGGCAATCCAGGACTTCCTGCAGCAGCTGGGGTGCAATCCTCTCCAGCATCCGGCGGGCGCGGGGCGCCAGATGCCCCCGCGGCGGACCGTCCCGCAACACCATGAGGTTTTCGTAAGCGGCGTCCGGGTTGCGGAAGCCCTGTTCTTCCAGAATATCCTTGGCCAGATCGGCGTCGGTTTTGGGATCCAGCAGCCAGCGCACTTCCCGGCGGACCTCCGCCTCTTCTTCTTCTGCGGTATAGAACAGGTCATGGTAGATGGCGGTGACGCCGAGGCGATGCTCATCCAGGGCGCGGCGGAAGCCTTCATGGTCGGCAAAGCCGCAGCAGCGGCCAAGCCGTTGCAAGTCTCCCGCATCCAGGGGCAGGTTGTGGGTCTGCCGCTCCTGCTCCAACTGCAGACGATGTTCGGTGGTGCGCAGAAAGATGTAGGCTTCGGTCAGGGTGCGGAAAGTGGCCTCGTCGATGAGGCCTTCGCGCCGCAGCAGGGCCAGGGCCCGCAGGGAATTGCGCTCCCGCAGGGCCGGGTGCCGGCCGGCATGGATCATCTGCATGGCCTGGATGAAAAATTCGATTTCGCGGATTCCGCCCCGTCCGAGCTTGAGGTTGCGTTCCCCCTCCCGCTCCCGCACCAGACTGCGGTCGATCTTCTGCTTCATCACTTTCAAATCCTCGATCATGGTGTAGTCGAGGAATTTGCGGTAGATGAAGGGTTCCAGTCGCTGCAGCAGCCGTTCGCCGAAGGCCATGGAACCGGCCACCGGCCGGCCTTTGAGGAGCGCCGTTCGTTCCCAGCTCTGGCCCCAGCTCTCGTAATAGAGTTCCGCGCTGTTCAGGGAGTTGGCCATTTCACCGCTGCGTCCTTCGGGACGCAGGTTGAGATCGACCCGAAAGACAAAACCATCCTCCGTTGGCGTGCTCATGGCCCGGGTGATGAGTTCACCCAGCTTGACGAAGTACTGGTGCAAGGGCAGGCGGTTCGCCATGGCGCCGTTGCCGTCGGGAATGCCGGTGGTCTGCCCGCGCTCGCTGGAATAGAAGTAAATGAGATCGATATCCGAGGAAAAATTCAACTCCCGGCCGCCGAGCTTGCCCATGCCCAGGACCACGAACTGGCCTTCGACGTCTCCCGACTCCTCATCCGGCTCATCCAGCAGCGGCCGGCCGTGTTCGGCCCGCAGCAGTATGTCGCAGATTTCCCAGGCCCGCTGCAAGGTGGCGGAAGCCAGGTCGGCCAGAGCGGCGGCGGTTTCGCTGAGGTTCGCCAGACCGGCCAGATCGCGGGCGGCAATACGCAGGATGGTTTCCTGCTTGAACAGCCGCAGTCCCTTTTGCAGTTCCGTGAAGGTCACCGTATCGGTCACGGCCAGGCGTAATCCGGCCAGCAGTTCCGACTCCGATATGGGCTGCAGCAGCGTTTTTTCCAGAAACAGGGGTCGACACAGGGCCGGACGCCGGCAGAGGATGTTGGTGAGAAAGGGCGAGGCGCCAAGGATGGCCAGCAAGGCCGGCCGGCTTTCGGTTGCGGCCCACAGAGTGGCTCGTTCGACCTCCGGCAAGTGCCCCGCCAGGCGTTCCAGGTTGTTCAGGGCGCGGTCCCCATCGGCGCTGGCCCGTGCCTGGCAAGCCAAGTCGGCCAGAACGGCAGGGTTCGAACCATACTGGTGGAGTTGCAGCAGGTTGGTGGCGGTTTTGCGATTTTCGGCAAAGCCCAGTTGGGTGACGAGGCTTGCCAGGGAGTCTTCATCGTTGTGGGCGAAGGCCTCCGCCCATTGCTGCAGAAAAGCCGCCGTCAGGGTCATTCAGTCCGTCCTGTTGAACAGCGCCGCCAGACCATTGAGGTAATCGCCCTGCACCACGCCGCGTTCGGTGATGATGGCCGTCACCAGGCGGGCAGGAGTAACGTCAAACGCCGGGTTGCGCACCTGGATTCCTTCAGGGGCCAGTCGCACATTGCCGCAATGGGTAATCTCTTGGGGACTGCGCTCCTCGATGGGAATCTGATCGCCGTGGTTCAAACTCAGATCGATGGTCGATAGAGGCGCGGCTACGTAGAAAGGCAGGCCGTGTTCGCGGGCCAGCACCGCGACGCTGTAGGTACCGATCTTGTTGGCGACATCGCCGTTGGCGGCGATGCGGTCGGCACCGACGATGACACAATCGACGGCTCCCTGCCGCATCAGGGTGCCGGCCATGTTGTCGCAGATCAGGGTGACGGGGATGTTGTCCCGGTGCAACTCCCAGGCCGTCAGGCGCGAACCCTGCAAAAACGGCCGGGTTTCGTCGGCCAGTACACTGACCTGCTTGCCGCTTTCCACCGCGGCGCGAATCACGCCCAGGGCGGTGCCGTAACCGGCCGTGGCCAGGGCACCGGCGTTACAGTGGGTCAGCACCCGCGCTCCATCGGACAGGAGTGCAGCGCCGTGGCGGCCCATGGCCCGGTTGATGGCCTCATCCTCGATGGCCATGACCTGCGCCTCATGGAGCAGGGCGGCCTTGATTTCACCCAAAGCTTTGCCCGTTAACTGTACCGCCCGGGTCTTGATGCGCTCCAGGGCCCAGAACAGATTGACGGCCGTCGGTCGGGTGGCGGCCAGAACCGCGCAGACCCGTTCCAGTTCCTGCATGAAGCCGGCGAAGTCGGCAGCTTCGATATCCCGCGCCCCCAGGGCCGCACCATAAGCCGCTGCCACGCCGATGGCCGGCGCGCCGCGCACCACCATGCTGCGGATGGCCTCGGCTACTCCCTGGTAATCGCGGTATTCCAGCCACACTTCTTCGCTGGGCAGTCGCCGCTGGTCGATCATGCGACAGGCACCATTTCGGTATTCAATGGGATTGATGGACATGGAATTCTCCAAATTCGCAGTCAAAGGCCAACAACTTTCTTTAGCCTTCAGCCTTCAGTCTGCTTTCAACTTCTTCACCAGCAGTTCGTTCAAGGCCGCCGGATTGGCTTTGCCCTTGCTGGCCTTCATCACTTGGCCGACGAAAAAGCCGAGCAGTTTGTCCTTGCCGGAGCGGAATTCCGCGACCTGGTCGGGATTGGCCGCCAGCACCTGGTCGATGAGGGGCTCGATGGCGCCCAGGTCGCTGACCTGCTTCAGGCCGCGCTGTTCAATAATGATATCGGCTTCTTCGCCGGTCTGCCACATGGCATCGAAAACCTGCTTGGCCAACTTGCCGCTGAGGGTGCCGTCGTCAATGCGCTTCAGCAGGGCCGCCAGGGCGGCCGGCGGGATGGGGCAGTCGGCAATGGCCGTGCCGCTGTCGTTGAGGGCCCGCTGCAGTTCGCCCATGACCCAGTTGGCGCAGGTCTTGCCGTTGCCGTGCAGGGCCACCAGGGCGTCGTAGTAATCGGCCGTGGCCCGCTCCGCGCTCAGCACTTCGGCATCGTAGACGGGAATGCCGTATTCCCGGACCAAACGCTCGACCTTCGCCTCAGGCAACTCCGGCAGACCGCGCCGAACCTGCTCCACCCATTCCGGCGAGACCACCAGGGGCACCAGGTCGGGATCGGGAAAATAGCGGTAATCGTGGGCCTCTTCCTTGCCGCGCATGGAACGGGTGGTGCCGGTGGCGGTATCGAACAGACGGGTTTCCTGGATGATGCGGCCGCCGTCCTCGAGAATTTCCGCCTGCCGTTCGACTTCGTAGTCGATGGCCTGCTTGATGAAGCGGAAGGAGTTGATGTTTTTCAGTTCCGCGCGGGTGCCGAACTCCTTCTGCCCCCAGGGACGGATGGAGACGTTGGCGTCGCAGCGGAAGGAGCCCTCCTCCAGGTTGCCGTCGCAGACGCCGAGATAGACGACGATCTGGTGCAACTTCTTCAGGTAGGCGATAGCCTCGTCGGAGGAGCGCAGGTCCGGTTCCGAAACGATTTCCAGCAGCGGGGTGCAGGCGCGGTTGAGGTCGACACGGGAACCGTCGCCTTCATGCAGCAGCTTGCCGGCATCCTCTTCCATGTGAATGCGGGTGATGCCGATGGATTTCCGTCCGCCGTCCGTCGTCTCGATATCCAGGCGGCCATGTTCGCAGATGGGCAGCTCGTATTGGGAAATCTGATAGCCCTTGGGCAGATCCGGATAGAAATAGTTCTTGCGGGCGAAGATGGACCGCGGCGCGATGCTGCAGTGGGTGGCCAGGCCGCTGCGGATGGCGTATTCCACCACCTTGCGGTTCAGAACCGGCAGGGCGCCCGGCAGGCCCAGGCAGACCGGGCAGGTCTGGGAGTTGGGTTCGCTGCCGAAGGCCGTCGAGCAGTTGCAGAAGATCTTGGTGGCGGTGGTGAGCTGGACATGCACCTCCAGCCCGATGACAACTTCATATTTCGAGGTCATGGTCACATCCTTATTCAGCGGCGGTTACAGGGGTGCCAGGTGCCGATGCCAGGTGGTTGCCTGTTCATAGGCGTAAGCCGCTTTGAGCAGGGCCGCTTCGCCGAAGGGCCGGCCGATGAGCTGCAGGCCGATGGGCAGGCCGTCGCGCGACAGACCGCAGGGCAGGCTCATGCCGCAGGTCCCGGCCAAATTGACCGGAATGGTGAAAATGTCCGACAGGTACATCTGCAGGGGATCGGCAAGTTTCTCCCCCAGGCGGAAGGCCGGGGTCGGCGCCACCGGGGTGAGCATGACATCCACCTTGGCGAAGGCATCGAGAAAGTCCTGGCGGATCAGGGTGCGGACCTTCTGGGCTTTCAGGTAGTAGGCATCGTAGTAACCGGAGGACAGGGCGTAGGTGCCGAGCATGATGCGCCGTTTCACCTCCGGCCCGAAACCGGCGGCGCGGCTCTGCATGAACATGTCGATGAGGCCTTGGCCGCGGTCGACGCGGCGACCGTAGCGCACGCCGTCGTAGCGGGCCAGGTTGCTGGACGCTTCGGCGGTGGCGATGAGGTAGTAGCAGGCCACGGCATATTCGGTGTGGGGCAGGGCCACCTCGACCAGTTCCGCGCCCAGTTCGCGCAGGACGGCGATGGCGTCATCCGTCGCCTGCTGCACGTCCGGATCCAGGCCTTCAATGAAATATTCCCGGGGCAGGCCGATTTTCAGCCCCTTGACGCCGTCCCGCAAGGTGGCCCGGTAGTCGGGCACCGGCATATCGACGGAGGTCGAGTCCGCCGCATCGTAGCCGGCCACCGCTTGCAGCAGGATGGCGCAGTCCTCCACATCCCGGGCGATGGGACCGACCTGGTCCAGGGAGGAGGCGAAGGCGATGACGCCGTAGCGGGACACCCGCCCGTAGGTCGGTTTCAGGCCGACCACGCCGCAATTGGCGGCCGGCTGGCGGATGGAACCGCCGGTATCGGTGCCGAGGGTGGCCGCCGCCAGGCGTGCCGCGATGCAGGCCGCCGAGCCGCCCGAGGAGCCGCCGGGCACGAAGTCGAGGTTCCAGGGGTTTTTCACCGCGCCGAAGGCGCTGTTTTCGTTGGAGCTGCCCATGGCGAACTCATCCATGTTGAGTTTGCCGAGGAGTACCGCACCCTGTTCCTTGAGCTTGGCCACGGCCGTGCCGTCATAGGGCGGCACGAAGTTTTCCAATATGCGTGAGGCGCAGGTGGTGCGGACGCCCTCGGTAATGAAAATATCCTTGAGTGCCAGGGGGATGCCCGTCAGTTCCGCTCCTTGGCCCTCGGCCAGCCGGCGGTCGGCCCGGGCGGCGTCCTCCAGGGCCTGCTCGGCGGTGACGGTCAGGTAGGCGTTGATGCTCGGGTCGACGCTGCCGATGCGCTCGAGAAACGCCCGGGTAAGCTCGACGGAGGTCACTTCTTTATTCCGCAGCCGTTGTTGCATGGCGTGCAGGGTCAGGTCGGTCAATGACATGGGAAAACTCCAGGTTGGCTGTGAAGCTTATTCAATCACCTTGGGCACCACGAAACAGCCGCCGGCGGCTGCCGGGGCGTTTTGCACGGCTTTCATCGTTCCCAGGGAGGGGCGCACCGTATCGTCCCGGAAAGCGTTTTCCATGGGTACCGCGTGCGAGGTCGGGACGATATGATCCGTGTCCAGGCTGTTCAGCGTTTCGACATAACCCAGAATGGCATCCATTTCATCCGTCAGGGCATCCAGTTCCGCATCGGCAAGGGCCAGGCGTGCCAATCGGGCGACATGCTCCACCTGGGCTCGAGTGATTTTCATAGTCTGACCTCCGTGAGAGTTTTGCAGTGCATCCGTAACAGGGCAAGCTACCATGGGGCAGGGCGCTTTTTCAAGACCGCCGTAAAGAATATGAGGCATAAAAAAGCCGGGACATTCCATGGAGCGGAATGTCCCGGCGAAAAGGGGACGGGAGAGACGATTTGAAAGCGCCGCTGTTCAGATCTTAGAAGTAGTAATGAATCCCGAAGGTGGCGCCGATGCCTTTGAGTTCGAGATCGATTTTGGGACCACCGCTGCCGAAGGGGCGGTCTTCATAGAAGTAGTGTTTGTAGCCGACATCGAAATTGAAGCCGAGTTCAGGGAATTCCTGGAAGTGGAATTCGCTGCCGATGAAAACCCCGAAACCATAAACTTCATCTTTATAGTTGATCAGGTCGCCATCCAGGTCGAAACTGCCGATGCTGCCCTGGATGCCGCCGTAGAATTTGCTGTATTCCCGGACGATGGGAGCATACATGAGTTTGATTTCGCCGACATAAAGGTCTGCTTCCTGCTTGAAGCTTGCACCATCGCTGACCCGGAAATCCACTCCGCCATAGAAGAAGTTCCCCTCGATGCCGAAGCGATCCTGATACCAGGCGCGGCCGGAAATACCGTTGAGGAACTCACCGGCCCACATTCCCTGATAACCGACGCCGACTTTCCAGTCGCTCTGCTGGTCGGCAGCCGTTGCCGGAGAGCAAAGAAGCAGCGCCGCCATCATGGTGGTGGCGACAAATGTCAGTTTGTTTTTGAGTTTCATAAAGCCTCCGTTCATGCAATTAAGAAAAACAGTCATTAAGCCAAGGGGCGGCTTGGTCGGCTGTTGTGGTGGCCGAGGTAATCCAAAAAGCCAATCCCATCCCTCTCTGCAGGCAGCCCTATTGAAAAAAATTACAACAATTTCTCTTATGAAAAACAATTAGCGAGACTACTTTAGGTTTGCTTTAACCAAATGTCAATATATTAATTTATGTGCTAATCTATAATTAAATTAAAATAATTTTTTCCCTGGTAAACATCTTGAGCAAGTCAAGCGTCACTCGTGCAGAATGAAGTTCACATGCACCTATTTGTTTATCTCTCGGAGATGTGTTAAAAATAGCAGCGAAATTTTGCTGCCAACTCAGGGCATCTTTTTATCACTTCAATTGTTGCAAAAGGAGTAAGTCATGAAAAAACTTGTTGTTCTGGCGGCGGTTGCCGCCCTGTTTGCAGCCGGTTGCGCGCAACCCATGACCCAGACCCAGAAGGGCACCGCCATTGGCGCCGGCACCGGCGCAGCGGTGGGGGCGGGCTTGGGTCAGCTCATCGGTCGCGATACGGAATCGACCCTGATCGGCGCCGGCGTCGGTGCGGCGCTGGGCGGTGTGGCCGGCGGTTTCTTCGCCAACTATATGGAGAAGCAGGAAATGTCCATGCGCCAGGGGTTGGCGGGGGTCGAGGGGGCCAGCGTTCAGCGTGATGCCGAGGTTCTGGCGGTGACCTTCAAATCGGATGTGCTGTTCGATGTCAATTCCGCGACCATCAAGCCGGGGGCCTATGACGAATTGCAGCGAGTGGCCAGGGTTCTGAACGACTACCCCCAGACCACCATGCAGATTGCCGGCCATACGGACAGCACCGGCAGTGAACAGTACAACCTGCAGCTATCCCAGCGTCGGGCCGAGGCGGTGAAGACCATGCTGACCAGCTACGGCGTCGCTCCGACCCGAATGACCACCGTCGGCTACGGGATCAGCCGTCCCATCGCCACCAATGCCACCCCGGAAGGGCGGCAGTTGAATCGCCGCGTCACCATCACCATCGTGCCGCAGCGGTAATCGACAACCTTATCCAGCATTCAACAAACCGGGCCGGTCGGAGCGAAGTGCTCCGGCCGGCCTTTTTTACGGTCTGCCATCGTCTTGACCCGGGCCATGGATGGCTTTACAGTAGGGACGAACCAACGACTTTTGCAGGGATTGACCCAAACCATGCCAGCCCTTTGGGGCTGATTTACAGGAGAAAAGCCGTATGCTCGATGCCTACCGGAAGCATGTCGCTGAACGGGCCCGTTTGGGAATCCCGCCTTTGCCCTTGACGGTGGAACAGACCGAAGCCTTGTGCCGATTGTTGCTTGCGCCACCAGCGGGCGAGGAAACCCTGCTGCTGGAATTGATTCGGCAGCGAGTGGCGCCGGGCGTGGATCCTGCGGCGCGGGTCAAGGCGGAATTCCTTGGGCGCATTCTGGCAGGCGAGGTCTGCTGTCCCCTCATCGATGGGACGGCCGCGGTGGAGATGCTTGGCCGGATGTTGGGTGGTTACAATCTGCCGCCCTTGCTGGCTGCCCTGGCCGACGCGCAGCAGGCGGATCTTGCGGCCCAGGCGTTAAGCAGTCTGACCCTGGTCTACGATGCCTTCGACCAGGTGCTGGCCTTGGCCGATACCCATGCCGCTGCCCGGCAGGTGCTGGAGAATTGGGCTGGAGCGACCTGGTTCACCGGGCGACCCGAGTTGCCGGAACGCATCCGGGTCAAGGTGTTCAAGGTGGAAGGCGAGATCAATACGGATGACTTTTCTCCCGCCGGGGATGCCTGGAGCCGTCCCGACATTCCCCTGCACGCCCTGTGCATGGGGAAATCGAGGTTTCCGGGCGGTATCGAGACCATCGCCGCCTGGCGTCGCGAGGGTCACCAGGTGGCCTTTGTCGGCGACGTGGTCGGGACCGGATCATCCCGCAAGTCGGCCTGCAACAGCCTGCTCTGGCATATCGGCGAGGATATTCCCGGGGTGCCCAACAAGCGGCGCGGCGGGGTCGTCATCGGCGAAGTCATCGCTCCGATCTTTTTCAACACCGCCCAGGATTCCGGTGCCCTGCCCATCCGGGCCGCCGTCGACCGGTTGGAACATGGCGACGAGGTGATCATTGAAACCCGCACCGGCCGTATCCTGGACGGTGCCGGCGGTGAGCGCAGCACCTTTACCCTGGCTCCCGAAACCCTGGCCGACGAGTACCGGGCCGGCGGCCGCATCCCCCTGATTATCGGCCGCAACCTCACGGAACGGGCCAGGCAGGCACTGAAACTGCCGGCGGCGACCATTTTTGCCAAGCCCGGCAATCCTCAGCCTGTGGCCGGACAGGGCTACACCCTGGCCCAGAAGATGGTCGGCCGGGCCTGCGGACTGCCCGGCGTTCTGCCGGGCACGGCCTGCGAGCCGCGCATGACCACCGTCGCATCCCAGGATACCACCGGCCCCATGACCGCCGACGAGTTGACGGAACTGGCCTGCCTCAAATTTCAGGCGCCGCTGGTCATGCAGTCCTTCTGCCATACGGCAGCCTATCCCAAACCGGCGGATGTGGCCATGCACCGTCGTCTGCCCGGTTTCATGGCCGAGCGCGGCGGCGTCGCCCTGCGTCCCGGCGACGGTGTCATTCACAGTTGGCTCAATCGCCTGCTGCTGCCCGACACGGTGGGGACCGGCGGCGATTCCCATACCCGCTTTCCTATCGGCATCTCCTTTCCGGCCGGCTCCGGCCTGGTGGCTTTCGCCGGTGCCCTGGGCTTCATGCCTCTGGATATGCCCGAATCGGTGCTGGTACGTTTTCGCGGATCCCTGCAACCGGGCATCACCCTGCGGGACGTGGTCAATGCCATTCCCTACCAGGCCATCCAGGCCGGTTTGCTGACGGTGCCCAAGAAAAACAAGAAGAACATCTTCAACGGCCGCATTCTGGAAATGGAAGGGCTGGATGACCTGACCGTCGAGCAGGCTTTCGAGCTGACCTGCGCCGCCGCCGAGCGCAGCGCCGCCGCCGGCTGTATCCAGCTGTCGGAGAACCGGGTGGCGGAATTTCTGCGGTCCAATGTCGCGTTGATGAAAAGCCTGATCCGGGACGGCTACCAGGACGCCGACACCCTGCGGCGGCGTATCGAGGCCGTGGAGGAATGGCTTGAAAATCCCCGGTTGCTGCGGGCTGACGGCCATGCCGAGTATGCCGCGGTGCTCGAAATCGATCTGGATCAACTGACCGAGCCGCTGTTGTGCTGCCCCAACGATCCCGACGACGTGCAGCCCCTGTCGGCGGTGGCCGGCGCGCCCCTGGACGATGTTTTCATCGGCTCCTGCATGTCCAACATCGCCCAGTTTCGCGCCGCGGCCGCCGTCTGGCAGGGCCGGCATTTCAATCCGGCGGTGCGCACCTGGATCTGCCCGCCGACCCGCATGGATCAACAGCAGTTGCGCAACGAAGCCCTGTTCTCGACTTTCAGCGCCATCGGCGCCCGTATCGAGATTCCCGGCTGTTCCCTGTGCATGGGCAACCAGGCCCGGGTGCCCGACGGGGCCAGGGTTCTCTCGACCTCGACCCGTAACTTCGACAACCGCATGGGCGATGGCGCACAGGTCTATCTCGGCTCCGCCGAACTCGCGGCCGTGGCCGCAAATCTCGGCCGACTGCCGACGAATGAGGAGTATTTTTCCACCTTTGCACGCTGTATAGAGCCCCGTAAAGATGGGATCTATCGCTTCCTGCAATTCGACGAGTTGCCGGAATATTCCTGAGCAGCCATCGCAGCAAATTTTCAGGGCCGCCTTCCCACGGAAGAGCGGCCCTTTTTTTAGTTTGCCCAGCGAAGTTTCGAATCGTCATGCCCGAATGTTTTTGTCGGGCATCCATGATTTCAAAACTTTACAGGCTAGGTTCCCGACCAAAAGCACTTCGGGAATGACTTTTTGCGAGACCATCAGTTGTGGCCGAAAAATTAAAAATGTTGAAAGCCTTTTTCCAAAGTGATATTGATTGTGAACCAAGGCAAATTTTTTAAATTTAAGGGATTTCTGTTTCGTGGCTGGATTCCAAACCAAGTCAGCGGACAGCACCTCAGACCGGCGATGTGTCGCACCGGAGGAGATTTATGACAGCGAATTATGTACTTTGGCTGACCCTGCTGGCATTGGTCGCAATCATCATGGTTGTCGTGGTTATTTTGGTCGAGCGCAGGCTTGTCGCTGAACGCGAAAATGTGGCGCAAAGGCTGGAATGCTATGTGGATGGGGCATCTTCCGGGTCGCAAAGGGATGCTTAGGGTCCGCGCGGCCAGGGTGCCGACCACTGAAAAGATTTAGGAGGCTGTCGGACTATCCATGCGCTGGCTGCAAATTCGGCTCTTTGGCCCATATTTCAGCTCCTTTTCGGCCCATAGCTACGGCTATGAACCTTCAAACGAGCTAAAATCTGTGCTCAAACATCCAAATTTTCGCTTCAACCCGGATAGTCCGACAGCCTCCTAGAATACCCCGAAACGGGCGTGCCAGCGATTGAAGATGGACACCTTGTCCGTCCCGAACCGGGCCAGGGAAGCCCGCACCTGGTCGGGGTTGCGCTCCCGCCCTTGTTTGGCGGGGTTCTTGGAAAAAAACAGATCGGCATAGGCGACGATCTGTTCCTCCATAGTGACCGGCAGCATGTCCCGATGGGGCAGGGGGAGTTGCTGGGCCGCGATTTCATCGGCGGTCAACCCGACGCCGATATGCCGCTCACAGACCAGACCATGCCGCGGCAGGCCTTCGGCCTCCAGCAGTTCACGGCCTTTGATGCCGTGGCACAGGTAGGGCAAATCGCCGTTACACCCCAAATCAGGCGCGGCGGTATGCAGGATGCCGATATCATGCAGCAGCGCCGCCTCATGGACAAAATCCGCGTCCGCTTCCAGGTTCCGGGCGATGGCCCGGGCTTTGGCGGCAACCCGTTCGCTGTGGTCCAGCAGAATACGGTAAGCAGCGCCGTCGGGCGGGTAATATTTTTTCAACAGAGCAAGGGGATTCATGGCGTCGCCGGGCCTCGTTAGTTACAGTAGCACGGATAATTATACTCCGCCCCTCAAGCAGGCTGCAAGCAGCCGGCACCGATCCGACTCATCGGCTGAATATCTTTGCTTTTCCTTCCACCTTTAGTCTTCAGTCTTCAGCCTGTTTTACCCCGCCTTCAGCCTGCCTTACAAAACCCCTTTGCCGCCAGGGGCAGCAGCAGGGCGAACAGCAGAGCCAGCAACAGGAAGGTCGGTCCCAGTCCCTGCCGGTCCGCCAGATGGCCGATGAGGGGGCCGGTGGCGACGAAGCCGACTCGGAACAGCAGGCTGTGCAGGGACAGAATGCTGGCGCGGTTGCGGCGGCTGCCGGCCTGCTGCAGTTGCTGGCGCAGCAGGGGGCCTTGCATGCCGCGCATGAAGGTCAGCAGGTAGTAAAACAGGAAACTGCCCACGGCGGCGGTCAGACCCAAGCCGGCGTAGGCGACCACGATGAGCAGGATGAACAGCCCGGCCACGAAACGCAGGCCGAACAGGGCGCGCAGGCGATGGCTGGCCAGGGAACCGGCCGCCACCATCAGGTTGGCGCCGGCCCAGGCCGGGCCGAACCAGGCCAGGGGGACCCCGGTCTCCTGCATGTAAGGCTGGATCAGCCAGACGGTATAAAAGGAGGCCAGCCCCAGCAGGGTGCCGAACAACATGGTATTGCGTACCGCAGGGTTGTCTCGCAGGGCGTAACGGCAGACCGATAGAGCCTCGGCCAGGTGCGATTTGATGACCGGACCGTCTTCCGCCGGCGGTTCGCGCAGGGACAGGGCCAGCAGCAGCGCCAGGCTCCAGATCCCGATCTGCAGCACAAAGGGCAGCAGCGGTGCGGTGGCATACAGCAGGCCGGCGAACAGTGCTCCACCGGCTTCGCCGATCTGACCCCAGCCGGTCATGCGCCCGTCGCAACGGGCATATTGCTCTTCACGACCTCCGGCGCGCAGGGTTTCGAACAGCAGAGCGCTGTCCGAGCCGCTGATGAACGCGTAACACACCCCCAGTAAAAGTTCCGCCACCAGAACCCCGGCGAAGGTCCCCGCCACCAGGTAAAAACTCCAGCCTAGAATGCCGAACAATGTGGCGAAGAGCAGGGCAGCCCGGTAACCGAGACGATCGCTGATGTATCCGGAGGGGTATTCCATCACCACGCTGGCCACGGAAAACAATCCCTGCAATAGCAGAATCTCCGTCAGGCTCAGCCCGATGTGGTCCTTCCAGAACAGGGTGATGATGGCCATGGGAAACAGGGTCATCTTCAGGAAGGCGAAAACGTACAGACGGGCAATGTTGGTGTCGAGGGGCATAATAAGCAGGCTGAAGGCTGAAGGCTGAAGTAAAGTCGGAAAACTAGGCTGAAGACTGATGAAAACCAGGCTGAAGGCTGAAGTCCGAAGGCTGATGAAAACCAGGCTGAAGACTGAAGTCCGAAGGCTGAAGCAGGACCACTATAGTTCATTCCGGTGGTGCGTTGAAAGGGGCTTGTTGCCGCGCGACGGGATTTCCCTTGGCACTTTGCCTTACCTTCAGCCTTCAGCCTTCGGTCTTCAGCCTGCTCTTTAAGACTTCAGTCTTCGGACTTCAGCCTGTTCTTCAAGACTTCAGTCTTCAGTCTTCCTGTGCTATGGTCTGAACGTTGTCGCGAAGTTCCCTTTCCCGTTCTGCTTTTGAATGGTTCAAGCCATGCCGCGTACCCATGGCCTGCGGGCGGAAATCGCCTTGCATCTGGTTTTTCTGGTTGGAGCGGCCCTGCTCATGGGCGGTTTTCTGCTGCTGCGTTTGGGTGAGCGGGAGCTGGTCGACCAGCGTGCCGCCATGCTGACCGGTACCATGCAACAGTTGGCCGAGCTGCCCCTTGAAACCGATGCTAATCACTCTGATGAAATGCGTTTGCGCCAGGTGGCGAGCCGCTTCCATGGTTTGCCGGGACTGATTTCCCTGGAACTCTGGCAGGCGGCGGCGGGAGGCTATCAGCCACTGGATGGTCTGCCGGTTCCACCGCCGGGCAGGGACTCCGGTGAATCCGCGGCAATGCGTTATTGGCTGGATGGTCCCAGGATGGAAATCGTCTATCCGACCCTCTGGCTGCCGGGATTCGGGTCCGGAACACCGGGGGTCCGGATCCTGCTGCCCCTGTCCCAAGGCGGGCGTTCCGTCGGTCTGGCCCGGGCGCATTTCTCCCTGGCCGATGTCGCCGGCCGGTTGCGGCGCGGGCAGCACCTGGTGCTGCTCTATGCTCTGTTGTATGCCGTTGTGGTCCTGTGGTGCGGTCTCTATCTGCTGCAGCGCCATGTGGTGAAGCCGACGCGAAAATTGCTTGATTCCACCCGCCAGGTTGCCGCCGGCGATCTCACGGTCCTGGTCCCGGAACAGGGGCCGCGTGAAATCGCCGAGCTGGGGTCTTCCTTCAACGCCATGGTCGGTGCTCTGCGCGACAGCCGCCAGAGCACCGAGGATCATATCCTGTCCCTGCAAGCCGCCAACCGCGAGTTGCAACAGACCCGGGACGAACTGGTGCGATCGGCCAAGATGGCCACCGTCGGCCATCTGGCCGCCGGCATGGCCCATGAAATCGGCAATCCTCTGGCCGCCATCGTCGGTTACCTGGAACTGATTAAAACCGGTACCGCCAAGGAGGGAGCGGACCTCGCCGACCGGGCTTCCGGCGAAGCCGGACGCATCCAGCGGTTGGTGCGGGACCTGCTCGATTACGCCGCGCCGGCAGCCAGTCAAAAAGAGACCTTCGATCCGACAACCGTGGCCGTCGAAGCCTTGTCGGTGGTGGGCGGACAGGGGCTGCTGGAGGGCCTGCCCGTCGACCATGCCTTGCCCGAATCCTTGCCGCCCGTAATCATGGTCCGCCACCAGTTGCTGCAGGTGGTCATCAATCTGTTGCTCAATGCGCGCGATGCCTGCGCTTCCTCCGGCGGCGGCATCCGCCTGGAGGGCGGCCACGGTCCCGACGGGGTCTGGTTGGCGGTGGCCGACCAGGGAGCCGGCATCGCTCCGGATATTCAGGCCCACATCTTCGATCCCTTTTTTACCACCAAGGCGCCGGGCAAGGGCCGCGGCTTGGGGTTGGCCGTCTGTCAGCAGATCATGGACAGCGCCGGCGGACGCATCAGCGTCGCATCGCAACCCGGTCTGGGTACCCGGTTCACCCTCCGGCTGCCGCCGGCATGAGGCGGCGATTTTTTTGTGAGCCCTCCGCGGGCAGGAAAGATCTCATGAAGGTTGCGAAGGATGGTATGGAGTTGAAAAACGTGCTGGTGGTGGACGATGAACCCGCCATGCGGCACATGCTGCAACTGGTGCTGGAACGGGCCGGATTCCAATTCGGCGAGGCCACCAATGGTGCGGCGGCTCTGAATTTGCTGGCGCATCAATCTTGGGATGCCGTGCTGTGCGACATCCGCATGCCCGAAATGGATGGTCTTGACTTCCTGCGCCAGGTCCTGACCCGGGGACTGGCGGTGCCGGTCATCATGATGAGCGCCTTCGGCACCATCGATACCGCCGTCGAATGCCTTAAGCTGGGCGCCTTCGATTATATTTCCAAGCCTTTCAAGCCCGACGAAGTGGTGGTGACGCTGCGTAAAGCGGAGGAGCGCCTGCGTCTGCAAAAGGAAAATGCCCTGCTGCGCCAGGAACTGGCCGGCAAGGCCGGTGAGCAGGAGATTCTCTACGGCAGCCCCGTTATGGCGAAGGTCATGGGCCTAGTGTCGCGGGTGGCGCCCACCCCCTCGTCGGTGTTGGTCTGCGGCGAAACCGGGACCGGCAAGGAACTGGTGGCCCGCGCCCTGCATCGGCAGAGTCCTCGGTGCCGTCGCCCCTTCATCGCCGTCAATTGCGGCGCCATCAGCCCCGGGCTGGTGGAGAGCGAGTTTTTCGGCCACGCCCGCGGCGCCTTTACCGGTGCCGAGCAGGCCCACGCCGGGCTGTTCGGCGCCGCCCACGGCGGCACCCTGTTTTTGGATGAGATCGGCGAGCTGCCCATGGAGATGCAGCCCAAGCTGCTGCGGGTGCTGCAGGAGGGTGAATTGCGGCCCGTCGGCAGCGTGCAGTCCCGGCGCATCGATGTTCGAGTGGTGGCCGCCACGGCCCGGAATCTGCGCGCCGAAATCGACGGCGGGCGCTTCCGTCGCGACCTGTTTTACCGTCTGGCCGTGGTGGAAATCAACATGCCGCCTCTGCGGGAACGGGGTGAGGATATCCCCCTGCTTGCCGAACATTTTCTGCACCGCATCGCCCTGCGTGAAAACCGGGCCGCGCCCGATTTGGAGCCGGATATCCTGTCCCTGCTGCAAAATTATCATTGGCCGGGCAATGTTCGGGAGTTGGCCAATTTCATGGAGAAGGCCATGATCTTCTGTCGAGGCTGCCAACTCAAGGCCGAAGACCTGCCGTGGGAACTCCGACGCCGGGACCGGGTCGCGCAAGACGACTACTCTCTGAAGGCCGCCCTGTACCGACTGGAAAAGGAATACATTCTCAAGGCCCTGCGGCATTGCGACGGCAACCGCACCCAAGCCGCCCAGTTGCTGGAAATCAGTCTGCGCAACCTGCAATACAAGCTCAAGGAATACGGCCTGTGATGAAAATGGGAAAGATCCCGCGATCAATTGCAAAATATTTAAAAAACTTGTCCATTAAAAAATTTAATGTATAATCGTCTCCTGCTGACGCGCGTGTTCGGCCATAACGCACCCAGGAGGAAGCGATGCCCTCGAAATGTTCGTTTCTTGGCAGAAATTCCGGACTGACCCTGCTGGAACTCATCGTAACCCTGACTGTGGTCGGAATCCTGTTGACCATTGCCGTGCCCAATCTCAATGCCCTGCTCCAGGGACAGGCGACGGCCACCACGGCGGACCGCTTCGCACTGATGCTGGCCTATGCCCGGCAGGAAGCCGTCACCCGCTGTCGGCGAGTAGTTTTGTGCCCCAGTGTCGATGGCGAAAGCTGTGTGACCGGCAGCGGTCGCTGGGAGGAGGGCTGGATTGTTTTCATCGACGACGATGAGGATTTTACTCGCGCTCCAACCGAGGAGCTGCTGCGGGTCGGCAACCCCGGCAGCGTCGGAACCACCCTGCGCACCAGCGCCAATTTCCGCGACGGGTTGGCCTATTTGCCCCTGGGCAACAGTCGCGGTCGGACCGGTCTGGCCACCGGCACTTTTCGAGTTTGCGATAGCCGTGGTACGGATAGCGGCATCTCCCTCATCATCGCTCGCGGCGGTCGGGTCCGGCGGGACCGCGGCACCAGCCAATGCCCGTAACCGGTTGACAATTGTCGTCGCCGGTGCGCAATATTTGCACGGCACGACGAACTGAGCAGAGCCTTGGCCGCGCCTTCAGCCTTCCGTCTTCAGCCTTCAGCCTGACCCACCCCTTTTGGCTCGCATTTTGCTCTATAATGGGTTGTCATGTTGTTTTTTTAAATCTTCTCTCCATGCCTTCGAGGAGTGCCCATGAAGTGCCCCTTGTGTCATCCCCGGCGACATTTCTCAAACTCGCCGTCCGGATTGACCCTCATCGAACTGATCGTCACCCTGGTCATACTGGGGATCCTGCTGACCATCGCCATTCCACTCATGCGGCCTCTTTTGCGCAGTACCAGTTTGACTTCTTCTGCCAATTCCTTTGTGGCCGCTCTGAATTACGCCCGCAGTGAGGCGGTGACTCGTGGCGGCAGGGTAGTTGCGTGCGCCAGCGCCAATCCCATGGCCGATCCGCCGGCTTGCAGCAACAACGCCAATTGGCAGACCGGATGGCTGGTGTTTGTCGATGGCAACGACAATAATACCTATGAGGCCGCCAACGATGTCCTGCTGCGGGTTAGTGGGCCCCTTGGTGGCGACTTGACCCTTGCCGGTGCCGCTGCCGCGGTCGCCTTTACCAACATGGGAGGGGCCACTGCCGGCAATGGAAACTATGTCGTCTGCAGTACGGGGTTGCGCCGCTGGACGGTCAATATCACTCCTTCCGGCCGCATTAATAATGACAGGGGTGCCGTATGTCCTTGATGTATAACAAGCTGAGTGAGCATCGACCCTTAGCGCAGTCCGGCTTCAGCTTGCTCGAAGTGCTGGTGGCGCTGCTGATCCTCTCCGTCGGGCTGCTGGGACTGGCCGGGTTGCAGGGGCGCGGTCTGCGCGACAACAATCAGGCCCTGGTTCGATCCCGGGCCGTGCAATGCGCCGAGGATATCCTGGATCGCATGCGAGCCAATCGAACCAATGCCGCCGGTTATGAGATCGATTTGGGCACGCCGGATCTGGAAACGAGACTGGACCGGGGAGATCTCGAGAGTGCGCTAAGCGGCTATGCCGGAATCGTTCGCACCGATCTGGTTGAATGGAAAAATAATCTGGCCAATTCCCTGCCGGAGGGTGACGGTTCCGTTCAGGTGGATGGCAACCTGACCACCGTCGTGATTCGCTGGACCGAGAATGGCGCGGCGCAGGACTTAACCGTGGTGACGAGGCTATGAAGAGATATCGGATGCAAAAACTCAGGGGGCGTTCGCCCGAGGCCGGGATCACTCTGGTCGAGTTGCTGGTGGCCATGGCCATCGGCTTGATTCTCGCCGGCGGGATTTTCCAGGTTTTTGTCGGCAGTTCGGACAGCTACCAGTTGAATACCCAGTTGTCGCGGTTGCAGGAGAATGGCCGGTTCGCCATGCAGGTCATGCGGCAGGAGGCACGCGGTGCCGGTTATCTGGGTTGTGCCCAGGATGCCTCGCCTACAAAATTTACAAACACCCTTAATAATAATGAAGGGTTTTTGTATGATTTCTCCAATGCTATTTTCGGACTCGAAGCCGGCGGGGGAAACTGGACTGACAATACCGGCGCAACCTATTCCCAGGCACAGGTAGCAAGTGCATTTGACATCGAGGATGCTCTGGACGGCAGTGATATCCTGGTGGTGCGCGGAAGCAGCGCCGGAGACATCACCCTCTATGCGGAAATGCCGCCGACTTCGGCCGTTTTGAAAGTCACCGACGCGGACAAGGTGCTCAATCAATTCGATATTGTCATGGTTTCCGATTGTGAACATGCTTCGGTTTTTCAGGTAACCCAGATCCAGTCCAACGGCACCTTGGTGCATAACACCGGCCTGGGTGATCCGGGAAACGCCACCAAGGATCTTGGCCGGGAATACGGCGAGGGTGCTGAGATCGTTCGCATGCGTTCGGCGGTTTTTTATGTTCGACAGAACCCGAACGGTCAACCGGCGCTTTATCTCAAAAATGGTCTGGCCGATGCCGTGGAACTGGTCGAAGGCGTGGAGATGATGCAGGTTCGCTATGGCGAGGACACCAACAACGATGGCACCGTCGATGCGTACGTCGATGCCGGCAACGTTGGCGATTGGGACAATGTGCGCAGCGTCCGCATCGGGTTGCTGCTGCGTACCGTGGCGGAAATCGGCCGGGGACCCTTCGACAACCAGACCTATGATGTTTCCGGCGACGGCAACGATGATTTCGGGCCTGCCGGCGATCGCCGGCTGCGCCTGGTGATGAGCGGCACGGTCGGTTTGCGCAACCGGCTGCGCTGACGGGGGATTGATAAGATGCGAAAATGTGTAACCAACAATCGTGGCGCGGTGCTGATCACCGGTCTCATCATTCTGGTGGTGCTGTCCGTTATCGGTCTGGTCGCCATGCAGAGCACCACCCTGCAGGACCGCATGGCCGGAAACCTGGAGCAGCGCGATGCGGCATTTCAAAGGGCTGAAGCCGGTTTGCGGGCCGCCGAGGCGTGGTTGAACAATACGGTCATCCTGCCCGGATTTCATAACAACACCAAGGGCTTGTACACGGCGGAGGATGCCGGAGACAGCCCTTGGTGGAAGGAGTTGGACTGGGAGGATGATAATGCTGTCATCACTTACCTGGACGGCGATGTGGCCGCCCGCTACATTGTTGAATATGCCGGTGAAGTGGATGTTTCCGGTAACGATTCCGTAAAGCTTTCCGCCGTAATGGATGAAGGAGCCGGTATGTATCGTATTACCAGTCGGGGTGAAAGTCCCAACGGGCGTGTAGAGGTTATTTTGCAGACTACTTTTGTGCGTTAGAAAATTCAATTTTGAGATATGGGGAGCGGCAATGGACACGAACTTGATGCTGCATGCGGACAAAAGATGGAGACTGGTGAAATGTTTATTGGGATCCGCATTGGTTGTAATGATATGGCCTGGTATGGCGCTATCCGAGGTTTCTCAGGTTCCACTATTTTTGACCTCTCGGGTCGATCCGAATGTTCTTTTTCTCATTGATGATTCGGGCTCGATGCAGTTTGAGATAATGCCCGATGATTATACCTTTTGGGGCATTACCAGGGGCAGTAATATTTTTGTTTTTCCGCGCTATAATAACGTATATGGTAGTAGTGACTACACCAACAATGTTGTGACGGTCGATAATAATGCACCTTACAATGCTCTTGCCAGGTCTCCACAATTTAATAAAGTTTATTATGATCCTTCTGTCACCTATCTGCCTTGGGTGAAGTCGGATAAGAGTCGATATCCTGATGCAAGTCCCATTTGCGCCCTTCATAGTCCTGAGAGATCCGGGACAACTGCTGCCTATTGCCGAAATTTAACCGCCAATAATTCAAATTCTTCTGTGACAACGAATTGGCGAACCTGCAGTGGGAGTAGCTGTTCCGCTACAACAACCGCTTCCAAAACTTTTTGGCCTGCGACCTATTTTTTCCATAATGGCGGCGATAGGTGGAGTTGGAATAACTATACAAAGGTCGAAATCAGGAGCACAACTACAACCTACTCCGGTCATGGCAGGCAAAATCGTACCGATTGTGCTGGTGCATCGCTGGGTGTTTGCACCTATGCCGAAGAAATTCAAAATTTTGCCAACTGGTATACCTATTATCGTTCAAGGATTTTGGCTGCACGTGCCGCTATCGGGCAGGCTTTCGTTAGTCAACCCGAGGGCATGCGGGTTGGGTTCGGCTCCATTAACAGTTCTTCCCGCAATATCGACGGTAGAAATACGAGCACCTTGCTTCGCGGTGTTCGACCGTTTTCGGGGGCCAATCGCGATAATTTTTACGATTTGCTTTATGGATTGGACATTCCAGCGCAAGGAACACCACTGCGCAAAGCTTTGGATGATGCCGGACAATATTATAGTTGGACCGACAATCGTGGACCTTGGGGCAACACTCCCGGCACGAATGACACCTCAAGTCACCTTTCCTGCCGTCAAAGTTATACTATTCTTATGACCGACGGATACTGGACGGAGGGCAGTAGCTATCAGGCCTCAACGTCCGGAGCGCGCAGCAATAATGATGGCACCACGACCAATAATATGACCATTTCCAACCCTGATGCAGACGGTGCTGCCTTTAATTACGTGGTGGCACATCCATTTCGCGACAATTACTCCAATACCCTGGCGGATGTGGCCATGTACTACTGGAAGCGGGATCTCTGCCCCTCGTTGCCCAACAGAGTTCCAATCACGCCCAAAAATCCAGCTTTCTGGCAGCACATGGTAACCTATGGCGTCGGACTTGGCGTGGCAGGCTCCATCGATCCCGATGCCGCCTGGAAAGCGATTGAAACCGGAGCGACTATCAATTGGCCCGATCCTACCAGTGGTGATTCCGCCAAGCTCGATGATCTCCTCCATGCAGCGGTGAATAGCCGAGGTGGATATTTTAGTGCTGCGGACCCTGATACTTTCGCAAAAGAATTGACAGTGGCTCTTGATGATATCGTTGCTCGTGGAGTCGGGTCGGCAGCCGCCATCGCCGCCAACTCTACCCGGCTTTCTGATGATACCTACGTATACCAAGCCCGCTTTTTCAGTACCGATTGGAGTGGGCAGATGGTTGCCTATAAACTTAATCCTGATGACGGTAGCCTTGGATCCGTTAAATGGGATACCGATGATGGAAAAATTCCTGCACATGGCAGCCGTAAAATCATTACTTCAGGCGCCGGCGCGGGGCAGGGGAACTATTTTACCTGGGACGGGCTGACCGTGGCACAGCGCAACTACCTGATTTCTGGCGGTACCGAGCAGCAAGGCAAGGACCGCCTGAACTGGCTTCGTGGCAGTCAGGATTCGGAAGTCGGCAAGACCGGCGGCTATTTACGCAAACGTACGAGAATATTGGGCGATATTGTCAATTCCGATCCCGTCATTGTCGCTGCCTTCAATTTTCGTTATCAGAACTTGCCGGAAGGAGTGGCCGGGAGAGATACGTATCTCGATTTTGTGGAAAAGAATAAATCTCGCCGACAGGTTATTTATGTAGGTGCAAACGATGGTATGCTACATGCCTTCGATGCGGAATCCGGCGCAGAACTTTTTGCCTATGTTCCTAACAGTGTATATGGCAACCTTGCCGATTTGACCTCGCCGGATTATGACCATCGGTATTATGTGGATGGTTCCCCCTTTGTCGGTGACGTGTATATCGACGGTGAATGGAAAACGGTCCTGGTTGGTACGTTAGGTGCCGGTGGCCGTGGAGTTTTTGCCCTTGATGTTACCGATCCCGACAACTTTGGGCCAAGTAAGGTGCTATGGGACATTTCTCACCAAGACACCGGTTTTGCCGGCCTTGGTTACCTGGTTGGCCAACCGACCATCGGTCGCATGCAGAACGGCAGTTGGGCGGCGGTGTTTGGAAACGGGTATGGAAGCGGCCAGTCTGCCCAGTTGTACGTGGTTGACATTAAAAACGGTACCCGGATTGACAGCCCCATTCTGTCGACGGGCGTGGGCAGTGCTTCAACCGCCAATGGCTTGGCTACCCCGGCTTGCCTGCCCGATAAATATCGAACCATCGAGGCCGTATACGCCGGGGACTTGCAGGGTAACCTTTGGAAGTTCGACGTCAGCGACTCCTCTGTATCAAAGTGGGGGGTAGCTTACGGAACCAAAACCAAACCACAACCCTTGTTTACGGCCAAGGACGCCTTTGGAACGGTACAGCCGATTACCGCTCCTCTTGAAATAGGCATTCATGCGGAAAGCAAGGAGTATATGGTCTTCTTTGGCACCGGGAAATATTTTGAAGCTGGAGATAACGAGGTGGTTGGCAATCCTCCAGTACAGTCTTTCTATGCTGTTCGGGATGATGGAAAAGGCAATACCAAACCTTTGGATCGAAGTAGCCTGGTTAAACAGGAAATCCTTGCTGAAATGTTGGTTGGCGAGACACTCCGTCGCGTCACCTCAAAATATCCCGAAACCACCTTCAATGGCAAAAGCGGTTGGTATATGGATTTGATTTCTCCGGATCTAGGGAGGCAGGGTGAAAGGGTTGTCACTGTTCCATTCCTTCGGCATGGCAGGGTATTGTTTACTACTCTTCTCCCGTCGAACGATCCCTGCGAAGCAGGTGGGCATAGTTGGTTGATGGAGTTGATGGCGGCAACGGGCAATCGGCCTGATTATTCCATTATGGACATCAATGGCGACGGGAAGTTTGATTCAGGCGACTTGGTGGTTCTCAGCGATGGCACAAAGGCTTATACTACGGGGGCCAGATTGGATAGCATTACCAAACTGGGTTCCTTTATTTCCATGGGCGATAAAGAGTTGCGTATCGGGACTCAGTCAGACGGCGGCGTTTACCAAGGAATTGGAGCTACCGACCCCAATGCCGGCTACGGACGTCGCGCATGGCGTCAGTTGAGATAGGAGAAGGACAGAGATGCGCCAAAATATAAAAGGTTTTTCCCTCATAGAGTTGTTGGTGGTCATCGCCATCCTCGGCATTCTCATGGCCATTGCCGTGCCCATGTACAACCAGTACCGCCGGCGGGCCAATCGAGCCGAAGGGCGGGCGACTCTGGTCGAGGCGGCGCAGATTGCCGAACGTTTCTTTGTGCGCAACAACACGTATGTTGGTGCCGATGGCGGCGGCAACATCCCTGCACAATCGCCCCATAGGCTCTATGCCATTGCCTTCAATGCCCCAACTGCCACCACCTTTACCATCACCGCCACCCCTCAGGGTGGCCAGACCGGGGATGAATGCGGCCAACTCACCATCAATCAGGCCGGCGCGCGCGGGGCGGCCCAGGACGGTTGCTGGTAGTTTGGTTCTGAAATATCCACCTTGCAACGGGCGGCGCATGCGTCGCCCGTTGCCGTTTCCGCGCCTTTCCAGCTTTTTCCTTGCCACCTCCCTTCCGGCTTGCTTATAGTGAAACCTTTGAAGAACCCACACCTACCCAAGGGAGATGCAACGCATGGCTAAGATCGCTCCGTTTCGGGCTGTTCGTTACAATCTTGACAAGTTGGCCGATCCTGCCCGGGTCATGGCCCCTCCTTATGATGTTATTTCTCCCGAATTACAGGAAACTCTTTACCAGCGCAGCCCCTTCAACGTGGTCCGGCTGATCCTGGGCAAGACGGGCCCGGCCGATACGGCGACGGACAACCGCTACACGCGGGCCGCGACCTTTTTTCGTCAGTGGCGGGAAGAAGGGGTGCTGGTCCGGGATGAAACCCCCTCCCTCTATCTCTATGACGAGGAATACCAGGCAACGGGCATCGGCAAGGTGGTGCGGCAGGGCTTCATTGCTCTGGCTCGTCTGGAGGATTTTGCTACCGGAGTGGTCAAGCCCCACGAGAAAACCCTGTCCGGTCCCAAGGCGGATCGGCTGGAACTGACCAAGGCCTGTCGGGCCAACTTCAGTCCCATTTTCGGCTTGTATTCCGATCCCTGCTGCGTACAGGAAGCCCTCACCTGGGAAATAAAGAAAAGGGTGCCGGATCTGGAGGTGATGGATGACGATGGCGTTGTTCACCGCCTCTGGCAGGTGACGGACCGCACCGTTTTCAAAAAGATTCGTGATATGCTCGACAATAAGCCGCTGTTCATCGCCGATGGCCATCATCGCTATGAAACGGCCCTGAATTATCGAAACTTGCGCCGCGACCAGGACCCGGATTTCAGCGGCAAGGAATTGTATAATTATGTCCTGATGTATTTCGCCAACATGGAAGACCAGGGCATGCTCATCTTCCCGACCCATCGCTTGGTGCATGGTCTGCAGGATTTTCGGCTGGAACCCTTGCTGACCTCAGTCGGTGAGTATTTTCAGGTCGAAGCGCATACCTTTGACCCGGATGACGCCGAATCCCGTCAGCAGATGCGTTCCCTGTTGCAACAGAGGGGGGAGGACAAAGTTGCGTTGGGCTTGTATGGCGGCGGCGATACATTGTACCTGTTGATCCTCAAGGACAAAAAACTCATGGACGGTTTTTTCGATGCCAAAACCTCCAAGGCCTTGCGCACCCTGGATGTTTCCGTCCTGCATCGGGTGGTTCTGGAAAAGGGGCTGCACATTTCCCTCGAAGCCCAGGAAGCGCAGACTCACCTCACTTATGTCAAGAACTTCGACGAACCCTTCAGCCTGGTGCGGTCCGGCCAATGCCAACTGGCTTTCCTGATGAATCCCACCCGCATGAGCCAGGTCCGGGATGTTGCCAATGCCGGCGAAAAAATGCCCCAGAAGTCGACCTATTTCTATCCCAAGTTGCTCACCGGTTTGGTGATCAATCCCATCGCCGACGGTGAAACGATCGAAGAATGAACGATATACGAATTATGAGTCTTCAGCCTTCACTCTTAAGCCTTCAGTCTGTAGTGCCTGGCTTTCTTCAGTCTTCAGCCTTCAGTCTTCAGTCTGTAGTTAACGTCTTCAGCCTTCGGACTGCCTTATAATGATTCCCACCCCGGATCTGCTCCTCGATTTGTTCAGGCGCCAAAAGGGCAAACCCCTTTCCGGGCGGCAGGTTCTGGCCCACTTCGACCTGGACCGAAAGGAACGCCAGGAGACCTTGGCGCTGCTTGATGCTCTGGTTGAGGAGGGATTGTTGCGACGGGCCCGCAAGGGGCACTACCTGGCGGCCCGTTCCGGGCAGGTGGTGACCGGCATCGTATCGGTGCATCGTGACGGTTACGGGTTTGTCGCGCCGGAACAAGGGCAGGGGTCGGATGTTTTCATCCCGGCCCGCTACTTGCGCGGGGTCATGAACGGCGATCGGGTCGCCATCCAGGTCGGTCCCGCGCCTCGCGGCGGCGTGCAGGGCCAGGTGGTTCGGGTGTTGAATCGTGCCCACCAGCAGTTGCTCGGCCGGTTGCAAGAGGGCGGTCGCCACGGGATGGTGATACCCAGCGATCCGGCCTTGTCCTTCGCCATTCCCCTGGCGGCCCCGCCGCCTGATAAGGCGCTCCCGGGATTCCTGGTTCTGGTGCGTATCGACCGCTATCCGGATCGCACCGGCGGTCCCTTGGGCACCGTGGTGGAGGTGTTGGGCGATCCCGCCGACCCGCAGGTCGAAATTCTCGCCACTGCCCACAAGTTTGACTTGCCCCATCGCTTTTCCCGGCAGGTTGAGGACCTAGCCCGCCAAATTCCGCAAGTCGTCACTGCTGCAGAGTGCCAGGGACGCACCGATCTCCGCCAACTCGACATTGTGACCATCGACGGCGAAACGGCCAAGGACTTCGACGACGCCGTCGCCGTAAAGCGCGAAGAGCGGGGCACGATTCGCCTGTGGGTGGCCATTGCTGATGTCGGCCACTATGTGCCGGAGGGCGGCCCCATCGACGTCGAGGCCCTGGAACGGGCCACCAGCGTCTATTTTCCCGGTGCCTGTCTCCCCATGCTGCCGGAAACGTTGAGCAACGGCATCTGTTCCCTGCGACCTGATGAGGATCGGTTGGCCTTGGTGGCCGAAATGCTCTTCAGTGGGGATGGTCGGAGACTGGAGGCCCGTTTTTATCCGGCTGTCATGCGCAGTTGTGCACGCCTGACCTATCGGGAAGTTGCCGCCGCCCTGGAGGATCGGCTTGACGCGGATTCCCCCTTGGTGCTGCGCCTTGACCAGTTTCAGGTCATGGCCGAATTGGCCGAACGTCTCATGGCCATGCGCCGTCGGCGCGGCAGTCTCGACTTCGATTTGCCGGAACCGGAAATCGTGCTGAATCTGCAGGGCCGTCCGGACCAGATCCTGCGCTCCGAGCGGACCTTGGCGCACCGCATCATCGAGGAATTCATGCTGGCCGCCAACGAGGCCGTGGCCGGTTTTCTGACCGACCGGGAAATACCTCTGCTGTACCGCATCCACGAACCGCCGGAGCTGGAAAAATTGCAGCGATTCCAGGAATTCCTCAGCCATTTCAATATCGGTCTGGAGTTGCAGGATGACACCGTCAATCCGCGTGAATTGCAGGCGGTGCTGGACCGGGTGTCCGGTCATCCCGAGGAGCGGATGGTCAACCAGTTGTTGTTGCGCAGCATGCGGCAGGCCCGCTACAGTGAAGACAACGCCGGGCATTTCGGTCTGGCGGCGGACTGCTACTGCCATTTTACGTCACCCATACGCCGTTATCCCGACCTGGTGGTGCACCGCATCCTGCGCCAGGCCTTGTCCGAAGAGGGCGTTTCCGCCCGATTCAAGCAAAATCTCGAACGCAATCTGCCGGGTTTGGGCGAGGTCACGTCCCAACGTGAACGGCGCGCCATGGAAGCCGAGCGCGACAGCGTCGCCCTCAAGCGCTGCCAGTTCATGGAGGACAAGATCGGCGAGGAATTCGAAGCTTTGGTCGCCGATGTCCAGCCTTTCGGGTTTTTCGTGGAATTGATCGATGTTTTCGTCGAGGGTCTGGTGCATGTCAGCAGCCTGGATGACGATTATTATGAGTTCGAAGAACATCTCCACCGCCTTGTCGGTCAGCGCCGCCGGCGCCTGTTCCGCATCGGTGACGCGGTACGCGTGAAATTGGTTCGCGTCAATCTGGATCGACGTGAGCTCGACTTTGAGTTGATGTGAAGCAGGCTGAAGTTAGGCAGGCTGAAGTCCGAAGGCTGAAGGCTGAAGTTAGGCAGGCTGAAGTGAGTTAGACTGAAGTCCGAAGGCTGAAAAAGATTTATAAGAACAAGGTTTTTGAATTTAACTTCAGTCTTCAGTCTTCAGTCTTCAGCCTTTAGTTATCAGCCTTCAGTCTGTAGTTATCAGTCTTCAGCCTGAAACGGAGTCTATTATGCGGGATCATAACAGGCTGCGAGCTTTTGAATTGGCTGACGAAGTGGCGCTTTTGACCTATGAGGTTACGGCTGATTTTCCCAGGGAGGAAATGTTCGGCTTGGCATCCCAGATGCGGCGTGCGGCCGTTTCGGTTCCGTCCAATATCGTCGAAGGCTGCGCACGCCTGGGTGAGTCGGACTATCTGCGATTCTTGAATATCGCCTTCGGATCCCTGCGGGAATTGCGGTATCAAGTCGGTCTCGCCACCCGATTGAAGTTTTTATGTGGCCAAAAGTCCGAACATATTGAACAAAAGCTGATAGAAACTGAAAAAGTTTTGAACGGCTTGATTCAATCCTTACGGGTCTGCAGGTGATGACTATGAATAACGACTCCAGCCTTCAGCCTTCAGTCTATGGGTTTTCAGCCTTGGGGTTACCTTACTTCAGTCTTCAGCCTTCAGCCTTCAGTCTACTTTTATGCTAATATTTCACAATCTCGACGAACTCAAAACTCCCCTCGAAAATGCCGTGCTCACCCTCGGCAACTTCGACGGCATCCATCTTGGCCACCGGGAAATTTTCCGCCGGGTGGTGCGCCGGGCGCGGGAAATCGGCGGCCAATCCGTGGTCTATACCTTTGTGCCTCATCCCCTCAAGATTTTGGCGCCGGAACACGCGCCCCCCCTCATCAACACCTACGATGAGAAAGAGATCCTCATCGAAGCCTCCTGTATCGATGTGTTGATCAGCGCGCCCTTCACCCGGGAACTGGCCAATCTGCCGGCTCATCGTTTCGTGCGTGAAATTCTGGTGGAAAAGGTTGGCGTTTCCCATCTGGTGGTGGGTTACGATTACCTGTTCGGCAAGGATCGGTCCGGGGATGTGAATCTGTTGCGCCGCATGGGGGAATATCTCGGCTTTGCCGTCGAGGTGCTGGATCCCATCCGGGAAAACGGCGAAGTCTACAGTTCCACCCGGGTCAGGAAGATGATTCGCGAGGGAGAGGTGCGGGCCGTGACCAAGGTGCTGGGACGCAATTACAACTTTTCCGGGCGGGTGGTGCATGGCTTCGGCCGCGGTTCGAAGCTGGGTTTTCCCACCGCCAATCTGGCCACGGACAAGGAGTTGCTGCCCTGTCCCGGCGTCTATGCGGTCAAGGTGAAGCGGGGCGAGGAGATTCTCGACGGGGTGCTCAATATCGGTCGCAATCCCACCTTCAATGCCGCCGGCCTGTTCATCGAAGTCCATCTGCTGGATTTCTCGGGCGACTTGTACGGCGAAGAACTACGGGTCTATTTCGTCGAGCGGTTGCGGGATGAGATCCGTTTCGCGGAGCTGGAACAGCTCAAGCGTGCCATCAACAACGATATTGCCCGTGGCCGGGAAATACTGGCCGCGGCCCGACTGATCCAGTACCAGGAATATCTGGATTGCGGCCGTGGGCAGAGGGATTGCCCATGAACATCACCAGCGAAACCCGCGTTTTGGGGATCTTCGGCGATCCCGTCCGGCATTCCCTGTCGCCGGTGATGCAGAACGCCGCGTTGCAACGGGCCGGCATCGATGCCGTCTACCTGCCGTTCCGGGTGCGTAGCGAGGAATTGGCCGGCGCCGTCCAGAGCCTGCGGGCCCTGAATCTGTGGGGCGTCAACGTGACCATCCCCCACAAGGAGCAGGTCCTGCCGTATCTGGATGCGCTGGATCCCCTCGCCGCCAGGATCGGCGCCGTCAACACCATTGTCAACCGGGATGGACTCCTGAACGGTTTCAATACCGATGCGCCGGGCCTGTTGGCCTCCCTAGCTGAAGACCTGGCTTTTTTGCCGGTTGGCCGTCGGGTGTTGCTGCTCGGTGCCGGCGGGGCGACCCGGGCCGCTCTGGTGGCTCTGGCTGAGGCCGGTGCCGTCTGGATCGGCGTCGCCAACCGGACCCGCGTACGAGGCGAACAACTGGTGGAAAATTTCCGGGGAATCTTTCCGGGAACGGAATTTGCTGCGCTGGGTTTATCGACGGCGGAACTGGCAGGGGTTTTTCCCGCCGTCGACCTGGTGATCAACAGTACCTCCTTGGGCTTGCACGGGGAAGGTTTCGATGTTTTGCCCTGGCACCGCCTGGCTCCGCGGGCCGTGGTGCTGGACATGGTCTACAGCGCCGATACGACGCCCCTGGTTGCCATGGCCCGTGAACATGGGCACAGGGCCGCAGATGGCCTCGGTATGCTGGTGGGGCAGGGCGAGGAGGCCTTTGCCCTGTGGACCGGACGCCGGCCCGAACCGGGATTGATGAAAATGGTCCTGCGTGATTGGTTGGGGAGCGTAACACAGCTTGACAGAAAATAAAGCCATCGTTAATATGCCGCGCAGGTTAAGGTTTTTTTGTTTACGGCTTTTAGACTTTATCGCATGTCCGTATTGTGGCTGCGCGAGCATCAGCGCTTGGCGATGATCGGCAAGTTTTCGCAATAAAGCCAGGAAAGGTAGTGGCATGACCGGCAGCAGACTTGGAGAATTGCTGGTTCGACATGGACTGGTGAGCGACCAGCAACTACATCAGGCCCTGGAGGATCAGAAAAGCCAAGGCGGGCGTCTCGGCACCAGCCTGGTCAAGCTGGGGTTTGCCAAGGAGGAGGAGCTGTCGGCCTTTCTCGCCAAGCAGTACGGCATGCCGTCCATCAACCTGAGTGATTTCGAAATCGAGCACGAGATCATTCGCCTGGTGGCTCCGGAAATCGCCCAAAAATACCAGGTGGTGCCCGTCAATCGGGCCGGCGCGAGCCTGATCGTGGCCATGAGCGATCCGTCGAACCTGTTCGCCATCGACGATCTCAAGTTCATGACCGGCTTCAACATCGAGGTGGTGGTGGCGACGGAATCGTCCATCAAGGCCGCCATCGACAAATATTACGACCGGAGTTCCTCCCTGGCCATGGTCATGGACGACCTGGATGATATCGATCTTGAAGTCGTTGATGAACACGATGACGTCAACCTGCGCGATCTGGAACGGGCCACGGAAGATGCGCCGGTTGTCAAGCTGGTGAATTTCATTCTTACCGACGCCATCAAAAAGAAAGCTTCCGACATCCATATCGAACCCTATGAAAAGGAATTTCGGGTTCGCTATCGCATTGACGGCGTGCTCTACGAGCAGATGAAGCCGCCCATGAAACTGCGGGCGGCCATTATTTCCCGCCTCAAAATCATGGCGGAAATGGATATCGCCGAGCGGCGCCTGCCCCAGGACGGCCGCATCAAGATCAAACTGCCCGGCGGCAAGGACATGGACTACCGCGTCAGCTGCCTGCCGACCCTGTTCGGCGAAAAGGTGGTCTGCCGTCTTCTGGATAAATCCAACCTGCAGTTGGACATGACCAAGCTGGGGTACGAGGAAAAGCCCCTCGGTTGGTTCAAGGAGGCCATCCACAAACCCTTCGGAATGGTGCTGGTCACCGGCCCCACGGGCAGCGGTAAGACCGTCTCCCTCTATTCGGCCCTGGCGGAACTTAACGACAGCACCCTCAACATTTCCACCGCTGAAGATCCGGTCGAATTCAACTTCGCCGGCATCAACCAGGTGCAGATGCACGAGGAGATCGGCCTCAACTTCGCCTCGGCTTTGCGCTCCTTTCTGCGTCAGGATCCGGACATCATCATGATCGGCGAGATCCGCGATTTTGAAACGGCGGAGATCGGCATCAAGGCGGCTTTGACCGGCCACCTGGTGCTTTCCACCCTGCATACCAACGATGCCCCCAGCACCATCAGCCGCATGCTGAACATGGGCATCGAGCCCTTTCTGGTGGCCTCGGCGGTCAATCTCATCACCGCCCAGCGTCTCGGCCGCCGCAATTGCAAGGAATGCAGCGAAGCCGAGGATATTCCCAAGCAGGCCCTCATCGAAGCCGGCGTGGCGCCGGAAGAGGTGGATCAGTACGTCTGTTATCGCGGCCGGGGTTGCCCGACCTGCAACAACACGGGCTACAAGGGCCGGGTCGGCATCTACCAGGTCATGCCCATGTTCGAGGAAATCCGGGAATTGGTGCTTTCCGGGGCCAACACCGCTGAAATCAAGCGGGAATCCATGCGCCTCGGGGTCAAGACCATGCGTCAATCGGCCCTGAGCAAGCTGAAAGAAGGCGTCACCTCCTTCGAAGAGGTATTGCGCTGCACCGTCGCCGACGACTGAGGGGGCGGTAGATATTAATCGGTTTCGCCGACGGCTGGCGTACTTCTTGCTATTAGTTGAACACCGAGCTGTGATTTGCAGGCTGGGTTTGAATTTTTCTTCAGCCTTCAGTCTTCAGCCTTCAGCCTGCTTTAAATGGAGCCAATCATGTCCGAAGAAGCGCCGGCCGTCAGCGTCGGCATCCGGGAGTTGCTCAAAACCATGGTGGAGATGGGGGCTTCGGACCTGCACATCACTACTGGAACACCGCCCCAGGTGCGCGTCGACGGACAGATTCGCTCCCTGAAATTTCCGCCCCTGCAGCCGGCCGAGACCAAGCAGCTCTGCTACAGCATCCTTACCGATGCCCAGAAACGCAAGTTCGAGGAGGAAAGCGAACTGGACCTGAGTTTCGGCGTCAAGGGTCTGGCGCGATTCCGCGGCAACGTCTACCTGCAGCGCGGCGCCCTGGCCGGCGCCTTCCGCATGATCCCGTACAAGTTCATGACCTTCGAGGAATTGGGCCTGCCGCCAGTGGTGCGGGAAATCTCGCGCAAGCCGCGCGGCCTGGTGCTGGTCACGGGGCCGACGGGCAGCGGCAAGTCTACCACTCTGGCGTCCATTATCGATTCCATCAACATGGAGCGGCAGGAACACATCATCACCATCGAAGACCCCATCGAATATATCCACCCCCACAAGAACTGTATCGTCAACCAGCGGGAGGTGGGGGCGGATACCCATTCCTTCAAAAAGGCCCTCAAGTACATTCTGCGTCAGGATCCGGACGTGGTACTGCTGGGCGAGTTGCGCGATCTGGAAACCATCGAGGCGGCCCTGACCATTGCCGAGACCGGCCACCTCTGCTTCGCCACCCTGCACACCAACTCCTGCGTGCAGACCATCAACCGCATCGTCGACGTGTTTCCCACCAACCAGCAGACCCAGGTGCGCACCCAGCTGTCCTTTGTGCTCGAAGGGGTGCTGTCCCAGACCCTGCTGCCCCGGGCCAGCGGTCACGGCCGGATTCTGGCTCTGGAGGTGATGGTGCCCAACACCGCCATTCGCGCCCTGATCCGCGACGACAAGGTGCACCAGATCTATTCCCAGATGCAGATGGGGCAGGACAAGTTCGGCATGCAGACCATGAATCAGGCCCTGTTCCTGCTCTACCACAAAAAACAGGTCACCTTGGAGACCGCCCTGTCGCGATCCTCGGATCCGGACGAACTGCGGCAGATGATCGCCAATCCCAACGCCCACCTGCGGCGCATGCCGCATAAGGCAGGCTGAAGGATGGGTACAGCAGGCTGAAGTCTGAAGGCTGAAGACTGAAGTGAAGGCGTAAAAAGCAGGTTTAAGGCTGAGAAAAACAGGCTGAAGGCTGAAGGCTGAAGACTGAAGTGAAGGCGTAAAAAGCAGGTTTAAGGCTGAGAAAAACAGGCTGAAGTCTTCAGTCTGCATCATTTTAAGACAACAGAGGGGGTTGGGCTGCGGCGGCGAGGAAGTCAGCGGAACACTGAGGCAAGAAGGTTTTACTTCAGCCTTCGGACTTCAGTCTTCAGCCTGCTTTACCCAGCCTTCAGCCTGATTTAAAGAGGTCCCAAATATGGCTAAATTCGCATGGGAAGGCAAGGTCCGCGGCGGTCAGGTGCAGAAGGGCGAGATGGAGGCTTCCAACGAGGCCGCCGTCATGGCCCAGTTGCGCCGCCAGGGCATCATGCCCACCAGCGTCAAGGAGCGCGGCAAGGGCCTGGACGTGGAACTCAAGATCCCCGGCTTCGGCGGCAAGGTCACCATCAAGGACAAGGTGGTGTTCACCCGCCAGTTCGCCACCATGATCGATGCCGGCCTGCCCCTGGTGCAATGCCTCGATATTCTGAGCCGTCAGCAGGACAACAAGCTTTTTAAAAAGGTGCTGGCCGAGGTCAAGGAGAGCGTCGAATCCGGTGCGACCTTTGCCGAAGCCTTGAAAAAGCATCCCAAGGTCTTTGACGAACTGTTCGTCAACCTGGTGGCCGCCGGCGAGGTCGGCGGTATTCTGGATACCATCCTCAACCGCCTGGCCGCCTACCTGGAAAAGGCCCACAAGCTGAGGAAGCGGGTCAAGGGCGCCATGACCTATCCGGCCACGGTGGTCGGTATCGCTCTCATCGTCATCTCCGTCATTCTGATTTTCGTCATACCGGCTTTCGAGAAGATGTTCGCCGACTTCGGCAGTTCGCTGCCGGCGCCGACCCAGATTGTCATCAATTTCAGCAATTTCGTTCGCAGTTACATTCTTGCCATCATCGGCGCTATTGTTGGTTTCATCTTTCTCTTCAAGCGCTTCTACGCCACGCCCCGGGGGCGGGAATTGGTGGATGCCTATGCCCTGCGACTGCCGGTGTTCGGCGTCCTCATCCGCAAGGTGGCGGTGGCCAAGTTCTCCCGTACCCTCGGCACCATGATTTCCAGCGGTGTGCCGATTCTCGATGGTTTGGATATCGTGGCCAAGACCGCCGGCAATCGCACCATCGAGAAGGCCATCTATAATGTCAAGCAGAGCATCAGCGAGGGCAAGACCATTGCCGAACCTCTTGAAAAAACCAGCGTTTTCCCACCCATGGTCTGCCAGATGATTGCGGTCGGGGAGCAGTCCGGTTCCATCGACGCCATGCTGGCCAAAATCGCCGATTTCTACGACGATGAAGTGGATGAAGCCGTCGGCAACCTGACCGCCATGATGGAGCCCATGCTGATGCTGTTCTTGGGAACCACCGTCGGCGGTCTGGTTATTGCCATGTACCTGCCCATCTTCAAGATTGCCGGAGCTGTGGGCGGCTGACCGTGATGACCCATGGCCTGCCCGGCCTGAATCAGGACGAGGGCTACCGTCGCCTGCTGCAGGGCTACCTGGCTCTGCGGGTGCTGGTACTGACCCTGCTGCTGGGCGGCACTCTGCTGTACCAGGTCAAAGGCCGGCCGCCCGGACATTGGCCGGATCCCCAATATCTGTACTCCCTCATCGCCGCTTCCTACCTGCAGGCCCTGCTGTCCCTGCTGGCTTTGCGTTGGTTGCGGCGTTTCCGCGGCCTGGTTCAGGTTCAGATTGCCTGGGATCTGCTGTTCATCACCGCCATTCTCTATCTGACCGGCGGTATCGATAGTCCCTTCCCCTTTCTTTTCCTGCTGGTGATTCTCAGCGCCGCGCTGTTGCTGACCCGGCGCGATGTACTGATTGTCGCCGCCGCCGCCGCGATCCTCTATGGCAGCCTGGTGGATTTGCAGTATTTCGGATTCCTGCCGGTACTGCCCGGCATCTCCTTTGTGGAACGGGTGGCGCCATACCGGGCCCTGTATGCCGTCTTTGTCCACGTTTCGGCTTTTTTCGCCATGGCCATGCTGGCCGCCAGCCTGGTCGGACGCCTGCGTTACAGCGAAGTTGCGCGCCGACAGGCCGAGGATGACTTTGCCCAACTGGGGCTGCTCAACCGCACCATTCTGGCCAACATGCCCAGCGGCCTGATGATTATCGACCTCGAGGGACGCGTACAATCGGTGAATCCGGCGGCGGAGGAAATGTTGGGCGTGACCCTGGAGCAGTTGAAGGACCATCCTGCCGGTCGATTTTTCCCGGCTCTGGAAGTGCCTCAGGAGGGGCGTTTTCGACTGGTGGAACGGGCCGAAGGCACCTTGTGCAACGGCAGCGGGCTGACCCGGCCCATCGGTTACAACACCTCATTGGTCAATGATCCGGACGGCAAATTGCGCGGCCTGTTGGTGACTTTTCAGGATCTCAGTCGCCTCAAAGAGATGGAAGAGCGTCTCAAGCGCGCTGATCGTCTGGCAGCCGTCGGCCATCTCGCCGCCGGCATGGCCCACGAGATCCGCAATCCCCTGGCCTCCATCAGCGGCTCGGTGCAACTCCTTTCCGAAAGCCTGGCCGCCGGCGAGGAGGATCGTCACCTGCTGGCCATCGTGGTGCGCGAAGCCGATCGCCTCAACAAACTGCTGAGCGATTTTCTGCAGTTCGCCCGTCCCGTGCGCCCGGACCAAGCGCCCTTTGAGCCTGCCGCCATGCTGGATGATTTGCAGGGTCTGGTCGGGGGCGACCCACGTTTTACGCACATCACATTGCAGGTGGATGCGCCATGCGGAGAAGTGCTGCTGGGTGACCGTCGGCAATTGCAGCAGGCCCTCTGGAATCTGCTCATCAATGCCGCCGAAGCCATGCCGTCGGGGGGCGCCCTGCGCCTGGCCTATGAGCCCCAAACCCAAAGTCTCATCGTCGAGGACAGTGGCCACGGCGTGGCCGATGCCCTGCGGGAAAAAATCTTCGATCCCTTTTTCACCACCAAGGATCACGGTACCGGTTTGGGATTGGCCACCGTCTACGCCATCGTGACCGCCCATGGCGGCACGCTCGATCTGGGCACCAGTCCCCTGGGAGGCGCGAAGTTTGTAATCAGGCTGAAGTCCGAAGGCTGAAGGCTGAAGGGTAATCATTAAAGGCATTGGCAAGCCCATTAAAATATGTAAAATGGGCTTGCTGAGCTACAGGTGACGAGAAGGCCCATGCCTTGGCTGTAAAGTTTTTACCTTCAGTCTTCGGACTTCAGTCTTCAGTCTGACGTGAAGCAGTCCGAAGGCTGAAGTCCGAGGACTGAAGAAAAGTCATATAAAGCATTGGCAAGACCATTAAAATCTGTACAATGACAATCTGAATCTCTGGTGGCGGGAAGGCCCTCGTCTTGGCTGTCGAGTTTTTACCTTCAGTCTTCGGACTTCAGTCTTCAGTCTGAGGTGAAGCAGTCTGAAGACTGAAGTCCGAAGGCTGAAGGGTAATCAATAAAGGCATTGGCAAGCCCATTAAAATCTGTACAATGACAAATTGAACATCTGGTGGCGGAAAGGCCCTTGTCTTGGCTGTTGAGTTTTTTCCTTCAGCCTTCGGACTTCAGTCTTCAGTCTGCCTCCAACCCCGGAGGAAAAACCTTGCCCGAAAAAGCCCATCGCATCCTGGTCGTTGACGACGAAGAAAGCATGCGGGAGTTTCTGTCCATCCTGCTGCGGCGGGACGGTTATCAGGTGGAAACCGCCGTGGACGGAGCGCAGGCGGTGGCCTGCCTGCGGGACGGGCATTTCGATCTGGTGATCAGCGATGTCAAGATGCCCCGGCTGGATGGTTTCAGTCTGCTGGAGCATGTCATGGCCCGTGCTCCGGGCACCGCCGTCATCATGATCACCGCCTTCTCCAATACCGAACAGGCCGTCGAGGCCATGAAGAAGGGCGCCTACGACTACATCACCAAACCCTTCAAGAACGACGAAATCCGCCTCATTGTCCAGAACGCCCTGGAACGCATGGAATTGCGCAAGGAGAACCGGCAGCTCAAACGTGAACTGGAGCAGCGCTTTTCCTTCGGCAGCATCATCGGCAAGAGCCGTCCCATGCAGGCGGTGTATGATCTCATCGAAAAGGTGGCCGGCAGTCGGGTCAACATCCTGGTCACCGGGGAGAGCGGCACGGGCAAGGAACTGGTGGCCAAGGCCATCCATTTCAACAGCGAGCGCCGGGACCAGCCCTTTGTGGCCATCAACTGTGGTGCCATCCCCGAGAACCTGCTGGAAAGCGAACTGTTCGGCCACGAAAAGGGGTCCTTCACCGGCGCCGTGGCCCAGAAGGCCGGCCTGTTCGAGGTGGCCGACGGCGGAACTCTGTTTCTCGACGAGATTGCCGAATTGCCGGCCATGATGCAGGTCAAGCTGCTGCGGGTGCTGCAGGAGCGGGAATTGCGCCGGGTCGGCGGCACCCGCACCCTGCCCGTGGACGTGCGCCTGGTGGCGGCCACCAACAAGGATCTGAACCGCCTGGTTTCTTGCGGCCAGTTCCGCGAGGATCTTTTCTACCGCCTCAACGTCATCCAGTTGGCCCTGCCGGCCCTGCGCGAGCGGCGCGAGGACATCCCCCTGCTGGTGGAGCATTTTCTCGGCAAATACAGTCCGACCGTGTCCCTGACCCTTGCCGATGGCGTCCTGCGCCGCCTCCTCGATTACGGTTGGCCGGGCAATATCCGTGAGTTGGAGAACACCATCGAGCGTTGCGTGGTGCTGTGCGGCGACGGGGCCATCACCGTCGACAGCCTGCCAGGCCATATCCGGACCGGCGCCGATCCGGTGGAGGCACCCATGCAGGATCTGCCGGAAGAGGGGCTCGATCTGGACAACTACCTCGGCAATATCGAAAAAAGCATTCTCCTTAAAGCCCTCGACCGCACCGGCGGCATCCGCAAGCGCGCCGCCGAGCTGCTGGGCATTTCCTTCCGCTCCATTCGCTATCGTTTGGCCAAGTACGGGTTGGAGGTGGGGGAAGAGGAGTAGGGCCTTGGTGCCAAAAAACGTCACTCATATTGACGCGCATTGTTGCTCCCCGGCCGGACTATCTGTTAAACTGCTTCGCGCTTGCCGGACCGTTTGGCTAATGGGCCGAAGATTCAAGCTTTTTTATTGATTTTTGGATTATGGAAAATTTGGCACGGCCGCTGCAAGTTAATTTGGGCAAGCGGAACGATTTTCCCGTTCATTCATCCGGTGCCGAATCTACGGTTCCGAACACTCAACCATTTGAAAGGAGTTTCATCATGTTCAAGGCGCTTCGTAAGAGCGAGAAGGGTTTCACCCTCATCGAGCTGTTGATCGTCGTCGCGATCATCGGCATCCTGGCCGCCATCGCCATCCCGCAGTTTGCGGCCTATCGGCAGCGGGCGTTCAACTCTGCTGCACTGTCGGATATCAACAATCTGCAGAAATCCCAAGCGGCTTTCTTCAGCGATTGGCAGACCTTTGGGCAATCTGCAGAAGAAGCTGATGAAGCGGGTGCGGCAGCAGCATCTGCAGATAATGCTGGTGCCTTGTTGGTAGGCCCCGGTAGCGCGGCCGACAGCACGCTGCCGTTTATTGCAGGTGGGCTTAATGGAAACACCTTTGCCATGCGCATTGGGCTTAGCAATAATGTTGGTCTTATTGCAAACACTTTAGCAACAGGGGAAACTTTTACCGCAGTCAGTAAACATCAACAGGGCCGCAACTACTACGGCATCGATGGCGATATTACGGCTCAGTATCAAAGCGTTGGTGAGCCTGGTACGGCATTGGCAGACGGCGACTGCCCTGACGCCGAAGCTGGAACGGATGTTTTTGAAGGCGAGAATGGACCTGAGGGAAATGCTTGGGTTATGATGTAAGGCATACTGCGTAATACAAAAAAGGCCGGCGGAAGCCGGCCTTTTTTGTATTTTAATTATTCGGAGCAAAATTAAAATTTACCACCATATTCAGTGCCTGTAGCAAAGTATTGCAATTTTTGCTATGAATAGTCCCCTGTCGATGGTTTGGACTGCTGCAACGACCTTGGTTTCAAAACTATGGGCGGGTTGTCATTTCGTTTTTTTAACTGGGTAAGCACAAGGGGCGGTTATGAAAAACGTTGGTACGCTGGGTATTGATGAAACGCGAGGATTGGGTCGCCTCGGGGGAATGCCGGGAGGCTTTACTCTGATCGAACTTGTTTTGGTCGTGCTAACAATTGCTGTTCTGGCTGCGTTGGCCATCCCCCGCTACCAAGCTTTGACCGCCCGCGCTCAGAATGGCGCCGCTCTTGCCGACTTAGGCCAGTTATGTGTAGCGGAAGCCGCGTTTTTCGGTGATTTTCAGGAATATGGACGTTCCCAAAATGTCTTTTCTGTTGCTGCTCATGGCAATGGTTCAGTGCTCTTGGGTCCCTCCTCGGGGAACACTTTTATAGCCAATCCTGACCAGGTTTCCCCTGTTGGCTTGAGCACTGGTGTCCATTTGCTGGTCCATACCGCTCCCGATGGGGACCATTTTAGTGCCATGGTGAAGCATCTGGGCGGTACGCGTATCTTTGGCTCCGACAATGCTGCAACCGGCCTTTACCAAAGGCAAGGGATACAGCGACAGGCCCTGGAAGACACCGGCATCGAGATATCGGCGACGGAAGCGGATGATTTTACCGGCAATGGCTGGGACCTCTTATAATCGCGGTATGAATCAGTATCAGGGTTGACAATGGTTAAAATTCAGGGTGTCAGCAAGAGTTTCCGTGAAGGATTGCGAGGTCGCAAGGTTCAAGCCTTGCAAAGTTTACGTCTTGAGGTGGCGAGTGGCGAGGTGTTCGGCTTTCTCGGCCCCAACGGCGCCGGAAAGTCGACCTCCATCAAGGTGCTGCTCAATCTCATCCGGCCCGACGACGGCAAGGCTACTATTCTTGACCGCGACGTTTCGGACCGGCGGGTAAGGCAGCAGGTCGGCTACCTGCCGGAAAACCCCTATTTTTATGACTACCTTAACGCCGACGAACTGCTCTGGTTCGGTGGCCGGTCTTCCGGCATGACCGCCGACGATCTGCGTCACAAGACTCCGGCGTTGTTGGAACGGGTCGGTTTGCTGGAGGCCCGTAAACGGCCCCTGCGTACCTATTCCAAGGGCATGGTGCAGCGCGCCGGGCTAGCCCTGGCCTTGATCCACGATCCGGCCGTGGTGATACTCGATGAACCCATGAGTGGTCTCGATCCCGTCGGTCGCAAGATGGTCGGGGACCTGATCCTGGATCTCAAACATCAGGGTAAGACGGTCTTTTTCTCCTCCCATATCCTCAACGACATCGAACGGTTCTGCGACCGCATCGGCATCATTGCCGGCGGCCGTCTCCGACTGGTGGGCGAATTGGACAAGGTGGTGCCGGACGGCGAGACCTTGGAGGAACTGTTCCTGCGCGCCATTGACGATGATTTTGGAGGATTGCCTTCATGAGACCCCTTTGGCCCCTGGCCGTCATCACCTTCAAGGAGGGTATCCGCAACCGGGCCCTGTACGGCATCTTTCTGCTGGCCCTGCTGCTGTTCGTCGCCAACTTTCTCATCTGCGGCATGATTTTGAGGGATGTTGGTAAGGTGGCGGTGGATGTGGCTTTGTCGGCGGTGTCCTTTTCCGGCCTGCTCCTGGTACTGTTTGTGGGGATCAACCTGTTGGCCAAGGATCTGGATCGCCGCACCATCTACATGGTGTTGGCGCGGCCTATTTCCCGGCGGCATTATATCTGGGGCAAGTTCCTGGGCATGGCCATGCTCATCGTCACGGCCACCGCCATGCTGGGTGGCTGCGCCCTGCTGTCCATCGGCTCCGTCAGGTGGGCCTTCCCCAGCTATTTCCCGCGATTCGCCTGGAGCCCCGTTCTGTTGGCCCTGATGCTCATCACCCTGATGCTGGTATTGCTGGCCGGGATGAGTTTTCTGTTTGCGTCCTTTGCCACCAGTTCCTTCGTGACCCTCATTCTGACGGTGGTCAGCTATCTTATCGGCCATGGCGTGGCGGCCATCAAGGCCCTGGTGGAGTCGCCGGCGGAGGTGGGCATCGAGGTGTCCGCCACCACCGTGCGTGTGGTGAAGGCGGCCTATTACCTGTTTCCCAACCTGTCCCTGTTCGACATCAAGGTCCAGGCGGCCCATAATTTGCCGGTGTCCTGGACCTACCTGGCAGGAACCGTGGCCTATGGCCTGTTTTATACGGCCCTGTCCGTCACCCTGGCCGGCCTGGTGTTCTCGCGGAGGGAGTTTCCGTGAGGCATCTGCTGGCGACCCTGCTTCTGCTTGCGGCCCTGGCTGCAGGTCAGGTGTCAACCCTGTGGTGGGCGGCGGGCGCCCGACAGGCCTTGCCCTTGCCGGAAGATCACGGTTATGTGTTGCCGGGACCGCTGTTGCGGGTGGTGGCGGGGGAATTTCGCGGTCTGGCGGCGGATTTTTGTTTTCTGCAGGGTTTGACCGCTTATGGGCGGCTCCTTGAAGGATCCGGGCCGAGCCAGGCTCGGTACAGTGATTGGCAGCGGGTCTATCGGCTTCTCGACGCGGCCACGGATTTGGATCCCTATTTTTTCGACCCTTATTATTTCGGTAATGCGGTTTTGAGTCGCAATCCGGAAATGATTCCGCGTATCAACCAGTTGCTGGAAAAGGGCCTGGAGTGGCGGGACTGGGACTGGTTGCTGCCCTTTTATCTCGGATTCAATCATTTTTATTACCTGCAGGACAGCGGTCGCGCCGCCGAATATCTCATGCTCGGCGCTCAACGTCCCGACGCCATGCCGCTGCTGGCCACCCTGGCCGCCCGGTTGGCCTACCAGGAAAACCGCACCGAAAACGCCATCGTCTTTTTGCGCGGCATTCTCAGCCGGACCGAGGATGAACGCACCCGGGAGTTGTACCAGGTGCGCCTGGAGGCGCTGGAAAAGATCCATTATCTGGAGCAAGCCGTACTCGTCTACCGACAACATTACGGGGAAATGCCCGGGACTTTGAAGGTCTTGCAGGAAAGAGGAGTGATTTCAGCTATTCCCGAAGACCCTTATGGAGGGACCTTCTATCTGGATGCGGACGGCAGCGTGAAATCCACCAGCGAACTGACCTATGCCAAAGGGGGCACTTCGAAAGAAATTCCTGCCAACTGAAAACCCTTGAATTTTCCTGGCGTGGCTGGCTGAGGTTTCCCATGGTGGGGTTCCCTCATCATGCTTGTAGAAATTTTTTCCTTCATCCTTCCTTGAAAAATGTTCACCAGCGGTAACAGGATTCTTTCGGCCGGGATTTCTATTGCGCATCCCGCAAGCGCATGGCATTGTTGATGCAATTAAGTCCGGTGTCCGGCCATATGGGGCGGGATTGCTGACTGTCAGAACGTGGAGTGACAAAATATGGCATTTTTATACAGTCCCGTGACCATTTTCATCCTCGGTGCCGTCATCGGCTCCTTCCTCAATGTCTGCATCGCCCGCATCCCTGAAGGGCTTTCCATCGTTTCTCCGGCCTCCCGCTGCCCCCATTGCCGGGCCCCCATCCGCTGGTATCAGAATATTCCCATCGTCAGCTTTCTATCTCTGCGCGGCCGCTGCGCCGCTTGCGGCGCGGCCATCTCCTGGCGCTATCCCCTGGTCGAAGCACTCACCGGCGGTCTGTTCGTGCTGGTGGTGCGCAGTTTCGGTTTGTCCTGGGTGGGGTTGGTTTACCTGGTGTTTGTCGCTGCTCTGATTGTTATTACCTTTATCGATCTGGATCACCGCATCATCCCCGATGTCATCAGCCTGCCCGGCATCGTGGTGGGCCTGCTGGCGGCTTTGGTGGTACCCTGGCTGACCTGGTGGGCGGCGCTGCTCGGGGTGCTTCTCGGCGGCGGCATTCTGTTCCTGGTGGCCTGGGGCTATGAAAAGCTGACCGGTGTCGAGGGCATGGGCGGCGGCGATGTCAAACTGCTCGCCATGATGGGAGCATTTCTGGGCTGGCAGGCGGTGCTGCCGGTCATCTTCCTCAGTTCCCTGGCCGGAACTCTGGTGGGGGTGCCCCTGATGCTGGTCAAGCGCACCGGCGGCAAGCTGGCCATTCCCTTCGGACCTTTTCTGGCACTCGGCGCAGTCATTTACCTGTTCTGGGGTCAGGAGTTCATCGATTGGTACCTTGCCATCGTGGGGATGGACCCACAGGTACAGCTTGGACGCTGAGGGGAGAGATAACTCCTTAGTGTGGTTTCGGACACGGCAGGGGGGGGCAGAATCCATGAAGCCAAGGTTTGCCTTCAGTCTTCAGCCTGCCCTTAACAGCCTTCAGTCTTCCCCCCTCCCCAATATCTGGCACCCTGCCGGATCTCGCCTACAGCATGTAGATGGGGATTTGCCATTGATCCCAATCCTCGAAAGTCCATTAAATTATTTTGTTGACACTATTGTTGCCACACCTATAATTAACCCAGAATTTTCGATACGTTTTGTGGACGAAGTGGTGGCGATCTAAGCCGTTTTTCTTTTGGAACCATGTTTCAGCCCGGGAAAGACAAGGATGGGGTTCGCGGCAGGGTTCCGATGTTGTTGAAAAGAGCAAAATAAAACCATTGTGGGCCGGATGGCACGGCCCTTGCTGTTTCGTCAGGTTGTCACAACGGGCAGCGATGTTGTTTTTTAATTCAAAGAGGCGGGGTCATCGAGATGGCGTTTGGACTGTTCAGCAAGCAGGATGATCTGGTCGGCATTGACATCGGTTCCAGTTCGGTCAAGCTGATCCAGCTTCGTCAGGTCAAAGAGGGGTATGAACTGGTTCACTTGGGGGTGGCGGCCTTGCCCCCGGAGACCATCGTCGATCATTCGGTCATGGACTCGGTCACCTTGGTCGACTGTCTGCGCGGTCTGGTGGAAAACCAGAAGGTGAAGACAAAAAATGTCGCTACCTCCGTTTCCGGCCATTCCGTCATTATCCGCAATATCTACCTTCCCAACATGACCTCCGACGAGGTCGAGGCTTCCATCGAATGGGAAGCCGAACAATATATCCCCTTTGAAATTTCCGAAGTCAACCTGGATTTCCAGATTCTCGGTCCGGACAGCAAGGATCCCGCCCAGATGAAGGTTCTGCTGGTGGCCGCCAAGAAGGAATTCATTCAGGATTATCTGACGGTTTTCGGCGAGTGCGGACTGACTCCGGTGGTGGTGGATGTCGACTGCTTCGCCCTGGAAAACGCCTATCAACTCAACTATGACCCCGAGAACGGCCTGATTGCCCTGGTGAACGTCGGCGCCAGTTCCATGAACATCAACATTCTCAAGGATGGGGTATCGGTTTTTACCCGCGATATTCAGAACGGCGGCAACCTGTTCAACGAGGAACTGCAGAAGCGTCTCGGGTTGAACGGCGAAGAGGCGGAGCGCGTCAAATTGGGGGAAAGGACGGGAGAGGTCGATGCAGCCACCGTCGCCGAAGTATTGCGCTACGCATCGGAAACCCTCGCCCTGGAGATCCAACGTTCCCTGGATTTCTTTGCCGCCACCTCCACCGACGGCAAGGCCGGCAAATTGTATCTGGCCGGCGGCGTGGCCCGCACCGCCGGACTGGATTCCGTACTCGGTCGGCAATTGGGCATTCCGGTGGAAATTCTCAATCCGTTCCGACGCATCACTATGGATGAAAACCGGTTCGATCCGGCATTTGTTGAAGCTGTGCGGCCCCTGTTCGCGGTCGGCGTGGGCCTTGCCACAAGGAGGGTTGGGGACAAATGATCCGAATTAATCTATTGCCCGTCAGGGTGGCGCAGAAACGAGCCAAGTCGCAGCGCCAACTGCTGGTTGCGGGTTTGGCGGTGGGACTGACGGTGTTGGCCTGCGCCGGGCTCCATCTGGCCCTGGTGGCACGCGTGGCCCGGGAGAAGGCGGAGATCGCCGAAATTCAGACAGAACTGAATTCCCTGCGCAAGGCCATCGGCGAAGTGGCCCAGTTCAAGAAGTTGCAGGCTGAACTGCAGGGCAAGTTGGATGTGCTCGAGGATTTGAAACGCAAGAAAACCGGGCCTGTCCACCTGCTGGACGAATTGAGCCGGGTGTTGCCCGACAAATTGTGGCTGACCTCCTTCACGGAGAAAAGCGGCCAGATAAACATCAAGGGCGTTGGCCTCAACGAGAACATCGTGGCCACCTTCATTCGTGACCTGGAAAGCTCCCCCTACTACCAGAAAGTGGATCTGACCGTTACCCGGCAGGTGGTGCAGGAGGGCATTAAGTTGCATGAATTTGAAATCACCAGCGGGGTGGCCATTCCACAGCCCGCCGTGGCTGCAACCGGGGAGGCGGGACGATGAATCCTAGAGTTGAAAAGATTCTCAACCTGCCGCGACAACAGCAGTATCTCATCTTGGGCGGAATCTGTGCCGTGGTGGTGGCGCTGTTCTGGTTCGGCTTTTACGGGCCCAAGCGGCAGGAATTAAAGGAGCAGCTCCAGCAGAAAGAGACCTTGATGGCGAGATTGGAGGAAGATCGGCGTATTGCTGCTGATCTGCCCCGCTTCAAGGCGGAATATGAACGCATGCAGGCCAAGCTGGAAGCGGCCCTGCAGGAGTTGCCCGACAGCAAGGAGATCGCTTCCCTGCTGACCAGCATCGCCGATCTGGCACGGAACAACGGTCTGGAGGTGCTGGAATTCAAGCCGGGCGGGGAGGTGCCTCGCGATTTCTATGCCGAAGTTCCCGTGTCCCTCAAACTGCGCGGAACCTATCATGAATTTGCCATGTTCTGCCACCAAGTGGGTAATTTGCCGCGGATTGTCAACATCGGCGAATTGAAGCTGGATAATGCCAAGCTGGAGGAGTCGCGCAACCTGTTGTCGGTGGATTGTGTGGCCACCACCTTCCGCTTTATTGAAAAGGCCGCGCAGGAGGCAGCCAAGAAAGGTGGGAAGTCATGAGCCGGGCCGGATTCCGGATGGTCGCCGTTTTCGGGCTGGTGCTGCTGGCGGCGGGTTGCAGTGATGGTACCGCACCGCCCCCTCAACCTGCGGTGCCGCAAAAAATCAAGGTTCAATCCCCCAAGGCGGGCGAGAATGCCGTTGCCGAAGGGTCTCAATCGACGGCCGCAGCGCCGGTTTTTGTCTATAATCCCAGCGGTCGCCGCGATCCCTTTCTCGGCTTGCTGGCGGTGAAAAAGCCGGTCGGGGCACGGCAGCCACAGCCGCAAACCCCCTTGCAGGAATATGAACTGGGCCAGTTCCGATTGACCGGCGTGATTCGCAATTCGTCCGGCCCGGCCGCCATGGTCATGGCTCCCGGCGGCAAATCCTATGTCGTGAAAAAAGGCGTTAAGATCGGCAAAAACGGGGGTACCATCATCGCTATCGAACAAGACCGCATTGTCGTGGAGGAACGTTACTACGATTTTGCCGGTGAATTGCGCAGGGACAGGCAGGAGATCCGATTCCCCAATAAGGCAGGAGATAATTGAAATGCGACCTTTGCCGCTGAAAATGACTGGAGGCAGGATTTGTGCCGGGCTTTGTCTGGCAATGCTGGCAAGTTTGTTGTTCTGGCCGGCTTTGGGTATCGGCCAGGATGCCGCGGTCGAGGATGTCATCCCCCCGGTGCCGGCAAATTCCCGGGCCCGCCGCGTCGAACAGGTGCAAATCCGCGACGGACGCATCGCCTTTGTTGCTGATGGCAACATTCGCGATTATCGCTACTTCACCATGGATGGGCCGCCCCGCCTGGTCGTGGACCTGCGGGGTTTGAAGCCCGGTTTCGATGCCCAGTCCTTTTCGGTGCCGGCCGGCTTTCAGACCATTCGGGTGGGACAATCTTCCGACCGGTTGCGTTTTGTTCTGGACGCGCCGCGTAGCGGGCTGCCTGACTACGCCATCGATCGCCAGGCCAACGCCGTGATCATTACCTGGTCCACCTCCCGGCCTGCGGCGGCTGTGGTACCCGAGGCGGTTGCTTCCGCGTCTCCGGTGGTTGTTCCTGAGCCGGTGGCCGCACCAATGGCCCCGACGGTCCCTGCGACTTCGATTGCGGCGCCGGAACCAGCCGCAAAACCGGTGGTCAACAAGGCGGTCAGCATTACCTCCGTCGATTTCAGCCAGCAAAACGGCCGTTCCGTCTTGGCCGTCGGGCTTTCGGGCCGGGCCGAACTGCTGCCGGTGCTGGCGGCCGGGGACATGGTGCGCATCGGCGTCAAGAACGCTTCCATCAGCAGAGCGTTGCGGCGGGCCATCGACACCTCGGCGTTTCCCAGCGCCATTCGTTTGATTACGCCCTACACGGTCAGTGCCGGTTCCGGTCAGGACGTCCTGTTCGCCATCGAACTCAAGGGGCCGATGCCCTATGAGCTGAAACAGGTCGGCAATCGGGTGCTGTTCAGCGTTGAGGACGGACCTTACGCCGAGGCCAAACCGGCGGCCCGCAGCGAGCGCGTGGTGCCCGTTGCGACTCGTCCCGCTGCCATGGCCTCCCGGGGCTCTGACGCACCTTCGGGAACCCTGACCTCGGGTGTGCCGTCCATCGATCGTGGCCCGGCCCGACGCTACACCGGGCAGAAAATCAATCTGAACTTCGATGACGCCAATATCCGCAGCATCATGCAATTGATCGCCGAAGTCAGTAAGCTCAACATAATCGTCGGCGACGATGTTCAGGGCACCGTTACCCTGCGGTTGGTGGATGTTCCTTGGGATCAGGCTTTCGACCTGGTGCTGGAAACCCGCGGCTTGGGCCAGATCCGGGAAGGCAATGTGGTGCGGGTCATGCCCAAGGAGAAGATCCGGCAACTGCAGCAGGAGCAATTCGCCGCCGCCCGGGCTCTGGAAAAACTGGAGGATCTGACCACCCAGGTGGTGACGGTCAATTATTCGGACGTCAACTCCGTGGCCGAAAACGCCAAGAAGCTGCTGACGGAACGCGGCAAAATTGTCGCCGATGCCCGCGACAAGAAAATGATTGTTACCGATATACCCTCGGTGGTGGCGGAAATCAGGAATCTGGCCTCTCTTCTCGACACCCCCGAGCGCCAAGTGCTCATCGAAGCACGTATCGTGGAAGCCAGCGCTACCTTTTCTCGGGACCTGGGGGTCAACTGGGGTCTGACCTACAACCGCGTTCCTGGGGATGATTCGGGAAATAAAGCCAGTATCGGTGGCGGTGGCACCCTTGTGGGGATTCCCATCAGCCCCGGGCAGGTTACCAGCGGCCTGGTCAGCGGTCTCACCTTCGGCCGAGTCGGGTTTGATAAGGCGGTCCTCGATCTGCGCCTGGCGGCCTTGGAAACCTCCGGTCATGGCCGCATCGTCTCCACGCCGCGGATCACCACCCTGAACGGCATGGAGGCCGAGATCGCCCAAGGAACGGAAATTCCCTATCTGACCACCAGCGATCAGGGAACCAAGACCGAGTTCAAGAAAGCCGAACTCAGCCTCAAGGTGACTCCGGAAATCAATCCAGACGGCTCCATCCTACTCGATATCGAAGCCAAGAACGATTCGCGCGGTGCCAACGTTTCCACCGGTTTGGGGCAGGCGCCGGCCATCGACACCAAACAGGCCACCAGCAAGGTGCTGATTCGGGACGGGGAAACCACGGTTATCGGCGGCATCTTCATCCAGGATCGCCAGGAGAGTAATGCCGGGGTTCCCTTCCTTAAGAACGTGCCGGTCCTGGGCCATCTATTTAAATCCACCTCCGTCAGCGAGGAGCGTCGCGAGTTGCTGGTCTTCATCACGCCGCGCATTTTGGACTAGTCAAGTAAGACATTTTTCGGTAAGGTATTTCACCGAAAATTCAAAGGACAGGTGCTGAACCTGTCCTTTTTTTTCCTGAAAACGGGAAGGCTGACCATGGAATTGCGTTATTTGACGGCCGGGGAATCCCACGGACCGGTTTTGACTGCCATTATCGAGGGGCTGCCGGCCAATCTTGAGCTGGCGGAAACCGATATCAATCGGGAACTGGCCCGCCGCCAGGAGGGCTACGGGCGCGGCGGTCGCATGCAGATCGAGAGGGATCAGGTCGAAATTCTGTCCGGCGTGCGCTGGGGAAAGACCCTGGGCTCGCCTTTGACCCTTTCGGTTCGGAACCGGGATTGGGAGAACTGGTCGCAGAAAATGTCGCCTCGTTCCGAAGATCGGATGACGGATCAGGCCATTACCCAGCCGCGTCCCGGTCATGCGGACCTGACCGGGGTCATCAAATACCATCAGGATGATTGCCGCAATATTCTCGAGCGCTCCAGCGCCCGCGAAACCGCCGCCCGGGTGGCGGTGGGCGCGGTCTGCAAACGGCTGCTGGCGGAACTGGGCATGGAGGTCTTGGGCTACGTGGCCGAAATCGGCGGGATTGTTGCCGTGGGCGATGCCGTGCCCTTCCGTGAACGTTTTCAGCGCAGCGAGGAATCGCCCTGCCGCACCTTCGATGTCGATGCCGAACAGCGCATGATGGCGGCCATCGACCAGGCCAGGGAGTCCGGCGACAGCCTCGGCGGGGTGGTCGAGGTGGCGGTGCTCGGCGCTCCTTTGGGTCTGGGCAGTCACGTGCATTGGGACCGCCGGCTGGATGCCCGCTTGGCCGCGGCGATGATGAGCATTCAGGCCTTCAAGGGCGTGGAGATCGGCCTCGGCTTCGAGGCGGCGCGGCGTCCCGGTTCCCAGGTGCATGATGAAATCGCCTGGCAGGGCCAACAGTTCGTGCGCCTGACCAATCGTGCCGGCGGCCTGGAAGGCGGCATGACCAACGGCGCGCCGTTGGTGGTGCGCGGCGCCATGAAGCCCATCCCGACCCTGTATCAGCCCCTGCAGAGCGTCGATTTCGTATCCAAGCAACCCTTCGCCGCCGCTATCGAACGTTCCGATGTGTGCGCCGTGCCGGCCGCCGCCGTGGTGGCCGAAGCCATGGTGGCCATCGAACTGGCGCGGGCGGTGCTGGAAAAGTTCGGCGGCGACGCCATGGAGGACCTGCAGGGAAATTTGGCGGCCTATAAGGAGTATGTTAAAGGGTTTTGATTTGTGGCGGCAGGCTGAAGACTGAAGGCTGAAGACTGAAGGCTGAAGAATTGGCAAGGGAAGGGCAAGGCAAAGCAAAGCCTATATGATTATTAGGCTGTTTTTGGGGTTGGATTTTACTTCAGTCTTCAGTCTTCAGCCTTCAGCCTTCTAACAGTCTTCAGCCTTCAGCCTTCTAACAGTCTTCAGCCTTCAGCCTCTATGAAGGACTACCTTTTATGCAACTGGAACATTTGAACGTGGGATTGGACGAGCGCAGTTATTCCATCTGGATCGGCTGCGGGATCTTGCCGCGACTGCAAGAGGCTCTGCGGGAGGTGGCTTTTCCTCGCCGCGTGGCCGTGGTCAGCAATCCGCGTGTCATGGGTCTGTTTGGCGAGGAATTAATCGGCAACCTGCGGGATGCGGGCTATGGGGTCCTGCCCATCACCGTGCCCGACGGCGAAGAATACAAGAACTGGCAGGTTCTGCAGGGCATCTACACCAATCTCATCGAGCAGGAGTTCGATCGTCATTGCGGATTGATTGCCCTGGGCGGCGGCGTGATTGGCGATATGACGGGTTTCGCCGCCGCGACCTTTTTGCGCGGCGTTCCCTTTGTGCAGGTGCCGACCACCCTGCTGGCCCAGGTCGACAGTTCCGTCGGCGGCAAAACCGCCATCAATCACGAGTTGGGAAAAAATCTTATCGGCGCCTTTTATCAGCCACGCCATGTGCATGTCGATGTCGCCACTCTGCGGAATCTTGATGATCGCGATTTCGCCGCCGGCATGGCCGAGATCATCAAATACGGGGTGATTCGCGACCGCGATTTCTTTCAGTGGCTCAGGCAGCATCGCGAAGCCCTGCGTCGCAGGGACCCGCAGGCCTTGATCGTCGCGGTAAAGAGGTCTTGCCAAATCAAGGCGAATATTGTAGAAATTGACGAAACGGAAAAGGGCCAGCGGGCTATCCTCAACTTTGGTCACACCTTTGGCCATGCCGTCGAAACCCTGACCGGTTATGGGCAGTATCGGCATGGTGAGGCGGTGGCCATCGGCATGGTGGTCGCAGCCGCCGTTGCCCATCGTCTGAGTCTCTGTTCCGCAGAGGATGCCGCCGCTCTCAAAGCCCTTCTCGAGGCGTTCGATCTGCCGGTCACGCCGCCGGATTTCCCTTTGCAAAGTTATCTGCAGGCCATGCGCAGGGACAAAAAGATGCATGAGGGAAGGTTGCGCCTGGTTTTGAACCGGGGCATCGGTGACTGCGAATTGCGCGACGTGTCCGACCCGGCAGATGTTTTTGGGCCCGTATTGGCGACCGCCCCCGGAGGGCCGTCGATGTGACCATGGACAAGGATCAGGCAACCCGACTGCTGGCGAAAATTGCCGGCTATCTGGAAATCCTCGGCAAAGATCCGCGCTCGACGGTGTTTGTGCCCTTGAGCGACGCCTATCGGCGGCTGGGGATGCTTGATGACGCCTTGTCTCTGGCGCAGCGGGGGGTGCGGACTCTGCCCTGGTTCGGCCCCGGTTTCGTGGCCCTGGGGAGGGTGCAGATGCAGCAGGGCGATCTGGAAGAGGCGCTGCATTCCTTCCGCAAGGCCCTGGAGCTGGATGAAGACAGCATCGCCGCCATGCAGTCGCTGGTGCGGTTGCATCTGCTGCGCGGTGAAAAGGACCAGGCCGTCGCCTTGCTGGAACGAGCGGTGCAACTGGCTCCGGAACAACTGGTTTTCGTCAACCTGCTGCGTTCCCTGCGTCCCGAAGGAGCCGAGGCCGGTGCCTGCAGCGAACACACCGAACCGGTTGTCGAGCCTGCGGCAGCGCCAATCGCGACGACCACCCTGGCCGAGTTGTATGTTCGCCAGGGTCATTTTCAGCGGGCGCTGGATATCTACCAGCAACTGCTCGGCGTGCATCCGGACGACCCGCGCCTGCGGGCGGCATGTGCCGACCTGCAAAATCGCTTGTCCGCAGTCGCTGAAGAACAAGCAGACCAACAGGCCGCCTCTTTAGAGGTTTTTGAACCGGCGGGCGCGCCCATTCCGACTGCCGAGGGCACCGACGAATCGGCCGCAACGGCTTTGGGTGCATGGCTGACCGCCATCCGAAAAAGGAGGGAGCATGTTCGGTGAAATTCTGCAGGGTATCGTCGAGGAGGCGGGTGGCGGCATCAGCGCCTCGCTGATGGGCTATGACGGCATCGCCATCGAGCAGTTCGAGCAACCCTGCGACGGCATCGACCTGCAACTGGTGGCCGTAGAATATGCCAATGTGCTGAAGGAAATCAAGCAGACCGCCGGGATTCTCAATGCCGGCGTCATGGAGGAGGTCGCCATCGGCACCCAGCGTTTTTGGGTGTTGATTCGAGCCCTGTCCGAGGACTATTTCGTCACCCTGACCCTGCATCGGGATGGGAATTTCGGCAAGGCGCGCTATCTTTTGAACCGCGAAGCGGGCCGCTTGCGCGAGGCCCTGACATGAGCGGTGTCCGTCATCGGGTGCTGATTGTGCACGGCCCCAATCTCAACCTGCTCGGTACCCGGGAACCCCAGGTTTACGGTCGCGAGACCCTCGATGAAATTCATGCCGGGCTGCAGCGCCTGGCAGAGGAACTGGGTATTGATCTGTTCTTCTTTCAGTCCAATCACGAAGGGGCCCTCATCGACCGTCTGCATCAGGCCCGCCATGAAAACATCGACGGTATCATCATCAATCCCGGCGGGTTGACCCATACCAGTGTCGCCCTGCGGGATGCGCTGGTGGCCGTGGACATTCCCGCTGTCGAAGTGCATCTTTCCAATATCTTTGCCCGCGAATCTTTTCGTCATCATTCCTTCATCTCGCCCGTGGCTGTCGGCCAGTTGTGCGGCTTCGGCGCCATGGGCTATCAGCTTGCCCTGCGGGGCCTTTGCGGCCGGTTCGGGGCTTAAAGGACAAGGGCTTTCCCTTCATGCGCCAGGACAGGATAGCCAGGCTGCGGCAATTGCTCGAAACCCGGGAACTGGATGCCGTGCTGCTGGCCGGTTCGGCGAGCTTGCGCTATTTTTGCGGCTTTTCCGGGTCCGACGGCGCCCTGATGGTCAGCGCCGACGCAGTCATCTTCCTGACCGATTCCCGTTATACCAGCCAGGCCGGCCATGAGGTCGTCGCCGACCTTATCCGCCAATATTCCGGCAAGGTGGAGGGCATTGCCGGACTCATCGGCGAACAGGGTTGGCACCGTGTCGGCTTCGAGGCGGAGGCAATCTCTTTTGCCCTGGCTCAGCGGTTGCAAGGGCAGGCGCCACAGGAATGTGACTGGCAGCCTCTGGGGCAGGAGGTTCAGGCCCTGCGCCAACGCAAGGATGCCGAGGAAATCCGTATCATGGCGGCGGCGGCGCGCCTGGCCGGAGATGCCTTCGAGGAAATTCGACCGACCATCCGGCCCGGAGTCACGGAGCGGGAATTGGCCCTGGCTCTGGAGTTTGCCATGAAGCGCCGCGGGGCGGAGGATAAGTCCTTCGATTTCATCGTCGCTTCCGGTGAGCGCGGTGCCCTGCCCCACGGGGTGGCTTCCCAGCGCCGGTTGGCTGCAGGAGAACTGGTCACCTTCGATTTCGGCGCTCGCTGGCAGGGGTACTGCTCAGATGAAACGGTAACTCTCGCCTTGGGGGAGGTGCCGGCGCAATTGGAAGAGGTTTACCACGTCGTATTGACCGCCCGGAGACTGGCCCTGGAACAGGTTCGACCGGGGGTGGCATTGCGCGAGTTGGACCGGGTGGCTCGCGACCACATCGCCGCCAGCGGCTACGGACCCTTTTTCGGCCACGGCCTGGGGCATGGCGTCGGCCTGGAAGTGCATGAGCAACCGCTGGTTTCCGGGCGTTCCGAAGCCGTAGCTGAGATCGATATGGTGTTTACCATCGAACCGGGCATTTATCTGCCGGGCGCCGGGGGGGTGCGAATTGAGGATACCATCCAGGTGACCGCCGACGGCTATCGGCGGTTGACCTGCTTACCCAAGGAATATAGCGTATTGCCGGTCTGAGCATCAATGCCGCCCGCGAAGGGCCGGGCCGGTGTGGAAGAAACCTGGAATTGGTCATCAACTGTCAGGAGGCAAAGCCTTATGGATATCAAGGATATCAAGGTTCTCATCAAGATCGTCACCGAGTCGGATATCACCGATTTTGAAATGGAAAGCGGCGGCGAAAAGCTGGTGATTCGCCGTGGCCAGGCGCCGGTCATGGTTGCTGCTCCGGCCCCGCAGGTCGTGGCTGCGCCGGTTCCGGCCGCGGCACCTTCCGTTCTTCCGGCGGCCGCAGCCGCTCCGGCGGTACCGGAAGCCGCTCCGACGGGGAAAGGCTCTGCCGACGAGCGTTACGAGACGGTGGTGTCGCCCATTGTCGGGACCTTCTATCGTTCCCCTTCGCCCGACTCCGACGCCTATGTGGAGGTCGGTACGGTGCTGGAAAAAGGGCAGATCATGTGCATCGTCGAGGCCATGAAGCTGATGAACGAGATCGAGGCGGAATTCAAGTGCCGCGTGGTTCAGATTCTCAAGGAAAACGCCACGGCGGTGGAATTCGGCGATCCCCTGTTCCTGGTGGAACCTCTTTAATCGGCGGCCGGATCCGTTTGGGGGGCAGGGCAATGCCATGCAGCCTGCCTGTCCCTTTTCAGGCAGCATATGAGCCTCATCGGACTGCCTGGCACTGCATAGCATCGGAGATAAAATCGCATGTTTCATAAAATTCTCATTGCCAACCGCGGCGAAATCGCGCTTCGGGTGATTCGGGCCTGCAAGGAGCTGGGGATCAAGACCGTGGCGGTGCATTCCAATGTCGACAGCGAATCCCTGCACGTCAAGCTGGCCGACGAAAGCATCTGCATCGGCCCGGCGCCCAGCGCCAAGAGCTATCTGAACATCAAGGCCATCATCAGCGCCGCCGAGGTGACCGATGCCGAAGCGATTCACCCCGGATACGGTTTTCTTGCCGAAAATGCCGAATTCGCCGAGATCTGCCAGGACTGCGGTTTGACCTTCATCGGTCCCACCCCGGAAAACATGCGGCTCATGGGGGACAAGATCAGTGCCCGGCAGACCGTGACCAAGGCCGGCGTGCCGATTCTGCCCGGCACCACGGAAGGCGTGGCGACGGTGGAGGAGGCCAAGAAGATTGCCCACGACATCGGCTATCCCATCATCATCAAGGCCACGGCCGGCGGCGGCGGGCGCGGCATGAAGGTGGTGCACTCCCCCGCATCCCTGGGCAACGCCTTTGCCGCAGCGCGCAGCGAGGCCCAGGCCGGGTTCGGCAATCCGGATGTCTACATCGAAAAGTTCTGCAAGAATCCGCGCCACGTGGAAGTGCAGATCCTCGCCGACCAGCACGGCAACGTCATCCATCTGGGTGAACGCGACTGTTCCATCCAGCGCCGTCATCAGAAACTGCTGGAGGAGGCGCCCTGTCCGGTGCTGACCCCCGAACTGCGCCAGCGCATGGGCGACTGTGCGGTGGCGGCGGCCAAAGCGGTCAACTATTCCAGCGTCGGCACCATGGAATTCCTGCTCGATGCGGAGGGCAATTTCTATTTCATGGAAATGAATACCCGCGTGCAGGTGGAGCATCCGGTGACGGAAATGGTTACCGGCATCGATATCATCAAGGAGCAGATCCGTTCCGCAGCCGGCCTGCCGCTGCGTTACCAGCAGTCGGACATCAAGATCACCGGTCACGCCATCGAATGCCGCATCAATGCCGAGCATCCTTTCAAGTTCACGCCCTCGCCGGGCAAAATCGAGGGGTATCACCCCCCGGGAGGACTGGGCGTGCGGGTGGACAGCGCAGTCTATGACCAATATTTCGTGCAGCCTCATTACGACTCGCTGGTCGCCAAGTTGATTGTTCACGCCGATACCCGCGAGGAAGCCATTCTGCGCATGCAGCGGGCCCTGGATGAATACATCATCGGCGGTATCCGGACCTCCATTCAACTGCATCAGCGCATCATGAAGAACAAGGATTTCATGCAGGGACTGGTGGATACAGGTTTCATGGAACGACTCGAAATCTGACCAGGTCATTCGGCAATCGGCCGGTTTTTTTCAGCCGGCTCGGTTGAATAATTCGTCATGCAACGGACGCTATCCGGTCCGTGATCTGGAATCGGCACGGGCCGGGCACACAAGGCCCGGCCCGTTGTCCATGGGGCCGGAAAAAAGGGGAACCGTCATGCGTCACCTCATCCTGGCAATGGGCCTGCTGCTGTCGGTCGCAAGCGCCCTTGCTGCTCAAGACGACTCGCTTGCGCCGGTCATTCCGGCGGATGCCGGGCGGAAGGTGTTGGCTCTGGAAGAGGCCGTCCGGCTGGCCTTGACCCGCAACCTTGCCCTGCAGGCCCAGAGCTTTGAAACCCGCGCCGGTGATGCGGAATTGAGCCGGGCCTACGGCCTCTACGATCCGCGCCTGGGTCTGTATTTTAACGAGGGTGAGAGCAACGAACGCTCCAACCAGGTGTTTTTTGAGGCCAGCAACGCGGTTCGCTTCCGTGAGTTCGGGGTGTCCCTGGATCAGAAGCTGCCGACGGGCGCCGCCCTCAGCCTGGACTTCGATAACCGGCGGCAGGACAGCAGCCCGGCTCCCGGCATCAATCCCGCCTATCGCGGCGAGGTACGGTTCAGCCTGGTGCAGCCCCTGCTGAAGGGCCTGGGCAGCACGGTGACGGAGCAGGGAATTCTGCTGGCAGCCAAAGACCGGGACGTGGCGGTGGAAAACCTGCGGGAACAGGCCTTTGCCGTCCTGTCTGAAGTGCGAAACGGCTATTTCGAAGCATGGCGCCTGCGGCGCAATGTGCTGGCCCGACAGACCTCGGTAGCTTTGGCCGAGACCCTCTTGGCCGAAAACCGCGAGCGGGTTCGGGTCGGGATGTTGCCGCAATTGGATGTGCTGGAAGCGGAATTCGGGTTGAAACAGCGCGAGCGGGATTTGCTCGATGCCGAGCGGGCTTATCTGGATGCCCTGGATTTGCTGGCGCTGCTGCTGGACAGCCCGGAGCCGGTGACGGTGGCAGCCGTGCCCATGCAAGAGGCCGTGCAGACCGACCTCCAGGCCGATACCCGGCAGGCCCTGGCAAAGCGGCCGGATGTGCAGCGTCGGCAGCGGGAAATCGAGCGCCTGGATATCCAGCGTCGCGTGGCTCGCAACGCCCGGTTACCCGCCCTGGATCTGGGCGCCAGTTACGGGCACAAAGGCCTGGGGCGGGAATACAGCAGCAACCTGTCCGATCTCGGTGGGGGCGATTTCCCCAACTGGCAGGTCGGGCTGACCCTGTCCTATCCCCTTGGCAACCGCGAGGCCCGGCATGAAGCCCGGCGCCTGGCGTTTCTGCAGCAGAGCCGCCAGGCCCTGCTGGCGCAGTTGCACAGTCAGGTGCGGACGGAAATCATGGCCGCTATCCGACTGCTGGAAGTAAGCGGTAAAAAACTCGAGGTGGCGGCCAGCGGTTTGGCCTTTGCCGAGGAAAAGCTCCGCAACGTCATGAAGCGCAAGGAGGTCGGGCTGGCCACCACCCGCCAAGTGCTCGAAGCCGAAGAGGACCTGGCCCAGGCGCGCACGGACGAATCGGCATCACGGGCCGATTATCACAATGCCGTCACCGTCTACTGGCAGGTTTCCGGGCAGTTGCTCGAAATTCAGGGGGTGCGTTTCAGCGGTGAGTTCCGGGACGAGAGCCGACCGTTGTTGGCCCCGCACCAGCCATGAGTCTGCTCGTCGGCCATATTCCCTATCTCAACTGCGCGCCTTTCTTTCACCATATGCCCGATTTCGGGTTTTCCGGCAGATTGCTCAGAGATGTTCCGACGCGGCTGAACGCCCTGCTTGCCGCGGGCCGCATCGATGTGGCGCCGGCCTCCTCCTTCGAATACGGTTGCCGCGCCGGCCGTTATCGCCTGTTGCCCGCTCTTTCCATCAGTTCCGTTGGAGCGGTGCAGAGCGTGCTGCTGTTGGCTTCCGATCCCATCGAAAGCCTGCGCGATGGCACCATTGCCGTCACCGACGCCTCGGCAACCTCCGTCGCCCTGCTGCGGGTGCTGCTGCGGGAATGGTATGGCTGGACCGGCCGGCTTGCCGTGTATCCTACCAACGAAGTGGAACGCATTATCGCCGCCGGCGGCGCGGGCCTGCTCATCGGCGACCGGGCCCTGCGTGCCGGACTCTCCGGCACGGCGCCATGCATCTACGACCTTGGTCAACTCTGGCATGAATATACCGGCCTGCCCTTCGTTTTCGCCCTGTGGATCGTTCACCAACGGGCGGCGGAGACCAAGGCAGCCGAAATACAGGCCTTTGCCGTCCAATTGCAGGCCTCCCTGCAGCGATCCCGACAGGATTACGTTGCCTTGGCGCGGCATTTGGCAACAGATTGTGGTTTCAACGCGACCGCCTTGGTGGCCTATTGGCAGGCCATGTCCTACCAATTCGGCGAAACCCACCGCCAGGGCTTGGAACTGTTTTTCCGCCTCGCCGTCCGCCACGGCCTGTTGCCTGAAGCGCCGCCATTATGCTTTTTTGGCGACCCCTTTTCCGTTGACGCTTTCAAAGGAATAACATAAACTGGCGAACCATTCACACCGGCCCGGGTGGCGGAACTGGCAGACGCAAGGGACTTAAAATCCCTCGGCCGTATGGCTGTACGGGTTCGACCCCCGTCCCGGGCACCAAAAAAACAAAGGCGAATCAGCTGGTTCAGCTGCTTCGCCTTTTTTGTGTGCGCTGGCCGGAAAAAACGCGAAGTGCCTCAGGGCACAGGTGTAATCCCCCTTTCTTGCCCCACGGCAGCCGGCATCACCTCTCCGCCACGGAAAGATCCTGATAGGCCGCCCAGATTTTGGCCGGGGTCGCTTTGCCGACAATGCAGACGACGCCGGAATGGACAAACACGTCGCCCTCCCTGATCTGGATTTCGAATTGCCCGCCGCCTTGATTGATGGCCCGGACGGCGGTTCCGGTTTCCGTGGTGAACTGGGTTACGCCCTGAAAAATGACGGTATCCTTCATCGTCGCCTCCCATCCGAAATCATGAAAATCTGGTACTGCCCTTGCGCGGCCAGGTCAAAACAGCCCGCCTGCGCAAAGAGTCATACGGTGAAGTTTACCACTCTTTTACCTGCCTGCTCTGGTCGTCCCGCTTTGTGCCGGTTACAGTTCGACTACCAGAATCCCGTTGCGTCCGGCGCGTTTAGCCTGGTAAAGGGCCTTGTCGGCAGCGGCGATGATGGCAATTTCATCCACCTTTTTTTGTTTGCCGCTGGTGGCCGTTCCACCCACGCTGATGGTCAGTTGCAGCGGCACCCCGTCGACGGTTATGGTCATGGCTTCGATGCTGTGCCGGATACGCTCGGCGAAAGCTTCCAGACCGGCCTTGTCGGTTTCCGGCATGATGATGGCAAATTCGTCGCCACCATAACGAACCACGATGTCCGAGGTCCGCATGACCTGTGACACCTGCTTGGCGACTTCACGCAAGGCGACATCGCCGACCAAATGTCCCAACCTGTCGTTGATTTCCTTGAATAGATCGATGTCGAAAAAGATCAGGGACAGAGGCCGCTGGTAGCGTTTGCTTCGGTCCAGTTCGTTTTCCATGGCCTCCTGGAAATAGCGATTATTGTAGAGACCGGTCAACTCATCGCGATAGGCCAGTTGGCGATAGCGTTTGTTGGCCTCGAGGAGTTTGGTGACATAGATGCTCGATTCCTCCTTGGACTGCTTCAGGTCCATGAACAACTGCTCGTAGCCGATGTTGAGTTTGCCCAGTTCCTGGTTGGCTTCCTGCAACATTTCCGAAAATGGCTTGATCTTGTTGTTCGGAATGTCGAAAAAATCCATGACTTCGTTAGCTTGGCCGGCCAGACTGTCGATGAGGTTTTTAGCTTCCTGCTCCGTCAGATTGTAACGGAGGGTAAGCACATCAAGAACCTCAACCATATTGACGCTGCTTTGGCTGCCATGATAGGTCGCAGAAATTCTGTCGGCCAGATTCAGGATGTCCAACGTTGTCCGATGGCTGTCAGGAACAGATTGCGGCCGATGGGAATAAAAAATCGGCAGGTAGATTTTTTCCGGGAGACCCCAATCCTTGAGCAGAGTGCCACCCAGGCCGGCATGGCAAAAGCCCAGCAGTTCATGCTCAATATCGTGGCCGGAGCGTGCGCGGCTGTTCTTTTGAACCAGCACTTCCATGTAGGTGTCCGTACAGTGGTGAAAAAGCACCAGTACGCCGATGTCCTGTAGCAGGGCGCTGACAAACAGGGTGTCACTGTCCTGCCCAACCTGTTGGGCCAATGTCCTGGCGGCAACGGCCGCGGTTACCGCACGCTTCCAGAAATACTTGAAATCGAAAAAACCATCCGCATCGCTGTGCATGGTGCGGACAATAATGAAGGTCAGGGCAATGTTTTTCAGGGCGCTGATGCCGAGAATGGTCAGGGCGCTTTCAATGCTCTGCACTTTGCCGTTACAGCCATACATGGAGGAATTGGCCACCTTCAGCAGCTTGACCGCCAATGCTGGATCGGCGGCGACGATGCGACCCAGATTGGCAAAACATTGGTCATCATTTTGGACCGCTTCCAGAATGCGGACGACAATCCCCGGTGGAGAGGGAAGTTCAACTTTTTGACCGATCAGAGTCCGGACGGCATGAATGTCGCGCAGGGGGAGGGCGGAGGCCTTCCCTTCAGATCCGGAGGTATTCCGATTTCCATCCATAGAGTGCATATTCTCCGGCAGGCCGATGGGCAGTCGGCCGCTTATCGAACCGGCTTTCGGCAGGCAATTGAAAATCTTCCTGAAGCTGGTGTGCGTAATAGCCAGCTAACAGAGTGTTGTCGGTTCCAGTCAAATTTTTGGCTGGCTGTCATTGTGCTGGATCTCCAGGAAGATGGCCAAAAATGAAAACCCTATCCCTGGGAAAAGCCGTGCCGGGCCCCCAAACTCCTGGGCTGAGCAGTTACGTTTTTTTCTTTTCCAAGGTATCACAGAACATGAAGACGGCTTTGCAGAAAGGCTTTTCTTTAATCGACTTGGTGTATGCAAAGAATGGGCCTTAATGAATGTCAAGTTTAGCGCATTGTATATATCGTAAACAATTAGAAATCTTGACATGAAAAAGAATGAGATTTATTTTGTGATCCATGCGGGACGTTATGTGTCTTTCGTTATAAGGCCTGCTGCCGGGCCTTTGTGTCCACCTTTAAAAAGGAGGGCGGGATGCCCGGAAATGGCTTCTCCGAGTCCAAACACCTTGTCGAACTGCATTGTCCCTGCTGCCAGGCCCTGGTCCGGGTTCTGCCAAGGGAGGTGCGACTGCAGGCGACGTTTTGCTGCCCGCATTGTTGTCAAGAAACCCGGTTCGAAAGCTCCCACCTACTGGAATCCCTGCATCAAATCGAGGCCATGCTGGCTCAGTGCCAAGCACGATAGGTCTTCCCACCTCCAAAAATTCTTCTTGCATAGGGTTCTGATCCCTTGGGCGAATGGTATAGTTGAGCCGAGAGCGGCCGTTGCGTCATGCCCCTGAGCAGCCAGACCTTCGTGAGCACTTCGGCGTGACCGTTGCATCGCCGCTGTTTGGTGCCCATCAGCCAAGGCGGTGTTCCAAGGAGTATCCATGACACCTAAATCCCTTTTGGAACAGAGTCTCGGCTTCGTCATCTGGCTGGTCATCACCTTTTCCGCTGCGGCTGTCGGCAGCGTCGCGACCATGAATGCCCGGGATTTCTACTCCCAACTGGTTTTGCCGGCCTGGGCGCCGCCGGGATGGGTTTTCGGCCCAGTCTGGACCCTGCTTTATGCCATGATGGCGGTGGCGGCCTGGCTGGTCTGGCGGGTTGGGGGATTTCGTGCGGCGCGCGGCGCGCTGTGCCTGTTTCTGATTCAACTTGCGTTTAATGCACTCTGGAGTTGGCTGTTCTTTGCCTGGAATCGCGGTGCCCTGGCATTTCTGGAAATATGGCTGTTGTGGCTGCTGATCCTGGCAACGCTGCTGGCCTTCTGGCGAGTCAGAGCCGCCGCCGCTTGGCTGCTGGTTCCCTATCTGCTGTGGGTGAGTTTTGCCGCGGTTCTGAGCCATGCCATCTGGCAACTCAACCCCTCGATCCTGGGCTGATATTCCCATGAACCGAGGAGTGCGAGTGTTTGCTCCAAGGCTGCTGGATAGTTGCCCCATTTTTTTCCTGCTGGAAGAGGAGCAAGCACCCCATGGAAAGTGAAAAAATACAGATTCGTACCGAAGCCGGGCAAATTCTTGAAGTGGAGGTGGCCGGCAAAAAGTCCGATGCCATCTGGGTGGTACTGGGCGAAGGGGCGCACAGTATCAAGTGCAAACTGACTCCGACCCGTACCGGTCGGGCCTATGCGGGCACTGTCATGGGCCGTGAAATCGTCTACGAACGCAGCGTGCAACAGGTTCGAGAGGATCTGGCCCGACACCGTCCTGAGCAGAACTTGCGCAAACCTTCTCGCTGAGGCGGATTTTTCGTGAGGCGAACACCAATGCGCGTCGCCGGAGTTTGAAACCTACAGGGGAAACCTTGGCCAGGTCTGCGGCGGCGCGCCTTGCCGGCAACCAAAATCTCTCAGAATTTCTTGACACGACTAACCGTACGGGACACAAGTCTTGAGATTGGCCATCAATCCCTATGGAACCATCGGTTTCGGCCTGGCCTCGACTTATGCGCTGCTTGGGTCCTGGTCCCTGCCGGAGTTCTGCTGGAGCACCTGGTTGGCGGGTCTGGTCTATGCCTGGGGTTGCATTGCCACGGCCTCGGTGCAAGGCGTTTTCGCCGCCTGCTCCCATCGGAAAGCCATCGAGGAGCGTTTGCCCTTGCTACGGCATTTCTCTCCTGCGGTCTTTCTGTTTGGCGCCATTCTGCTCAGTCTGTCCCTGGGGTGGCTGACCTTCCGCCTTTACAGTTTTTTGTTCGGTTTCTATGGTCTGTTTCTCTCCGTATTCGCCGAACTGGAACCCTATTCCCTGTTCGGACGTAACGGCTTCATCAACTCGGACTTTTTTACCCCGGTGTTTTTTCTGCTTGAGCGTTTCTGGCCCATGGTGGTCGGCGTGCTGATTGCGAACTGGCAGGACTTTCTCGGCGGCAACCCTTGGCAGCGAGTCCGATTGCCCTTGCAGAGAGAGATCGTGCGTCTGCACGTCATGATTCTCGCATTGCCGTTTTTGGCCCTGCTGGCATGGGCTCTGGTCGGCGCGGCCTACCAGCCCATCACCATCCTGCTGCTCATGGCTCTGCTCTATCTGTTGCCGAAACCGTCGCAGGCCAAGCGTGACCAAGACGGAGAGATAAAACGGGAGAAGGCCGTACCCTGGGTGGAGTGAGACGGTGAAGGTACTTTTTCTGCAACCCAACCTGGCCGATGTACGCTCCGCGGATGCCATGGAGCCGCTGGTGTTTGCCATTCTGAAAAGCCTCACTCCGGCGGATGTCGAAGTGGCTCTGCGTGATGAACGGGTGGAGCCGATTCCGGATGAGGAATCGGCCGATCTGGTGGCCATGACCATCCAGACTTTTACCGCCCGCCGGGCCTATCAACTGGCGGCCCAATTCCGGGGTCGCGGCATCCCGGTGGTTGCGGGCGGCCATCATCCAACCCTGCTGCCGGAAGAAGTGCTCCGGCATGTCGATGCGGTGGTCATGGGGGATGCCGAGGGGATCTGGCCGCAACTGCTGGCCGATGCCCGCAGCGGTCGCCTGCGCCGTCTCTACCGCGGGCCGCAGCCGCCGCTGACTTCCGGCCTGATTCCGGACCGTACCATTTTTGCCGGCAAGAAATATCTTCCCATCCATCCCGTGCAGTTCGGTCGCGGCTGCCGCTATGCCTGTGACTTCTGTTCCGTGCATGCCTTTTACGGCACGTCGCTGCGTTATCGGCCGGTTGCCGACCTGGTTGCCGAGCTGGCCGCATTGTCGGGGCGGATGGTTTTTCTGGTGGACGACAACCTGTTCGCCGATCCGGCCCGTGCCCGGGAACTGCTGCAGGCCGTTGCTCCACTCGGATTGCGCTGGGTCTGTCAAGCCAGCATCGATGTCGCGGCCGATGCATCCATGCTGGATCTTTTGTCCCGAAGCGGCTGCTGCTGCGTCCTCATCGGTTTTGAATCCCTGCGGCGCGGCAACCTGGTGCAGATGGGCAAAGCCGCCAACCTCGCGCTGCCCGATTACGATTCCGCCGTGGCCCGAATCCGGCGTCGGGGCATGATGGTCTATGGCACCTTTGTGTTCGGCTATGATGCCGACGATGAAACGGTATTCGCCGAAGCGGCGGATTTTGCCATTCGCAACAAGCTGTGTCTGGCCAACTTCAATCCTCTGGTCCCCATCCCCGGAACCCCACTGTTCCGGCGCCTGGCCGCGGAAGGGCGTTTGCTGTTTCCCGCCTGGTGGCTTGCGCCCGACTATCGCTACGGCATGGCGACCTTTCGTCCCCGGAGCATGACCGAAGCGGAACTTACCGCCGGCTGTTTTTGGGCTCGCAAACGTTTCAATGCCTTGGGCACCATTGTCCGCCGGGTCCTGGACCGGCAGGCCAACGGGCATAATCTTCAGCAACTGGCTCTGTTTCTAGCTGCCAATCTGACATCGCGGCGGGAAATTTTCCGCAAACAAGGGCTGGCCCTCGGGCCCGATGGCGGTTTATGCGAATCACCCTGATCAAACCCAATATCGGCCGGATGGAACATAGCCTGTACGTCGATGAAGGGCGCATGGAGCCCCTGCAACTCGGTGTGCTGGCCGGCATGACGCCTGCCGACGTGGAGGTGGAACTGGTCGACGATCGGATCGAGGCGATCCCCTATGAACGGCCAACGGATCTGGCAGCCATCACCGTCGAAACCTTTACCGCCCGGCGCGCCTATGAAATCGCCGCCGGTTACCGGGCCCAGGGAGTTCCGGTGGTGATGGGCGGCATGCATGCCACCCTCCTGCCGCAGGAAGTTGGCCGCCATGCCGATGCCGTCTGCATCGGCGATGCCGAACCGGTCTGGAAGCACATTCTGGAGGATGCCCGGCGGGGAGTCTTGCGCCCGCTTTACGAGGGCACATGCGACCTTCCCCAGCCGGCAAGCCTGACCCGCCGGGATCTGTTCCGGGGCAAGGGATATCTCCCCATCACCCTCCTGCAGTTCAGTCGCGGCTGTCGTTACACCTGCCGGTTCTGTGCCACCAGCCGTTTTTTCGGTGGGCGTCATCTGGTGCGGCGAATCGACGAGGTATTGAGGGAAATCGACGCGCAGGAGCGCAAACTGCTGTTTTTTGTGGATGACAACATTGTCGCCAGCCCGGAGAGTGCCAAGGAACTGTTCAGGGAGTTGATTCCTCTCAAGATGCGCTGGGTTTCTCAGGGCAGTCTCGATATGGTCAACGATGGGGAATTGATGCGGCTTATGGCGGATAGCGGTTGTCTGGGGCACGTCATGGGTTTTGAATCCCTGCGGCCGGAAAACCTGCGCGTCATGGGCAAAACCCCCAATTCCGGCGCCGGTTCCCGGTATCAACACGAACTGGCCGTGCTGCGTGAGTACGGTCTGCAGATCTGGGCCGCTTTTACCCTGGGCCATGACGGCGATACCCTCGAATCCATTCGGGGCATCCTGGATTTTGCCCTGGAAAGCCGCTTCGCCTATGCCGCCTTCAATATCCTCATGCCCTATCCCAACACGCCCTGGTACCACGAACTGGCCGCTGCCGGGCGCCTGCTGTACGACGGCTGCTGGTGGTTGCATCCCGACTACCGTTTCAACCATGCCGCCTTTCGACCGCGCGGCATGTCCGCCGAGGCCTTGACCGAAGCCGCGTTCCAGGTTCGGGCGCGGTTCAACAGTCCGGGGGCCTTGCTGCGGCGTTTCATCGGTTTGCAGGGAAATCTGCTGTCCCTCTATCGGGTGGCCCAGTTCCTGATTTACAGCCGGCTTTTTCGGCGCGAGCTGTTCAAAAAACAGGGCATGCGTTTCGGCCTGGGATAGTCCCGCGGTCAGAAAGAGTGTTTCCGAAACAGGTGCCGAACTGCGCAAGCCAATTCAAATTCCTGTCAGCAGGCAGGGATCCTGCCGGATTTCCAGCTTGCGGAAATCACCGCGCCGCAGCACGTTGCGGATGATGTCGATGCCCTGCCCAATCTCCTCCGCACTGACGATGAGATGAGGCCGAAAGCGGATGCCGCATTCGCCGCAGCCGCTAAGCAGCAGTCGAGCCTGGAAAAAGGCTTTGAGCAACTGGTCGCGGGTATGGGAGTCGGGGGCGTCAAAGGCGCACATCAGTCCGCGGCCGCGGGGATTGAGCAGGGTTTCGGGAAATTCCGCGGCCAGTTTCCGCAATTCGGCCAACAGCAGAGCCCCTTGCCGGCGGGCATTTTCGACCAGTTGTTCCTCCTCGATAATTTCCAGAATGTAGCGGCAACGGGCCATGTCCACCAGGTTGCCGCCGAAAGTCGAGTTGAGACGGCTGCGCTCCTGAAAGACGTGGCAGCCGACCTGCTCCACGCGGCGCGAGGCCAGCATGCCGCAGACCTGGGTTTTTTTGCCGAAGGCCAAAAGGTCGGGTTGAATGCCGAAGTGCTCATAGGCCCAGAACCGTCCGGTCAGGCCGATTCCGGTCTGCACCTCGTCCAGAACCAGCATGATCTCATGGTCATCGCAGATGGCGCGCAGGGCCTGAAAAAATTCCGGCCGGAAATGATTGTCTCCGCCCTCGCCCTGGATGGGTTCGATGATCAGGGCGGCAATATCGGCGCCATGCTCTGCGATAGCGCTGCGGATCTCTGCCAGGGACTGATTTTCCAAAATCTCGACGGCTGCCAGACCTGGCTCGTCGAGAGGGAAGGAAATCTTGGGAATGCTGATACGCGGCCAGGAAAACTTCGGGAAAAACTTGGTTTTCCGGGCATCGAAGGTGTTGGTCAGGGACAGGGTGTAACCGCTGCGGCCGTGAAAGGCCTGGCGGAAGTGAATGACCTGCGAGCCGTTTTCGCCGCGCAGACCGGCGGCTAGGTTCTTACGCACTTTCCAGTCGAAGGCGGTTTTCAACGCATTTTCCACCGCCAGGGTGCCGCCGTCGATAAAGAAGGCGTGGGGCAGATGGTCGGGCATGGCGAGGCGGGAGAAAGTGGCCACGAATTCCGCCATGGCGGTGGTATAGACATCGGAGTTGGACGGCTTGTTGACCGCCAGGCGGCCGAGATCTTCACAGGCGGCCAGCAGACGCGGATGGTTGTAGCCGACAGCCATGGAGGCGTACATGGAAAAAAAATCGAGGTAACGATCGCCGTTGCGCTGGTCGACGAACCAGCTGCCCCGGGAGCGCTCCAGATCGAGGATGATATCGAAACCTTCCGTCAACAGATGGCGGGACAACTGCGCTTTGACATCCTGGGGCTGAATCACCGGCACCTCCTTGGTGGAAACGGCAGACTTGCATCGATGCAATGTACCATTTCAGTTTAACAAGGTCGCCGGCTTCGGCAATGGTACCAAAAGGCACCCTGCCTGGAAAACGTGGTGCCGGGTGCAATCCGCGGGTGAAACGGTGTGGTCCGGTGGGCTTATACAACTGACGCCGGCAGGCCGCTGCCGGTGGAGATGCTGCGGATGATCTGCGGCAGTTCCTGATGATGCTGGATGGTGAGGGAATCAGGGAAATGGCCTTTATAGCCGACGAAGGCCATGCCGGCGCGGCGCGCCGCTTCCCGATCCACATCCATGTCGCCGACGAACAGCAGGTCGGTCACCGGCAGCTTGAGACGTTCGGAGGCCAGCAGCAACAGATCGGGGTGGGGCTTGCCGTTGACCACGTCGCGGCTGGTAAGGATGGCGGAAAAGTAACGATCCAAGCCGAAATAGGCACTCAAATCGTGCATGCTGTTGCCCCGGTTGGTGGCGACCGCCAGGGGCATGGTGGAAGACAGTTCGGCCAGCAGGTCCATGATGCCGGGCTCGGGAACGATGAGGGGGATGAACTGGCGGTAGTCGATGGCGGCGGCGATTTTTACGGCCCTCTCCGCCTGCTCCGGGCCCAGCAGGGCGGCAAACACCTCCGGGGTCGTGACGGTATGGCAGAGGTAGACCTTTTCGTGGTCGTCGTCGGCGATGGCCGGCAGTCCCAATTCCCGCAACACCGCGCTGTAAAAGGCGACATTGGCTTTCAGGCTGTCGAGCAGCACCCCGTCACAATCGAAAATAAGGCCGCGCACCATGCTTAGGGTTGCCTCCAAAGGGGTGGCCCGCTGCCGGAAACCACCGACGGGCCGATGGTTCTTCTTCCTGTGCCGCCCATTGTAGCTGGTGGGGGAGGGGAAAGGCAACAGCGGTCGTCAGTGAAACCGGTCAGTCGTCCAGATAGCGTTTTACCAGACCGTGATAGGCATCGATGCGGCGATCACGCAGAAAGGGCCAGATGCGACGCACCTGTTCGCTGCGCCGGCGGTCGACGGTGACCACCAATACCTGTTCCTGGTCCTGGCTCGCCCGGGCCAGGATTTCCCCCTGGCTGCCGGCAACGAAGCTGTTGCCCCAGAAGATGGCGCCTTGCTCGGCGTTGGCGGGATTGGCTTCGAAGCCGACCCGGTTGACGGCCACCACCGGCAGGCCGTTAGCCACGGCATGGGAGCGCTGGATGGTGAGCCAGGCATCGAGCTGCCGTTGCTGCTCTTCCAAAGAATCTGCGGGATCCCAGCCGATGGCCGTCGGGTAGATGAGCAGGTCCGCTCCCGCCAGCGCCATGAGGCGGGCGGCTTCCGGATACCATTGATCCCAGCACACCAGCACCCCGAGGCGCCCGACCGAGGTATCGATGGGGGTGAAGCCGAGATCGCCGGGGGTGAAATAGAATTTTTCGTAATAGCCCGGATCGTCCGGAATGTGCATTTTGCGATAGCGTCCGGCGATGCGGCCGTCGCGCTCCAGAACTACCGCCGTATTGTGATAGAGTCCCGGGGCGCGACGTTCGAACAGGGAGGCGACGATGACCACATTCAACTCCCGGGCCAGGTCGCCGAGTTGTTCCGTGGCGGGACCGGGAATCGTTTCCGCCTGGTCGAAACAGGTCGTATCTTCGGTCTGGCAGAAGTAGAGGCCGGCATGCAACTCCTGCAGCACCACCAGTTGGGCACCGGCGGCCGCCGCTTCGCGGATGCCGGCCATGCTGCGGGCCAGGTTGTCCTGGCGATGGCCGCTGCAGCTTTGTTGTACCAGGCCGATGCGCAGTTCGGTGGTCATGACAGGACTCCTTTCGGCAACTGCATGGTGACGCAATGCAGGGAACCGTGCTGGCGAATCAGGGGCCGGCAATCGATGCCGATGATGCTGCGTCCCGGAAAGGCGTTGCTGATGGCCGCCAGGGCCTGTGCGTCCCGGGGATCGTCATAGGTGGGAACCAGCACAGCCCGGTTGATGACCAGAAAATTGGCATAGGTCGCCGGCAGCCGTTGGCCGGTTTCATCGAAACAGGCTTTGGGCCAGGGCAGGGGGATGAGCCGGTAAGGCTGATCTTCGGGGGTGCGCAGGGCGCCCAGTTCCTCGCCCATGCGGGCCAGGGCCTCGAAATGCTCGTCCGCCGGATCGTCGCAGGTGACATGAAGAATGGTGTTGTCCGGTGCCAGGCGCGCCAGGGTATCGATATGCGAATCCGTATCGTCCCCGGCCAGGTAGCCGTTTTCCAGCCAGAGGAAATGTCGGCCGCCCAACAGGCTGCGCAGTTCCTGTTCCAACTGCTCCCGGGTCAGATGGGGATTGCGGTTGGCGTTGAGCAGGCACGTGGTGGTGGTCAGCAGGGTGCCGGCGCCGTCGGATTCGATGCTGCCGCCTTCCAGGATCAGGCCGGGAACGGTGATGGGCAGGGCGCCGAAAACTCCGCTGCGGACCAGGCCCTGGGTGACCTGATTGTCGTGATGGGCGGGGAACTTCAAGCCCCAGCCATTGAAGCCGAAATCGAGCAGGTGCGGGCGGCCGTCCTCTAAAACGGTAATCGGGCCGAAGTCGCGGGTCCAGGTATCGTTGGTGGGCAATTCCACCACCATGACCCGCTCCGGATCAATGCCGACAGTCTGTAGCCGAGGCAGCAATGTGTGCGCATCGCCGGCCACGATCAAGACCTTTTCAAAGCGGCTGATTTCCTTGGCAAGGCGTAAAAATACCGGTTCCACCACCTCCAACCAGGGGTGCCAGTCGCTTTCTTCGTGGGGCCAGGCCAGCAGCACTCCGTCCTGTTCTTCCCATTCCGCCGGCAGTCGCAGGGGCATGTCGCGTGTCTCCTATTCAGGGCAATCAGGGCCGCTCATGATAATCAAAAGGCCATGGGAGAGCAAGCGGTTCCTGAGTTATCCGCGCAGGTAACAACGAATGATCAGGACCATGCCCCCGAACAGGGCGCCAAGGATCAGGAGCAGCAGGAACAGGGTTCGGCGGCTGAGGGCAACCGGGCGCGGCTCCTGCAGGAAGATGCGCAGACGGGGCCAAAACCCTTTGCCGACGGTCACAACCAGCAGGAGTGCCACGACCAGGCTCAACTGGCCGCTGAGACGTTCAACCTGGCGCCAACTTGCCGCTCCCAAAAAACCGATGCCCGGATAGACCAGCCCCCAGAGCAGGCAGCTGAGCAGGGTGGTGACCAGAAAAGGTTTGGGCGCCAGGCGGGCGGTCCCGGTCAGAAACGGCATCATGCCGCGCAGGGGGCCGATGAAGCGGCCGAAAAAGAGGCTTTTGCGGCCGTGTTCGCGCAACAGCAACTGACCCTTCTGCAACAATTCCCGACGTCGTTGGAAGGGGCGGGAAAACAGCAGGCGCGGCCCGAGGCGGGCTCCGATGATGTAGCTGAGAGTATCGCCGAGCAGAGCACCGCCGGCGGCGCCGAACATGATCCCGGCGAGGCGGCCTTGGCCATGGGCGGCCATGAACCCCGCCAAGCCGACCAGCACGCTGCCCGGTACCAGCAGCCCGACCATGACCAGGGATTCCAGTCCGGCCACGAGGGCCACCAGCAGGTAGTAGGAGGCGCCGTCGGGCAGCAGGGTCCACCAATGGATAACCCATTCGAGCATCGGGGCAATGACCTTCCGAAAAAGCGCCGGATTGGGGTCAACGGCGGCTATAGACGATTTCTCTTGGCGGGTGCGGCTTGCCAGATGGATGCGAGTTGATAGTATCTAGATATTATTAGGTAATCGTTGGCGGCAGGCAACCGTTTTTGATGCAGGTTTCCCTTGGGCATGCAAAGTGCGGGGTTTCCGCGAGGCGTGCCGGGTATCAGACAGAGAGGGTTTGGCATGGAACAGTATCGATTGGCTACCCAGGAACTCACCTGGCGTTGTGACCCGGCCCAGTTCGAATTCTCATCAACGGAAGAATTGAAGTGTCCCGACGAAACCATCGGCCAGGATCGCGCTCTGACGGCTATCGAATTCGGACTTAGCATCGATTCGTCGGGATTCAATGTCTTCATCCTCGGCGATCCGGGTACCGGTCGTTCTTCGACCATCAAGCGGATTCTGGAGCGCCGGGCGCCGGACGAACCGGTGCCGGACGACTGGTGCTATGTCCATGATTTTCGGGATGGCGACCGGCCGAGCTGGATTCGCTTGCCGGCCGGCTTGGGCAAAGCGCTGCAGACGGACATGGCAGAATTGATCAGCCACTTCGGGGAAGCCATCCCGAAGGTTTTTGAGAGCAAGGAATACGAACAGGCGAAAAACGCCATTGCCAGCGAATCCCAGGAAAAAAACAAGAAATTGGTTCAGGCCCTGGAAGAGCGGGTCAATGCCGAAAGTTTCCTGCTGCAGCGCACCGTCGGCGGCCTGGTGCTGGTGCCGGTCCGCAACGGCGAGCCGCTGTCCCAGCAGGAGTTCGCCGACCTGTCCGAAGAGGAACGAAACACTTACGAAAACAAGGGCAGTGAACTGCAGGGCCTGCTTAACGACACCCTGCGGCAGATCGTCGAACTCGAAAAGGAAATGCGGGCCGCCACCTTGGAAATGGAGAAAAAATTGCTCGACAACGCCCTGGCCCACCTGTTCGAGGACCTTGAAAAAACCTATCAGGGCCATGAGCGGGTGCTGGCGCATTTCGAGAACACCCGGCAGGATCTCCTCGGCCGGGTGGAGGAATTTCGCCCCGGCGGAGGGCCGCAGATCGCCCTGCCCGGGGGTCGCATGGCCCGCCAGGAACCGTCTTTCGAGCGCTACCAGATCAACCTGCTGGTCGACAACAGCGAACTCAAGGGCGCGCCCATCATCTATGAGACGAACCCGACCTACTTCGATCTGTTCGGGCGCATCGAGCACATTATCCAGATGGGCAACGCCACCACCAACTTCACCATGATCAAGTCGGGTGCCCTGCACCGCGCCAACGGCGGCTACCTGATCCTCGATTGCCGAGAAGTGTTAATCAACTTGTTTTCCTACGAGGCCTTGAAGCGCTGCCTGCGCAACCAGGTCATCAAGATTGAGGATATGGCCGAGCAGTATCGACTCATTGCCACGGTGTCCCTCAAGCCGGAGCCGATTCCTCTGCAATGCAAGGTCATTCTCATCGGCATCCCCCTGTTTTATTACCTGCTGTATCAGCTGGACCCCGATTTTCGCAAGCTGTTCAAGGTCAAGGCCGATTTCAACGGCATGATGAAAAACACCTGGGAGAACGTCCATCAATACGCCCAGTTCGTCGCCACCCAGTGCCGCAAGGAAGAGTTGCTGCCCTTCGGTCCGGAGGGGGTGGCGCGGGTCGTGGAGCATGCCGCCCGCCTCATCGAGGACAAGAAACGCCTGTCCTGCCGCTTCATCGATCTCACCGATTTGATCCGGGAGGCGTCCTTCTATGCGCGGCAGCAGGATGCCGCCCTGGTCAACGCGGACCATGTGGCCCTGGCCGTCGAGGCGAAAGTCTATCGTTCCAACAAAATCGAGGACCTGATCCAGGAAAATATCGAAGAGGGCCGCATTCTGGTGGATACGGACGGCGCCGTGGTCGGTCAGGTCAACGGTCTGTCGGTGTACCTGATGGGAGATTATTCCTTTGGCAAACCGTCCCGCATCACCGCCCGGACCTTTCTCGGCAAGGGCGGTGTGATCAACATCGAACGGGAGGCCAAGCTGTCCGGCCCCATATACGACAAGGCAATGATGATTCTGGGCGGCCTGATGGGGGATCGCTTCGCCCAGGACAAGCCTTTGACTCTGGCGGCTTCCATCTGTTTCGAACAGTCCTATGGCGGGGTCGAGGGTGACAGCGCCTCCGCGGCGGAGTTTTTTGCCATCATGTCGTCCCTGGCGGATAAGCCTCTGCAGCAGGGCATTGCCGTCACCGGATCGATCAACCAGCGGGGGCAGTTGCAGCCCATCGGTGGAGTGAACGAAAAAATCGAAGGTTTTTTCGCCGTGTGCAAGGCGCAGGGACTGACGGGCCGCCAGGGGGTGATCATCCCGGTGCAAAATGTGCAGAACCTGATGCTGAAACAGGAGATCATCGATGCCGTCGAACAGGGCCGGTTCAGCATCTGGGCCGTCAGCCATGTCGATGAGGGTCTCGAAATTCTGACCGGCATGCCGACCGGGCAACGACTCGACGATGGTAGTTGGCCCGAAGGGTCGGTCAACGATCTGGTCAATCAGCGGTTGCTCAGGATGGCCGAAACCGTGCGTACTTTTGGCCGACCAGAGGAAAAGAACGAACGTCCCACTACCTGATAACATGCCGCCGGCGGCGTGGCTTTCTCCAAACCGTCGGCCCCTCCGCTCCATCCCGGGCGGTCGACGGTTTGGGCCGTCGGCCGCCCGTTTGAGGTCCCTTCCCGCCTGCATTTCTGCTTAGCTGCTGTCGAGGCTTTGAAACCTGCCGCATAAATGCTCAGCATTCCTGAAATCTTCCTTCCGATTTGCTTAATTATTCATCAATAAATTCCCTATAAAAACTTTAAGTGTACGAAATTATTATAGAAAATATTTTGGCACATGCTGTGCGATAGGAAAGACACGAGCTCAAAACGCGGAAATGTCTGGGAGCGCAAGTCCTGCGGACCTTTCCGAAAGCATTCGCCCATTACCGTTTTTGCCAAGGAGCCAGGCGTATCCGGAGCGCCTGGACCACCACCTCTCTCCCGGCACCACCGGGGTAATTGGAAGGAAGGATAGCAGCCCATGAAAAAAATCGAATGCATCATCAAGCCCTTCAAGCTCGAAGATGTCAAGGAAGCTCTGGCCGGCATGGGGATCAGCGGCATGACCGTGAGCGAGGTTCGCGGCTTCGGCCGGCAAAAGGGGCATACCGAACTCTATCGTGGCGCTGAATACCAGATCGACTTCATTCCCAAAATCAAAATCGAATTGGTGATTCGCGCCGATCAGGCCAAGGAAGTCGTGACGGTCGTGCAGAATGCGGCCAAAACCGGAACCATCGGCGACGGCAAGATTTTTGTCTACGACGTGGAACAGGTGGTTCGCATTCGTACCGGCGAAACCGGTCCGGAAGCCCTGTAAAGCCAGGCTTCACATAATCCGAGGAGGTAGCGACGTGAAACGATTCAGCAAATATCTGGCGGTTGCGCTGCTGCTGGCCCTTCCGGCCACCGGTCTGGCGGACGAAGTACCGGTTACGGCGGAAGATGTACAGAACAATTTGAATTTCGTCTGGACCCTGGTAGCGGCATTCATGGTGTTCATCATGCAGGCCGGGTTCGCCATGGTCGAGACGGGCTTCACCCGGGCCAAGAACGCCTGCAACATCATCATGAAAAATCTGATGGACTTTTCCGTCGGTTCCATCGCCTTCTGGGCCGTGGGGTTCGGCCTGATGTTCGGTACTTCCAACGGCTTTTTCGGCACTACCGACTTTTTTTTCAGTGGGGCCACGGGCGATGATGCACCCTGGAACTTTGCCTTCTGGATGTTCCAGGTGGTTTTTGCCGCGACGGCGGCCACCATCATCTCGGGGGCGGTAGCCGAGCGGACCAAGTTCAGCGCCTATCTGGTCTATTCCGCCCTGGTATCGGCCATCATCTACCCCATCTCCGGCTCCTGGGCCTGGGGCGGGCTGTTCCACGGCGGCGGCTGGCTGGAAAACCTGGGCTTCATCGATTTTGCCGGATCGACGGTCGTGCACTCCGTCGGCGGCTGGCTGGCCCTCGCTGGGGCCATCGTCGTCGGCCCCCGTCTCGGCAAATACGACAAGGCCGGCCGGGTCAAGCCGATTCCCGGTCATAACATCCCTCTGGCGGCTCTGGGCGTTTTCCTGCTCTGGTTCGGCTGGTACGGTTTCAACCCCGGTTCCACCACGGTCGGGGATACCTCCATCGCCATCATTGCGGTAACCACCACCCTGGCCGCCGCCGCCGGCGCCATCACCGCCATGTTTGCGACCTGGATCAAGTTCGGCAAGAGCGATATCGGTATGACCATGAACGGCGCCCTGGCCGGCCTGGTCGGCATCACCGCCGGTTGCGCCAATGTCAGTGCGGTATCCGCCATCATCATCGGCGCCATCGCCGGGGTGCTGGTGTTCGCTTCGGTCCTGTTCTTCGACCGCATCCGGGTGGACGACCCCGTCGGCGCCGTATCGGTGCATGGCGTCTGCGGCGCCTGGGGCACCCTGGCCGCGGGTCTGTTCGACAGCGCCGGTTTCTCTCTGAACCAGGTCGGCGTGCAGCTCCTGGGCATCGGTGCCATATTCGTCTGGGCTTTCGGCACCGGCTTGATTCTCTTCAAACTCATCGACCTGGTCATCGGCATGCGGGTGTCCAAGGAAGAGGAGATGGCCGGCCTCGACTTCACCGAGCACGGCGCCAATGCCTATGCGGACTTCCAGACCGTACGCCTCGGTACGGTGTTCTCTCCCGGTCAGGAGAATGTCAACGGCACCACCAAATGATCATCCGCTCCCGAGCGGTGCGCCGCTCGGGACATTTCCATCAAGGAGGCTTGAAAATGAAAAAATGGAGCGTTGTTCTGTTGTTCGCCGCCGTACTCGGTCTGGGATTGAGCCAGCCGGCCGCGGCCGCCATCGAAGTCGAGGGCGATGTCTATGTCGGAGTCTGGAGCAAATACCTGTGGCGCGGATTCAATCTCAGTGACAGCCGGCCAACCATTCAGGGCGGCATCGACCTCACCTCCGGCGGCTGGACCCTGAGCACCTGGCACAACTGGCAGCTGACCAGCGGCGACAACTACAAGTCCGGAGAAATGAACGAAACCGACGTCATTATCAGCTATGCCCACGATTTCGGTGACTTGGTTTCCGTGAACGTCGGCAATATCTGGTATGGCCTGGATGGCGCCGAGGACACCAATGAACTGTTCGCCGGGCTGACCGTCAATACTCTGCTGGCTCCGACCGTAAATCTCTACTGGGACTGGGACGCCGCAGACGAGGAAGGTCTTTATTTTACCTTTGATGTCAGTCACACCTTCGAGCTGATGGACAAGCTGGCCCTCAACCTGGGGGCCCTGGTCTCCTACAATCTGCATTCCGATTACAGTGTCGGAGATTATTCCGGATTCCACAACTACGAACTGAGCGCCAGCCTGGATTACGCCCTCACCGACCAACTGACCCTCAGCCCGACCTTCATCTTCTCCTCCGGCATCTGCAGCGCCGCCAAGGACGCCGGAGTGAATACGGAAACCATCGGTGCACTGAACCTCACCTTCAACTTCTGACCCTTCCTACCATGGATGCGGGGCCGTCTTTCCGAAACGGGAAGGCGGCCCCTTCTCATGTCGGGTTCACTCCGAAATCCAAGCTGCGGTGCGGGCTTTTCCATCCCCTTGCCCCTTGTTTCGCAACCCTGTGGTATACTCGTCGTACCAGGGTAAGCCTCGCGAACCGGAACTGTTGCATAACCCGGGCATGTTGCCCGGGACCGAACAACCAGCCGTCAGCAGGAGGAATTATGACCCAAGGGAAAAAATCGGACACGAACCGCCCAACACCTGAAGAAGCTTTAAAGAAGGATGTGGAACGTCTCGATGCCGACCTGGAAATCATGGAACGGCATGCCGAGGAATTGGCGGAAGTGGAGGACGAAATTCAATCCGCCATGAAAAAGCAGGACCGTGAAATCAAGGACAATCGACTTCACAGCATACCGAGACCTCTGAAACACACCCGCTGATAAAAAAAGACCGGCGACCCCTGAGTGGAGGTCGCCGGTCTTTTTCATCTATTTTTCTGCCCGGTCATTGCTCACCCGGTTCCGGTGGGCGTTCCTCCGTCTCTTCCTTGATGTCCTCGATTTCCGCTTCGATTTCCGCTGCGGCCTGTTTCAGCCCGTCCAGGCGGACGAACAGGGCCTGTACCTCTTCCGCTGCAAGCAGGTCGGCGATTTGCTGCTCGCGCAACTCGTCGATCAAGCGACCCAAATCGTTGTGGGACGCATCGATTTTGCGATGCAGGGCGGCCAGATCGATCTTTTTCTGGACGATGCGCTTGTACTTGCCGGCCTGAAAAGTCGCCATGTGCAAGGTTTTGCGGGTGGAATCCCAGATTTTCTCGGAAGTGGTTTTTTTTCTGCCGTTGTTATCGAAGGGTTCGTCCATGCTGCCTCCCGGTTTTTGGCAAATGGGGAAAATATGATAAAAATATTAGCATCCGCAATGGAGCCGTCAAGCCGGGCCGGCCCCTGCGGTGCAGGCCCGGCAGGAAAGGGAGGCGTTTATGCTGGAGGCCGGCAAGACCAAGTTCCATATCGATCTGCGTCGTTACCTGCGTGAGGAGGGCGAAGAGGAGGCCCTGATTCATCTCATCTGCGAAATCGCCGAGGCATCCAAGTACATCATCAACTCCATCCGTACCGGCGATCTGGGCGTGGCCGGTACCTCCAACCTGTATGGCGAACAGCAACTGACCCTCGATGTGCTGTCCGATCGCATCATGCGCAAGCGCCTCGCCCAGTCCGGGGTGGTGACCAATGTCGCTTCCGAAGAAGGCCGGGAAATCGTGGCCGTCGCCCCTCATCGCTCCGGCAATTATTCCGTCGCCTACGATCCCCTGGACGGCTCTTCTCTGGTGGATGTGAACCTGGCGGTGGGTACCATCGCTTCCATTTACCTGGGTGCCGATGTGCTGCAGCCCGGCATCCGCCAGGCGGCGGCCTTGTATATCCTTTATGGTCCGCGCACCACCCTGGTATATACCACAGGCAAAGGGGTGCATGAGTTCGGCATGAACCAGCTGATGGAATATACCCTGCTACGGCGCAATGTCCGTATGGCGCCGAAGGCCACCATCTACGCGCCGGGCGGCCTGCGCAGCCGGTATACGGCGGGAACCACGCGTCTGGTCAATGAACTGGAGGCGAACGGGGTGAAACTGCGCTACAGCGGCGGCCTGGTGCCGGATATCAACCAACTGCTGATGAAGGGCTCCGGGATCTTTTTTTATCCCCATCTGCAGGGTGCGGCTCAGGGCAAATTGCGCCTGCTGTTCGAACTCAACCCCATGGCCTTGCTGGTGGAACAGGCCGGCGGCGCGGCGTCCACCGGTCGCGGGCGGGTGCTGGAAGTGGTGCCGGAGAAACTGGATGAGGTGCGGCCCTTCTTCTGCGGCTGCCGGGAGGATGTGACCCTGGCCGAGACTTTCATCGCCCAGGAAGGCCGCGGCGAATTGTAGGGGCGGGTCCCGGACCCGCCCCCGCCATGCCCTCAGCCCAGCAGGGCCTTGACCCGGTCGTAGCCGGCATTGTAGGCCTTCTTGTTGAGTTCCGCGAAAGCCGCCGGCACCTTGCGCAGCACCGCCTCTTCGCCTGACTCGCGCCGCACCACGCCGGTCAGAGCGACCATCGCTCCCAGCGCAACGACGTTGGCGACGATGGCCCGGCCCAAATCGTTCTTGGCGGTGTTGATGATGGGCAGGCGCACTACCTTGAAATCTCCTTGGGGTGGAGCCTTGACGAAATCCTCATCCACCAGCAGCAGGCCACCGCTTTTGATGGTGTCGGAATACTTGTCCGCCGCTTCCTGGGTCAGGGCCAGGCAGGCATCGACCAGGGTGGCCTTGGGATAGTCGATGGGGCCGTCGGAAACGATGACCTCCGATTTGGAAGCTCCGCCGCGCGCTTCGGGACCATAGCTCTGGGACTGCACGGCATACTGATTTTCGATGATGGCGGCGGCTTCGGCCAGAATGATGCCGGCGGTGATCAGGCCCTGGCCGCCGGCTCCGGAAAAACGCAATTCATAGCGTCTGGACACGACTTGCTCCTTGCTCTGTGGAACTGTTCACGAAAAGGTCTCGGTCTGGGGGACGGGAGACCCTTCTCCATGACTGCTGAATGAGGCACCTGCTGCTTTGGAATATTTCATGCGCCCCGGGCGCGATCGATGACCTGCTGGTATTGCTCACAGTATTCGGGACGCTCTTCGCGGTGCAGGATGCCGGTGACGATTTTGCCCTGCAATTCCTCGGCACTCATCTTGGCGGCCGTGGCCGCCGGCACGGCGGTCTCCTTGAAGCGCTTCATCATTTCCACCACGGAACGGAATTTGTTGCGCCGACCGAATGCGGTGGGACAGTCGTCCAGCACCTCGATGACCGACATGCCCTTGTGACGGATGCCCTCGGCGATCAGTTTGTCGATCTGGGTGGCATGGAAGGCGGTGGTGCGGGCCACGAAGGTGGCGCCGGCGCCAATGGCCAGCTTGGCGATGTCGAAGGTCGGGTCGGGATTGCCGTAAGGGGTGGTGGAGGCCTTGTCGCCCATGGGGGTGCAGGGCGAAAACTGGCCGCCGGTCATGCCGTAGATATAGTTGTTGCACAGCACGTAGGTCATGTCGATGTTGCGGCGGCAGGCATGGATGAAATGGTTGCCGCCGATGGCCACGCCGTCGCCGTCGCCACCGACCACCAAAACCGTCATTTCCGGCCGCGCCAGCTTGATGCCGGTGGCAAACGCCGCCGCTCGGCCATGGGCGGTGTGCAGGGTATTGAAATCGACATAGCCGGGCAGACGGCTGGCGCAGCCGATGCCGGATACCACGGCGGTGCGATCCTTGTCGAGATGGCAGGCGTCCATGGCCCGCAGCAGTCCCTTGAGGACGATGCCGTGGCCGCATCCGGGACACCAGATGTGGGGCAATTTGCCCGGTCGCAGATATTGTTCGTAATTGAAGGCCATGGCTAGCACACCTCCCTGATTTGTTCCATGATCTGGTCCGGCGTGATGGGCTCGCCGTCGACCCGGGTGAGGCTGGACACGGAGCAGGCTCCCTTGACCACCCGTTCCACCTCCAACACCAGTTGGCCGAGGTTCATTTCCGGAACCAGCATGCCTTTGACCTGTTTGGCCAATTCCGCTACGCGTCGCTCCGGGAAGGGCCACAGGGTGATGGGACGGAACAGGCCGGCCTTGATGCCCTGCTCACGCAAAGCGTTGACCGCGTGCCGGGCCGAGCGACTGATGGTGCCGAAGGCGATGACCGCCACTTCGGCGTCGTCCAGAAGATATTCCTCGTTCTTTTCGATGAGATCGCGGGCCGCCTCGATCTTGCGCAGCTGGCGGCGTTCTTCGGCATCCACCAGTTCCGCCCGGGTGGTCGGGAATCCATCGGGGGCCTTGTTCAGGCCGGTGACGTGAAACCGGTAGCCGGAACCGAAGGCAGCCAGGGGCGGGACATCCCCAACGCTGGGATCAAAGGGCAGATATTGCTCGGGGGGCACCGACGGCGCCGCCCGGTCGAGGACTTCCAATTCGCCGGGTTCCGGCAGCTCGATGCGTTCGCGCATGTGGCCGTTGATTTCGTCCAGCAGCACCTGTACCGGCATGCGGTAGATTTCGGCCAGGTTGAAGGCACGGACCGTCTCGGTGAAGATTTCCTGGCAGGATGCCGGCACCAGGGCGATGGTCGGATGATCCCCATGGGTGCCCCAGCGGGCCTGCATGATATCCGATTGGCTGGGCCCGGTGGGCATGCCCGTCGAGGGTCCGCCGCGCATGACATTGACGATGACACACGGAATTTCGGCGATGCAGGCATAGCCGATGAGTTCCTGCTTGAGGGACATGCCGGGGCCGGAGCTGGCCGTCAGGACCTTGGCGCCGGTCAGGGACGCGCCCAGAATCGAGGCCATGGCACCGATCTCATCCTCCATCTGGATGAATTTGCCACCGACCTTGGGCAGTTCGACGGCCATGACTTCGGCCACTTCAGTGGATGGCGTGATGGGGTAACCACCGAAAAACCGGCATCCGGCGTACAAGGCTCCGTATGCGCTGGCCTCATTTCCCTGGAGCAGAGCAACCTTTTTTGCCACCTGTGAAACCTCCTGTCGGAAAAGCTGTCAATCCTTTTAGCAACTGTTCAGCAAGGGGCTCGGGGCGCCCATGCCGAAGGTGTCCGGCGCCCGGATGGCGCCGGCCAAACTCCAGGCATGGCGGCATGCGGCCCTCGCGTGGGGGCGCGAGCCCCTTCTCCGCGGCGGGTGAACGGTTACTCCTTATATACCTTGATGGCGAAGTCGGGGCAGCGCAGTTCACACTGCATGCAGCCGATGCAAGCCTCGGGGCGCACCACCGTGGCCAGAAAGCCATCCATTTCCAGAACATGGGTGGGACAAAACTCCACGCAGATACTGCATCCCTTGCAGTAGCGTTCGATAATTTCCAGTCTCGGGCTGCTCATGGCCCATATCTCCTTCCAACCCGTTTGCCATCCGGGCCTTCCGGATGGGGTGAACATGGTAATCCGGGTACCGCCGACCTGCCGATTCGAGGCAGCGGCCATCCCAGGCCCATCGCGCATGCTAGCACGCTGCCGGGCAAAGTGCCAATTTTTTTTGCCGCGGTTCCGTTGCCACTAATCAGCCGCAGTGGCACAGGGTCTTGCAACCCCCTGTTCCGAACCGCTCTGTTAAGCTAAAGCCACGGCTAAATGCCGTGGCTTTATTGAGCTGGTGAGCACATTCCCGGTGACGAAGGAACTTCACCGGGACTGCTGAAGTTGCTGGTCTTTTTCTTCCACTTCCAGGGCCATTTGCCGACGATGGGCGAGCAGTTTTTCGGTCAGGGCGGGATCGGCCAGGGCCAGCATTTGAGCCGCCAACAGGGCCGCGTTGCGGGCTCCGCTCTTGCCGATGGCCATGGTGGCGACGGGGATGCCGGCCGGCATCTGCACGATGGAGTAGAGGGCGTCCACACCATTCAGAGGGCCGCCGCCCATGGGCACGCCGATGACCGGCAGGACCGTGCCGGCCGCCACCACGCCGGGCAGGTGGGCAGCCAGGCCGGCGGCGGCGATGATCACCCGAATGCCGCGTGCCGCTGCCTGTTCGGACAGGGCCGCAACCTTGTGCGGTGCACGATGGGCCGAGGCGACATGGGTCTCAAAGGGAATGTCGAACTTTTTGAGCAATTGCTCGGTTTCCTGCAGGACCGGGTAGTCCGAGTCGCTGCCCATGACAATCATGACTTGGGGATTCATCTATTGATCTCCTTGAACCTGCGGGCGAGGCGCGCCTCACCCGCAGGTGGTTGATAATTCGGTTCCGTCGTTATTCAGCCAGTTTGCGATACAGCGCCTGCCGGCGCTTGGTCCAGGCGTTGGCCCGGGCGATAAGCTCCGCAGCGGCTTCGGGATTGCTGCGCCGCAAGACCCGGAAACGATTCTGGGTGTTGGCGAAATCCTCGAAGGAAAGGGTGGGTTCCTTGCTGTCCAACTGCAGGGGGTTCAGACCCTCGTCGGCACGGGCCGGATTGTAGCGGAACAGGGGCCAGTGACCGCAGGCGACGGCCTTTTTCTGGGTGTCGATACCGGTGGTCATATTGATGCCGTGGGCAATGCAGTGGGCATAGGCGATGATCAGCGACGGTCCGTCAAATGCCTCCGCCTCGAGGAAGGCCTTGATGGCCTGGGCCGGGTTGGCCAGGGAGACGCCGGCCACGTAGGCGGTGCCGTAGGCCATGGCCATCAGGCCGAGGTCCTTTTTCGGGGTATTCTTGCCGCCGGCGGCAAACTGGGCCACGGCCCCGAGGGGCGTGGATTTGGAGGCCTGACCGCCGGTGTTGGAATAGACCTCGGTATCGAGGACCAGCAGGTTGATGTTCTTGTCCGAAGCGATGACGTGGTCCAGACCGCCGTAGCCGATGTCGTAGGCCCAGCCATCGCCGCCCACGCACCAGACCGATTTTTGAACCAGGTAGTCGGCTACCGTCAGGAGTTTTTTCGCCGCCGGTTCGGTGCAGTCCTTCAGTTTCTCCTTGAGGTTGGCGACCCGTTCCCGCTGGGCTTCGATGGCGCTCTGGCTGTCCTGTACGGCCGCCAGGATCTCGGCCATCAGCGGCCGCATGGCTCCGCAGACGCGGCATCCGCAGTTCTGCAGCTGGGCCAGCAGTTCGCGGGCCGACACGGTCAGCTTGTCCACGGCCAGGCGCATGCCGAAACCGAATTCCGCCGTGTCCTCGAACAGGGAGTTGGACCAGGCCGGGCCCCGACCGTCCTGACGCGTCGCCCAGGGGGTGGTGGGCAGATTGCCGCCGACGATGGAGGTGCAGCCGGTGGAGTTGGCCACCAGGGCCCGATCGCCGAACAGCTGCGACATGAGCTTGAGATAGGGCGTTTCACCGCAACCGGAGCAGGCTCCGGAGAACTCGAACAGCGGGGTAATCAGCTGGCTGCCCTTGAGGGTGTCCCGTTTGATCCGAGCGGCATCCAGGGCCGGCAGGCCGAGGTAGAAATCCCAGTTGTGGGCTTCCTGCTCCCTGAGGGGCACCTTGAAGGCCATGGTCAGGGCTTTATGCTCCGGATTTTCCTTGCTCTTGGCCGGGCAGACCTCGGCGCAGATGCCGCAGCCGACGCAGTCCTCCGGCGCCACCTGCACCGAGCAGCGCATGCCGGCGTACTCCTGGCCCCGGGCTTCGGCGGATTTGAAGGTGGCCGGCGCCCCCTGCAGGCATTCCGGAGCGTAGATGTTCATGCGGATGGTGGCATGGGGGCAGACGAAGGAGCAGAGTCCGCACTGCACGCACAGTTCTTCGTCCCAGACCGGAATTTCCAGGGCGATGTTGCGTTTTTCATACCGGGAGGTGGCAGTCGGGAAGGTTCCGTCCGAAGGCATGCGGGAGACGGGCAGGCTGTCCCCTTTGCCGGCGATGATGGTGGCCAGCACCTCCTGCACGAAGGGCGGCGCATTGGCCGCCACCATGGGCGGACGCTGCAGGGCGCTGTCGGCGGCGGCCGGAATCGGCACCTCGAAAAGGTTCTCCAGGGCGGCATCCACCGCCTGGCAGTTCATGGCGACGACCTTGTCCCCGGCTTTGCTGTAGCTTTTATGGATGGCGTCCTTGATGGCCGGCAGCACGTTTTCCAAGGGGATGATGTTGGAAATCTTGAAGAAGGCGGTCTGCATGATGACGTTGATGCGGCCGCCCAGGCCGATGTCATCGGCGATCTTGCCGGCATTGATGACGAACAACCGCAGCTTTTTGGTGATGATCTGCTCCTGGACCTCGCGCGGCAGCTGATTCCACACCTGATCCTGATCATACAGGGAGTTGAGCAGGAAGGTCGCTCCCTCCCGCGCCTTGGACAGCATGTCGCACTTCTCCAGGAAGGTGAAGTTGTGACAGGCGACGAAATCGGCCCGATCCACGAGGTAGGGCGAGCGGATGGCCGCCTTGCCGAAGCGCAGATGGGAGGTGGTGATGGTGCCGGCCTTCTTGGAGTCGTAGACGAAATAGGCCTGTACCTGGTAGTCGGTCTTTTCGCCGATGATCATGGTGGAGTTCTTGTTGGCGCCGACGGTGCCGTCCGAGGCTAGGCCGTAGAACAGGGCCGAGTAGAGATCGCTCTTGGCGTTGGAGTAGGCCGGATCGTAGCTCAGGCTGGTACCGCAGACGTCGTCCTCGATACCGATGACGAAATGGTTTTTCGGCACATCGTCCTTGAGGTTGTCGAATACCGCCTTGACCATGGCCGGGGTGAATTCCTTGGAGCCGAGGCCGTAGCGGCCGCCGACCACCCGGGGCATGGCGGACAGGGCGCTGTGGCCGGCGGCGAAGGCCTCGCCGAGGGCGCCGCAGACATCCAGATAGAGCGGCTCGCCCAGGGAACCCGGTTCCTTGGTCCGATCCAACACGGCAATCTTGCGCACCGTCGCCGGCAGGGTGGCCAGCAGCGCCTCGGCCGGGAACGGCCGGTACAAACGGATCTTGAGGAGACCGACCTTCTCGCCCCGGGCGGCCAGGGCTTCGACGGTTTCATGGACCGTGTCCGCTCCGGAGCCCATGAGAATGATGACCCGTTCGGCATCCGCCGCGCCGACGTAATCGACCAGGCGATACTGGCGGCCGGTCAGGCGGGCGAAGCGCTCCATCTCCTCGGCGACGATGGCCGGCGTCGCCTGATAGTAGCGGTTGACGGATTCACGGCCCTGGAAATAGACGTCCGGATTCTGGGAGGTGCCCCGAATGACGGGATGGTCCGGCGACAGGGCGCGCTGCCGATGGTCGGCGATGAGGTCGTCGTCGAGCATGACGCGCATGTCGTCGTGGCTCAGTTCTTCGACCTTCTGCACTTCATGGGAGGTACGGAAACCGTCGAAGAAGTGAATGAAGGGCACCCGGCTGCGCAGGGTCGAGGCCTGGGCGATGAGGGCCAGGTCCATGACCTCCTGGACATTGTTGGAGCACAGCATGGCCCAGCCGGTGGAGCGGCAGGCCATGACGTCGGAATGGTCGCCGAAGATGGATAGGGCCTGCGCGGCAAGGGCCCGCGCCGAAACATGAAACACCGTCGGCGTCAGTTCGCCGGCGATCTTGAACATGTTGGGAATCATCAGCAACAGGCCCTGGCTGGCGGTAAAGGTCGTGGTCAGGGCGCCGGCCTGCAGGGCGCCATGCACCGCACCGGCGGCACCCGCTTCGGACTGCATCTCGGTGACGATGGGCACGGTGCCCCAGATGTTCTTTTCACCCTTGGCGCTTTTCAGATCGGAAATTTCGCCCATGTTGGACGACGGGGTGATGGGGTAGATGGCAATCACCTCGTTGGTCGCATAGGCAACGTGCGCGGCGGCGGTGTTGCCGTCAATGGTGTTCAGTCTGCGCGTCATGAAGTCTCCTCCTGCTGGTCGGATTTTGGTATGGCGGCTCTATGAGAGCGTGGTTTCGTTCTGTCCCGAAATCGGAAAAACTTGTCCTGTGTTGCCGCTTCAGCGAAAGACTTGACAATTCCCTCGAGAAGTAGTACTTCTTCTTTCGCGTAAAAAACTTCGTATATTTTGATTCGTAAGTTAACGGAAACCATCGGCGCCCGTCAAGAGATTTTTGCCGATGGCCAAAAATGACCGCAACCTTTCTGAAGGACAGGTTTTGAAAGGGCGGAAACTCCTTGTCGGGCGGACCGAATCCTGGTCGGCGCCCGGCCCAACCACGGGGTCTTGGCGTCATGTCCTGCAGACCGGGCGCTTTGCATCCCTTGCCTGCGGAGGAATGTGGTGACGGTGGATGTTGCTGTACACAATGATACCAATTCCGAGTCGGTCCCCAAGCAGTGGACCTTTCTGAACAACCATGCCCATGTGCTGATCTGTCTCGGTCGTTATCCGGATGCAGTGCTGCGGGAAGTGGCGCAACGGGTCGGAATTACGGAACGGGCAACCCAGAAAATCATCAAGGATCTGGTGGATTGTGAGGTGCTGCAGCGCCATCGCCAAGGCCGCTGCAACCGCTACCGGATCAATTTCGCACATCCTCTGCGGCATCCGCTGGAAAAACAGCATACCGTGGGCGAGTTGCTGGCCATGTTTCTGACTTCGGAAGAAATGGAGCGGGGACGCTAGTGTCCCGTGCGGTTAGTCCTGTCTTCAAATTCCGGCCCTTTTGGTCGCCGGCTGCGTTCCGCCTTCTCGGCTTAACTCTGGCTAGGCCTGCGTCGGCGCGCCTTGCCGACAACCAAATTCTCTCAGAATTTCTTGACACGACTAACCGTACGAGACACTAGCCGGGGTCAGGGGGGAATGGGGCATCCGGATTTTTCGCATGGATATCACAGGGGCGAACAAGGTTCGCCCCTGCCGGAGATGGGTCGGACGCCGTAGATGGAATTTTTACAGCCTGGGCAGACTGTCTACCAGTTTTTTCACCTCCGCGACGGAATGATGGAAAAGCTGCCGTTCCTCATCCGTCAAATCGAATTCCACAATCTGCTCGACTCCGCCGGCCCCCAGTACGCAGGGCACTCCGACATAATAGCCTTGTACCCCGAACTGGCCTTCCAGCAGGCAGCAAACCGGCAGTAGTCGTTTCTGATCGTGCAGCACTGCTTCCACCATGGCCAGGGCACTGGCGGCCGGCGAGACGAAGGCGCTGCCGGTGCGCAACAGATCCACCACCTCGCCGCCCGCATTTTGGGTGCGTGCCACCAGTTGCGTCATGACCTCCCGGGCCCGGCCCTCGTCCCCGTACTTGCGCGTCAACAGGTCCAGGACCGGAATGCCGTTGACATTGGCAAACCGCACGATGGGAACCATGGTGTCGCCATGCCCGCCCAGCACCATGGCCTTCACATCCCGTACCGATACGCCCAGTTCCCAGGCAATGAAGGTGGCGAAGCGGGCCGAGTCCAGAACTCCGGCCATGCCCATGACGCGATGGGCCGGAAAGCCGGTCAGGCGCTGGCACAGGGTGACCATGGCATCCAGAGGATTGGACAGCACGATGACGACGGCTTCCGGTGCATGCTGACGAATGCCGGCGGCGACGGCGACCATGATGCGGGCATTGGTTTCGACCAGGTCCTCGCGGCTCATGCCCGGTCTGCGCGGCACCCCGGCGGTGACCACGACGATGGCCGCACCGGCAATGTCCTCCAGGCGGTTGCTGCCCGTCAGGCGGATATCGAAATTTTCCACCGGCCCCGCCTGGGCCAGATCCAAGGTCTTGCCCTGCGGCAGGTCGGGAACGATATCGTACAGGACAACATCGCCCAATTCCCGCAAGGCCGCCAGGGTGGCCATGGTGCTGCCGATCTGGCCGCCGCCGATCAGGGCGATTTTCGGTTTAGCCATGCAAACTCCATTGTAGCTGTTGCGCCGCTGTTGCAATCCCGACAAAATACCTTCAGCCTTCAGCCTTCAGCCTTCAGCCTTCAGCCTTCAGCCTTCAGCCTTCAGCCTTCAGCCTTCAGCCTTCAGCCTTCAGCCTTTTTCATATTTTCAATCAGCGCCCCGGCGAATTCCGAACATTTGAGCAGAGTGGCGCCCTCCATGAGACGCTCGAAATCGTAGGTCACCTGTTTGGCGCCGATGGTCTGCTCCATGGATCGAATGACCATGTCGGCCGCCTCCTGCCAGCCGAGATGTTCGAGCATCAACACCCCGGACAGGATGACCGAACCCGGGTTGACCTTGTCGAGGTTGGCGTATTTCGGGGCCGTGCCGTGGGTGGCTTCGAAGATGGCGTGCCCGGACAGGTAGTTGATATTGGCGCCCGGCGCGATGCCGATGCCGCCGACCTGGGCGGCCAGGGCGTCGGAGAGATAATCGCCGTTGAGGTTCATGGTGGCGATGACGTCGAATTCCTTGGCCCGGGTCAGGATCTGCTGCAGGGCGATATCGGCGATGGCATCCTTGATCATCAGTTTGTCGCGCCATTGGCCATTGCCGTGGGTGGCCATCAGGGACGCCAGGGTGGCGCCGACTTCCTCCCGCACCGCCTGCTGCTGGTCGGGGGTCATCATGTCGTAGCCGGGATCGATCATGCGCGCGATCTCTTCGTCGCTGAGGGCCGAATTGCGATCCTTGTTGTCGAGGATCCAGCTTTCCCGCGCGGTAACGCATTGGCTGCGGAATTCCCGTGCCGCCAACTCATAGCCCCAGCTTTTGAAGGCGCCCTCGGTATATTTCATGATGTTGCCCTTGTGCACCAGCGTCAGGGATTGGCGACCGTGCTTCAAGGCGTATTCGATGGCGGCGCGAATCAGACGCTCGGTGCGCGGGCGCGAGATGGGCTTGATGCCGATGCCGGTGGCGTCGGGAAAGGGAATCTTGGCGACCTTCATCTGCTCACGGAGGAATTCGATGACGGTTCGGGCTTCCGGAGAACCGGCTTCCCATTCAATGCCGGCATAGATATCCTCGGTGTTTTCGCGGAAAATGACCGTATCTACGTCTTGGGGGCGTTTCACCGGGGACGGAACGCCATTGAAATAGCGCACCGGCCGCAGGCAGACATAGAGATCCAGCTCTTGACGCAGAGCCACATTGAGAGAGCGGATACCACCGCCGACGGGGGTGGTCAGGGGGCCCTTGATGCCGACCAGGAACTCCTTGAAGGCGCGCAGGGTTTCCTCCGGCAGCCATCCCAGCCCGAGGTTGAAGGCCTTTTCGCCGGCGAAGACTTCCATCCAGCTGATGGCCCGCCGGCCGTCGTAGGCCTTGTCCACGGCGGCGTCAAGCACCCGCACCGCGGCCCGCCAGATGTCCGGACCCGTGCCATCGCCCTCGATAAAAGGGATGATGGGATGGTCGGGAACCTGCAAACGGCCGTTTTCAAGTTTGATGCTTTCACCTTGGGGAACCTGGCAGTGTTGATAAGTCATTGCAAACCTTCCTTTGCTGGGCATGGCGTCGAAATACCTTGGTGCCATGGCGGCTGGAATAATTTTTTTTTGGCCGGCCTCGCGCTGCGGGAACGGACCGTCACTCCGCGGCAGCCGGAAAAATCTTGGATCGTCGGGCTTTCTCCCGGGCAGCCCGTTTTTCGCTTTCCTTCAGTTCCCGAGGAATGTTGAGGGTTTGTCCGCCGTGGATTTGGCGCGGATCGCGAATCTGATCGCGGTTGGCCTGGTACAGCAGGGGCCACAGCAGAGCATCGCCATAAATTTCACGGCGTGCGGCAATCGTCCAGAGGGTTTCGCCCTCGCGAACCCGGTAATACAGGGGCGGCGGTGGCGGTTTGGGGGGTTGGGGCGGCGGCACGGGACGGGCGGTTATGGCGCGCTTGGTCTGGGGTGTCGGCCGGATGGGTTTTTCCTCCGGAAGTTGCTGGGAACGCAAAATTTCCTGGGCGCGAATTGTCTGCAGTTCGCGATTGGCTTGTTCCTGTTCGGCAATGCGCATGGCCCGTCGGGCATAGTCTTCGGCAAAGGGCAACACCTCTTCGGCCATGCGATATTTTTTCTGTTGGATCAACTCCTCGGCGCTGCGCAAGGCCTCTTGGGCGGAGCGATATTCCGTGGGGGCCAACACCGGGGCCTCGGCAGCCCGCGCCTCTTCAATAGCCGTCCGGGCGGCCTGCAGTTGCAGGCTCGGGGGCTTGGCGCAGCCGCCTGCCAGAAGCAGCAGTCCCACTAAGAGCAAAGAGTATCCGGCCATGGTCCCGTTTTCGCCTGAGCCCGGCGACCCCGCAGCATGCAGGGCGCCGGACCGGTTTGGTGCATTACTTGCTGCGAATCGCCCGACGGATGGAAAGTTCCCGCAGCTGCAGGTCGTCCACCTCACCCGGCGCTTCGGACATCAGGCAGGTGGCCTTCTGAGTTTTGGGGAAGGCGATGACGTCACGGATGGAATCGGAGCCGGTCAGCAGCATGATCAGTCGATCGAGGCCGAAGGCGATGCCGCCATGGGGCGGGGCGCCATAGGCCAGGGCGTTGAGCAGGAAACCGAATTTTTCCTCGGCTTCCTCGGCACCGATGCCCATCAGGGAGAACATCTTGTTCTGGACGTCCCGGTCGTGGATACGAATGCTGCCGCCGCCGATTTCCGAGCCGTTGAGAACCAGGTCGTAGGCCTTGGCGCGGGCCTTGCCCGGCTCCGTTGCAAGCAGGGGCAGATCCTCGTCCAGGGGAGCGGTAAAGGGATGGTGCACGGCAACGTGGCGACGGGTTTCCCCATCCCATTCCAGCAGGGGAAAGTCGGTGATCCAGACAAATCGGTAGTCGTCCTTGCGGGCCAGTCCCAGTTTCTGGCCGAGCAGATTGCGCAGCCGGCCCAGGGATTCGTTGGTCACCTTCCAGGTATCGGCCATGAACAGCAGCAGATCGCCCGGTTCAAGGCCGGCGGCGCTGCCGATGCGGTCCATTTCCTCGGTGGTGAAAAATTTAGCGATGGGCGACTGCCAGCTGCCGTCCGCCTGGACCTTGACATAAGCCAGCCCCTTGGCTCCGTAGATCTTGACGAATTCGGTCAGATCATCCAGTTCCTTGCGGGAAAACCCGGCGCAGCCCTTGGCATTGAGCAGTTTGACGATGCCGCCGCCGGCGACCACGTCGGCAAACACCTTGAATCCGCAATCCTTGACCAGTGCACTGATTTCCACCAGTTCCAGGCCAAAACGCAGATCGGGATTGTCCACGCCGAAGCGGGCCATGGCTTCGGCATAGGTCAGGCGGGACATGGGCAGGGTCAGTTCGATGCCCAGGGCGTCGCGGAAGACCTTGGCAATCATGCCTTCCATGATGTCCATGATATCCTGGCGATCGACAAAACTCATTTCGCAGTCGATCTGGGTGAATTCCGGTTGACGGTCGGCCCGCAAGTCTTCATCGCGGAAACACTTGACGATCTGGTAATAGCGGTCGAACCCGGAAACCATGAGCAGCTGCTTGAAGAGCTGCGGCGACTGCGGCAGGGCATAGAAAGTGCCGGGATTGACCCGACTGGGAACCAGGTAGTCGCGGGCGCCTTCCGGGGTGCTTTTGGTCAGAATCGGGGTTTCGATATCGATGAAGCCGTGGTCGTTGAGATAGTTGCGGACCGTCTGGGAGACCCGGTGGCGCAGCAGGATGTTGCCCTGCAGGGAAGGCCGCCGCAGATCGAGATAGCGGTACTTGAGTCGTACGTTTTCAGCGACATCGGCGTAATCCTCAATCATGAAGGGTGGCGTCTGGGCGCTGTTGAGCACCCGCAATTCCCGGACTTCCACCTCGACTTCGCCGGTCGCCATCTTCGGATTGACGGTTCCCTCCGGCCGGGCGGAAACTATGCCTTTCACCGCCACGACGAATTCGCCGCGCACCCGCTCGGCTTTGCCGTGGGCATCGGGATCGCGGTCCGGATCCAGGGCCAGCTGGGCGATGCCATCCCGATCCCGCAGATCGATAAAGATCAGGCCGCCGTGATCCCGGCGTCTCTGGACCCAGCCCATGAGACACACTTCACGACCGATGTCGGCCGTAGAAATCCGGCCGCAATAGTGGCTCCTCTTCCAATCACCCAGTATGTCAGTCAAGTTCAACTCCTAAATTGGTTCGGCCCGTTACGGGTCGGCAAAAAGAATACAGGAATTCGCCACGGTCATCAGACGTGAAGAATTTGCAAGTATAAGGGCGGCCGGGCGGCAGCGTCAAGAGCAGTCCGCCAGGCGGGAGTTCAAAACCGCCGCCAGTTCCTGCAGGGCCACGGTTTCCTGGCTGGCATCGTCCATGTTGCGCAGGGGCGCCTGTCCGGCTGCCAGTTCGTCGTCACCGACAATCAGGGCATAGCGGGCGTTGAGCTTGCCGGCCCGGCGCATTTGCGCCTTGAGGCTTTTGCAGGAAAAATCCATCTCCACCTTCAGCCCGCGCTGCTGCAAATCGTTCATGAGCAGAAAGCAGTGACGGGCGGCGGTTTCGCCCAGCGCCGCGAGGAACAGTCCCGGCCGTTGGGCGGTGGCGGGATTCTGGCTTTTCAGCAGCACCAGGCGTTCGACGCCCATGGCGAAGCCGATACCCGGCAAGGCCGGTCCGCCCAGATCGCTGATCAGGCCGTCATAGCGGCCGCCGGCGGCGACGGCATTCTGAGAACCCAGTTGGCCGGTGACCATCTCGAAGGTGGTCTTGGTGTAATAGTCCAGGCCGCGGACCATGCGAGGATTGACGCTGTAATCCAGCTCAAGGGCTTCCAGGTAGGTGCGCACCTGGCTGAAGTGCCCGGCGCAGCCGCCGCACAGATGATCCAGCACCGAGGGGGCCGCCGTCGTCGCTTCCTGGCAGGCCGGAACCTTGCAGTCGAGCACCCGCAGGGGATTGGTCTGGCAGCGGCGTTGACAGTCGCTGCACAGGACGCTCCGGCGTTCGTCGAGAAATGCCACCAGGGCCTGACGATAGGCCGGCCGGCATTCCGGGCAGCCGAGGGAATTGATCTGCAAGGAAACCTGGTCGATGCCGACCGCCTTGAAGTAGTGGCAGAGCATGGCCAGAACCTGGGCATCCATCATCGGGTCGTCGATGCCGACGGCCTCGGCGCCGATCTGGTGGAACTGCCGGTAGCGTCCCTTTTGGGGCCGTTCATAGCGGAACATGGGGCCCATGTAATACAGCTTGGCTACCGGATCCTGGGCATGCAGCCGATGTTCGATAAAGGATCGCATGACCGGTGCGGTGCCTTCCGGGCGCAGGGTCAGCGAGTTGCCGCTGCGGTCCTCGAAGGTATACATTTCCTTCTCCACGATGTCCGTGGCCTCGCCGATGGAGCGGCAGAACAGCTCGGTCTTTTCCAAAACCGGGACGCGGATTTCGTTGAATCCGTAGAGTCCGAAGATACGATGCGCTTCCCGTTCCAGAAACTGCCAGGTACCGACTTCGTCCGGCAGGATGTCGTTCATTCCCTTGATGCCAGTAATGCTCACGGATGCTCCCCTTGAAATCAAAAACGGCCCCTGCGACGGCGTCCGGCAAGGATGCGGCCGGCCTCCGTCCGCGGCGCTCTGGACAATATAAGACCCGCGCTCCTATGGAAAGGGGTGGGCGGGTCGGAACTGCGGAGGATGAAATTTTAGAAAAATTCATCCGTGGACCTTGTTTCAGCCCGCAAGCCGAAACAGGAGTCCTGGTTGATCAATGGTCCTTTTCGGCCTGCAACTGCCAGGCGCCGCGCACCACGTTGCGGTTCTTCTTGCCTTCATACATGGCCAGGTCGGCCAGGTGGATGATGGCCTGTTTGCTGTTGGCATCACCGGGAAAGGTGGCATAGCCGATGGTCGCCGTCAGGCGGGCCGGATGCTCCGTTCCGGCCAGGAACTCGTGTTTTTCGATGCTGGCACGAATGCGTTCCGCGACGATGGCCGCGCCCTGGGCTCCGGTCTCGACCAGGAAACCGGTAAATTCATCGCCGCCGTAACGGAACAGCAGATCCGAATCGCGAACGCTTTGCTGAAGCAGGATGGCGATTTCGCGCAGGGCCTGGCTGCCGGCCAGATGTCCGCGGGTATCGTTGACCTGTTTGAAGAAATCGATATCGACGAAGATCAGGGAAAATTCCAGACCATAGCGCTCCGCGCGGTGGATCTCCTGATCGAGGATGACCTGCAGATAGCGAAAATTGTGCAGACCGGTCAGATCGTCGATGAAAATCAGGTCGCGGGCGTTTTTGTAGCGGCAGGCGTTTTCAAACCCCAACGCCGTCTGTTCCAGAAGAAAGAGCAGGTTTTCCCTCGGCAGGGGGCTGCGGAATTCCCCCTCGACGGGGTTGCAAAAGGCCAATGCCCCGCACAATCCGTAACTGGAGCTGAGGGGAAAAAGGCCGATGGTCTGCATCCCCGGGGGTTGGAGGGGCAGGCTCGAAATCCGCTCCGTCGTCAGAATCTGCAGTTTGCCGGGCTGTTCCAGGTACGGAGCCAACCCTTCCAGCAGCGTCAAGGCCTCCTCGTCCCGCAGGTCCTGCAGGGCCGCCAGTTCGATTTCGCCGTTTTCCGGCATCAGCCAGGCAAACCCGCGCCCTCCTTGGGTCTCATGCAGCACGGCGGCCAGGGCTTCAGTGAACAACTGTTCGAAGTCCAGGCGGGAGGCGAGGATCTGACCCTTTTCGTAGAGGCGGATCTGGCTTTTCAGGTGAGTATTTTCATCCAGCAGATGCCGCTGCTCGACGCAGGTGCGCACCACATGCAGCAATTCGGCCGGATCGAAGGGCTTGACCAGGTAATCCCGAGCCCCTTTTTTAAGCGCGGTAATGGCGGTTTCCACCGTGGCATGGCCGGTGGCGAGGATCACCTCGGGGGGATTTTCAAGTTGCCGCGCTTGCTCCAGGACTTCCAGGCCATCGATGCCCGGCATGACCAGATCGATCACGGCCAGGTCGATACCGCCGGCTCTCAGGCGCACCACGGCATCCTCTCCCGACGCCACGGTTTCCACCTGGTAACCGTTGCTGATCAATAGATCCGCATACAGTCGGCGAAAGAAAAGCTCGTCATCCACAACCAGAACGGTTGATTTTTTCATCCGGCTTTTCTCCTGGATAAATGATGGATAAACCTAGCAAAGTGCCATCATACTGTCAACGGAAAAGCCCTTTGCTCCAATGAGCGGGGCGCCATCCCGCGCCGTGGGTGGTAAATCGCAGAGTGCCGTGGGCATCGGTACGCCACAAGCTCAGGTCATGCCGTGCCAGGTCCCGTTCGACCTCCCCATGGGGAAAGCCGAAGGGATTGCGGTGGCCGAGGCTGGCAAAGGCCTGTTGGGGCCGGAATGCATCCAGCAGCAAACCGGGGCGGGAAAAGCGGCTGCCATGGTGCGGCAGCTTGAGCAGGGTTACCGGCCGAGATCCGCGGTGTTCCAACAGGTCCCTGACACCATCCTCCTCCAAATCGCCGGTCAACAAAACTCCATCACGGCCATGGCGGGCGTAAAAGACCACGGAACGGTCATTTACCTTGGCCTGGTCCTGACAAGGCACGTACAGTTCAATGGCCGAAGCCTCGGCAGCGGCGACGGTATGCCAGCCCCTGGTCAGTGTGCGCAGGGGAATGCGGCGCCGCTCCAGCACTTCGCGCAGGGGCGGCCAGAGTTGCTCCGAAGGGATGGCGCTCCAGAAAGCAGCCACCGGATAGTGCTCCAGGACATACACTAAGCCGTTGCGATGATCGGGATGGTCATGAGTCAGGATGACCGCCGACAGGGGGCGACCGCCCAGGCGGCCGAGGGCCGGTGCCACGAGGCGTTCGCCGACATCGAAGGGGCTGTGGGCAAAGCCGCCCCCGTCAATCAGATAGCGCCTGCCGGCAGTGTCCGTGACCAGGCTGGCATCGCCCTGGCCGACGCTGAGAGCGGTTACGGTCAGGCTCGATGCCGGCCACAGGGGGCATAGAAACAGCAGCACGGCGGTGCAGAGGCAGGCCGCCCGGCGCCGGCGCCACGCGCCGGGGAGCAGCAGCACCAGAACCAGGAGACTCAGCCCCACCAGGCGGCTGGTAGGCCAGAACACCAGGGAACCGGCCAGGCCCGGCCAATTCAGCAAGGCGGCAGCCGGGCGCAGGGCGGCTTCGGTCAGCATTCCCGCCAGGACGAAACAGAACCGCCCGGCAGCCGGCCAGACGGAACTCAGGAGCGTCCCTCCCAGACCGGCCGGTACGGCACCGAAACCGATGAAAGGGACCGCCCAGAGATTGGTCAGCAGAGCGGCCGGTGCCAGCATGTGAAAGTGCCACAGGACCAGGGGCAAAGTGGTCAGACCGGCAGCCGTGGTGGCCAGGGGCACCTGCAGCAGGCGTCGCGGCCAGAGGGGCAGCCGCCGCAGGGGTCTGGACCAGCGCGGCAACAGCACGACCATGCCCAGTACGCCGGCAAAGGAGAGCTGAAATCCGGCTTCGAACAGGGCCAGGGGATGCCAGGCGAGCAGCAGCAGAGACACTGCCAGCAACACGTCGAGGGGGCGGCTGACGCGTCCGCGCCACAGCAGCCAGGTGCCTGCCGCCGCCGTCAGCAAAGCCCGTTGGGTGGCCAGGGCCGCGCCGGTCAGGTGGAGATAGAACCCTAATCCGGGCAGCAGGAGGGGCGGCAACAGCCTTACCGGAGGTGCCAGCAGCATGAGCCGGGAGCTTCGCCGGTACAGGGCGCGAGCCGGCGCATAGCAGAGCAGGGCCACCAGACCGAGATGCAGTCCGGAGATGGCGAACAGGTGGGACAGGCCGGCCCGGGCCAACACCTGGCGTTGCTCGCTGCTCAGAGCGGATTTGTCGCCGATGACCAGAGAGCGTACCAGGGCCGCCTGAGGTTCGGGCAAGGTTTGGTCGATGGTACGGCCCAGGCGGGCGCGCCGGCGTGACAGGCGCTGGGCCATGCCCTGCGGTGGCGGTCGGTGCAGCAGTACCATGGAGGACGGGTCGGGCAAAAAGGCGGTGGCATGAATGCCGCGTGCCGCCAGATAACGCGGATAATTGAATTCGCCCGGCGTTCCGAAGCTTCGGGGGCGCCGGATACGGGCGGAAAAGGCCACCCGATCGCCGGCGGTCAGGTCACCGGGACTTGCCTCACCACGCAGGCGCAATCTGCCGTGCAAGGGTTTGATGGCGTCCCGCTGCCGGGCGCCATACACCTGCACGTCTGCCTGGAACTCTTCTGCCGGACCGTAGTTGAGGTTTTCGATCCGGCCGAAAAAGGTGGCGGCGTCGCCATCCGCATAGGTCAGCACATGGTCGGTCACTGTCGGCGGGGTGCGGACCAATCCGTACATGGAGCCGCCCAGCCCAATAAAAAACAGGCCCAGCAAACCCGCGGCCAGGCGCTGGTGCCGCAAAGGCAACCACAGCACCAGGGGCAGCAGGGGCAGCAGGGGCGGCAGGGGCGGCAGGGGCGGCAGGGGCGGCAGGGGCGGCAGGGGCGGCAGGGGCGGCAGGGGCGGCAGGGGCGGCAGGGGGGCGGTTGCAACAGCGGCCAGCAACAAGCCTGTGACGTAACATGACAGGACCGCGATCAGGTTCATCCGCAAATCATCCGGTTGCGCCGGCCGCCCGGAAAATGCCGCGGGATCAGGCCAGGTGACGCGTGGCTACGGTTTCAGGCTCGGCTGACCGTCGCTTCGGCCGACTGGGACCGGCTGCGGTCGGGTGGTCATGAGGCTCGGATCTGGCAGGTTTTTCCGGACCGGCAACGGGTACGATGCAACTGGCGTACAGGGCGCCGAGGAGTAGCAGCAATTCCATCATGGGACACCTCCTGATGTGGTGTCCCCAGTATAGGAGGCGATTGTGACAGAATATGTCACAGATCCGTGGCGCTGCAGCAGGAAACGGTCTTCGTTCGGCCGGGGTCCTCAGGCGGAGCCGAGGAACGAATCACGAGTTTGCTCAAAGGCGTCCCGGGTCTCCTCGATCAGGGCCTCGATGTCATCGGCATCGAGCCCCAGTTCCCGGCTGGCCGCCAAGCCGACAATATCCAGGTCGGGCTGGGGCATGCGCAGGCCGATGCCAAGGCGTCGGCAGCAGTGATCGGCGACGGCGACGATGCGTGCCAGAGTGCCGGCAGCCTGGCCGATAGGGTTCTCGGGTGGCGGGTCGCCGTGGTACAGGGTGCTGGCTACCAGGGCTGGTGCGAAATGCCAATGGTCCAGCAGCGCGGCGCCGATAGCGGCGTGGCAGAAGGGAAAATATTTCCGTTCCAAGGCCGCCAGATTCCCCTCGCCATTGTAAACCGCCTGGATGAGCCGGGAGTAGTTGTCCGGAGCGAGGTTGTTCATGGCAATCTTGCCCATATGCCGGAAGAGGCCGCCGAGAAAAGCTTCCTCGGAATCGTAACGGCCGGTTTTGCGGGCAAGGGCCCGGGCGCAGAGGGCGCCGCCGATGGCGTCTTCCAGCAACAGCTTCTCGGTCAGTCCGAAGCGGCGGCTCATGCTTTTCACACTGGCCGCCATGACCAGGCTTTTGATGGTGGTCAGACCCAGCACCGCAATGGCGCCCTCCAGGGTGCTGATCTGGCGCTGCAGGCTGTAAAGGGAACTGTTGGCAACCTTCAGGATGCAGGCGGTGATGGCCGGATCCCTGGTGATGATGGCGGCGATGTGGCGCGGTTCCCAATCATCATCCTGAACGGCGCAGAGAAATTCGCTCAGGATATTGGTCATGGCGGGCAAGTCCTGAACGGCGGCCAAGGCGTTGGCCAGTTCCCCATCCTGCTCGGCCCATTGAGAAAAGGTTTCCCCCGTGAGGTGGCTGATGCTCATCTGTTGATTCTGCTTTCCTAAAAAATGGTCAGAATTTAAAGCGTCGCATGCTCACGTTGAGCAGCATGCCGACTCCGATCATGGTGGTGATCATGCTGGTTCCGCCGTAGGAGAAAAGGGGCAGGGGGACCCCGACCACCGGCAACAGGCCGATGACCATGCCGAGATTGATGACGATATGCCAAAACAGCATGGCGGTGACACCCACGGCCAGGAAGGTGCCGAAGCGGTCGGCGGCATGGCGGCCGCTGCGCAAGCCCCAGAGCACGATAAGCAGGAACAGTGCCAGCAGAACCAGGCAGCCCCAGAAACCCCATTCTTCGGCGAACACCGAGAAGGCGAAATCGGTATGCCGTTCCGGCAGGAAGGACAGTTGCGACTGTGAGCCTTTCATGAATCCTTTTCCGAAAAAACCGCCGCTGCCGACAGCAATTTTGGATTGGATAATGTGATAGCCGGCACCCAAGGGGTCCCCTTCGGGATTGAGAAATGTCAGGATGCGTTGCTTCTGGTAATCGTGCAGCAGGAACCAGCCGCCGCCAGCTCCCGCCAGGCCGGTGGCGGCCAGAAACAGCAAGGTGCGGGTGCCGATGCCGGCAAACAGGGCCATGGTGCCGCCGATGGCCAGGACGATCATGGCCGTGCCGAGATCCGGCTGCTTCATGATGAGTGCCGTCGGGAGAGCCAGGAGCAACGCGGGAATCGCCAGTTCCCGGAGGGAAAAGGGCAGCGGCTGGTCGTGTCGGGTAAAATAGCAGGCCATGGTAATGATGATGACGACCTTGGCCAGTTCGCTGGGCTGCAGTTTGATAAACCCCAGGTTGAGCCAGCGGGTGGCGCCCATGGAGGTATGGCCGACGGCCAGGACCAAAACCAGCAGTAGCAGGGTGATGCCGTAGAGAGGAAAGGCCATGTGTTCCAAACGCCGGTAATCGACGGAACAGATGATCAGGACGATGATCAGTCCGACACCCAGCCAAGCTATCTGCTTAAGATAGTAGGGCAGCGCGGAACTGCTCCAGGAGGCCGTGACGCCAACCAGGTTGAGCACGCCCAAGGCGGCAATGACCAGTACCACCAACAGCAGGGCCCAGTCGAAATGGGTGAGCAAACGACGGTCGAACATGGCAATCACTCGCTGGTCGAGGTGAAAGGAGCTGCGGCTTCCGCCGCTGCCGGCGGTTCCGCGCCCGGAACTTCATCTGTTCCGTCGGGAGGACCGGCGGCCGTTGCGGGCGCCGGCAGCGCAGTGCGCGGGGTCGGCATCCGGTCCTGCTCGAGTTTGAAATAACGGGCGATGATGGCTCGCGCGATGGGCGCGGCGGCGCTGCTGCCGTGGCTGCCATGTTCCACCACGACGGCGACGGCGATTTCCGGGTTGCCGACCGGTGCAAAGGCCGTGAACAACGCATGGTCGCGCAGATGGTAGGGGATCTCCGACTCCCGCCGGCGCACGGCGCCCATGCGTGCCACCTGGGCCGTGCCGGTCTTGCCGGCGTAGGGCAGATCCGGCAGGCGCTGTTGCCAGGCCGTACCGCCGGGCTCGTTGACCACCGCCCACAGGGCTTCATGAACCGCCTTCAGGTGGGCCGGTGCCACCGGGTGACGCTGCAGGATCTGCGGTTGGAAAGAGCGGACCACCCGGCCTTCAACATTTTCGATGCGGCGCACAATCTGCGGTCGGTAGACAGTGCCGCCGTTGGCCACCGCCGCCATCATGCTCGCCAACTGCAAGGGGGTGGTCAATACATAGCCCTGGCCGATGGCGGCGATGACCGTTTCGCCATGATACCAGGGGGCGTTGAAGCGGGCCCGCTTCCATTGGCGGTCGGGAATCAGTCCCTTGCGTTCTCCTCCAAGCAAAAAGCCGAGTTCCTCGCCCAGGCCGAACTCGCGGGCGGTTGCCGCCAGGCGTTCGATGCCCAACTGCTGGGCTACCTCGTAGAACCAGACATCACAGCTTTCCTTGAGGGCCTTTTTGAGATCGGTCACTCCGTGGCCTTCCCATTTCCAGCAACGAAAGGTGTGGTTGCCCAGTTTGCTGGCACCGGTGCAGTAGACCCGGGTGTGGGCCGTCGCGACCCCGGCCTTGAGGGCGGCCAGGGCGGTGACGATCTTGAACACCGAGCCCGGCGGATATTGACCGCGGAGGGATTTGTTTTGCAGGGGGTGGCGGGAATCATTCTGCAGCGCCTGCCATTCCTTGCTGGTCAATCCGCGGGCGAACTGGGCCGGATCGAAATCGGGTTTGCTGACCATGGCCAGTATTTCGCCGGTGCGCACATCCATGACCACGGCGGCGCCGGCCCGGTCGCCGAAGGCCTGCTGGGCGGCTTCCTGGACATCGGCCCTTAAGGTCAGATAGACCCGATGCCCGGAAACCGGTTCCTGGGTGCGCAGGATGCGCAGGGTTTTGCCCAACACGTCCACCTCGACCCGGCGCTCCCCGTCCTGGCCGGCCAACCAGGACTCCAGGCCTCGTTCCAGGCCGGATTTGCCGATGAAATCGCCGGGCTGGTAATGGGCAAAGCTTTGGGAGCGCAGTTCCTCTTCGGTCACCTCTCCCAGGTAGCCGATGAGGTGGGGGGCGAGAGGACCGAGGGGAAAGGAGCGTACCGGCCGCACCTCTGCCAGGACGCCGGGGAGATCGACGGTGTTTTCCATGACCCGTTCCAGGACCGGGCGCTCGACATCCCGAGCCAGGGGTACGGGGCGGAAACGAGGGCCGCGCAGTCCTGCCTGCCAGCGCTCCTTGAGAACCTCGACATCCAGTTCCAACAAGACGCTGAGACGATTCAGAAGTGCTTCGGGATCGTCCACCTCCTGGCGCAGAACAGAGATATCAAAAGCCGGCCGATTGTCGGCCAGGAGTTGGCCGTTCCGGTCGTAAATGCCGCCGCGCGGCGCAACGATGGGGATGTAGCGGGTTCGATTGCGCTCGGCCAGATTCCGATAATGGTCCGCCCGGATGATTTGCAGGTACCAGAGGCGCAGGACGAGCAGCAGGAAAAAACCGGTTGCGCACAGAGCCAGAACGACGAACCGCTTTTTCAGCAGGGGATTTCCGGTCCAACCGGAATTGAGACTCATGGCCGCCCCCGCAGCAGGCTGCCGGGACGTCGGGAGCCGCGCTGGCGGCCGCGCCGCCAGAATCCGACCAGCATCAGGAAGGCCGTGGTCGCGGCCAGATTGACCAGGGCCTGGAGGGGATACTGCCGCAGCAGCAGAGCCCAATAGCCGTTGGCTTCGGTCAGAAATGCAAAAATGAAAATCAGCAGCAGCGATTGCCACAAGGTGCCGGTCAGCACCAGAAACACGAGCAGCAAAGGGCTTTCACTGTTGAGGTGCTCGGCCATGGCGCGGACCGTGAAGAACAGCAGCAGGAACACCAGGCCGTGCAGGCCGAGTTCCGATCCGCTCATGCAGTCGCGCAGAATGCCCAACAGCAGAGCGGCGGTCCCTCCCGTCAGCCAAGTCTGTCGCAGCCCCAGGGAAATGACCAGCAGGAGCAGCAGATCCGGTTTGCAAGCCAGACGGGAAGGAGGCAGGGTTTCCAGGAACAGCAGCAAAAACCCGAGCAGAAGTACCCAAAAAAGCTTCTTCATGGTTGCGGATCCAGCAGCACCAAAACCTCTTCGAGGCGGGAAAAGTCCACCGCCGGAACAAGTCGGATGGTTTGGAACAGGCCGTATTTGCTCTCGTCGATGCGCAGGACCGTGGCCACCGGCAGGCCTTTGGGGAAAATTCCACCGGTTCCGGCAGTCAGCACCAGGTCGCCCGGCACGATATCTTCCTGCAACAGGGCGTAATCCATGCTCAAGCCGTTGCCGTGGCCGCGGCAGATGGCACGCGCCCGGCTGCGTTGGACCAGGACGGCCATGGCCGAGGAAGCATCGGTGACCAGCAGTACCCGGGCTTCCCGCTCGGCACAGCGGATGATGCGGCCCACCACTCCTTCGGCGACGATCACCGGCAGGCCTTCCCGCAACCCGTCACGGCGACCCTTGTCGATGACGACGGTGCGGAACAGGCTGCTCGCGTCCTCGCCGATAACCCGCGCGCCGACCGCGTTCAGACCTGCTTCCTGTCGCAGTCCCAGGAGTTTTTGCAGACGCTGGTTGGCCAGGCGCAACTCGCTGTGGGTTTTGAACTCGGCCCGCAAACGGCGGTTTTCGGCCCGCAGTCGCTCATTTTCCCGGGCGGTTTCAACCAGCCAGAAATAGCGGGTCCAGACCTGGCCGATGCTGCCGGTGACGGCGTCCACGCCGCGCAGCAGCGGACCCATGGCAGTCAGGACCGTACGCTCCACCGCACTGGTCCGGGGTTTTTCCCGCAGGTTGGCCGAGTAGATGAGCAAGGCTGTCAGCAGCAGGCCGAGCACGGTCAGCGGAGTCCGGTATTTTCTGAGGAATTCCAGCATGTCACATTCCGGAGCGCCAACGCAAAAGAGGGCATCGGCCCCCTTTTGACAGAATCATCGACAATGGATGGGTGGCAAAAAGAACGACCGTCAGGACGAGACGGTGACCCGGCGCAGCAGATCGAGCTCATCCAGGACCTTGCCCGAGCCGAGGGCGACGCAGGACAGGGGATCCTCGGCGATGACCACCGGCAGGCCGGTTTCTTCACGCAGCAACAAATCGAGGTTGCGCAGATAAGCGCCGCCGCCGGCCAGAACGATGCCCTTGTCGACGATGTCCGCGGCCAACTCCGGCGGAGTGCGCTCCAGGGCCACGCGCACCGCTTCGACAATGGCGTTGACGGTTTCGGTCAGGGCTTCGAGGATTTCGCTCGAATCGATCTCCAGGGTTTTGGGGATGCCGGAAACCAGGTCGCGGCCCTTGACTTCCATGCGCCGGATTTCCTTGTCGGGCAGGGCACTGCCGATTTCGATCTTGATCTGTTCGGCGGTGCGTTCGCCGATGAGCAGATTGTATTTGCGTTTCAGGTGCTGGACGATGGCTTCGTCCAGTTTGTCGCCGCCGACCCGCACGCTCTTGGCATAAACCACTCCGGCCAGGGAGATGACGGCCACTTCCGTGGTGCCGCCGCCGATGTCGACAATCATGTTGCCGGAGGCTTCGGTGATGGGCAGTCCGGCGCCGATGGCGGCGGCCATGGGCTCTTCAATCAGGTAGACTTCACGCGCGCCGGCGGATTCGGCCGATTCCTTGACGGCGCGTTTTTCCACCTGGGTGATGCCGGAAGGCACGCAGATGATGATGCGCGGCCGCACCAGGGTCTTGCGGTTGTGGACCTTTTGGATGAAATAGCGCAGCATTTCTTCGGTAATATCGAAATCGGCGATGACACCGTCCTTCATGGGGCGGATGGCGACGATGCTGCCCGGGGTGCGACCGAGCATTTTTTTGGCCTCCATGCCGACCGCCAGAACCTTGCTCTGGCCCATTCGGTCCTTCTGGACGGCGACCACGGAAGGCTCGCTGACCACAATTCCCTTGCCCTTGAGATAGACCAGGGTGTTGGCGGTGCCGAGGTCGATGGCCAGGTCGTTGGAGAACAGGCCGAGAATGGCATCGATAAAGTGAAACATGGCGGAGTATGGCTCCTTTCGTCCGGTTGCCGTGCGGGGTACCGGTCTGTTGACGGTGAGGAAGGAAAATGGGCTTCACCCTACCAAAATGCCGTCGGTTTTTCAAGGGCCAAAAGGGAAAAACCAGTTGCAATTCAGGGTCCGATTGTCTAACATTCCCTTTTCATTTTTGGTTGCATTTTCCGCAGTAAAGGAGCCTATGGGTAATGCTTGACCTGATTAGAAAAAAGCAGCGGTCGGTGTTGATAAAAGTCGTGTTCTGGACCATTATCGCGGCTTTTGTCGGCACCATCTTTCTGGTCTGGGGCAAGGGCGGCGGTCCAGGTGGCAGTGGTGAGGGCATCGCCCGGGTCAATCGCGACCACATCAGCCACGAGGCCTATCAGACCGCTTACGACAACCTGCGCCGGCTTTACCTGGGCATGTACGGCGAACGTTTCACGCCCGAGATTGAACAGCAACTGCAACTCGAGCGGCAAGCCCTCGATGCGCTCATCGAGCAGACCCTGCTGCTTCAGGAAGCCCACAGATTGGGGCTGAAGGTCGGCAAGCAGGAGCTGATTGCCGCCATCGCCGAAAATCCCTATTTTCAGGAAGAGGGTGCCTTCAGCAAGGCCAAGTATCTGCGCATGCTGGCGGCACAGCGGATGACCGCCGATCGCTTCGAGGAGGAGATGGGCCGGCAGTTGCTGCTCAACAAGGTCAAGGCCCGCATTGAAGCCGGCGCCAAGGTGGAGCAAACCCATATCGAGCAGGAGTACCGGCGGCGTCACGATCAGGTCAATCTGACTTACGTGCGTTTCATGCCGGAGGTTTTCCAAGCCCGGGCCAAGGTCGACGACCAGGTGCTGCGCGGCTATTTCGAGGAAAACCGAGAGCAGTACCGGCTGCCGGAGCGGATTGCGGTGCGTTATCTGCGTTTTGATCCGGAGCGGTTTGCCGGTCAGGTCGAGGCATCCGACGCTGAATTGGCCGACTGGTACCGCCGACACCAGGATCGGTTTTATGTTCCGGAGCAGGTCCGGGCCGCGCATATCCTGGTTCGCGTCGGTGCCGACATGCCGGATGAGGAACGTGCTGAAAAGCGGGCACTGGCCGCCAGGATCCTGGCGGAGGCTCGTGGGGGCAAGGACTTCGCCGAATTGGCCCGGCGCCATTCCGACGACGCGCGGACGGCTGGCAACGGCGGCGCCTTGGGATTTTTCTCGCGCGGCACCATGGTGCCGGAATTCGAGAACGTGGCCTTTTCCCTCAAGCCCGGCGAAATCAGCGATTTGGTGGTGACGGGCCTCGGTTTCCATATCATCCGAGTCGAAAATCATGTCGCAGCCGGCAGTCGCCCTCTGGCCGAGGTTCGCGAACAGGTATTGGCCGGCTATCGGCAGGACCGGGCCCGGCAACTGGCCATGGAAGAGGCCATGGATGCCTATCAGCGTCATCGTCAGGAGGGCCGCCTGGAGTCGACGGACGGGTTGCAGGTTCAGCAGACCGGACTGTTTGCCCGTGGCGAGCAACCTGAAGGACTGGCCGATCCCCAACTGGTTGAAGCTCTGTTCACTCTGCGTGAAGGGCAGTTGGGGCGCCCCATGAACCGCGCCCAGGGGGTGTACCTGTTTGCATTGCACGAGCGGCAGGCGAGCCGGATTCCGGACTTCACGGCGGTGCGGGAGACGGTGGAAAAGGATTATCGGCGCAGCCAGGGAGTGGTGTTGGCGCGCGCGGCGGCCCAGCAACTGCTGGACGCGGTCAAGGGCGGCAAGCCCCTGGCCGAGGCCGCCCGGCAGGCCGGTGTGTCGGCGGACGAAACGGGATTGTTTGTGGTTGGCGAGGATCAACATATTCCCGGCCTGGGGGTTTCCGCTCCCTTGGTCGAGGCGGTGTTCAAACTGTCCGAAAAACAACCCCTGGTCGAACAGGTGTTGGCCATCGACGGCCAATGGGTGGTGGTGCAACGCAAGGATTGGCGCCCGACGGATATGACCGGTTTGACCGCAACGGTGCGACAGGCCCTGGAACAGGAACTGCTGGCCCGCCAGCAACGCAAATTACTCGAAGAACGCTTGAAAACCTTGCGGGCCGAAGCCCGTATCGAAATCGATCCAGTGTTACAGAATGCCTTGGGAGGAAATAAAGCATTATGATGCCGCTGCTGTTACAAAGTGAACTGCCGGGATTGAATCTGGTCAATCGAGGCAAGGTCCGCGACATTTACGATCTGGGCGAGTCCCTGCTCATTGTCACCACCGATCGCATCTCCGCCTTTGACGTAGTGATGAACGAGGGGATTCCCTACAAGGGTTTTGTGCTGACCCAGATTTCCCGTTTCTGGTTCGAGCACATGGCCGATATCATCCCCAACCATCTGCTGGCGACGGAAACGGATGACTTTCCGGCCGTTCTGCAGCCCTACCGGGAGCAACTCGCCGGCCGCAGCATGGTGGTGCGCAAAGCCCGTCCGCTGCCCATCGAATGCATCGTTCGCGGTTATCTGGCCGGATCCGGGTGGAAAGAATACCGTGCGCAGGGAACCGTGTGCGGCATTCCGCTGCCGGCCGGTCTGCGCGACGGCGATCGGCTGCCGGAGGCCATCTTCACCCCTTCGACCAAAGCCGAGCTGGGTGCTCACGACGAAAATATCTCTTTTGCCCAGGCCGTCGGACTGTGTGGCGAGGAGGTGGCCGGACAGGCTCGGGATGCGGCCCTGAAGATCTATGATCTGGGTCGTCGGGAACTGGAAGCCAAAGGCATCATTCTGGCCGACACCAAATTCGAATTCGGGTTGGTGGACGGCAAGCTGATCTGGATCGATGAAGCACTGACCCCCGACTCCTCGCGCTTCTGGCCGCGCGACCAGTATTGCCCCGGCGCCGCTCAGCCCAGTTTCGACAAGCAGTTTCTGCGCGATTACCTGGAAACCCTGGACTGGAACAAGCAGCCGCCGGCGCCGCGCCTGCCGGAGGAAATCGTACGCAAGACTTCGGAAAAATATCTTGAAGCCCTGAAGCGGATCACCGGCCGCGAGGTCTGAATCCAACGGAGCCTGACATGATCGGTACCCCTTTGAAAAACAGCGCCACGCGTCTGCTGATGCTTGGCAGCGGCGAACTGGGCAAGGAAGTCATCATCGAGGCCCAGCGTCTGGGCATTGAAACCATCGCCGTCGATCGCTATCCCAACGCACCGGCCATGCAGGTGGCCCATCGCAGCCATGTGGTGGATATGCTGGACCGCGCCGAACTGGAGCGGGTCATCCGGGCCGAACGGCCGGATCTCATCGTTCCCGAAATCGAGGCCATCAATACGGAATATCTGCTGGAACTGGAGCAGCAGGGGTTCCGGGTCATCCCTACCGCCCGGGCCACCAACCTGACCATGAACCGGGAAGGCATCCGGCGCCTGGCGGCGGAAACCCTGGGCCTGCCCACGGCCCGCTATGCCTTTGCCTCCAGTTTCGATGAATTTGCCCGGAGTATCGAAGCCATCGGTTTGCCCTGCGTGGTCAAGCCCATCATGAGTTCTTCCGGCAAGGGTCAAAGCACCGTGCGGCGGGCCGAGGATGTGGCGGCCGCCTGGGACTACGCCCGGCAGGGCGCCCGCGGCGCCGGGGAACGGGTCATCATCGAGGAATTCATCGCCTTTGACTACGAGATTACCCTGCTGACGGTCCGCCATGCGGGCGGCACCAGCTTCTGCCCGCCCATCGGCCATGTCCAGGAGAAGGGCGACTACCAGGAGTCCTGGCAGCCCATGGCCATGTCGGCGGCGGCCCTGGCCGAAGCGCAGTGCCAGGCCAAAGCGGTGACCGAGGCCCTGGGTGGTACCGGCATCTTCGGGGTGGAATTTTTCATTCGCGGCGACCAGGTGTTTTTCAGTGAGGTATCGCCGCGACCTCACGATACCGGCATGGTCACCATGGTGACCCAGAACCTGTCCGAATTCGAGTTGCATGTGCGGGCGGTACTCGGTTTGCCGGTGCCCGAAATCAAGCTGCTGGCACCGGGCGCGTCCCACGTGGTGCTGGCTGCCGAGAGTGCCGCGGAAGTCACCTTCGAAGGTGTGGCAGCGGCGCTGGAGGTGCCCGATACCAAGGTGCGCCTGTTCGGCAAGCCCGATTCCAGGCCGGGACGGCGCATGGCGGTGGCGCTCTCGGTTGCCGATGACGTAGCTTCGGCCCGCGAGCGGGCAGCCCGGGCAGCCGCTGCCATTCGGGTCATGCCGGCGGCAGGCTCCCAGGATTGACACAAAACCGGCCGGTAAATATCGGCCGGTTTTTTTACACCGAAGCTTTATGTAGGTGCCAATGCCGGGTAAAGAGCGCATCCGGCATGGGACGTCCCAGATAGAATCCTTGGCCGAAGGGGCACCCCAGTTCCTTCAATGCCGCCAGTTGAAACTTGTTTTCGATTCCCTCGCATACCACCCTCAGCCCCATACTCTTGCCCATGGCCAGGATCGCATCGATGATGGGGCAGGGGTCTCCCTCTTCATCCAGGCCCCGAATGAATGAACGATCAATTTTCAGGGTGTCGACCGGAAAATCCTTCAGGTAGCCGAGGGATGAAAAACCGGTACCGAAATCGTCAATGGCAATCTGTGCCCCCAGTGCTTTGAAATGGCCGAGAAAATCCAATGTGACCCGGTCCCTGCGCATGAGGGTGTTTTCGGTCAGTTCGATTTCCAGGCGGCAGGGATCGGCACCTGAGGAGCGAAGGATGCAAAGCAGGGATTCAATGCACCGGCTTTGCCAATAAAGTTGACCGGAAAGATTGACGGACAGATGCAAATCCCCCCAGCCTTGCTTCTGCCAATCCGCCAGTTGCCGACAGGCTTGCTTCCAAACCCATTCGTCGATGTCCACAATCAGTCCCGATTCCATGGCGATGGGCAGGAACGAACCCGGCAGCAGGGTGCCGAGCCGCGGATGATGCCAGCGCAGCAACGCTTCGGCCCCGAACAGTCGATGATCCTTCAAGGCCACCTGTGGTTGAAAATACAGGGCCAGTTCGCCGTTGTGCAAAGCCTTGCGCAGTTCGTTTTCCATGCGCAGTCGGCCGGCGCTTCCCCCCAGCAGATTGGGTTGAAAAATCTGGCTATTGTTGCCCCCTTGCTGTTTGGCGTGATAGGCCGCGGTGGCGGCATTTTTCAGCAGGGTGTCCGGATCCCGGGTGTCGCCGGGAAAATGGCTGATACCCAGGCTGGCTGTCATGACCACTTCGTAGCCGTCCACGGCAAAGGGTTGGGTCAGGCAGGATAACAATTGATGGGCCAGTTGCGGGGCAACCTGTTGGGGGTCGATTCCGGGCAGCATGACGGCGAATTCATCGCCGCCAAAGCGCGCGCAGCAACATTCTTCCAAGGCGCAGGGGAGCAGGCCCTCCGCGATGGCCGATGCCAGGGCCCCTTGAATCCGCTGGGCGATCTGGATCAGCACCCGATCCCCGGTGAGATGGCCAAGGGTGTCGTTGATCCGCTTGAAGCGGTCCAGATCGAGGTATAGCAAAGTTAACGTTGTGTTGGTTGGGGCCGAAGCCAAAAATCGGTTGAGGTGGGTCCGAAATCGGCTGGAATTGGCCAGTGTGGTGAGATGGTCGGTGCGTCTGAGTTGGCGGATCCGGCTTTGGGCATTTTGCAGGTCGGTGACGGCCTGCTGCAGTTGCAGCAGGGTTTTGACTCGAAAACAAAGCTGCCGGCCGCTGATTGGCTTGACCATGGAGTCTGTTGCGCCGGCATCAAACGCCCTTTGGGCACCCCTCAGATCGGTGCGCTCCGTCAGCAGCAGGATGGGTAGATTGGCGACTTCGATGAGGCTACGCAATTGGCCGCAGGTTTGAAACCCATCCTGGTCGGCCAAGGCACAATCCAGCAATATCAGGGCCGGCCGGGTCTGCCGCAAGTTTGCCAGGACCGCTGCGGCGCTGGCCGTTTCAACCAGGCGGTAACCTGCCGTCTGCAGGGCTCGGCGGACCTTGGTTCGAGTCCAGGGATCGGTGACGGCCATGAGCAGCAGGGGCGCTTCCAGGTCAAATGTCGGCGTCATGGGACTCTCGCAGGGTTGACCCATCCGGAGGCTTGGAATGGGCCACGCCGGCACGGACCAAGGGGAGTCAAGGTGATGCGGGATGGCATCCTGGCTTCGGACTTGACCGGCATCATCGGCATTGGGGGATGCCCCCATGGTCGGCCGCCAAGGCGGATTCATAATTATGACAGGCTACGGTTTGGAACATTTTTTGTCACGACCTCCGCGTGTTATGACGAATGCGATGGCTGCCGGTTGCCGCGTCGGATGCCGGAAGCCGGCCATGGTGAGCGGTGTTGAATGCAATCTGTTTAACTAAAATTCCTGCAAGTTGTGGGCCGTTATCGGCTGTCGTGGTGCGATACGGAATCCGGCCAGCCTTTTTGTCCCACGGGGGCGGTAGGCCTGGTCGAAGGCAAAACGGTTGCTCGGCCCCGAACCCTGTGCTAGGCTTGGAAGCCGTCGTGGAGGCGGTTGAAGCGAGGTTTTCACGTTTGCAAAAGCGGGGATCGATTGGGCCACAAAGAGCGTTTGGACAAGTTGCTGGTAACCCGCGGTCTGGCCGCATCCAGGGAGCGGGCACGGGCCTTGATCCTGGCAGGTCAGGTAGTGGTCGACCAGCATACCCTGGACAAAGCCGGAGCGCAGGTGGCTCTGACCGCCGACATCCGTCTGAAGGGCGAAGATCTCCCCTATGTCAGTCGGGGCGGGTTGAAACTGGCCGGCGGGCTGGATGCCTTTGACATTCCGGTGGCGGGCCGCGTGGCGCTGGACGTGGGCGCTTCCACCGGCGGTTTTACCGATTGTCTGCTGCAGCGCGGCGCGCAGCGGGTCTATGCGGTAGACGTGGGATACGGCCAATTGGCCTGGCAACTGCGCCAGGATGCCCGGGTCATCAATCTGGAGCGCACCAATATTCGTCATCTGCAGCCCGGCCAGTTGCCGGAACGTCCCGATCTGGCCGTCATCGATGCATCCTTCATCTCCCTGGACAAGGTGCTGCCGCCGACCCTGGCGCTGCTCGCCGACAGGGCCGAACTGGTGGCCCTGATCAAGCCGCAGTTTGAAGTTGGACGCGGCGCGGTGGGCAAGGGGGGGGTGGTGCGGGACCCCGAGCAGCATGCCGAGGTGGTGGCCCGGATCTCCGCTTTGGCCGCGGGCCTCGGCTGTGCGGTGCTGGGGATGGTGGAAAGTTCCATTCTCGGCCCCAAGGGGAACCGGGAGTTTCTCATTCACCTGCGCAAGGGAGAGGCCCGATGAACCGCGTCTGGTTTGTCGGCGCCGGGCCGGGGGATCCGCAACTTCTGACCCTGCGCGGCGCCCAACTGCTGCAGCATAGCCGGGAGGTGTTCGCTTTTCCTCCCTTCGGGGAAACCTTTGGCGCGTTGCTGGAGGGAAAAACCATCCGGGATCCCTTCGACTATTCTTTTGCCGGGCTGCTGGATCTGCTGCACTCCCTGCTGCAGCATGGTGAAGTGGTCTTCCTGGTGCCTGGGGACCTGGCATTTTTCTGCCCGTTTCAACCCCTCATCGATGCCTTGGGCGAGGGGGCGGCAGTCGTTCCGGGGGTGGGCAATGCCAACGCTGCGGCCGCCGCCCTGAAGCGCACCCTAAATCTTTCCGGTGTTTGCAGCCGTACCGTTTTGGTTTCCGGCCGGCACCTGGCGAAACATCCCGACGGTCTGCAGTTACCTCAATTGTGCGGCCCCGGAACCACTCTGCTGCTCTACATGAATACCCTGCCGGTGACCGAACTGGTGGCGCAGTTGCATCGCGGCTACGGCGGCAACGTGCCTATCGCCCTGCTGCACCGCCTTGGTCTGCCCGGTGAGGACATTCTCGTGGCCGATTTGGACAGTCTTGTCCGGCGCGTCGCCGGACGCGATTATTTTGCCATCTCCGGTGCCGTACGCAGTTCCCTGACCCTGATTGTCGCCGGCGAAGCCCTGACGGCGACGGCCGATGAGATCTGGTGGGATCAGCGGGCGGCATGCCGCGGGGAGTTGGAGTCGTGAGGACCCCCTGCCGGAGCGGCAACCTGGAAAATCCCACAGGTGGATGTGCTGCATTGCCTGTCTGTGCCGGGATGTCATCGAGGGAGCAAAGCCAAACGTGATTCGCATATTGCATAGCGGCGACCTGCACCTGGAAGCGCCCCTGGCGGAATGGGGCGCTTCGGCGGCAGCGCGTCGCGAGGATTTCTGGGCCGCCTTCGAGACCCTGTTGGCACTGGCCGCACGGCACCGGGCCCATCTGTTGCTGCTGGCAGGCAATCTGTTCCATTCGCCGCGACCGACCGCCGCTGCCGTCGAACGGGTTCGTACCGGTCTTGATGCCCTGCGGGAGCAGGGGACTCATGCCGTGCTGTTGCCCGGCAGCCACGACAGCCTGCTGGTCGGTGATTCCGTGTACCGCGGCGAAGCATTTCCCGGCAGCACCGTGTTGCGCTTCGCTCCGCAGCCGGTCCCGCTGCAGGTGGGCGAGCACCGGGTCTGGCTGTATGGCCGGTCCCGTTTCGGACTGGGTTCCGGTGCTGCAGAGGGCGGGCTGAACCGGAGCGATGCAGAGGGCTTTCATATCGGCCTGGTGCACGAGCCGGAGGGCTCCGCGCCGGGTTCCTCGGTCCTGCCCGCGTCCGAAATTCGACGCTGGGGGCTCGACTACGTGGCCGGCGGCTATGCCCGGCGGATGCAGGAACTGCAGGATGACGGCGAAATTCTAGGTTGCTTGGCCGGGTCTCCGGAAGGTCGCGATTTTCGGGAGTCGGGGGTGCGCTGCGCGGTGCTGGCCACCGTGGGTGGACCGGCGACAGGCATTGAAACTCTGACTACCTGCCGACGGCAACTGGCGGAACGACACCTGGACCTGACTGGCTGCGACAGTCAGGCTGATGCTTTGGAGAAGATTTTCGCCCTGGCCGACGGGGAACTCCTGTTGCGGCTGACCCTGACCGGTCAGGTGGAAACGCCACTGGATTGCGGCGCGCTGACCATGGCCGCCGCGGGGAAATTCCATTATCTGCAGTTGCAGGACCAGACCGAGTTTGTCGGCGGCCGGTTGGCCCATCGGCTGGCCGCCGGGAACGATTTTCAAGGTTTGCTGGTGCGCCGCGCGCAGGAGCTTTGGAAACGGGTGGAGGTCAAGCAACGGCCGGTAGTGGATGCCGCGCTACGGGAACTGCTGCTGCGCACCGGCCTCCGGAACGGGGGCGAGTCATGAGGCTGCGACGTCTCGAAGTTCGACATTTCGGCAAGTTCGAAAACCTGTCCGTGGAATTCGGCCCGGGCATGAACCTTCTCTATGGAGCCAATGAAGCGGGCAAGTCGACCCTCGTTGCAGCGGTCTCCGCAATCTTCTGCGGAGCCGCTGCCGGTCGGCCGTTCCGGCCCTGGAATGGTGCCGGTCCGACCAGCGTCGCCCTGCTGTTGGAAGATGGGCAGGGCGAGCTCCTGTTGCGGCGCGATCTGGCGTCGGGGCAGTTGGATTGGCAGGCCCTCGATGGCCGGGGGCAGGAATTTGGGCAGGTACGTCTGACGGACGACCCGCCGGGCCGCCGGCAGTTGCATGAACTGTGGGCGGCTCGGCTGGGCTGCGCGTCGGCCCTGGTGCCGCTCTGTCTGCAGGCCGTGGCGGAATCTGCTGCCCGTCCGGGACTCGAGACGCCCCTGGGCCGGACCGACGGCGCCCCGGACGGGTTCGATGGCCGACAGCTCGAGCAGGCCCTGGCCGATGACTATCTGGCCTTGACTCGGCACAATTCCTGGGGCTGGTCGGCCCCGCGGGATGGCGCTCTGGATATTCTGGCCGGGCAGTTGGAAGCCGTGGAAAAGGAATGGTATCAGGCCCGGCAGGCCGCCAAGGAACTGGCCCGACTGCAGGCCCGGATAGCCGATCTGGCGGCGGAATTGGATCAGGACCGTCACGATTACGCCCGCGGAGCATCGCTGCTGTCCCATCTTCGGGGATCGGATGTCGAGGGCGAAGAGGAAGCGCCCGAGGTGTGGCTGGCGAACGCGGGCAGTCGTCAGGAACTGGAGCGCGAATTGGCCAAAACCGGCTTGCCGCGGGAATTGCCGCCGGGATTGCCGGACCTGCTGGACGAGTCCGAAGCGCTGCGCCAAAAGTTGGTGGTGCTGCAGCGCGAGGAGGCCGGTCTGCAGGAGCAACTGCGCCGCCATACCCTGCCTCCCTGGCGGCGTCTGGCCGGGTGCCTTGGTGCCGCCTGGGTTCTGGCCCTGCCGGCAACCTGGTTGAAAATGCCCGGACATATGGTTTTGTTGGTGGCCGTAGGCCTGGCCAGCGCGGCTGCCGGGGGGTTTTTCGGTTGTCGGTGGCGGCGTCTGCAGGCCTGTCGCCGGCAGTTGAAACAGCCCAGGCAGAATATCGAGCAGCAGCGCAGCGAACTCCACGAACAACGTCAGGATCTGGAGGAGCGCCTGGAATGTCTCGGGCTTTCGGCGGCCCCCATCGAATTGGTGCGCATGCGCAAAAATCTCCCCCGCCACCGTGCCCTTCTGGCGGAACTGGCGGCTCTCGACGAGGGGCCGAAAGAGGCAAATGGAGCACTGGATGACGCCATTCCGGAGTCTGGGCCGGCCGTCGACGCCGGACCCCACGAAATGGATCTGGCGGTGGCGGAGCAGCAACTCGAGGAGTTCGGTGCCGGGATTCGTCGCCGTGAAGGGGAACTGCAAACGCTCCAGAAACAGGCAGAGACACTGCAGTCGGCCTGGGCGGCCCTGCCGGCTATCGAGGAGCGGGGGGAAATCCTGCGGGACGAGGATCTGCGCCTGCGCCGGCGGCGGGATGTGCTTGCCACGGCCATGGACCTTTTGCGCGGAACCCTGGCCGAGGTGCAACAGGCCGATGGGGAGGAGTTGGCGGTCGCCATCGGCGATTGTCTGGAGCGGCTCAGCGGCGGTCGCCTGAACCGGATCCGGCTCGATGGAGAAGGTCTGTTGCAGTTGGCCGATGCCGAGGAGAGCTGGCATCCCCTGGAACAGTTCAGCCGGGCCGTTCAGGAAATAACCGTTCTGGCGACGCGCTTGGCCCTGGTCCGGTTGGCGCGGCCCACTGCGCCGCCGGCCCTGCTGCTCGATGAGTCGCTGGCCTGTTTCGATCGCAACCGGCGCAGTGAACTGCTGCGGGTTCTGGAAGGGATGGCGGAGGGACAGCAATTCATTGTCTGCAGTCATGACGAACAACTGAAACGACGGGCCGAGCGGGAGGGCTGGACGGTGATCCGCCTTGCTGCCGCCCGCCGCGTGGCCACCGGATCGCGTCCGGAAAGGAGGCAGGATGACGGACAATTGTCTTTTCTGTAAAATCATCGCCGGAGCGATTCCGGGAAAAATCGTTCATCAGGATGAAGAGTTGGTGGTGTTCGAAGACATCGCGCCGCAGGCCCCATTCCATTATCTGATTGTGCCCCGCAAACATATTCCGACCACTCTCGATATGGCGGAAGTCGATGAGGCTCTCATCGGCCGGGTCTTCCGCCTCGCGGCGCGCCTGGCCCGGCAAATGGGCTTTGCCGAGGAGGGCTTCCGGGTGGTGAACAATTGCAATGCCGGGGCCGGGCAGACGGTCTGGCATCTCCATTTCCATTTGCTGGGGGGGCGCAAGATGACCTGGCCGCCGGGTTGAGGTGTTGCGTCCGGGGCGGCTTGCCCATGATTTTATGCCCGATCCTGCTTTTCGTCAGGAGTTTGTGTGGACCACGATTACGACCAACAGAAACAGCGACGCCTGATCAACGAAATCCTGGAGTTGCTGGTCACCCATTACGGCGGCGGCCTGACGGAAGAGGAGCTGGATAAGGAGCTGGCCTCCCTGTCCCGTGCCATCGAGTTTGCCGCCGCGGCCCATGAAGGGCAGTACCGCAAATCGGGGGAACCCTTCTTCATCCATCCGTTGCGGGTCGCCCACCTGGCCGCCCGTTATTGGATGGATTTTGCTTCGATTACCGCTTCGTTGCTGCACGATGTGGTCGAAGACACTCCGGTCACCCTCGAAGAAATTCGGCAGCAATACGGCGAGGAGGTGGCCCGCCTGGTCAATGGTTTGACCAAGGTTTCCGCCGAGGAATTCAGCCGGGATGCCCTCAAGACCGAGACCTACCGCAAACAGTTGCTGCTGGCCATGGAAGATGTCCGGGTGCTGTGCCTGAAATTTTGGGACCGGGTCGACAACCTGCAAACCATCAGCGCCCTCAACCCGCAGAAACAGGCCCTTATCGCCCAGGAAACCCGCACCGTCTATGTCCCCCTGGCGCGGCACCTGGGCATGGGTTACGTGGCCTCGAACCTCGAAGCCCTGTCCCTGCGCATTCTCTACCCGGCTCGTGCCAGCCGCTATCGTCGTACCGTGCAGTCGTTGCGCACCCAGGTGGAACCCCATCTTCGTAAAGTTCGGGCAGAGATCAACCAAACCTTCGAGCATCACAAACTGTCCGGTACCCTCAAGGATCGCTGGCGGCCCTTTTCCATCGCCGCGACCCGGGCCATGAATCGGGGCCTTTCCAGCCTCTATACCCTGGAAATCCAGGTGGCCCGCACCATGGATGTTTACCTGGCGCTGGGGGTGGTGCACGGTTTGTATCTTCCCATCCCGGGCAAATTGCGGGATCATCTCACGGTCCCATCCCCCTTCGGCTATCAGGCCCTGAAGACGACGGTCCAAGCCGGCGAGCATCGTCTGCGCATCGAGATTACCACCCATAAGCTGGCCCGCTTCAACGAAGCCGGGGTGTTGACCCCCGGTTTCGAATTCCGGCGCGACAATTTCAAGGATCTGATGAATTCCCTGTTGGAAGGGGAGTCGGCCTTCGACACCGAGAGCCTCAAGCTGGCGGCGGCCACCATCCAGGTTTATACCCCCCAGGGGGAAATCTGCACCTTGCCCGAGGGCAGCAGCGCCCTGGACTTTGCCTTCGCCATCCATGAAAAGGTCGGCCTGTTCGCCTGGCGCGCCCGCATCAACGGCCAAACCCGATTGCTCAAATCACGCCTCATGGACGGCGATCAGGTCGAAATCGAACGCAGTCTCAACCCCATGGTCATGCCCAAATGGCTCGAATGGTCCGTAACCCCCCGGGCCCACAACCACATCCGCCGCTATCTGCGCAGCAAGGTCAAGGACAGCACCGGCGGCGACAAGTAACGGCTCTTTCGCAGAGAGCAGTTGTTTTTACCGAGGAGGGTTTTGCAGCCTTCAGTCTTCAGCCTTCAACCTTCAGCCTTGATTACAACCATGAAAAGCTATCGCCAGGAACTGTTTTTTGAAATCCCTGCCCGCCGCGGCTTCGTCAACATCACCCCGCAAGTGGAAAGCTGCCTGCGGCACAGCGGCATCCGCGAGGGACTGGTGCTGGTGAATGCCATGCACATCACCGCCTCGGTGTTCATCAACGATGATGAAAAGGGTTTGCTCCAGGATTTCGACGACTGGCTGGACGCCTTGGCGCCCCACGATCCGGTCGGCCTGTATCGCCACAACGTGGGGGAAGACAATGCCGACGGCCACCTGAAACGACAGATCATGGGGCGTGAGGTGGTGGTTGCGATTACTCAAGGCAGGTTGGATTTCGGCCCCTGGGAGCAGATTTTTTACGGCGAGTTCGACGGCCGCCGCCGCAAGCGGGTGCTGGTGAAGATTATCGGCGAATAGGGTTTCGGGACGCCCCGGACGGGGCGTCCCGATAATTTTTTTTTATGCCGGGGGTGCGGTATCCTTGGCGGGCGTGGCCGGGGCGGGCTTCTTGGCCGGTCGGCTGGCGTAGATGAGGATCTTCTGATCGGTGAAGTTTTCCACTTCGCCGGCGAAGGTTTCCACCTGGAAATAGTCCTGAACCTTGTCCGAGGCCTCGATGAACAGTTTGTTGAGCTGTTGAACGCCGTCGCGGGTCAGGCCGGCGCGTCGCGCCCATTCCTGAAAATCGTGAGATTTTTTGATGGTTTTGATCTCGTGGAGATCGAAACCGGCGGCGGTGATCATATCGGCCCACTCCTTTTCCGTGTAGTTGCGGACATGGGTCGGATCGCGAAGTTGCTCGAAGTTTTGGATGAACTCGGCGATGTCCTCGTCATCCGGAGACAGGGTGTCGATGATAACCATGCGGCCGCCGCGGCGCAGCACCCGATGGAATTCCGCCAAAGCACGCGGCACGTCGGGAAAATGGTGCGGCGCGATGCGACAGGTCAGCAGGGTGAAAGCGCCGGCCGGAAAGGGCAGGTCTTCCGCATCGGCCTCGCGGAAGGTGACATTTTCCACCCCGCCCTCTTCGCTGATGAATTCCTGAGCTTTTTTGAGCATCTGCATGGACAGGTCGGAAGCCACCACACTGCGTACCAGGGGCGCGAAATACAAGGCCGTATGGCCGCCGCCGCAAGCCACATCCAGCAGGATGTCGTCCGTGGTCGGTGCCAGCAGGCGCGCCGCTTCGACCAGGTCCTCGCCTTTGGCGAAGCCCGGGCTGCGCACATAGCTCTCCGCGGTGCGGCTGAACTGTTCCCTGACTTTGTCCTTGAAGTTTTTGCGCATCGGTTGCTCCTGCAACGTTACGATTATAACACTGTTGCGCAGTGTTGCTCCCGGTCGAATCGCTTTGGGATCCCTCCTGGAGTTTTGAACGGGGGAGGATAGCACGAAAAAAACGTTTTGGGAAGTGGCTGAAACAGTCGTGGGCCGAACCCCCCGTCTATTCTTCAATCGGTTCGGTCGTGGTCGGCTGCAGGGCGGATTCCAGGTAGGCGGCCAACTCGGCCAGGGCGGCGTGATGATGCTCCGGGATTTCCTCCAGTTCCCGCAGGCTGCCGGCCAGGCGGCGGACCGAGGTCAGGGCCGCTTTGAAGCGGCGGGGATTCCGCTGTTCTGCGCCGGGTTCCTCCCCCGCCAGGGTTTGAAAGCATTTCAGGGCTGTCGGGTGGCTGCGTTCCTGCTCGATAACGGCACTGCGCAGGGTGGCGTAATCTGCATCGGAAAACTGCTTTTCCTCCCGCGCCTGGCGCAGCAGATCGATGCTCCGGTAATCGGGCAGCGGCTTGAGGGCTGTCTCCTCCTGCAACAGTTGCGGTTCTTCCCGGCTCAGAAAGCGATAGGCCTGGGTCAGTTTCTGCGCAGTGGGTTTGCGAATGCGGATTTCCTGCTGGCAATACTCCTCGAAGGATTCGAAGCCCCATTCCCGGTACAGGTGACGGCTGCTGACCTTGAAGAGGGCCTCGCCGAGTTCCACCCAGGAGGATTTGAAGCGCCGCGCGGTGTGCAGGACCAGATAGCGATCGGAGCCGGGCTCAAGTTGCTGCAGCAGGGTTTCGATATGGGCCTCGCCGGCGGTTTTCACGGTTTCGTCCATGAGACTGGCTCCATCCTTAAGGTGTTGCGACATTGAAATGTTGGCGGATTCGGCGTTTCCGGGTACAATGCCGCCTCCCCGTCGCCCTGCCGGCAAAAGACACTCCGGAAGGAATACGAGGCGGCGGCGCCGGATTCCGCCCATCCCGAAAGGTTGAGAGTGTCAGAACCATGAATACTTACGCAAAGTATGTCGTGAGTCCCGAAACCGCCCGCATGCTGTCCCTCGGCCATCCCTGGGTGGTGGCCGATGCCTATACCAGACGCTGGCCCGAGGGTCGCCCGGGCGATGTGGTGACTCTGGTGGACGACCAGCGGCGCCCGTTGGCCACGGCCCTGCTCGATCCGGGCGAACGCGTCGTGGCCCGGGTTCTGAAACATGGCGCCATGCTTCTCGATCAGGCCTGGATGAACGGTCGCCTGGAAAAGGCCCTGGCCTGGCGGCACACCCATCTCGATCTGGAAGGCACCAATGCCTATCGGCTGGTCAATGCCGAAGGCGATGGTCTGCCGGGATTGACCGTGGACCGCTACGGCGAGCATCTGCTGCTGCAGCTGTTCAGCCGGTCCTGGGAGCCGCATCTGCCGCTGCTGGTGGGCGGGTTGCAGAAAATGCTGCAGCCCGCCGGTATCTACGGCAAGTTCCGGCCCCAGGAGACCCGCAAGCTGGCGGCCCATTCTCGTTCCCTGAGTCGTCTGTTGCAGGGCGCGCCGGCACCGGGTCGTCTGGCCGTTCAGGAGAACGGCTTGACCTATCTGGTCGAACTGGAGGCGGGTCTCAACTGCGGATTGTTCTGCGACCAGCGCCGGAACCGGCGGGACCTGATGGATCGTGCCAAGGGGCGCCGGGTCCTCAACCTGTTCGCCTATACCGGGGCCTTTTCCGTCGCGGCGGCAGCGGCCGGAGCCCGGCAGGTGACCAGTGTCGATGCCTCCGCCCGTTACCTGGAGTGGGCCCGGGACAATTTTTCCGCCAACCGCATCAATCCCAAACGCCACGAATTCGTGACCGGCGAATGCCTGGCCATTCTGCAGCAGATGGCTCAGGCCGGGCGCCGGTTCGATATCGTGCTCATGGATCCGCCCAGTTTTTCCACCGTCGGTAAAAGCCGCTTCACCACCGGCGGCGGCACCAGTGATCTGGTCGCCGCGGCGCTGCCGTTGCTGGAGGAGGGCGGGCTGCTGATTACCTCCAGCAACCACCAGAAGGTCGACCTGGCCGATTACCTCAAAGAGCTGCGACGCGGCGCCCTGGCGGCCGGTGCGGAACTGCGCGTGCTGGCCAGCTGCGGGCAGGGCGCCGATTTCCTCTATCCGGTGACCTTTCCCGAGGGTCGTTATCTCAAATACCTGGTCAGCGTCAAGGGCTGAACGGAAAACCGGCGGGTCGGTCAGTCTTGCAGGACCACCCGCTCGATGACCACCGGCTCGGCCGGTACGTCCTGATGGCCGGCCCGGTTGACCGTGGCCACCTGCTGAATTTTGTCCACCGTCTCCATGCCGTCCGTGACCCGGCCGAACACGGCATAGCCGAAACCGCCGGCCGAGGTGTCGCGGTGATCCAGAAAGGCGTTGTCGGCGACGTTGATGAAGAACTGACAGGTGGCGCTGTCGATCACCGAGGTACGGGCCATGGCAATGGTGCCACGCAGGTTTTTCAGGCCGTTGGCCGCTTCGTTGCGGATCGGCGCGCGCGTCGGTTTTTGCCCCATGTCGGCGGTCATGCCGCCGCCCTGGATCATGAACTCGGGGATGACGCGATGAAAGATGGTGCCGTCGAAAAAGCCGTCCGCCACGTATTCGAGAAAATTGGCGACGGTGAGAGGGGCCACATCGGCGGCCAGTTCCAGGGTGATGGGCCCGAGGCTGGTTTCCATGCGGATGACGGGATTGGTCTGTTCCATGGGTATGCTCCTGTGGGGCGAAGGGCGTTCGCCCATGATGACGTTGAACAGGTTTCCGACCTGGGGCCGGCCGGCTGTTGGCGGCCCGCAGGCCGGGAATGGTTCAGGGCAGGCTGTATAACATGCCCGCCGCCCTTTTGCAAGGCCCGCTCCGAACGGCCGGCGGTTTAAGGTACCGCCAGAGCGTCCTGCATCAGGCGGGTGCGGAGTCGATGCATGCCCTGACTCATGGTGACCTTGTAGATATGGGGATTGGTTAGGCGCAGGGTGCCCTTGGGCAGCCGCCGCAACTGCTCGGCGCAGCGATCCGCCAATTCATCCAGGGACGGAAAATCCATGAGGATGTGCCCCTCGGCCATGACGTCCCGGCGTAGATCCGTCAGGCAGACGCCTTCCGGAATGTGGGTCTGGCGGGATGGGTTGGTCGGGTCGAAGACCGCCTGACCGATGGCCGGGTGTTCCTTCTCGCGAGCGATGATGTCCATGCAGAAGCTGCCGTCGGGGTAGGTGGCGCGCAGCAGTTGCTTGCGATCCGGCAGGGTGGCCTTGGTGATGTCGCTGGTCACCTTGAGACGGGGTTGCTGGTCGAAACGCACCAACTTGTAGACCCCGCCCAGAGCACCGCCCCCCTCGCCGGCGCAGGTGGCCAACCGGGTGCCGACACCGTAGATATCGATGCAGCCGCCCTCGTTGCGGACCGACTGAATGACCGTTTCGTCCAGTTCGTTGGAAGCCAGGATCCTGACCTGGGGAAAACCCGCTTCATCAAGCATGCGTCGGGCCTCCTTGCTCAGGTAGGCCAGATCGCCTGAATCCAGGCGGATGCCGACCAGTTCATGGCCGGATTCCCGCAATTCCCGGGCCACGGCAATGGCATGGGGCAGGCCGCTTTTAAGGGTGTCGTAGGTGTCCACCAAAAGGATGCACTGGTCCGGGAAAACTCCGGCATAGGCTCGAAAGGCAGCCAATTCGTCGTCGAAAGCCATGACCCAGCTGTGAGCATGGGTGCCTTTGACGGGGATGCCGAATACCTGGCCGGCCCAGGTATTGCTGGTACTGCGGGCGCCGCCGATAAAGGCGGCCCGGGCCTCGCTGAGTCCCCCGTCCGGGCCGTGGGCGCGGCGCAGACCGAATTCCACTACCGTGCCGGGCCCGGCCGCGGTGGTGATGCGGGCCGCCTTGGTCGCCACCAGGGTTTGAAAATTGAGGATGTTGAGCAGGGCGGTTTCCACCAGTTGCGCTTCCGCCAGGTGCCCCTCCACGGTGACGATGGGCTCGTTGGCAAACACCACGGTGCCTTCGGGAGGCGCCGTGACCCGCGCTCGAAATCGGAACTGCCGCAGGTAATCGAGAAAGGCCGGCTTGAAGTCGCCCAGGGATTGCAGATAGGCCAGGTCGGCGTCGCTGAATTGCAGTTGCTGCAGGTAGCGCAGGGCCGTTTCCAGCCCGGCAAAGACGGCGTACCCGCCGCGGAAGGGGTTTTTGCGGAAAAACAGGTCGAAGACCGCCGTCTTTTCCACCATGCCCTGCTCAAGATAGCCGGCCAGCATGGTCAATTCGTAAAGATCCGTCATCAGGGCCGAATAACGGCAGTCATGCATGGCTTCGTCTCCCTTCAGCTTGCTCGCCATAATGTTGTTTTTCCATTATAACAGGGAGCGGGAGCCAGTGGTTTTTCAAGCCGTGGCGACCGAAACCGATTGGGGATGCAACACCCGTATCAGATCGGCCGGTTGCAGCGCTACCAGAAAGCCGCGCTTGCCGCCGTTGATATAAATTAGCGGCAGATTGAGGATGCTCCCTTCGATATAGACCGGCAGGGCGTGCCGGGTGCCGAAGGGCGAAGTGCCGCCTACCAGGTAACCGGTATGCTTCTGCGCCGCCTGGGACGAACAAGGGGTGATGCTTTTCACGCCCAACTGCCGGGCCAGTTCGCGGGTACTGATCTGCCGATCGCCGTGCATCAGCATCAACAGCGGCCTGCCGCTCTCGTCTTCCAGGACCAGGGTTTTGATGACGGCATGTTCATCGACCCGCAGTTCCCGGGCGCAGACGGCGGTGCCGCCGTGTTCCTGGTAGGCATACAGGTGGCCGGTGAAAGGGACCTGATGTTGACGCAGGTGGCGGATGGCTGGGGTTACGGGCAATTTTTCCTTGGCCATGATCGTTGTCGATGAAAAAAGGGTTAACCCAGCAGGGCTATCAGGCCTTGCAGGGCCAGGCTGCCGAGGGTGGCGACGGCGCTCAGTCCGGCCAGGATTTGGAACAGGGGCGTCGCCAGGCGACGGTTGCGGACACCCATGGGAATCGCCAGGCCGAAAACGGCACCGCCGAGGGCGCCGCCGAGATGACCGGCATTGTCCGCGCCCACCAGCAGGCCGAAAACGAAGGCGAACAGCGCCCAACGGAACATGAAATCCCGCAGCGGGCGGGCCTGGGGCCCCAGGCGATGATAGTAGGCGACGGCAAACCCGATAAGGCCGAACAGGGAACCGGAGGCGCCGACCACGGGGATGCCGGGATGCCAGAACAGACCGAGGGCGGTGGCCGTCAGGGCGGTAAAGGTGTAGAGGGTGAAAAAGCGCAGGGAGCCGATTTCCCCCTCGATGAGGGGGCCGACCTGGTACAGCACCACCATGTTGAAGGCCAGATGGATGAGTCCGCCGTGGGTGTAGGCGTAGGTCAGGCAGCGCCACCACTGCTGGTAAACCAGTACCAGGGGTTGCCAGAGCTGGGCGCCAAAGTGCAACAGCAGATCGACGCTTGGGGACAACAGAATCTGCAGCCCGCGGCCCTGGGTCACGCCAACCAGGATCATCAGGGTAAACCACAGCAGGTTGATCCAGATCAGCACCCGGGCGACGGACAGGGTCTGGCCCGGCAGACGGTCGTCGCCGAACAGTTCGGCAGCGCGGCGTTGCCAGCGCTGGCGGCGCCAGTGCCAGTGCAGACGGCTGCATTGCAGGGGCTTCGCGGTAGAAAAATCGGACACGAGGATAAGTCCTTTCGGTGCGGGATGCCGCTACTATGGCAGAAAACAATCCCGGGTTCAATGCTCGCTCGGTTTTCATGCCGGTGAAATTCGTTTTGCACCGCCGGTCGCCGTCAGTATAATGGCCTTGAAAATAGGCTGAAGGCCGAAGTCCGAAGGCTGAAGTAAGGGCAAAGGCAATTAAGAAAACACAGCCTGCTTTTCGAGGGGATTTGAAGGTTTTTCCTCAGCCTTCAGCCTTCAGTCTTCAGTCTTCCATATCCTTCAAAGGACCCCCAATGACTTTGATGACCTCTGTGGATCCGGCCACTGGCCTTGTTGTGGATGCCTATCAGAGTATGGCGCCGGAGGTGGTGGCGGAGACCGTGGCTCGCACTCAGGAGGCCTGGCTGGCTTGGCGCTCGACGGGGCTCGATGAACGTGCGGCCCGCTTGCGGGAATTGGCCATGGTGGTGCGCCGACAGCGAGACGAACTGGCGCGACTGATGGCTCGCGAAATGGGCAAGGCGGTGACCGAGGGGCGCGGCGAACTGGAGAAATGTGCCACCGTCTGCGAGTATTATGCGGAACAGGGTGCCGGCATGCTGGCCCCCGAAGCGGCGCCGAGCGATGCCGGCCGCTCCTATGTCGCGTTTCGCCCCTTAGGCGTGGTGCTGGCGGTCATGCCCTGGAACTTCCCCTTCTGGCAAGTGTTTCGCTGCGCCGCACCGGCTCTGATGGCCGGCAACGGCCTGTTGCTGAAACATGCCTCCAACGTGCCCGGCTGTGCTCTGGCCCTGGAAAAACTGTTTGCCGAAGCCGGTTTTCCCGCCGACCTGTTTCGCACCCTGCTGATCGGTTCGCGGCAGGTCGAACCCGTAATTCGGCATCCTGCCGTACGGGCCGTGGCCCTCACCGGCAGTGAACCGGCCGGTCGCCAGGTGGCGGCCCTGGCCGGTTCGGTGCTGAAAAAGACCGTTCTGGAACTGGGCGGCAGCGATCCATTCATCGTCACCGACGGCGCCGATCTCCATCTGGCGGCGACGGTGGGCGCGCGGGCCCGCTGTATCAATGCCGGACAGAGCTGCATCGCCGCCAAGCGGTTCATCGTCTATGACGCGGTCTATGAGGCATTCCTGGACCGCTTCCTGGCCGCCATGCAGGCATTGCGGGTCGGCCCGCCCCTGGAGGAGGAAACCGAAATCGGCCCCCTGGCCCGGGCCGATCTGCGCGACGAACTGCAGCAGCAGGTCGCGGCCTCAGTGGCCGCCGGTGCTCGCTTGCTGCTCGGCGGTGTTCCTCCGGAGGGGCCCGGCTGCTATTATCCGCCGACGATTCTGGCGGATGTGCGCCCCGGCATGCCGGCTTACGACCAGGAACTGTTCGGGCCCGTTGCCGCCGTGATTCGCGTGGCCGATGCCGAACAGGCCTTGCGGGTGGCCAATGACTCCCCCTACGGATTGGGCGCGGCTGTTTGGGACCGGGATGCCGCTCGGGGCGAGGCTCTGGCGGCCCGCATCGAGGCCGGCGCGGTGTTTGTCAACGGCCAGGTCAAAAGCGATCCGCGCCTGCCCTTCGGCGGTATCAAGGATTCCGGCTACGGACGGGAACTGTCCAGCTACGGCCTGCGGGAATTCGTCAATATTCAGACAGTGTGGGTGAGATAAAGCAGGCCGAAGGCTGAAGTCAGCAAAAACAGGCTGAAGAACAGGCAAAGGCAAAAAAGGAAACTCAGGCGGCTCTTCGACGGGGATTTTAGAGGTTTTACTTCAGTCTTCGGACTTCAGCCTTCAGTCTGCCTTCAAGTCTCAGTCTGTATAAAAAAAAGGATTTCTACTTGTGAGCAGAATGACCCGGTACATGTTGAAAACGACCAAATGGCTGCTGGTCCTGACTCTGATTCTGAGCGGCGCTCTGCTGTTGCCCATCCGGCAGGCCATCGGCACGGAGGATGACACGGCCATCATCGATGACTATATCGAGGAAATGCTGTCATCCGCCGAGGGCCAGGCGGAATTGGTGGTGGGGACCTGGCGGTTGGGGCTGGAAGCAGACACGATTCGTTTTTATCGTGAGCGTGAATTCCGGCCGGCCTGGATCGATGAAGGGGGCGTTGCGCCGGTGGCCCAGGATTTGGTGGCCTTTTTGGGAGAAATCTCCCGCGAAGGGTTGGAGCCGGCGGAATACCATTTGGAATGCATTCTGACCGGACTCGAACTGGCCCGCGTGTTCCAGGCCTATGAGGCCGGCAGCGATGCCGGCGGCCTGGCCCGCCTGGACGTGCTGCTGACCAACTCCTTTCTGCGGTTGGCCACCCATCTGTCCGTGGGCCGGTTCAATCCCATGAAGGTTTACGCGTCCGAATGGCAGGCTCCCAAGCACGCACCCGATCCGGTGGTCGTCCTCAACGATGCCCTGGCGGCCGGGGAAGTCCGCCAGGCTTTGCATCCGTTGCGTCCCGCCGACCAGGGCTATGACAAACTGGCCCATGCCATGGCCCGCTATCGGCAATTGGCGGCGGGCGGGGGCTGGCCGCGTCTGCCGGACGGGGCGGATGTCGCGCCGGGCCAGGAGGATCCACGTCTGCCCCTGCTGCGTCGCATCCTGGTGACCCTGGGCGATCTCGATGTCAATCAGGTCAGCCGCGAGGTGTTTTTGGATGAGGGAACGGCGGTCGCCCTGCGGCGTTTCCAGCAACGTCATGGCTTGCCGGCGACGGGTGTGCTGAACCAGGAAACGGTGCAGGAGATCAATGTTCCGGCGCGCCAGCGGGCCGACCAGATCGAACTCAATCTCGAACGTCGCCGCTGGACCCCGCGGGAGCCCGGCAGTCGCCATATCCTGGTGGATGTCACGGATTACAGCCTGGTGGTCAAGGATGGCGGACAGGAGGCCATGCGCATGGCCGTGGTGGTCGGCACGGCCTTTCGCCGGACGCCGGTATTTTCCTCCATGCTGACTCATATCGAGTTCGCGCCCTATTGGACCGTACCCCCGACCATCTTCAAGGAAGACAAGTGGCCGTTGATCCAGGCGGATGTCAATTTCTTGGCAAGGCACAACTATGAAATCGTGACCCGCAGTGCCAAGGGACGTCGTGTCATCGATCCGGCCACCATCGACTGGAGCAAAGTTACGGTCAACAACTTTCCGGGACTGTTGCGGCAAAAGCCGGGGCCCTGGAATCCTCTGGGCCGGGTCAAATTTTTGTTCGAGAATTCCTACGCGGTCTACCTCCACGACACCCCGTCCAAGGAGCTTTTTCTGCAGGATCAGCGTTCCTTCAGTTCCGGCTGTATCCGCCTGGAGCGGGCCGAGGACCTGGCCGCATACCTGCTCACCGGCCAGGCCGACTGGAGTCGGGAGAAGATCGTGGAAGCCATGGGCGGCCAGGCGCCGCGCACGGTATGGCTGCGCCGCCCCATTCCGGTGCACATTCTTTATCGCACCGCCTGGGTGGATGATGCGGGAAGAGTGCAATTCCGGCGGGATATCTATCAGCGGGATGCGGTGCTGCAGAAGATTTTTCAGCGGCAGAACCGGGCCGGCGGGCAACCGTAAGCCGGTTTCGGGTTGAATTTTTAGGAACTTCAGATCATAAAACAAAGCCGATGCGGCGGTTAGGATGCCTAACCCCAAATCGGCTTTGTGCTTCAGTCTTCAGCCTTCAGCCTTCAGCCTTCAGACTGTGCAGTTTTAAATAAGATTTTTCAGCCAGCCGAAGGCCACCAGAGTGCCGAGGGCCGAGCCGAGGTTGGAAAGAAAAAACACCAGCAGGACCCGGGTCAGGCGGTTGTGCCACCAGCCGCCCAGGGTGGCCAGGGAATCGTTGATGGATTCCAGATCCTGGACTGTCGGACCGGCCAGCATGGCCTGGACCGTGCCGCTGACAAAGCCGGCGCCAATGGCGGGATTGAGGGACGTGAAGGGGGCCGCGACAAAGGCCGCGGCTACGGCCAGGGGATGGCCGAGAGCGCCGGCCGCGCCGAGGGCGGACAGCAGCCCGTGGGCCAGCACCCAGGCCAGGGCGGTTTCCGTCAAGCGACTGCGGTCCCCGTAGAAAAAGCTGAAGACAAACAGGGCCATGACCAGGCCTGGTATGATCCAGGGCAGCAGCCGGGAAAAACCGTGGCGCGGCGGGATGCTGTCCAACTCCGCCAGTTCCGCCGCCGGCAGGGGGTCCTGCAGGTAACGGCAGATGCCGTCCAGATGGGCGGCACCGACCACGGCCAGAATTTTCCGGCCGGGAACTTCGGCAATCCGGGCCGCCATGTATTGATCCCGCTCGTCGACCAGGGTCTGCTTGGCAATGGGCAGAGCATCCCCCATTTCGTCGAGGAGCGCCGTCAGGGTGTCGCTGTCGCGCAGCCGGGCCAGTTGCTCTTCGTCGATTTCGCTGCCGTCGAACAGCCCGGCCAACAGGGCGGTAAGCAGGTGCATTTTTTTCCACCAGCCGGTTTTGCGCCAGACTCGCAGCAGAGTGGTGCGAATCTCCCGATCGACCAGATGCAGGGGCAAATCGCGCTGTTCGGCTTCGGCGGCGGCGGCGGCCAGTTCCGCGCCCGGTTGCACCCCGGTGCCCCTTCCCATGCGGCGCTGGAAGGAAGCCAGGGCCAGGTTGGCCAATAGATAGGGACCCTGGCCGCGGCGCAGGGCCTGGACCAGATTCAGATTCCGCCAGCGCTGCCGGTCCTGCAGAGCCTGGAAGCGCTGTTGGTCCAGTTCGACGCAGACCGCATCGGGCTGCTCCAGTTCGATGGCCTGACGGACGGTGTCAACGGATTGTTGGGATATATGGGCGGTGCCGATCAGAATGATCTCCCGACCGTCGAGATTGAGGCGGCGGCAGTCGGTGGTCTGCAGGGCGTCATTGGTACTCATCGTATGGAATCGCATCCTTGAGATTTGAGGATGAAAGGCGTGCCAACGAAAAAAGCGCCGGCATTGTGCCTGCGCTTTTTTCTTTACTGACTCTCCACACCTGCCGTGGGTTTTTAGGCCTCAAAGCGAGTCCTAAAAGGGGGGAAGGATTGTTGGCACATCAGGCGTCCCAATCAAAGTTGGGCTGGCTCACCGCGCCTCTGAACCCCTCCCGGATCAAAATTATTCCGCTAGGGCTTACCAACCTCACATGCAGGGTAGAGAGCTTTTTACCTGACCTCAATATAGTCAAAAAATTCGTTGCAGGCAAGGGCAATCTGTGGCCGAAAAAACAGGTGGTTCTGGCCCCGTTCTTGCTTAATGAGAATGAAGCGCAACCCTTGTCAGGGCTGCGCGCTTTCAAGACATTTCCTGCGTGCTTCCTGTCACCGCTGCCGGCCAGGAAACAGGGGCCCGGTCGAGAGTTTTTGTATTATGAAGATCCGCACCAAAATCAACGGCATGGGCGTATTGCTGGTACTCATGACGGCCGCAACCATGGTCGGCATTGTCGGCGTACAAAAAAGCCGCCTGTCGAATGCCCTGGTTGCTGAAGTCGATCAGCAGATGCGCATGGAGACCCAAAAGGCGGCCCAAAACGTCTACCTGATGTGCCGGATGATGCAGGAGTCCCTGGACTTAATGCTGACCAAGAGCATGCGAGTGGCCGTCACGGCTCTGGATGCGGCCGGCGGCATTCGCTTCGGCCCGCGTCAGGTGAGCTGGCAGGCAGTCAATCAATTGACCGGAGAAGGGCGTCCGGTGGTCTTGCCGGAGTTGCTCATCGGCAACACCTGGCCCGGTCAGGATGTCAGCATGGCCCGCCCCATGCCTCTGGTCGACCGGGTCCGGGAACTTCAGGGCGTCACCTGTACCGTATTTCAGCGCATCAACGAAGCCGGGGACATGCTGCGGGTGGCGACCAACGTGCCCGATGCCCATGGCCGGCGGGCCTTGGGCAGTTTCATCCCGGCCCGCCAGCGCGACGGCAGCGCCAATCCCCTCATTCAGAGTTTGTTGGCCGGGCGTGAACACAGCGGTCGGCTGTTCGTGGCCAACGATTGGTACATGGCCCGCTATCGTCCCCTGTGGGACCGTACCGGCACCCGGGTGGTCGGCGCCCTGTATGTCGGCCAGAAGCAGGACAGCATCGCCGCCCTGCGCCAGGGCATCACCGACACCGTGGTCGGCAAGACCGGCTATGTGTTCGTCATGGGCGGGCATGGCGAAGGCCGCGGCCGGCTCATCGTGCCGCAACCGGGACGGCAGGTGGGCGACTCCCTGCTGCAATCCCATCACTGGGAAACCCGTCAAGTAGCGGAACGCCTGCTGCACAAGGGGGCGCAACTGGAGTCGTCCGCGGCCGGCGACGGGATCCCGGTGCATTTCGAGCGTTATCGCTGGCGCAACCAGGGCGAAGAGGAGGCGCGCAGGAAAGTGGCCGCCCTCAGTTATTTCGAACCCTGGGACTGGGTGATTGCCGCCACCGCCTATGAGGATGACTTTGCCGGGACCTGGCAGAGGCTGGCCGATTCCCTGGATTCGATGATTTTCCGCGTCGGCCTGGCCGCTCTGGCCATCACCCTGGTTTCCCTGCTGGCGGGCCGGTTCGTGGCGGGCGGCATCGTGCGGCCCCTGGAGCAGACCATCCGCATGTTCGAGCGTATCGGCCAGGGGCGGCTGGACCAGCATCTCGACCTGGAGGCGCGGGATGAAATCGGCCAACTGGCGCGGTCCTTCAACCGTATGGTCGGCAATCTGAAAAGCGTAACCGCTTCGCGCAATGAACTGAATCGCGAGATTATCGAACGGACGCGCATCGAGGCGGAACTGCGGGCCATTTCCGATCGTCGTCAGGATCTGGAGACCATTGTCAACAGCAGTCCGGCAGTGGCCTTTCTGGGGCGGGTGGTGGAGGAATGGCCCCTGGAATACGTTTCGGAAAATATCCGCCAATTCGGCTATTCGCCCAACGAGTTTACCAGCGGCCGCCTGGCCCTGCTCAATCTGATCCATCCCGCCGATCAGTCCCGCGTCCAAAGTCAGCTGCAGGAACATGTCGACCAGAATTCCGGGGATCATCTGTCCCTGGAGTTTCGTCTGGTGCAGCGCTCGGCGAATGTCAGCTGGGTGGAGGGCCGCATCTGGCTGCGGCGGGACAATGCCGGCGCCGTGACCCATTTGCAGGGCGTGTTGCTGGACATCAGCGATCGCAAACAGGCGGAGGAGCGGGTCCAGCAATTGGCCTTTTTCGATGTGCTGACCGGATTACCCAATCGGGCCCTGTTCCTCAACCGGCTGGAGCAGGCCCTGGCCCAGGCGCAACGTGATGAGCGCCAGCTGGCCCTGATGTTCATCGACCTCGATCATTTCAAGGACATCAACGATACCTTTGGTCATGCGGTCGGCGATCTTGTGCTGCAGGCCTGTGGCCGCCGCCTGAGCGCCTGCATCCGTCGCAGCGATACGGTGGCGCGCCTGGGCGGTGACGAAATGATTGTGCTGTTGCCGGGCATCGATGATGCGGCCCAGGTGCGGCCCGTCGGCGAAAAGATTCTCAAGGTGATGTCGGCGCCCTTCCATCTGCAGGGGCAGCAGCTGTCCGTCACCCCCAGCATCGGCATCGTGCTGTTCCCGCGCGACGGTCAGGATGTGGATACCCTGCTGCAACGCGCCGACATGGCCATGTACGCCGCCAAACAGGGCGGCCGCAACCGCCTGGAGTACTATCATCCGGAACTGCTGCGCAACAGCCAGATCATGGTGGTGCGCGCCAATCCTCTGGTGCGCACGGATATTTCCGAAATGCTGACGGGAAGCTGAGAAAGGCAGGCTGAAGGCTGAAGTCCGAAGACTGAAGGAAGATCAGAAGCAGGCTGAAGGCTGAAGGCTGAAGGAGGTTCAAAGGCAGGCTGAAGGCTGTGATTAAAGGTTTTCGCTTTCCCTTCAGACTTCAGCCTTCAGTCTTCAGTCTTCAGTCTGTCTTTCCAGCCTTCAGCCTGCTTTTATTCACCCGATACACAAAGGCGAGGATTTCGGCGACGGCCTGGTAGAGTTCTGGAGGGATTTCCCGCCCGAGGGGGATGCGGGCCAGCAGCTCCGACAGATCCGGGTCGGCAACGATTTCCACGCCGGCTTCCCGGGCCTTGGCGAGAATGTTTTCCGCGACGGCGCCATGGCCGCTGGCCACCACCACCGGCGCGCCGGCGCGATTTTGATCGTATTTGAGGGCGACGGCCCTTTTTTTGGTGTTTTTGTCCATGGCCTCAGATCCGGGTGTCAAGCAGACCCTGCCCCTCGGGGCGCAATTTTCGCAACAGTTCCTCCCCGGGCGCAACGTCCCCGACGGCGAACAGCAAGGACGCGGAGGCCTCGGCTTCCAACCTTTGCCGCAGGTCGCCGGACCAGGCTTCCAGCAGGGCGGCCGTCTCATCCCTGGCGCAGGTGAATTTCACCAGGATATCTCCCTCCGCCCAGAGCACATCGACGCGCATTTCACCCAGTTCCGTCAGATCCAGAAACAGGCTCAGGCGGCACGGCTTTTCCCCGTCTTGGCGGCGTCCCGAAGGCGATTGTTCGACCAGCAAAAGTCCGCGCTTGAGAAAGGGCAGGGGCAACGGCAGCAGCAAGGCACCCTCCGGCAGCAACTGCAAGTTAAGGCTGCGGGCGTGATCCAGGAGTTGCTGCAGTTCCCGTCCCTCCGGACCACCGCCCGATTCCTCCCCCGCCAGGGAAGCCGCGGCCTGCTGCAAGGCCCACTGCAGGGTGGCGCGGCTGTCCTGCTGGTCCGGCTGCAAAACCACCCCTAAATTTTCCAGCAGCACAGCCAGGCTCTGCCCGTCAGCCTCCAAAGGGATGGTATCCAGTTGCCTTGCCGTCTCCGCCAAAAGGCTTTTTGTTGTTTCATTCCAGCCTGTTGCGCCATTTTTTAATAGTTGGAACAGTTTATGCATATTAGGAAATTGCCGCCACTGGCCGACCAGCAGCTGCAACAGGGTGGTCATACCGGCGTCCTGGGGTGTGACCAGGCGCTGCAGTTCGATGTGGGGCGCGGTGCTGGTAACACGCAGGGAGAGTTGTTCCCCGGCGTGCAGGGGTAACCGGCTTTCAGCTCGAACCTGATGCCGTCCCAGTTCCAGCAAGGCCGAATCCCCGTCACTGTGCAGAACCGTCGCCTGCACAACCTGGCCGGGGCGTAGATCGAGGGGCGGTTTCCGGTCCGAGCCGGGCAAGGCCGGTGTCGGACTGGTTGGTTGGATGGTCAGGGAAGAGGCAGGAATTTTCATATGGTTTCTTTTCGGCGGTCAGGGCTGATTGCTTAAATCTTTTTGAAACCGGAAAAACCGACCTGAAAACTCTAAAGCATTTGTGATTTCAGGTCGATATGAATGCTAAACCTGCTCGAAGAGGAAACGAGGTCCCCATGCTTTATACCGCTTTGATTATCGGCGAGTCGGCCCCCACTCGGGAAGGGGTGGCCGCCTGTCTCAAGGACACCGCCCTGTTCCGGCGCAAGCTTTATTGCGTGGATGCCCGGCGGGCCATCCGCTGGCTGCAGGGTCACACCATCGATATGATTTGCTGTGACTGGCGTCCGGAAAACCGCACCGAGGTGGTGCAGTTGCTGGCCGTTCTGCGGCGGCGCACCGAGTGGATGGACCTGCCGGTGGTCCTGTTTACCGCCGGCGATGATCGCCAGTTGTGGCTCGAGGGCATGGAACTGGGGGTCTGTGACTGCCTGAGCCGGACGGCGCCGGAAGAAGAACTGCAGGTCAAGCTGCGCTGGCATCTGAAAAACCGCGAACGCATCCAATCCCTGCACCAGTCCCAGTCCAAGCTGGCGCGCATGGCCCTGTCCGACGGCCTGACCGGACTGTTCAACCGCGCCTATTTCGATGCCACCATGCAGCAGGAAGTGGCCCGGTGCGTACGCACCGGCAAGCCCCTGTCGCTGCTGATGGTCGATCTGGACCATTTCAAGCGCATCAACGATACCCATGGTCATCTGGCCGGCGACAAGGTGCTCGAAAAGGTCGCCGAGGTCCTGACCGCCTGCAGCCGGACTTCCGACACCGTGTGCCGGTTCGGGGGGGAAGAGTTTGCCCTGATTTTGCCGGAAACGCCCCTGAAAAGCGCCTGCGTGGTGGCCGAGCGCATCCGTGAGGCGATCAACGAAATGCATATCGGCTTTCCGGTGACGGTCAGCATCGGTGTCGGTTCGGCCAAGGGCTACAAATCCCTGCTGCCGGAACACCTCATTGCCGAAGCCGATGCCGCCCTCTACGAGGCCAAGCGCCGCGGCCGCAACCGCAGCGAAGCCTCTCTGTTCAGTCAGGGACTGATGCCGGATCTGAGCTTTTTCCGCAGGTTCAACCCGGCGGCGGCTTCGGCCTGACTCTAACGGGATTTTCAGGACGAAGCCAGCAACATGCCCAGAAAGCGGGCCCGGCTTTGCATGTTCTTGAACTGCTCCGTCAGGCAGAACAACTCGATGCGCTCCGTATCCAGGGGCAGAATATCCGCAAACGCCAGGGCCGTTTTATGGCCCTTTTCTGTTTTGGCCCCCATCCGCAGCACCGTCCCCAGGCAGTCGATATGTTCCAGGGTGGCGGCAGGCAGAATCATGCTCAGCCGCACCTGCTCTTCCAGCTTGAAACACTCCTCGCTGAAAAAACCCAGGCCGTTGCTGCTCAGACTCACCCGTCGCCGCACCGGTGGCCGGACCCGGGCTGCGGCAGGCCGGTCAGCGTTCGGCCGACAGCTCAGATAGATTTCCGTGTCGACCCGCAGGTTGTTACGGGTATGAGTGCCGGACTGGCTGGAGAGGATTTGCAGGCGAATCTGACGGGGATGGGAGAGGGACAGGGCCCGACCCTTCAGGGACAGATACTGCATGCCCTGCTCGCAGTGCAACTGCCACTCGCCGTTGGGGTCCAGGCCGGGAATCGGCCACATGAGAGGGAAGATCTGGACGTCCATCTGGCCATCACCCAGTTTGCGGGCCAGGCCATCCACCACCATGGGTGATTTCTCGTCCGTCGGCACTCTGATTTCCACCAGATGCCAGTCATCGAAGATGGGGCGCAGGGTTTCAGGCCAAGTCATGGATTTGACAGATGCCCCCTTTTACGGCTGGTGAAAACCGCCGGTGCCTGCCAGGGATGCGCTTTATCATCTCATGGAAGCGGCGGATGGACCCGATTCAATGCCACTCACGGGTCCGGACCTTGTTGCGCAGTATTTCCCGCTGACGGGCCAGGCAACCGGCAACGATTTTGTCCCGGTCGGCGGAGGCCAGTTCGTAAAACTGCAGGGCTACCTGCAGCACCCCGTCCTCGCCGTAACAGGTGCGCACCACCTCGGCCCGGCAGGTCAGCACCTCCCCGGAGGCCGGCAACTGCAGCTGCAGCTCGAGCTGGTCGAAGCGGCTCCATTCCTCGGGCAGGGGCAAGCGGATGCCGCAACCGCTGAGGTTGACCATGGTCCTGAGGATCTGGAACGGCGGCGGTTCCTCTTGATCCGGCGCCACCGGGCGGTAGCCGACCTCCATTTCCATGTCGACCCGGAAGAACTCCCGTTCCCGCAAGGGTTTGGGCGGGGCCAGGGCCTTGACCAGCAGGTCGCAGGGCCCCAAAATCTTTTCGATGCGGGTCTGCAGCTTGAAGGGGCGGCCCTGCACCCCGTACAGCAGCAGGCATTCGGCATGGCGGTGAAACTGGTGATGCCAGGAACGGCTGGTCGGCAAGGCTACTTCCAACAGGTTGCCGCTGCGATAGCGGACCATGACATCGATGGTGGCTGAGCCGTTCTCCGTGGCAGGCAGCATGATGCGCACGGTGCGGCCGTCGCGAAAGTGTTCCATGGTCTCCGATATACTTTCCATGAGCAAGGCACAGTTCAGGGGTTCATGGGACCCGATGCACGGAGTACCGGTCATCCGGGTGAATACTGCGCCGATATTACCAGCTGCCAACAATTCTGGAAACCTTTTCTTCCTGGCTGGTCTTATATCCTCCCAGGGCCGTCAGTCCCTGTTGCAGGCGCTGCAGTTCCTCACCGATGAGCGCCTTGCGGGTGCGGGCCTGTTCCTCCAGTTCGCGGCATTGGCGGACGATGGCCGCCATCAGCTCCAGCCGGCGGCTGAATTCGGGCCGACGGCGCAGCAGTTCCTGGTCCTGCTGCCAGCACCCGGCCAACCGGGCATCCAGGTCCCGGGTGCGATCCTGCAGGGCCAGCCAGCGTTCCTGAGCCTGGATCAAGTCCTCCGGTCGATCCGTCTCCATGGCTCTGGCGACCTCTTGCAGACTCTCCTCCAGTTCCGCGTAGGCAGCCACCGAAGCCGCCATCAGGGCAACGCTGTCCGGCCCCGGCGCCGTCACAGACAGGCCTTCATGGGCTGGTAGGCGGCCCCGGGCACCGCCGCCGGCACCGGCTGGGTTTCGTTGCGGGCGATGTCGATGGCCTGTTTCCAGGTATTGCGCAGATCGCACAGCATGCCCTCAACCCGGCTCAGGGGTTGGGGGTCGTTGCTGGTGTTGGTCTGGATCATTTCCCGGATCATGTAGTCATACAGGGCATCCAGGTTGGCCGCGATCTCTCCGCCGACCTTGTGATCGAGAGTGTTGCGGAACTCCATGACGATGGCCATGGCCTTCCGGATGCCTTCCGCCTTGGCGCCGCGATCGCCGCTGCTGATGCCCTCCAGGGCCTGGCGCGTGAAGCGGATGGCACCATCGTAGAGCATGAGCAGGATCTGCTCCCGCGATGCGGTGGTGACCTGGTTGCTTTGGTATTGGTTGTAATAGGCGTTCATATGGGCTCAATCCTTCCCTGGTTGAGGTTCCCGATTTTTCAATTGCGTATCAAGTTGTTTGCCATGACAGGCAAATCGACTTGTTTACTTTAAGGAAAATAAGCTTAATTGTTGCAACAGATAATTTCCCTGACTGTTAAGACTGCTGACCATCTTTTCCATGGCGGTAAATTGGGCCCGCAGCATGGTCTCCCGTTTTTCCAGGCGAGCTTCCTGTTGCAAAATATTGTCGCCAATGCTTTTTAGGGTACGGTCCGTGCCGGCTTGGCGGGTTGCGGCCAACCCGGTGCCCCGGTCGGTGGCCTGCTTCAGGTAGTTGATAAAATTTGCTGCTGCGCCATCGGTTCCATCGCTGCCGGCCAACAGACGGTCGATACCAGCCAAGTCTTGGTCGATGGCCTTGTTCAGCACTGCATCATCGATCACCAGAGTGCCGTCGCGCTGGGTCTTCAGACCCAATTGGGACAAGGTGGCGAAGTTGTCGCTGCCGGCGACGGGGGTGGTCAGCAAGCTCTGGAGATTGCGCCGGACACCCGTCAGGCTCGAATCCCGGCCCCAATCGCTGGTCTTCTGCTCCGAAATGAAGGACATGATGCTGTTGTAGGCCGTCACCAAATCTTTGATCTTGGTCTTAACGGCATCGCGGTCCGCTTCCACCGTCAGGGAGGTACTGTCTCCAGCCGTGGCATGGGGCTTGGTGACGGTCAGGGTCACGCCGGGGATGGCGTTCTCAAAAGTATTGCTGCCGCTGGTGATGGTGATTCCATCCACGACGATGGTGGCCAGGGACTGGGTCTGGGTGGTACTGAAAGCCAACGGTTCGTATCCTTCGGCGGTGACCCCGTCAGTCATGCTGACGTTAAAGGGCTTGCTCGCATCCGTCCCGGTCAACACCAGGCGAAAGCCGTTGCCGTCGTTGATGATGCTGGCCGCCACCCCGGACGGATTGTCGCCGGTGTTGGCGGCATTGATCTTGTCCCGCAGACTGCTCAGGGAATCGTTGTCGATAGCGATCTCGGTGTCGCCGATCATCAGCGTTCCGCTGACAAAGTTTTTTTCACTACTGCTGGCATAGGACGCGTCGCTGACATCCTTCTGCTGCCGGGCCAGACTCTGCACCTCGATGTTGTAGCTGCCCGCACCGGCCGTGCCTTTGGCGGTGGCGGTGTAGTAGTCGCTGGAAGCGGCGGTGGCTTTATAGGCATTCACCTCGCCCTTGGTGTCGACCGCCTGGAACTTCTCGAGGAGGGTCTTGAGTCGTGTGTCCAGGGTGTTGAAGGCGGATTGACGACTTTTCCAGAAGGTCTGGTCGCTTTCCAGACGCTCCAGGGGCTTGCGTTCCAGCTTCATCAACTGGGTGATGATGCTTTCCGTATCCATGCCCGTGGCCAGCCCGCCGAAATTAACTGAAGACATGCTGTCCTCCCCAACCCTCAGGTGCGCGCGTCGATGAGGCTGCCGCGCAGGCTCTGCAACTGCTCGCCGGCACTCATGATTTCCTCGGGCGGAATCTGCCGGATCACTTCGCCGGAATCCGCATCCACCAGGCTTATCACCAGTTTTTCATTCCGCTCATAATTTTCAAAACGGACGCTATAAACCCCGTTTTCCGTCAAAGCCTTGATTTTATCCAGTACCTCTTCGGGGTTGATTTTCTTTTCCAGATCCGCCGGTTCCGGCTCGCTGGCCATTTTATGCCGGTTGCGCTCGACATTTTCCGCCGGAGACGGAGCCGGATTGGGACTGGCGCTGCCGATGGCGGTCATTTCCACACTCATGTCGTCCTCCTCAAGGCCTGCCCGCAGGCAGCATGGCGGCGGGGGTGAGAAACTCACCCCCGCCTGGTTAAGTTATGGATTTAGCCGAGCAGTGACAAAGCCAGCTGCGGGGTCTGGTTGGCCTGCGCCAGGATGGACACACCGGCCTGTTGCAGGATATTCATCTTGGTCATCTCCGAGGTTTCCGTGGCGATGTCCGCATCGCGAATCCGGGAACGGGCGGCGGAGAGGTTTTCCGAAACGTTGTTCAGGTTGGCGATGGTGGATTCCAGACGGTTTTGCTTGGCGCCCAGTTCACCGCGCGTATCGTTGATGGTTTTGAGAGCATCGTCCAGGCTTGAAATGGCCGTAGAAGCACCGGTGGCCGTGGTCACGGAAAGGGAGCTCAGTTTGTTGCCGGTGGCGCCCAGAGTCGAGGTCGTAACCTTGGAGATTTTGACTTCGATCTGCGAATCCGTGCCGGCATTGGCCCCAACCTGGAATTTGGCGCCAGTGGTTGCAAAATCACCGGTGAGCAGTTTCATGCCGTTGAATTCGGTGGTTTGCCCGATACGATCGAGCTCGTCACGAAGCTGGCCGAATTCAGAATCGATGGCGGTGCGGTCAGCGGTGGCATTGCTGCCGTTGGCGGACTGCACGGCCAATTCGCGCATGCGCTGCAGGATGTTGCCCATTTCGCCGAGTGCGCCTTCGGCGGTTTGCGCAAACGAAATGCCGTCGTTGGCATTACGCACCGCCTGGTTCATGCCGCGAATTTGGGAACTCATACGGTCGGAAATGGCCAGACCGGCGGCATCGTCCTTGGCACTGTTGATGCGCAGACCCGAAGACAGACGCTGCATGCTGTTTGCCAGCGAGGACTGGGATTTGGCCAGGTTGCGCTGGGCGTTCAGAGACTGAACGTTGGTATTGATGGTTAATGCCATGGTAATCCTCCATGAAAGGTGTTTCCGGGCTTCCGTGCCCGAAGGTTTTGCTGCGAAGAACCGTTAAGCGATTAAGATATCGTTGCCGGTTTCACCCCCTTTCCATGGCGAGCAAGGGGGCTTCGATAAAGGTTATCGAACCCCGGGTTGCCGCTGCGGTAAAGCAGCGGACAGCCCGGATGTGGCTCGCAATACAACTTTCAAAGAACCAAGTGTCATTCTAGTGTGGTACAACGAGCCCGCCCCCGAAACCGCCAGAACGGTGCCCGATTATCCCTGCAGCAGGGACAGGGCCAGACTGGAACTCTGATTGGCCTGGGCCAGGATGGACACACCGGCCTGTTGCAGGATGTTCATCTTGGTCATCTCCGAGGTTTCCGTGGCGATGTCCGCATCGCGGATTCGGGAGCGGGCGGCGGAGAGGTTTTCCGAGACGTTGTTCAGGTTGGCGATGGTGGATTCCAGGCGGTTTTGCTTGGCACCCAGTTCGCCGCGGGTGTCATTGATGGTTTTGAGAGCATCGTCCAGGCTGGAAATGGCGGTGGAAGCGCCGGTATCCGTGGCCACGGAAAGGGAGCTCAGCTTATTGCCGGCGGCGCCCAGGGTCGAGGTCGTGGCCTTGGCGATTTTGACTTCAATCTGTGCGTCCGTCCCGGCATTCGCTCCAACCTGGAACTTGGCGCCGGTCGTCTCAAATCCGCCGGTCAGAAGTTTCATGCCGTTGAATTCGGTCGTGCTGGCGATGCGGTCGATTTCTTCCCGGAGTTGGCCGAATTCGGCATCAATGGCGGTGCGGTCGGCGGTGGCATTGCTGCCGTTGGCGGACTGCACGGCCAGTTCGCGCATGCGCTGCAGGATGTTACCCATTTCGCCGAGGGCGCCTTCGGCGGTCTGGGCAAACGAAATGCCGTCGTTGGCATTCCGTACCGCCTGGTTCATGCCGCGAATCTGAGAGGTCATGCGGTCGGAAATGGCCAGGCCGGCGGCATCGTCCTTGGCACTGTTGATGCGCAGGCCTGAAGACAGGCGCTGCATGGAATTGGCCAGGTTGGCCTGAGCTTTACCAAGGTGACGCTGGGTGTTGAGGGACTGGACGTTGGTGTTAATGGTGATAGCCATGGTTTTCCTCCGTGAAAGTTGGGGCGCGGGCATCCTTGCCCTGCCGAAAAAATTGGTGCTGCGATATGGTGATCTGAACGATGTTCCCCGGGTTCAGTATTCATATCGACTGCATCAGAGGAAACTTTAGAAGATTTTTTTTGAGGAAGGTTTTTAAGAAGGGGATCGGTTGTCCCTGAGACTGCAAATCCAGGAAGGATATTTCTCTCTTGGGCGGGAAAGGAGCTTTAGTCCCTTGTCGAAGGCGTATGAGAGGACAGGGTGAGTCGTACGGAACTATTGTTGAAACAGTTCCTTTCTTTCACCTTGCAGGCCGTGTCGTCCATTTCCATGGCGGATAGTACCACCCGGTACAGATAACCTTCATTGACCTGGGCATGCAGGATATGCCCAGAGAGAGTCGCTGAAGCCTGGTCCGTTTCGATTCTGATCCAGTGCTCGCGGTCACCGACTTCCACCATTCCCGAGGTCATGCCAAGAGCACCGGTTGCGGAGACCAGGGTGGATACCGGAGCCAGGTGGTTGATGTCCTGGCCGTTGACATGGAAAGTCTCAGGTGTCGGTCCGCCGTTATGGGTGCGAAAGAACAGCGATTTTTTGCAAAAGGCTTCGGGGTTGAGGGTGACGTGCCCCAAACGCAGGGTGCCAAGGGGGCAGGAGGGCCAATTAAAGGTGTATTTGATGGAAAGCAAGGCCATGGCTCGATTGGCTCGGATGGTTTTTCTCACGACTCCCAGGTGGGTTTGGATTTCGGCCCTGATGCAGATTTCATCCCGGCCAAAGGTTATCTCCGGGCTTACGGGGACCAGATCGGTGGTTTTGTGCTGCCCGGCCACTTCCAGGACGAAGTGTCCGGTGTAGTAGTCCATGCCGAAGCGGATATCGTCGAAATAGCCGTGCGGCAAAGTGCCAAACAAGGAGATGGAGCCCAATTTTTTGTCCCACCAGTCGTGGATGGCCAAACCTCGCCGCAGGTTCAGACGAAGTTTTTGCGCCGGAGTCTCAACCACCAGCAAATGGCCCTCATGCCAGAATCGAATATCCGCGGGCTGGGGTGTCGGTGTGGGCAAATCATCCGGTAACGGCAAGGGTGCTATACGGCGTTGCATCGCATCCAGTTGGACGCGCATGGCCTGCCAACGCCGGGAGGTGATGTGAGTACGGAAATCGCTGCTCCACAGGTAGCAGAGCTCTTTCCAGTCTTCGTCACGGGCATTCCCGGTTGCATCCATGGCCTCGAAGATCCGCCAACAGGCGCTGTTGATCGCCAGGTCATCACGGCCGCTGACGCTCCATCGCAACACGTTGTATTTGGCCTGCTTCTTTACCGGAATCGGTTGGGCCGCCGATTCCAGGCGCAGTCGGTTGCCTGCCCCAGGAAGCCGTAGATAGTCAAGGATGGCCTTTGGCTTGAGCAGGAAATAGCGCTGGTCGGCAAGAAGGGCGGCATAGAGTCCGTCGATGCGCTGCCACTCGCACTGCTCCGCCAGAGCCGCTTCAGTGTGAAACCGGCCGGGGCGGAAGTCAAAGATTTCGGCATCATTGCCGTAGAGGGCGAAGGTGCGTGCTTCGGCGCTATGGTGGCCGGCCAGAAACTCCAGGTACTCTTCCAGTTCAACTTCGCCATGCACATATCGCTGAAATTTCTGGAAGGGGATGGATTTGTTCCAGATCACGGGCATGACCGAACTATCCGGCCCTTCGACGTATTGAGGCAGGTATCTCCAGTTCGCCGGCCATTCGGGATGATTGCTGGCGGGATTGTCCCACTCCATGATGAGGGCCTGGTAGCCCGCTTCGAGATAGATGGGAACCAGTCCGCCTGAAAATGCCTGTTCGTTGACAAACACCAATTGCGGCTGCAAACCAAGCAGTTTTTCGTAGGTCCGCAGGCCGAGGCGCTGGTTGGCCTGGTTGACTCTGGCCGGCACCAGGGGGCCAATGATCTGGGCGTAGCCGCTGCCGATAAACTCGGCCGGGCCAGAGTGGCACAGGGAGCGTAGTTCGACGAGCCAGGCCGGATCGATGGCGGCGATGGTTTCCAGCGTATATCCGGTCGCTTCAATGCCGATAGGCAGTTGCCGCTGCCGGATCAGCTTAAGTAGGGGCCAGTAGCAGCGCGCAATCACTTCCGCTCGCTGCTCGGCCTCGATGGACGAGAACATCAGGTTGAGGTGGAAGATGGAGTACAGCCCAAGAGGCTTCATGTCGGCCTGCCTAGACGGCTTCCGACGGGAAGGCTTGCCATGGCGGCCGGGACTGCCTGGTCCTGTTCCCACTGCAGGCTGGTCAGCAGCACGGTGCCCTCGCTGCAAGCCACCAGAACCCCATGGGGCAAAACGTCGATGACGGTGCCCGGGGTGGCCCGGCGGCGATCCTGGGATTCGCGGCAGGCCCAGATAAAGAGTTTGCGGTTGTCGACCAGGGTAAAAGCCCCGGGATAAGGATGGGACAAGGCCCGCACCCAGTCATAGATCCGGCGTGGGGACCAGGACCAGTCGAGCAGGCCGTCCTCAGGTTGTCGCCGGGGCCAGACCGTTGCTCTGTCATTATCCTGAGGTATCCGTGGCGGATGCCCCGAAGCCAGAAGCGGCAGGCTCTGCACCAGCAACCGGGCGGCCACGTCGTCGGTGCGCGCCCCGAGGACCCCGGCGGTATCCTCGTAATGGACGGGCACGGCCTCCTGCAACAGCATATCGCCCGTATCGGCTTCGGGGCTGCACCAGAACAGGCTGACGCCGGTACGCTCCAGGCCCTTGATCAGCGTCCAGGGGATGGGAGCGCGGCCACGGCCTTCGGGGAGCAGGGTCGGATGCATGCCGATGAAACCCTGGCGTGGTGCGGCCAGCAACTCTTTTCCGATTAACTGAGAAACGCCGATCACCATGCCGACATCGGGACGGCACTTCTGTGTCCAGGTCAGAATCTCAGGATCGTGCAGTGTGGTAAAAGGGCGCGCATTGAGTCGGTAGTCCCGCACCAGGTCATCAAAGGCACAATGGGCGACGGTGATTCCGGCTTTGGATTCATCCAGGTACAGCAGCCCGGCAATGTGGGCGCCGGCCTGCAGCAGGGCTTGCAGACAGCGACGGCCGACGATGCGGGCGCCTACATAGACGATGCGCACCTTCCTGAAGTCCGGTTTCATGAAAGGATCTCGCGTAGCAGAACAAAGGGCTCGGCGGCTTTGACGCCGACCTGGCTGCCCCAGGCTTTGGCCCGCGCCTCCAGGGATTCCAGGGAACGGGCGTGGGGAAAGTCGCGCAGTTCTCCATGGTAGATCGACATGGCTTCGAGCTTTTTTGCTATCACGTGGGTGATATCCAGGAAGACATTCGGTACAAACGGCAGCGCCGGATCGCCCCAGCCGGTTGCGGAGGGTACTTCCATGGCCAGAATGCGTTGCACGGAACTTGCCGGCAGCGGCCGGCAGGCGGTCAGGACGGCCATGGCGGTGCGCTGATGATCGATGTTGAGGTCACCAGGGTGGTGGGTGTAGACGATTCCTGGTTGAACATCGCCGATAACCGCCTCGATGGCTTTGACGATATCGAGCAGGTCCACCCCGTCAAAGCGGTTATCGGGAAAATCGAGCAAACGCAGGTCGGTAACGCCGAGGATGGCCGAGGCTTGTTCGGCATGCCGGCGCAGGGCGGCCAAGTCACGCTGATCCATTTCTTGCGGATTGGCCAGCCGGGAAGACAGGCCGCTGCCGAGGATCAGCACGCTGACCCTGTCGCCCTTCGCAACATGGCGAACGATGGCCCCGCCGGCGCCGAGAACTTCGTCATCGGGATGGGCGACGATGACAGCGATGTTCATAGCGGTTCCGTTTCTATCTCGATGGAGGCGATGGCGGCCAATACGCGATCTAGAGCCTGTTGACGGTTTTCACCGGTGGCCAGAACCATCCCCACCGAGGCGTTGGAATCGGTAGGCGGGCCGACGCAATCGCCAACAGCGGCCGAGATAATCAGTTCCTCGATACCGGGCATGCGGCGGGCAGCGTCCACACCTTTGATGGCTTTGATCCGCCCCGGAGCGGGGAACAGATAGCGCTGGGCGACCCCGCGGTTGAACTTGGGTCGCAATTGCCCGGGCTGCACCGATTCCCCAAGCGCCAGCCTTATGGTTGCTTCAATGGTGTTCACGCCGACGTTCAGCGGGATACTGTGGGTACAAAAATAGCCGCCGGATAGCCGAGTTGCCAGTTCAATAATGCGCGGACCGCCGGGCGGTACAACGATATCGCCTTTAACAATGCCGTTGGTGACGCCTAAGCTGTGGATAGCTCTTTGCAACAAAAGATGGATTTGCTTTTGGGTTGCGTCATCCAGCATGCTGGGCAGGGAGCCTCCGTTTTCGATGAAATAAGGCGCGTAACGTTCCAGGTATTCGTAATTGCGATCGGCAAACCCCGGTGTGTAGACGACACCGTCCAGCACGATCGATTCTGTACTGATTTGAGGGCCGGACAGAAATTCTTCTACCATCACTCTGCCACTCGGTGAGTTTTTATGGCTCTCCTGAAAAGCCCAGGCGAGATCGGTTTCGGCGGTTAAACGCAATACACCCCGACTGCCGCGACTGTCGACCGGTTTGAGTACTAGATGTATGCCGTGGTCGGCAACAATTTCACGCAGGTGTTTTTCAGAGGTGACCTGGCTAAACCAGGGGATAGGTACGCCATCCCGGTCAAAACGGAGTTTCATGGCCAGTTTGTCTACAGCCATTTCCGCCACGGCGCGGGGGATACCCGGTAGGCCAAAATGTTCCGCGACTGCGGCAACGGTGTGGGGTACATCTGTGGCAAGGCACATGACGCCGTCAATCGGGGAGTTTGCTGCACACCATTTGCGTGTTTCTTCAACGGTGCCTGCAGGATCGTAAGTGCTCGCCAGAATAAAGCCGTCAGCATATTTCACGCCTGGGGCATGCCGGTTCCAATCGCTGACCACCACCCGGTGTCCCATGTCCCGCGCAAGTTGGATGCCGGCGACGGCTTCCATACTGGCACCGATGATGAGCAGGGTTTTTTGTTTGCAGGACAAAGGCGGCTCCTTTTCTCAGTGTACCCAGGCGCCACCGTTGACGCTCATGGTTTGTCCGGTCATGTACGAGGATTCATCGCTGGCAAGATAAATCGCGGCACCGACCATCTCTTCGTAATGGGCAAAGCGTTTAATCAACATCAGAGAAAGGGCTTGTTCCCGGACCTGTGGGGCCATGGTTTGCGCGGTCAGTTCGCCTTCGATCACTCCCGGCGAGAGACAGTTGACGCAAATGTTACGTGGTCCCAGGAACCGGGCCATGTTGTGCGTGAGAGACATTACGCCGGCTTTGGCAGCGGCGTAGCAGGGGGTGCGGGGGCCGCCATATTCACCCGACAGGGAGCCGATGTTGATGATGCGCCCATAATCGCGAATAAATGGAAGAACTTCCTGGGAACAGCGAAACACCCCGGTGAGATTGACATCCATGACCTCTTGCCATTCCTCGTCGGTTTGTCTGTCGAAGTCGGCGGTGCGGTTGATACCGGCGTTGTTGACCAGTATGTCGATATGTCCGTAGTGCTCGACCGTCTGTTGATAAACCTGGCGGATTTCGTCGCGGTTGCGTACGTCCATCTTCAGGCACAGTCCGGCGCCGATTTCCTTGGCAACCTCTTCACCCTTTTCCCTTTGATGGATATAGGTTACAACGACCTTGCAGCCTTCCCGCGCATACCCGCGAGCGATTGCGGCACCGATGCCGCGGCTGGATCCGGTAATAACGGCAACTTTTCCTTGTAAACGCATGGCAAAAATCCTCAATGACAAAAGGTGTAATAACCGAGTTTCTTTTTCGCCAATTCAACCAGCACCCGGGCCCCGGATAAACCGTGACGTCTAAATAACTCCCGCAAAGCGTGCCAGCGGCTTGTTCCTTTGCGCCGGATGGCTAAAAATCTGCCTGCTTGCTGGATGGCGAAGACATCCATGGGTCCGAATTCCGGGGTCCGGATCAGACCTTTGGTTTCCATCATCTGGTTTGGGTCCAACTCCGGGGAAACCGCAAAATATCCCTTTTCCAAGCAGGTGTCGTACAATGCCGTGCCTTTGTAGGGCAAGGCGATCAGCACTTGATTGAAATCCAGTTCCAATTCTCGGGCGAATTCCAGAGTGTCCCACATCTCTTTTTTTGTTTCGCCAGGATTGCCCAGGACCCAAAATCCGACGGTTTCAAATCCGAATGATTTGATTTGGGTAACCCGCCTGCGAATCTCGTTTTTGTCAGTCAAGTGTTTTACGATGACCTCCCGCAACACCCTCTCGTTGCCGGATTCGATTCCAAGATATATGCAACTGCAACGGCTTTCGCGCATGGTTTGCAAAACTTCTTCGTCCAAAGTCCACAGGGCCATGCCACTTGTTGCCGTCCAGGTGATATCGAATCGATGGTCTATGATTCCATGTAATATGTCGAGAAAGCGGTTTTTGTGCAATGAAATGTTGTCATCCTCGAACATGATATCCGTGATCCGATAGTCGGCGATGACTTTTGATATTTCGGATAATACATTCTCCGGACTGCGTGCCCTATATGTCTTGCCGGTATTCAGGTGGATCCCGCAAAAACTGCATTTGAAGGGACAGCCCCTGGAGGTGATCATACTCAGCCTTCTACGGTTTTGCCTATCACCCCAACCGCGATCGGTTTCAAAGTACTTTTCCATATCGAACAGATGGCGCGCCGGAAAAGGGATCGCGTCGAGATCCCGGATAAATTGCGTCCGGGGGTTGACCCTGATGTTTGACCCATGGCGCCAGGCCAGGCCGTCCATGGTGCTCAGATCGGTCTGTTCATTAAGTCGGGCGAAAAGTTCAACGATAGTCGCCTCTCCTTCACCGAGGATCACGTAATCGACTCCGGTCTCGTTCAACACCGCCCCCGGTTGCGCCGAAGAGTGGGTGCCGCCAATGACCGTGACTGTTTCGGCGTTCCAGGCGTGGATCGCCTCAAGGAGTTTGCGGGTGGCGCTAAATTGTAGAGAAAACTGACAGGAGATCCCGACGGCATCGGGCTTGAATTCTCGCACCCGGGCCATGATTACCTCAATGGACAAGCCGAATTCCGTTCGCCCGTCCCGGGTCGGACGCTGCTCCTTCATCCCTTCCGCGATGGCATCCAGACACTGCACCTGATAGCCGGCCTGTTCTAGCACCGCGGCAATATAACCGGCCCCCATGGGAAAGGTATAGCTGGGTCTGTCCGGGGCGGACAAGACGATCGGCGGATAAATGATGAGCACTTTCCGGATCGGGGGCATCGGTGGGCTGTTCTCCTATTCGAAGTAATTGCGCTTATCGGCAGGCAGTTTGTTCCATTCGGCCAAAAAGCCTGTCAGACCCAGGTCAGTAAGCTCGCTGACCATCATCTGCTCCAAAACCTCGGGAGGGATGGTGGCGATATGCGCGCCGGAAAGGGCGGCTTGTTTAACGTAAATGGCGTTGCGCATGCTAGCGGCTAGCACCTTGGTGGAGTAATCGTAATTTTTGAAAATGGTTACTATTTCCCGAATCAAATCAATGCCGTTGGTGGAGGTCGCATCGAGACGGCCAATGAACGGGCTGACATATGTAGCGCCGACCTTGGCAGCCAGCAGGGCTTGATTGGCGGTGTAGATGATGGTTACGTTAGTTTTTATGCCTTCCTGGCTGACGACATTGACCGCTTCAAATCCCGCTGGGGTAGCGGGGATCTTGACCACTATGTTGGAGTGTAATTGCGCGACCATCCGGGCTTCCCGGATCATATTCTCAGCATCCAGACTGATCACTTCGGCACTGACCGGGCCGTTGACGATGCCGCAGATTTCCTCCACTACTTCCCGAAAATTCCGCCCCTCGCGGGCGACAAGCGCTGGGTTGGTAGTGACGCCGTTGATGATGCCGATGCGCGAATATTTGCGTATTGCGTCTACGTTGGCCGTATCGATGAAAATTTCCATGGATCCTCTTTCTGGGGTAGTTTGATATCCGGCGGTTTTTTAAGTGGGTTTCTCACAAATCAGGACAATGTTCGATCCGATGGGATCGTCTTCGATGACAATACGCCCGGCTTTGATGCCGATGATTTCCCGTACGGTGAAGCAGTTTTCGCAGATCTCTTTTATCTCGTCCAGGCTGTATTCTCGTTGATGAGCGGTGTTGATCGGTATTTTGCCCAACCTATTTTGCGGGGTGCTCAAAATGAGGATCCCATTCGGGCGCAGGATGCGGGATAGTTCTCGTATGCAAGCTATAGCATCCACATGTTCGATAGTCTCTAGGCTCAGTACCGCATCGAAATGCTCATCCGGAAACGATGTGGCAGTGACGTCTTCCACGTGGATTTTCACATTCAGCTGGGTGGTCAGGTTGCGTGCATGTTGAACGTTTTCCGCGTCGATATCGCCGCCGTGGATCTCGGCGACTTGCCCGGACAGCAGGCGGGCACCGTAGCCGTCACCGCAGGCGATGTCCAGGACCTTCATCGAAGGTGTGAGAAAACGGCTGGCCAGTTCGTAATGAAACGATAGTTGGTCGCCGACCCAGAGGCGCTGGTCGTTGACCTCCAGCCGTGGAATGGCATAAATGGCACGCGCCCGTTTGCGGCAGGCATGCAGATAGTCCTCCGTGTATTCTGGCAGGGTTTCGGTGTAGGCGCAGTTGAAATCCTGCGGATGGGCAAATTGGAAAAATTTGGGGTGCACACGAAACACCCGGTCTTCATCGGTGTTTAGCATGCGGTCCAGTATGCGTAAGGCTCCAAGGCGATAGACATCACAGCCGAACTGTACCGGGAAGTCGTCGGGAAATTTGACCGTATCGAGATTGTCTCTCAATGCCTGTTGTAGCATGGCCCTGGGTGCATCGGTATCGAAACAGAAGTGTACTCCATCGACCCGGATCAGGTAGGTCTCATCAGGTAATGAGGCGGTTGCGGCGAGCATGCGATTCAGGGGACTGTCGTTTTGTCCATAGTGAATCTGTACGCGCTGGCCGAATTGTTCCGCAACCAATTTGTCCAAAGATCCCTCACGATCGAATTCAGGTGCTACCACGATGAGCCGGCTTTTAGGGAAGACTTCCAGGGCGCGGGCGATGGTTCGAACCACTGCCGGTTGCCCCTCCACCGGGTTCATGCAGAGGTCCGGACCTCCGGACCAGGAGCGTGAACTGGCCTGGACTATAAATATGGGTTGCGTCATGAGCGGCGATTCTCCCTTGGGTGCGGTTAACATATGGTGCATCCTGTTTGTCCGGAGCAGAACTCCCCCCTCTGTAGAGGGCGGCTTAAGGGTGGTAGCGGATAGGGGGGGGCCGGGTTCCCGGTGTTGGACTCTTGCGGGGACTCTGTTTTCCAGGCTGCGGTAAGCGCTGCCTCCGACCATGGTCGCAAATCTTGCAAGCAGCGTTCCAGAAACGCAAAGAGGGGATGTCGGTGAACTTCGTCGGTAAGGGCCCGGGCCAACGCCAAATGTTCGCTGGCGAGGGAACGGTTACCGCTGAGGAGAGCGTTGCGGGCATCTGCCATGCAGACTCTGGTCAGTCCGGTCAAAATTTTGTCACACAGGGATTGAAGATGTAGAGCTCCTTCTGGGAGGGTGTTGAGAATAAGGTGCTTCAGGCGGTAGATTTCCATGACACCCAATTTGGTTTTTTTGTAATTGCTCGTCATGTTGGCGGCATGGGTGCGGTAAAGGCACAGCTTGTCCTGAATGTAGCCGACATCTTCATACAGGCTTAGAAAAACAGGAAACCCCCCGGCTTTGCCGGGGGACCTCCAAAGTTTGACAGTTCCGGGAGTAAATGACTTCGCCGCGAGACACCAGTCGCTCAATCGCGCCGTGCTCCAGGTCGCATCCGAGGTCGCTGCACAGTTCCGCCAGCAAGCTGCGATTGAACACCATGTAACCGCCGTTGATACGTCCGCAGGACGCCTGCGGTTTTTCTTCAAAACGCATGACCCGGTTGTCCCGTTCCAGCATTTCGCCGAAGCGCGAGGGGGGATGTACGCCGGTGATGGTGAGCGCTTTGCCGTGGCGATGATGGAAGGCGAGCAGGGCGGGGATGTCGATATCGGCGACACCATCTCCGTAGGTGAGCATGTTGATCTCGGAATCCAGGTGATGCTCCACCCGTTTGAGGCGCGCTCCCTTGAGGGTGTCAAGTCCGGTGTCGGCCAGCGTGACTTTCCAGGTTTCCGACTGCTCCCGGCGGTGTACCATGATTTTCCTGCTCGACAGATCGAGGGTGATATCGTTGGCGTAGTATTCAAAGTTCAGAAAATACTCTTTCACCACATCGGCTTTGTAGCCGAGGCTGATGACGAAATCGTTAAAGCCGTAATGGGCATAGATTTTCATGATATGCCACAACAGCGGGCGGTCACCTACCCGGATCATCGGTTTGGGCAAAGTCTGGGTGTGGTTGCCGAGGCGGGATCCGTATCCACCGGCTAGTATGACTACCTTCATCGTATTCTCCTTACTGCTTGCGCCCCACCAAGACGATCTCGCGGCCGATGCCGAGTTCGGCCAATGCTTGGTAAAGCTTGCGCTTGACAGAATTAAGTCCGGCTGCAGCGAGATTTTTCTCGAAAGTCATCCGTTTGACATGACAGGCCCGTCCCAGTGAAGGGTCGCCAATATAGTCATCGCCCATCAACAGAAACAGATCGATGGGGAAGCTGGCTTCGCGCTGGACGATCTCGAATCCGCTGCGCTCCATGGCGGACTGTAAAGATCCGGAATTGAAATAATTGATGTGATGGGGTGGAGAAACCCACCACGGTGCAAAGTCGCAGGCTTGGTGCAGGGCGCGTTGAAAGGGATTGTAATCGTTCGGCACGCCGATGCAGAGTATGCCGTCGGGGTCAAGAAGGTCGTGGCAGATCTCCAGCATGTTCATGGGGTCCGGTATATGCTCCATGACATTGTTCAGATGCACGACATCGAAACGACCGAAATGCGGTGCACTGTGTGGACTCAGTAAACCCTCGAATATTTCCAATCCCAGGCTCCTTGCATGGGCTGCCGCCTGACGCGACGGTTCGATGCCATGTCCCTGCCATCCCAACGTTTGGCCATAGTGCAGGAAAAACCCCGGGCCCGAGCCAACATCTAACAGCCTCCGCCGGTTAGGGTTAAGCAGCCGCTCGAACTCTTCAAAACGGTCCCTGTAAATAAGCTGCCACCAATCCAGGTCGCGGCGTACCCCTTCCAGGTAGAGTGGTTTCTCTGTGCTGTAATAATCGTTCCGGTAGATGTTTTCCAATTCGTCAGCCGTTGGGATGGGGACGATGTGGCGAAAACCACAGGTAGCGCAATCAATGATGTCGAACCCGTTTTTAGCGTCGATGACAACCCCTTGATGTTGTTTCCATTGGCGATATTCAGGCATGAGCAGTCATCCTCTCGCAGATAATTTGTGCAACTCGTTCCGTACCCGAGCCGTCCAGAGCACAGCAGGCCGCGGACATACATGCGTTCATGTGGGGATTGTTGAGGAAAAACGCGATGGCGACGGCCAAATCCCGCGCTTTCACTTTTTGGTAATATCCCAGGGAGACGGCCATGCCCGCTTTTTCCAGTGCTTCGGCGGAACGGGCATGATCGGGGGTCAGACCGAGCAGAATCGATGGCACATTAAGTGCGGCCAGCTCATATGCGGTGCCGCCGAAGGCCGCGATAGCCAGGTCACATTCCGCCATGAGCGCCGACATGTAGTCGACATCGTAGAGGAATTCGATATGGCCAGGCAATCCACTCTGCATCCTGGCCAGTTGTTCACCGTGCAGAAATGCCCGTCCTAAAACAACTTTGGCATGAAACGGTTCATGTACCTGTCGTAACGCTTCAAGCGCCAAGAAGGTAAGGCCTCCCGGGTCGCTGCCGCCCATGGTGACCAGCAACAGTGGTGTCGGATTATGCGGTCGCGGCTTAGCTGTGCGGAATTCTTTTCTCAGCAGGATGTAGTCCCAGCCGATATAGGCTTTGCCGGTAAATTCCCGCCAATCGGCTCCGGCCAGTTGCGGCACCGGTGGGTAAAAAGTCAGGTCTGCCGCCTGCCGCCGATTGCTGGGATCGTCAATGATCGCCACAACGATGCCGGCAGCTCGCCATCGGTTCAAGTGAGAGGCTGGCAGATTCGTACGAATATCCAAAATAATCGTTTTGAAAGACCGTGTTTGTAGCAGAGACTCGATCCATGCTCCTTCTTCCAGTGGAGCTGGCTTGATAAGACATGAAAATCCATGCTGTGTGACAATATTCCTACCGACACCGTCATCCAAAAGGGCAAAGGTCGGTATAACGGTATGATTTTCCCATAATGTCATAGCCAGGGCCAGACAACGCATGATATGCCCCAATCCAAGCCCTGCGGAGCCATCACAACGGATTAATACTTCTGTACCCTGTTGGTTGCCCATATTCATAACTTAACACTGTTTGTTTTGTTCATCGATGTATTGCAGGGCTGCTTTCAAGGAGACGATTTTCCCCTCCTGAAATATCTGTGCGTACAATTGTCGAAAGAACTCTAGATCAGCGCCGGTATCGATGGACAGCTTGTACTTTCCGCGAAACTCGGGCTCTATGTCGATCGGAACGGTTTTTAATTTTTCCATATGATCGTAAGCATAGGCCGTGACATGTTCATAGGTCCGGGGGTCATGAGGAGCAACGGCACGAGACCATTCCAACGCCCGGCGCGAGATGACTCCTGCACCTTGAAATGCGGTCGGTCCCGTCCAGGAAGCCCGGACGCAATCTGCATCTCGGGGCACAATAGTGCTGATGCTCCGATCCATGAAATCCGGGTCGAATAGGGGCGCATCGCCGCAAATGCGAATGATGTAATCGGCGTCGGCATCATCGATGGCGAGGAAGAATCGCTGCATGACGTTGTCTTCGGAGCCTCTTACCACCTTCAACCCCATGGCCTCTGCAATTTCCACCAGCGGATCATCGATGGGTTGGTCGGTGGTGGCGAGGTAGACCGCTTGGGCGCAACGGATTTGCAAAGCGCGGGCGATAATGTGATACATGAGCGGTTGCCCCATAATCGGTTCCATCATTTTGCCCGGCAGCCGACTCGAGCCCATGCGGGCCTGAATGATGGCAACAACCTTTTTCGGAGTGGCGGTGGCAGGGTTGGTCATCCGTTTATCCCCCAAAAGCGTGGGTCGATTATTTCTTCCTCGGCTACGGCGAGTCCGGCTGCTTCGGCATGTTGCTCGGCCGACAAAGGACCACGGCCGGCCACGGCCAAGGCAGCCTGCAGCTCCGGCAGCGAGGATACGCCGATCAGCACCGAACCCGGAGCTTCTTCCGCCAGGCAAAAGCGTAGGGCCGCCTCAGGTAGGGTAAGGGCATGGTGCTCTGCCCAGTTGGCGGCGGTTTCGGCATGTTCCTTGAGCTTGTTCAATCTCTCCGGTAGATACCGGCGGCGCGAGGTCAGAGCTCCTTTCAAAAAGACCGACCGGCCCAAAACGGCAATGCCGCGGGTTTTGGCGGCAGGTAGCACCCGGTCGGCCATGCGCTGGTCCAGAAGATTGTAGGCGATCTGCAGGGTGGCGATGTCCGGATGGTTCAAAGCCGCCAGTGCCGCCTCTTCGCCATAGACCGAAGCCCCGACGGCGCCGATCGTCCCCTGTTCGCGGGCCTGCGCCAGAATCTCCAGCAGGGGCGAATTGAACAGCTGGCTTGCGGTTGCATTATGAATCTGTACCAGATCGAGGCGCTCGCGGCCCAGGTTGCGAAGACTGCGTTCCAGGCTCTGTCTCACCGCATCGGCGCGGATGGCATCCTCGCCGAAGGGGCCGATCTTGGTGGCGATATGGACTTCGGGTTGCCCCAATCCCTGTAGGGCCTTGCCCAGGAAAATTTCGCTTTCGCCGTAGGCCGGGGCCGTATCCAGAAGAGTGATGCCATGTTCCAGCGCGGTTCCGAGAATGGCTTCGGCCTCGGCCGCCTGGGGGCGGTTGATTTTGCCGGGGGCGCGGAGGCCATATTCCATGCCGAATTCCACGGTGCCCAGGGCGATGCGGGAGACGCGCAGTCCGGCTCGAGGAATTTCCCGGTATTCCATGGCGGTCACCATGCCGTCCAACCGCCGTCCACCACGAGGTTCTGCCCGGTCACCCACGCCGATGCGTCCGAGGCCAGGAACAGGATCGCCCCTTTCAGATCGTCGGCCCCGGCCATGCGGCCGAGGGGCGTCTTGGCTACATACTGGCCGATGAACTGCTCATCCTGGTGGTTGAACAGACCGCCGGGGGTCAGGCAGTTCACCCGGATTCGGGGTGCCCAGAAGGTTGCCAGATAGCGCGTCATCTGGATGAGGGCGGCTTTGGTCATGCCGTACACCAAGGGACTGTTGGTGCCGCTCTCACCGTAAATGCGCTGGTCGGGGGCCACCACACCGTAAATGCTGGAGAGATTGACCATGACTCCACCGTCGTTTTTCAACATGTGAGGGGCGGTGGCCCGCGAGATCAGCATGGTGCCGGTCATGTTGACCGCCAGTACCTGGTTCCAGTCCCGCAATGAAATGGTTTCGAATGATTCAAAGTGATTGCTGCAGGCGTTGTTGACCAGGATATCGATGCGTCCGGTTTCACCGACAAGGGTCTCGACAACTTGGGCAATGCTTGGTTCACTTTCCAGATCGAGGGCCAGGCCGCGAACATCCAGGCCCTTGTCGCGCAGGATTGCAGCCGTTTGCTGTGCCCGGAGCTGGTCGCGGGAGGTGATGAACACCGTCGCGCCGGCCTCCGCCAGCGCAGCCACGGCCTGGGATCCGTAGCCGTTGCCGGTGCCGCCGGTGACCAGTGCCACGCGCCCTTTAAGGCAGAAAAGATCCTTGACGGGCCTGCCTTGTTGCATTTCAGGCATGACCATATCCTTGTCGAAGATGTTTGAAAGGTCGAAGGCCATCCGATGGATCGGCCCGCCATTCACGGTCCGGCAATTCGCTGGCCACCGGATGTTTGTGGCCGTCGCCGTCCGCGCACAGACCCTGTTCCATGTCCCGGATAACTTGTCCCATCTGCTCGGGCAGCCAGCAGTGGCCGGACGAAAATTCTTCGCCCTGACTGTCCAGATCGAGATGAAATTCGATCATGGAAGCCTGCCAGCGATGTACGGCTCGGCTGATCACCCCCGGCGATACGCTGTGATCCGACCAGCCGACATTGCAGCCAAAGGCATTACGCAGGGTCTCCATGGCCGCCAGGTTGCATTCGGCGGCGGGGGAGGGATAGCTGGAAACGCAATGCAGCAAGGTAAGGTCTGTACAGCCTGAACTTTTCAGGCATTTTACCGCATCGCCAATTTCATCCATGGTGGCCATGCCCGTGGAAAGAATCACCGGCTTGCCGGTGGCTGCACAATTTTGCAGAAGCTCGGTCCACAGAAGTTCATAGGACGCGATCTTGAAAAAATCGACATGCGGCGCCAGGACCTCGATGGCCTGCAGGTAAAACGGCGTGCAACCGAAGGCTATGCCACGCCGGCGGCAGTGGCGGGCCAACTGGGGGATGAAGTCATCGGGGAGTTCCCAGTTACGGCGCCGGCGATGCAGTTCGCTGTTGGCCAGGATTTCCGGGGCAAACAGTTCGTCGATGCGAAACAGCTGGAACTTTACCCCCCAGCAACCTATGTCGGCCGAACAGTCGATAAAATTTAGGCAGCGCTGGAGGTCGCGGTGGTGGTTGCTTGACACCTCGGCGATGAAGGCCGGTTTCATGGGTTCTCCTCGGTAACAGCCGCGTACAGGGCGTTGATGACGCGTTCCTGATCAGCGGTGCTGAGATCCGGAAAGATGGGCAGGGACAGAATTTCCTGATAGGCAGTCTCGGCGCTGGGACACAAACCTTCCCCGGTGCCGAGATGCTGCCGGTAGTAGGGGTGGAAATGGACGGGAACATAATGAACATTGGCGCCGATACCAGACTGACGCAGCCTTTGGAATACCCGGTCGCGTTGCGGTACCCGCACCACATAGAGGTGGTAACCATGTTTGGCTTCGGGCCGGCAGGTGAGAGGCCATATCTGAGAATGATCGCTAAAGGCGGCATCATAACGTGCAGCAATGTCGCGGCGCAGATTGGTGAAGCGCGGCAGTTTGGACAGTTGTGCCAGACCCAGGGCGGCCTGTATGTCCGTCAGGCGATAGTTGAACCCGAGGTGCAGCATCTGGTAGTGCCAGGCGCCGGTTGCGGCCCGTTGCCGATGATCGCTGCCGATGCCGTGATTGCGAAAGGTGCGCAGGCGTTGCGCAAGATGAGCATCGCCGGTGACGACCATGCCTCCTTCGCCCGTGGTCACCGGCTTCACGGGATGAAAGCTGAACACCGTCGCGTCGGCCAGGGCGCCGCAGGGGCGGCCGCGCCAGGCGGCACCGAGGGAATGGCAGGCATCGGCGACCAACTTCAGGCCGTAACGGTCGGCGACGGCGCGCAGGGCGTCATAGTCGCAAGGCTGGCCGGCGTAATCCACGGCGATAATGGCCCGGGTGCGGCCGGTGATAAGACTTTCCACGGCCGCGGCATCAAGAAGCAGGGTGTCGGGATGGACGTCGGCGAATACCGGCCGTGCACCCTGATAGAGGACGGCGTTGGCGGTGGCGGCAAAGGTCATGGGCGGGACGATCACTTCGTCGCCGGGGCAGACGCCCAAGGCAAACATGGTGGCGTGCAGGGCCGCGGTGCCGTTGCACAGGGCCACGCCGTAAGGGGCGGAGACGGTTGCGGCCACCGCCTCCTCGAAGCGTTCCACGGCCGGGCCGGTGGTCAGCCAGTCCGAGCGCAGTACTTCGACGACGGCGGCGATGTCCTCTTCGTCTATATGCTGGCGGCCATAGGGAATGAAGGGCTGGTCCATGAGGTCGACGCTTCCTGGTCTTTTTGGCCTTTGGAGCAGATGAAGGACTGGGTCAGGGCGCGCAATTCCTCCACGCTCAGCCAGCGGGTGTTGGTGCCGCTGCAATAGCGGAAGCCCTCCGGGCAGGGCCGGCCATTGAAATGAGCCATGAATGCATCGACGTCCCAGAGCTTCATGGAGGGCAGGATGACGAAATAATCCTCGAGTTCGATGGTGTTGTAAGCATCGGTTTCGGTGATCATTTCCTCGTGGATTTTCTCTCCGGGGCGGATGCCGACGATACGGGTAGGAAGCTCGGGGGCGATGGCTTTGGCCACATCCGTGATGCGATAGCTGGGGATTTTGGGAACGAATATTTCGCCGCCCCACATATCCTCCAAAGCACGAAGAACCAGGTCGACGCCTTCCTGCAGGCTGATGTTGAAACGGGTCATGCGTTCATCGGTAATGGGCAAGGGCTCGCCGGCCTGCTTCTTTTTCAGAAAGAAAGGGATGACGCTGCCGCGGCTGCCCATGACATTGCCGTATCGAACCACCGAGAGGCGGATGTCTCGGCTGCCGCGCATGTTGTTGGCGGCCACGAACAGCTTGTCGGAACAAAGCTTGGTAGCGCCATACAGGTTGATGGGCCCGGCGGCCTTGTCCGTGGACAGGGCGACCACTCGTTTCACCTGAGTGTCGAAGCAGGCGTCGATAACGTTCTGGGCGCCGAGGACGTTGGTCTGGATGCACTCGAAGGGGTTATATTCGGCGGCCGGAACCTGTTTCATGGCGGCGGCGTGGACAACGATGTCAACGCCTTCCAGGGCTCGTTTCAGGCGATGGCTGTCGCGCACGTCGCCGATAAAAAACCGCAACTGCGGAAAGCGTTCGCGAGGGAAGTCTTCGGCCATTTCGAACTGTTTCAGTTCGTCCCGGGAAAGGATTACCAATCGGCGGATATCTGGGTGGCGATCCAGGATGGTGCGCGTTAACGCACGTCCGAAGGAACCTGTTCCGCCGGTGATAAGCACGCATTTGCCATTGAGCATGGGATTTTCCTTCCGGAATTAAATCGAATGATCCGATCCGGCTTTGGCGCCCGGTTGAACTGTTATTGCGAGGGTCTATTGCAATAAGGAAGCCAGGATGGCAAGAAATGCAGAAACTCTGCAGTCAAATATGCTGTCATCGGGGGTTTAGAAATTCAACGGTTCTGCTTTTTGTGGGAAAGGTAGTGGTGTTATGTCCTGCTATTGGCATTTCGTGACATGATTTGGCTATCAAATACGATGAAATGGTCAATATTTTGTCAAGAAAATGGTCGCATCACAGAGGGTCGAAAATCAAATTTATATGAAATTTTTTATATTTTAACAAGATGCTGAAATATCATAGAATCTCTGGATATTTTGCATACCTATTTGGTCAATATTTTGAAAGAATTGTTTTCCTGGTTTTTGAATGGCCACTCTAATTCATTGTTGCAAGAAACTCTTTGGCAACCGAGTTATGGGGATCGATCTTCAGGAGGTGTTCATAGATTGTTGAAGCAAACCGATTTTCACCTGCCTGTTGGTAAAGTTGCCCCACTTTTAGAAGAACTACAGAGTCATTTGGAAAGTACTCCAGGTAATCGGCATAAGCATCCAGGGCCACATGGGTTTTCCCCATTATTTTGGCAAGGTCACCATATTGTTTGAAATATAGAGGAGAAAAGTTGGTCAAGCAATCCAGCGCCAAAAATGAATTATCAAGATCTTCGAGTTTTAGGGACAGGGACGCAATTCTCTTCAAGGCATCTTCTTTGATGGAATTTGAATCGAGTTCGAGTGTTTTTTGATATTTCTCCAGTGCGGTTGCATAATCTCCTTCCAGTTCAGCCAGAAAACCGGAGGATAGAAAATAGACAGGCTTCATTTCTTCTTGCTCTAAACCTTCCATACCCTTGACAAGGCCTGATAAGGTGTCGTTGTCACGATGATTAAAGAGCGATCGAATACGATGATGGGCAATTTCGGGACTGCTGCCGGCTTTTGAGCCTGCGGCAAGATATTCTGCCTTTTCGGTCAAGCTTTTCCGGAACCTGGACTCCAAATCCTTGATACGCAGTGAAATTTCATCTGATTCATTTGGCAACTCCTTCCCGCAGCGATTTTTCCAGATCAGGATGCGACCGATTTCACCACCTTTTTCCCAAGCCTTGAAGAGGGAACTTGGTACTGAATCAGGATTCTCTTCGGCTAACCGTAGTTGTAGTCGATGAGTTGCCAAAGTCAAATACTGCAGCATTGTTTCAGCACTTTCTTCATAAGCCTTATAATATATTCGGCCGGTTTCTTCTATTTGACGGTCGTTCCATTCCTTGTCCTGATCGGGGCGTGCAATTTTGATGAAATGCTGCAATCCGACTTTTTTCAAAACAGTAGCGTAGTTGATAAACGAAGGATGTTGCAGAGTGTCTTCTATCTTTTCCATGGCGTACTTATATTTAAAATCAGATTTTATTCCTTTTCGGCCGAACAGGCCATCATTGAACTTGAGCCCACTTTGAGCCAATTTTTTGATTTTTTTAACCGCCTTTTCTGCAATATTCAGTTTTTCAAGGGTATTTTTATAGTAAGCAATACGAGTTTGGCAATCTTCATAGGGTAAAGCTTGGGTAATTATTTCCCATGCAGGTTGTTCTAAGGGGGACCAGCTCAGGTTGTCTAATGATAGATGCTCGACATTCTGAATGATTGCTGCTGTTGGAGCAGGGTTGATGGTTCTGCAACCCTTTTCCAAAGCCATTGTTGCCAGGTGGGCAAAGGATGTAACCGCTTCAGCCATGGCCCGGGTCGTAAATGCTTTTTGCCCCAGATTGGTTTCGACTTGAGTGTCATAGAGGGCGAACTGAGGGCCAGCCTGTCGCTCATAACTGCCGAGCGCGTGGGAGTCCCCCTGCGGGCTGAAACAAAGATCCACGCCGCCAAGAATGATTTGCGAAAAGCCCATTTCCACAGCAACCGCAAAAGCGGTATTGGTTACCGTGGGTCCGGGAGTGTCCAGATAAATCTCGTCGGCATCATCCGGCCAAGGCCAGCGGGGCCCGACAAAAACCGAAGGCCCCTGCCATTGGCTCAGTAATCTCGGAACGACATGGTAGCTGTTGACGAACAAGGTTCGTTCGCCCCCAAAGAGCATTTCCTTACTGACCTCATAGCTGGCTTCCTGGGGATCGATGGAAAAAAAAATGTCCGGGATTAAACCGACATCTTTCAGGCGCCTCGCGATGCGGGAGACGGCAAGCACGACCAGTTGCGAGCGGTGTTCCTGAACCCAGGGAAGAATATGGTCCAATGAAGGTCCCCCCGCCAGCAGTACTGCAGTTTTTCCCGCGAAAAGATCAATCAGACAGGACGCCGAGTGGCGGTTGTCTGCGAGGTTTTCCAGTTGGCGGGCGATGAAGGCATCGTTCCCTAGCTGGATCTTGATTTGCCAGGCAAAGGCTTCAATGAAATCCCTGGCCGCAAAGTGCAACTCGGCATATTCGGGCAGAAAGGCGTCCAGCGCGGCAAAGGATTTCCAGATGTTGATCTTTTCCGTGTAAAGATAGTTGGCAAACTCGAACTTCTTGGCGATGGCCGGCAATTCGTCAACAGTTACGCAGGCGACGCGCTCGTGAGATGCGTCGAGCAGTCCTTCCTGCCTTAGCCGTTCCAAGGTTTTCGGCAGTTCGACTATGACATAACGGGATGTCGGAGAAATGCCGATCCGGTGGAGGTATTGGAGGAGCAGACCTGAATCCATGCCGACCAGGATATGCAGGGTGTTTTCCTTGAAGATGCCATCGCCATACTGTTTCTTGTACAGGGTGTGGGCGTCCGTTTGCCGGAACGTGTAGCGATTGATGGAAAAAAGGTAACGATCGCCGAATTCGTTGCTGACGATGGGACCAAGATCGTTGGGCGCGATGGATTCCACGGTAACCTCTTTTACTGAGTGGTTTCGGCGAGGAGTTGAAGGATTCGCAATTGTGGTAGCAATTCGTATTCCAACAGGTCGGCCAAACCGATGACATCCTGGCGGGATTGAGCCGCAAGGATCTTCTGCAGCAGGGCGGTGAAGCCGGCTTGATGACCAGGCGGAATGTCCGCCAGTTTCCGGGCGAGAATTTCGTACTGCTGCGCAAGGCGTTCGTTGCCTTCGGCCTCCAATCCCATTCGCAAGGCATCGGCGATGGCGACCAGCCCTGACGCCGTGAGTGTCAAATTTCCGTCCATGGCGGATCCTCAAGCAGGGGCGCATGGCGGATGGCCGCGCCGCGACTGCCGGCATTGCGAAATTGAATGCCGGTTTTCCCGGCGATGAATTCCTCCAGGTCCCGCAGATAGGCGCGCAGATTGGGCAGGGTCGGAAGGCGTTCACCGTGACCGTTCAGGACCCAATGACTGCCCTGTGCCGGGCGGGCCTGGCTGCAGCCGGCGACATGGCTCTGGCCGCCGGGGAAGGAGAAGTCGGCGCCGGCGAAAAGAACTCGCTCCACCCCCAGTCGGGTGGCCAGATCCGTGGCCGGATGGATGACGCTGCCGGATGAGAACAGCCGCTCTTTGGGGTGTCGGACCGCCAGTTCCGAATATATGGGGGCATCGGAATAGGCGGCATGGCGTTGGCCCGGCCAGTATTTCAGGAGTTCCGGTTGCACGACGGGGAAATAGACCAGGGCACTGCGGCGCAACAGGGTCAGATCCAAATCCTTGAAAAACAGGTCGAAAATATCGGCATGCCCGTCGATGCCGACCACCACGTCCGGGATGATGCCGGCGGCCAGCAGGGGACGGACCGCGGCGTCGACGGCGATGAGCGGTCCCGGTTTGCTGTCTCTCAGCCAGCCGTAATGGTCGCTGAGGGTCGGACCGGCACCGGCGACCACCGCCGTCCGACCCGGGAAGGTACCGCACAGGGCCTCGATGGACGGGTCTTGCGCCACATAAGCGGCATTGTCCGTCAGACGTTGCCGCAGGTGCGGATTGTCCGGTTGATGGCGTTTGCGAATAAAGGGGGTGGCCAGATCCAGGCAGATCAGGTCGCGCAGTCGGCTGGCAGCATCGTCGGCCAGGTGCAGGCAGGCGGGCAGGGCGGCATAGGGTTGCTGCAGGGTATCGTCGGGTCCGGCAACCACCAGGCTGACGCGCGGATCGTCCAGCCAGTCGCGATGGTCGAAAAAGTACAGGCTCAGGGCAGCCACGCCGGGGTTGAACAGCACGACCTGCAAATCCCGGAGTTCCGGGCGTTGCAACAGCAACCGGGGCACGTCCCCCAAGGCCATGCCGTAGACCCGGGCGCTGCGGCTTCCGGCGGGTATCCGCGTGGCCTGCAGCGTCGCCTCCTTGTCGCGATCATGGGCGCTGGTCAGTTGGATGCCCTCAATCACCAGGGTCGGACACGGCTTCTCCAGCCACGCAAACTCCGGCAGGTTGCCGATGGCCGCTTCGACGGCGGCGGCCACGCGCGGCCAACGGCGGGCGAGGGAGGCATAGTTGGCTGCCAGGTAATCGGTGGTCGGCGCGGACCCGGGTGCCGTCGGCGGCATCGTCAACATCCCCTCACGCCGGCAGCGGCTGCCGGGTCTGCCACGGACTGTTTTCCAGCACCACCTGGATGGCGCGGTTGGTGGCCGGGGCGAACAGGATGGGCGCCATGAGATTCAGGGTCACCTTGTGATCGGGGGGCACGGTGACCACGGCCAGGGAGTGGACCTCGTCGCCGTCGGCGATATCCAATTTGGCCCGCTCGCGGCGATCCGGCAGCACCCGGTAATCGAGGAAGAAGTTGGTCGGATCCGTGAGGACGAAGGCGATGTCCGGGTCGTCGACGCTCTGGATCCAGAACAACGGCCCCTGCTTCTGGTTGGGCATGACGATGAAGTCCCGCAGGTTTTCAAAGCCGATGAGCCCTTCCGGAAAGTGCAGGGTGTTGGCCGGGTCATATTCGATGTCGCCAAAGCGGCTTTTAATGATGCGCTTCACGGTTGCTCCTTTTTCGCCATGGCATGGGTCAAAATGTCCAGATCGGCAAGGTTCCACTGGCTGGCCTCCCGGTTTTCGCTGCAGATGCGTTGATAGATTTCCTGGCGGAAGATCTTCTTGTCGTTCGGCGCGTCGATGCCGATACGAATGCCGCCGCCCTTGACTTCGATGATGGTGATGGTGATGTCGTCCCCGATGACGATGCCTTCACCGGGTTTTCTGGTCAGAACCAGCATGGCGCCCTCCCTGGCAGATGAAACGCTGGTATGGGGATATTCTTGATGGCGGTTAAAAACCGAGGTCCGGAACGTCTCCCCTTACAGGTAGTCGAGAATGGAAAGTTGACTGATTTTGCCCGTGACGCTGAGGGCGGCCGTAAAGGCCTGCTCCTGCTGCGCCAGTTGGGAATAGGTTTCGATGAGATCGGCGTCTCGGTAATTGGACAGCAGTGCCGTCATGTCGTCCTTGTAATCCGCCATGCGGTCGCCGGCCCGTTCCACCCGCTGCGCCAGGGTGCCCATCAGACTGCGCTGGCTGCGGACCTGGTCGGCGGCCTGGTCGAGACGGTCGAGTTGGTTGCTCAGGGCGCTCGCATCGCCGGCGGTGATGTTCTGCTCCAGTTCCGCCAGCACGGCAAGCAGATTGACGCCGCCGCCCGCGCCTTGAAACAGTTCGGCGCCGGTCAGGTTGGTGCGGACCTTTTCCCCGGGCCCGATCTCCATCTCGATGATGCCGTCGTCGCCGGCATAGGTCAGCGGGTCGTCGGCATCCGGAAAGGGCTTGCTGCCCTGGGCATAACCGGCGAACAGGTACTTGCCGTCCTCCTGGGCATTGGCCAGATGGTACACCTCCTCGCGCAGCAACTGAATCTGTTGGGCGTAGCTGGCGCGGTCGGATTCGCTGGCCGAACCGTTGCCGGCGGCGATGGCAATCTCCTTGGCCTGGACCATGAGATTTTCCAGTTGCTCCATGCGGCTGTCTAGATTGTCCATGCGCCCCAGGGTGGTGCTGATGGTGGACTGGTAGCGCCCGGCGGCGCGCAGGCGATCCTGGGTCTGCAGCATGGGCGCGATGGCCGCCGGGTCGTCCGAGGGGCGGTTAATCCTGCGGCCGCTGGCCGCCATCAAGCGCAGATCCTGGAGTCGCACGCCGGAGCGGTTCAGGTTGGCCTGCAGGGAGCGGTAGGTGGCGGTCAGGGTGGTTCGCATGGCTTACCTCTTGATGGACAGCACCGTTTCCATCATTTCGTCCACGGTGGTCAAAAGTTTGGCCGAGGCTTCGAAGCCGCGCTGAAACTGGATCAGGTTGATCATCTCTTCTTCCAGGGAGACGCCGACCTTGCTGTCGCGCAGGTTCTGCAGCTGCACCAGGGTATCTTCCAGGCCGGTCTGGGAGAGCCGGTTCTGGGCGCCGGCCAGGCCGACCCGCGAGGCCAGGTTGCCGTAGAAGGTGGTAAAGGTGTCCGTGCCTCCCAGTACCTTGCTTTCCGCCAGGGCGGCCATGGCCAGAGCGTTGCGGTTGTCGCCCTCGCCGGCGTTCTGACCGGCGGCCAGCTGCCGGCTGTCGGTGATGGCGACGCCGATGCCGGCCGCCGCACCGGAAGCATTGGTCAGGTTCCGGAAAAACAGCACCCCCGTGGAACCGTCCTGGCCGGTACCGGCGGCATGCAGAGCGTTGACCTCTGTGACCAGGGCATGGGCCAGTTGGTCGAGCTGCCCCTGAACCTGGGGAATCAGTTCGTCCCGCAGGGACAGCAGGCCCTTGAATTCGCCCCCCAGACTGTTGCCGTCCAGGGGTCGAGTGGTGCTGCCGAGATTGACGGCGAAGGTCATCTTGTCGCCATCCTGGCCGGCTTCGAGGGACATGGCCCGATTGCCTTCCACCAGTGGCAGGCCGTTGCCCAGTTGCACGGAAACGGTACCGTTGCTGTTCTCGTAGGCCTGGACGCCGAGGGTATAGGACAGTTCCTGCAGCAGCAGATCTCGTTGATCGCGGTCGCTGTTGGCACTCACGCCGGTCGCTTCGACGGTGCTGATGCGCTGGTTGAAGTCGGCGACTTGCTGCAGCTTGAGGTTGATGTCGCCGAGTTTGGCAGCCAGGGTGTCATCGATCTGGCTGCCAAGGCGCTGCAGATCCTTCTGGGCGGTTTGGAAACCGTCGGCCACCAGGGCGCCCTGCTGCAAAACGGCATTGCGTTCCACCGAGCCGCCGGGATTGGCCGACAATTGCTGCCAGGCATCGAAAAACTCGTTGATGCGGCTGCTCAGACTATTGTCGCCGATATCGAAGATGCGTTCCAGCTCAGTCAGATGGGAGGTCTTGGCGGCCTGCTCGCCCAGGGCGGCGTTCTTGTCCCGCAACTGGCGGGTCAAAAACACGTCCTGCTCGCGTTGCACGGAACTGACCGTGACCCCTTGGCCAACCAGAAAGCCGCGCATGTTCAGGGCCGGTACCGTAGCCAGGTTGGCGACCTGGCGGGAGTAGCCGGGGGTGTTGACGTTGGCGATGTTGTTGCCCGCCACCTCGATGAGCTTCTGATGGGTGGCGAGACTGCTTTTGCCCAGGTTGAGGGCGCTGGAGAGCCCGCTCATATCAGATCCTCCCGGACAGCAGCAAACCGGGATTGTCGGCGCGCACCGGCACGGCACCGCAGCCATAGGCAGGCGGCGCGGCCTGCTGGCGGAAAAATCCCATCAGCTCCCGCAGCCAGTTCAGGGCGGCCCAGAACAGATAGGCGTTACGGCGGTTTTCCTCGCGCACCGTCGTGGCCAGTTGCCGCACCTCGCCATCCAGTTCGTCGGGCTCGGCCAACTCGATCCGCTGCAGCAATTGTTCCTTGACCTCGGCGACGGCCAGCATCTCGGTGACGCGCAGCGCTTTGGCGTGCTCGCGCTCCTCGAGGATCAGCTCATGCAGCTGCTGCAGCTGCCGGGTCAGGGCCGAGGCGTTCATCAGCTTTGACTTTCAGCCAGGAATTTGAGCAGACTGGCGGCGACTTTGTTGGCATCGGGCTTATAACTGCCTTCGGCAATCTGCTCTTTGAGGGATTGCAGTTTTTCCGAGCGCCGGCTTTCCTGGGTCGGCGCCGCTTCGCGGGCGCGCAGGGTCTCGTTGATGACCGAGGAGAACTGCACCCGGTCGGTGCTCTGGCTCTCCGTCTGCGAACTGCCTTGGGCCTTCTTGCCGTGTTTGATCTGCTGGATGGGGCCCAAGCCGTTATTGCCGTAAATTTTAATCGTCATGTTCGTCCCCTGCGGTTTGAACTTCCATGTTCAGCTGCCATCTGCCGGGGCAGCGAAGGGCGAATCCTTACGGAAGAAATTCCCCCTTAGGCACCATATCGGCGGGTATGCCGGGAAAGTTTAGAAGTTTTTTGGATGGGCTGTCCAGAGATAATATCCCGGCAGGCTGCACGGCGAGCGGCGCCAATGCGGTATCTGATCAAGCTGCGATTATTTATCCTTTGGGGAGTCGGCGGGCGGCAGGGTGGCCGGTTGCGGCGCCGTCGCGCCGAGGTGGCGCCGGAAGGTTTCGTAAAGACGGTCGCCGATGCCGATGCCCTGGGTGCGGGCCATCTGCAGTGCCACTTCCTGGTCCATCAGATCCTGCATCATCTCGCGGCCGCTGTCGGTGCCCAGCAGACCGTCCTGGGGCACGCCGGCGCGCATCTCCTTGAGCAGGCTCTTGAGCATGATGGCTTCAAAATCCTGACAGGCTTTTTGCAGCCGCTCCTTTTCGGTGTTGCGTTCGCTGGCAGCGGGGGCGGTGGTAAGGGTGGGTCGGATAGGGGAGTTCATGGCATTTCCTTGTAAAAAGCTTTTTACAAAATCACCAGTTCCGCATGCAGGGCGCCTGCGGCCTTGATGGCCTGAAAGATGGCGATGAGGTCGCGGGGGGTGGCGCCGATGGCGTTCAGGGCCTTGGCGACGTCGCCGATGTTGACGCCCATCTCCATCACCACCAGGTTGCCCGCCTCCTCCGTCATTTCGATCTCCGTATCCGGCACCACCACGGTCTGCCCCTTGGACAGGGGGGCCGGCTGGGAGACCTGATCCCGCTCGCTGATCACCAGATTCAGGTTGCTGTGGGAGACGGCCACCGTGGCGATGCGAACCCCTTCGCCCATGACGATGGTCCCGGTTTTTTCGTTCACCACGATACGGGCCACGGCATCCGGCTGCACCGGCAGATTCTCGAGGCCGGCGATGAAGTTGACCAACTGGCCGCGAAACTGCTCCGGTACCTGGATGCGCAGGCTGCTGCTGTCCTGGGGCTGGGCCAGGGGGGCGCGGAAATGGTTGTTGATGGCCGCGCTCATGCGGCTGATGGTGGTGAAGTCGGGGCTGGTCAGCTGGTAGATGAGATCCTGCCCCGGATCCAGGGCGAAGGCCACCTCGCGCTCGACCATGGCGCCGCCCGGGATGCGGGCCGAAGTGGGATGGTTCTTCTGCACCGTGGCCGCCTTGCCGCCAAAGGCCAAAGAGCCGACGATGAGGGAACCCTGGGCGACGGCGTAGGTGCTGCCGTCGGGAGCTTTGAGGGGCGTCATGAGCAGGGTGCCGCCGGCCAGGCTGTCGGCATCGCCGATGGAGGAAACCAGCACGTCGATGTTGGAACCGGCCTTGGCGAAAGGCGGCAACTCGGCAGTAACGATGACTGCCGCCACATTGTCGACCTTGACGTTGCCATCCACATTGACCCCCAGCCGTTCCATCATGCTGACCAGGGAGCGGGTGGTGAACTGGGTGCTGGCGCTGTCACCGGTGCCGTTCAGACCCACCACCAGGCCGTAGCCCACCAGCTGGTTGCTGCGCACCCCCTGCAATTGGGCGATATCCTTGATGCGTGTGGCTTGGGCCGAGAAGGGCAGGGCCATCAGGAGTAAAGCGAAGATTATGGTCAGAACGCGTTGCAGCATGGAAAATTCCTTTAAAGGGAAGGCTGAAGTCCGAAGGCTGAAGACTGAAGAAAAATCCTTAAAATCAAAGCATTTGCCCTACCTTCAGCCTTCAGCCTTTAGTCTTCAGCCTGTCTTTTATCAGCCTTCGGACTTCAGTCTTCAGCCTGCTTTTCTAGAACGGCCACACGTGATCGAGGATGCGGGTCATCCAGCCGGGATGCTGCTTGTCGCTGATCACCCCCTTGCCACGGTAGCTGATGTCGGCGTCGAGGATGTGCCGGGAGTTCACGATGTTCTGGGCGCTGATGTCCGTAGGCCGGACGATGCCGGACAGGACGATGATCTGGTCCTCGTTGTTGACGGTGACGGTTTTGCCGCCCTCGATGCGGAAGGTGCCGTTGGGCAGTTCCTCCACGATCTGGGCGGTGAGGGTGGCGACCAGGTCCTCTTTGCGCGAGGTGCTGCCGCTGCCGTCGAAACTGTTGCTGTAGCTGGTATTGACAAGTTTCGTCGGATCGATGGCGCCGCCCAGGTTGCTCAGGTTGCTTTCCAGCCCGAAGAAATTGGTAATGCCGGCGGCATTGCTGCTGTTGCGGGCGCTGGAGGTGGCGGCCTGCTTGCTGGCGCTGGCCTGCTCATAGATGGCGACGGTAACCAGGTCGCCGATTTGGCGGGCCTTGGTATCCCGGAACAGGCTGCCGCGATTCTCCGTCCACAGGGAGCCGGCGGTGGCCGGCCGCTCGATGGGTACCTGCCGGGCGATGGCCGCCGACGCGGCCGGATCGCGGGTTTTGGGAGGAATGGCGGTGCAGCCCGTGGGCAGCAGGCCGACTGTCAGAGTCAAAAACAGGAAGCCTCGGATCATGTCAGAACTCCACCTGCACGGCCAATGGGGCGGTAACCGTGGCGATGATTTCCTTGTTGGAAGAAAGGTTTTTCACCCGGATGGCATCCCCGTCACGGCCGTTTTCCTGGGCCTGGCCCCGGGCCGTGAGCAGCAGCGGGCCTTTGCGGGCCTGGATGGTGACCATTTCGCCGCGTTTGACCAGGGGCGGGATTTCCAACATGGCTTGGGAAAAGACACTGCCCATGGTCATGCCGCGGCGCAGTTTCTTGCCCACCAAGGCATCTTCATCCAGGCAGGGTTGGCGCAGACTGCCGATTTCCATGGTGACCATGTCGAAATCGTCGGGGCCGATGATGGCGCCGCGGGGCAGGTCGGTACGGGCCACCGCCACCGGCGCCAGGGCTTCCAGCACCGCCCGCAGGGAGATGTTTTTTACTACTTGGCCGTCGGCCCGCAGGATCACGTTGAAGCGTTGGCTGCTGAGGATGTTGGGGTGGCCGGGGGTCACTTCCCAACTCAAACGGCCGGCCGGAACGGTGAAGGGCGGCAGGGTCTGTATCTCCCGAAACCGCAGGTCGGCGCCGGGAAAGCGGGGCTGCTGCTGCCGCAGGTAATTGTTCAGAACCTGACGGATGCGTTCCGGCCCGATGGTCGTGGTGCCGCCGGTGGCGCCGGCCGCCTGGCTCAAAGCCAGCACCAGCAGCAGGGACAGCAGGCCGCGGCGCAGAATCCGGTGCAGGGGGGTATTCATCAATTCGTCCTAGACCAGGTTGTTGGTCATCTGCAGCATTTCGTCGGCGGTCTTGATGGCCTTGGAATTGATTTCATAGGCTCGTTGACCGGCGATCATGTTGACCATTTCCTCCATGATGCTGACGTTGGAGCCTTCCAGGTAGCCCTGGGCAAGGCTGCCGAAACCCTCCTCGCCGGGATTTCCCGTCACCGGCGCTCCGGTGGTGGGCGTCTCGGTGTAGAGGTTGCTGCCCTGGGCCATGAGGCCGGCGGGGTTGGCGAAGCGGGTCAGGGTGATGGTGCCGACCTGAGTCGGTTCGCTCTGGCCGTCGAGCAGCACCTCGACGGTGCCGTAGCGGCCGATGGCGATGCTGGTGGCGTTTTCCGGAATCACGATCTCCGGTTCCAGGGGGTAGCCGTTGGAGGTCACCAGGCGGCCGGTACCGTCCTTTTTGAAGGCCCCGGCGCGGGTATAGGCCAGTTCGCCGTCGGGCATGCGCACCTGGAAGAAGCCCGCGCCTTCGATGGCCAGATCCAGGCTGTTGCCGGTCTGCTGAATATCGCCGGTGGAAAAAACCTTCTGGATGGCGGCCACGCGCGAACCCAAACCGACCTGGATGGTGGTCGGTTGCTCGGCCCCGCCCGCGGCGTCCGTGCCCGCCACCTTGATGGTCTGGTAGAGGACATCCTGGAAGTCGGCCCGGCTCTTTTTGAAGCCGACGCTGTTGACGTTGGCCAGGTTGTTGGCGATGACGTCCATGTTGATCTGCTGGGCTTCCATTCCGGTTGCGGCGGTCCACAGTGCCCTGATCATGATTTATCTGCTCCTTGCTGCGGGGTAAGGTAAAAGGTCAGCTCAAGGTGCCAAGCTGGTTGGCCTTTTCGGCCAGGGCATGGTAGGTCTTGAGCATTTTCTGACAGGCTTCGAAAACCCGGGTCGCTTCGACCATGCGGCTCATTTCCTCCATGAGGTTGATATTGGCGTTTTCCAGGTGAGCCTGATGGATTTGCGGATCCGCGACCCGCACCTCGAGCTGGTCTTCCCGGCCGTTCTCAACCTGAAACAGGTTGCCGCCGTTGCGCTGCAGCACGGACATGTCCTCGAAGGTGTAAAGGGGGATGCGGCGGGTCTGGCCGTCGGCCAGCAGGACCGTGCCGTCCTGGCCGATGGTGACCTCCGGATCGGGCAGCACGATGGGCCGCTGATCCTCGCCGAGCAGCAGCATGCCCTGGCTGTTGATCATCCGGCCCTGGTCGTCGAGGCGCATGTTTCCCTGCCGGGTGTAATAGAGGTTGCCCGCTTCGTCCTGCACCTTGAAAAAGCCCGGCCCGTCGATGCCCAAGTGGGTCGAGATCTGGGTCGGCATCAGGGTGCCCTGGGAGAAGTCGGTAAAGCCCTCCACGATTTCCGCCAGATTGATGCGCTCGATGGTGCGGCCGTTGCTGGCCTGTTCGAGCACCGTTTTGAAAACCGCCTGGCCTTTTTTGAAACCGACCGTCTGGTTGTTGGCCAGGTTGTGACTGATGGTATCCATCAGCCGCTCCCGAACCAGGGCCCCGGAAAGGGCGGTGTAAGTACCTGAGCTCATGCTGAACCTCGTCGGTGGAATTTCGCTACAGTTCCCATGTCGGCAGGCGGACGATTTATCTTTAGCCCGGATTGTTCAGGTCCGCTCCGGGCCGGAGCTCAAATGCCGCCGCAGTCGCACCACCTGACGGGCCTGTTCCGCAGGCAACTGCAGCAATTCGCTGATGCGCTCCGCCGACAGACCCCGGCCTGCCAGTTCGGCGGCCTGACGGTAGATTTCCGGCGGCTGCCGCTGTTCGCCATTCTGCTGCAGTCGTTGTTGCAGGGCCGCCTGCAGCAGGGGACCGTCAAAGGCCCGGAGGTCGTGAACGGCGGAGCGGGCCTCCTTGCCAGCCATGGAAGCCGGCTGCAGGCGGGTCAGGTGCTTTTCCAGCTGCCGCAGCCGCAGGGCCAGCAGCAGGGTCGCCACCGCGAAAAAAGCGGCCAGGATAGAGGTCAGATGCAGGCTCATGGCGAAACCTCAGCGCTGGTTGCGGCCGGCGGCGGCCCGTTTGCGTTCGCGTCCCAAGCCGACCTTCAGCTTCAGCAGGGCCTGGCTGTGGAGTTGGGAGACCCGGCCTTCCGACAGTTCCAGCACCTCGGCGATCTCTTTCTGGCTGAGTTCCTCGTAATAATAGAGGGAGACCACCAGCCGCTCCTTTTCCGTCAGACGTTCAATCTGGGCCGCCAGTTCCCGGGTCAGCTCGCTTTCTTCCAGCATCTCGAAGGCGTTTTTGCTCTGCTGATCGACCATGCTGTCCATCAGGGTCGGACTGCTGTCGCTGTCGTCGATGGTTTCATGCAGGCTGATGCAGCCCAGGCAGCTGACCTCCGCGAGCAGGTCGCGGTACTCCTCCAGGCGCATCTGCATGGCGGCGGCCACTTCCTCCTCTTCGGCGGGCCGGCCGAGCTTGCCCTCCAAGTCTTCCATGACGGCGGCCAGGCGGGACTGCTTCTGTCGCAGGGTGCGGGAAAACCAGTCCATGCGCCGCACCTCGTCCAGTACCGCGCCGCGCATGCGTTTTTCGGCAAAGGTCTTGAACAGGATGCCGAGGCTCGGCCGGAAACGGTTGGCCGCGTCCACCAGGCCGACCATGGCGGCGCTGGCAATATCCTCGCGATTCATGAAGGACGGCACCTGGCTGACCATGCGCTCACTGATGAAGCTGACCATGTACAGATGGCTTTTGATCAGGCGGTCCTTGTCGTCCCCGCGCAGGGTTTCGTATACCGGCAGCTGATTCATCATGTGTCCTTGGAATTGAAGGAGAGCAGTCGCTTCCAGAAAAATTGCAAGGTTCCCTTGGCTTGCGGCTCGTTGCCCTGACTGATGAAGTTCTTGGCGAAGCTGATGAAGGACTCCCCGACCTTGCTGGCCGGATAGAGCTGCATCATCGGGCTCTGTCGCTGAATGGCTTCGCGCATGCGCTTGTCGAAGGGAATGCAGCCCAGATATTCGATGGAAATGGACAGGTAGCGGTTGGCCACCGTGGTCAGCTTCTGGTAGATGTCGAGCCCTTCCTCCACATTGGCAACCGAATTGACCACCAGCAGGAACCGGTTCTGGTGATAGCGGGTCGACAGCAGCTTCATCAGGGCATAGGCGTCGGTGATGGCCGTCGGTTCCGGGCTGGTGATGATGACGATATCCTGCGCCGCCACGGTAAAGTAGGTGACGTTTTCGGAGATGCCGGCTTCGGTATCGATGAGCACGACGTCGAAGTCTTCATGCAGGGCATCCAGGTCCTCGATGAACCGCATGCGCTGCATGGGTTCGAGTTGGGTGAACTGCTGAACGCCGGAACCGGCGGGCAGAATCTTGATGCCGTGGGGACCTTCCACCATGATTTCCGGGAGGCTTTTCTGACCGCCGAAAAAATGATTCAGGTTGAAGGGCGGGTTGAGTCCGAACACCACGTCGATATTGGCCAGGCCCAGGTCGGCATCGATGATCAGTACCCGTTTGCCCATTTGCGCCAGGGCCATGGCGACATTGGCCACCATGGCGGTTTTGCCCACGCCGCCCTTGCCGCTGGAAACGGCGATGACCCGGCACGGCGCTTCGGCCGCGTCCGACACCCTCGGTTGGCCGGCCGGATCCTGCATGGTGCGAAGGGTTTCGGCTTGGTCGGTTTGATCGAATTGGACATTCATGGCAGATTCTCTCACTGGGCTCCGGTGATGATATGGGCGATGGCGCCCGGTTCCGCTACCAGCAGGTCTTCCGGCACCCGCTGGCCATTGGTCAGAAACGACAGAGGCAAACGCTGCTGCACCGCGATGTTGAGCAGGGTGCCGCACTGTTCGCACTCATCCAATTTGGTGAAAATCAGGCTGTGCAGGGGCAGACGGCCGAACCGGCGGACGGTCTCCCGCAGTTCCAGATCGCGGGTGGTGGCGGACAGGACCAGGCAGTTTTCCGTGCCCCGTTCAGGGCCGAGAAACAGTTCCAGTTCCGCCAGGCTGGCTTCGTCCCGGGGGCTGCGGCCGGCGGTATCGATGAGGATCAGATCCTTGTCCGCATGGCGCAGCAAGGCCTGCTGCAATTGCTCGGGGTTGAGGATCACCTCGACGGGCAGGCCCATGATCTCGCCGTACACCTTCAGTTGCTCCACCGCCGCGATGCGATAGGTGTCGATGGTCAGCAGGGCGATGCGCTGCAGCCCGGCCATGCGCTGTCCGGCGGCGATCTTGGCAATGGTGGTGGTTTTGCCGACCCCCGTCGGTCCCACCAGGGCGATGCAGCGCTGACGGCCGGGACGTGACTGCAATGGGCCGGTGACCCGGATCAGCTGGGCCACGGCACCGGCCAGGAACTCTTCGATGCGCTGGGGATCGGCCAGCTGCCGGGGGGAGAGCTGCTCCCAGGCGAACTGCTCCAATTGCGCCGCCGCCTCGCCGCTGATGCCGAGCCGCGCCAGTGTCCCCTGCAGCAGGGCCATCTCCTGGACCTCGGCGCCGCTGCGGGACGCCGGGCGCGGGATATCAACCGGAGCGGCCGGTGAGGCGGTTTCGGCCGGGACATGGGTGCGCGCCAATTGGCTGAGCATGGCCTTGAGTTCGTCGATTTCACTGCGCACCGCCGCCAGACCGTTGCCGTTCACCTGTTGCTTGAGTTCCCGGACCTCCTCTTCCAAGGGGTCGATGACCCGGCGCTGCCGCCACAGATCCTGGTAGGTCAGGGTGTCTTCCGGGGCCTCGGCATCCGCTCTGGTCGCCAGATTCACCGGCGGGACGGCCGCTTGCGGGCCGCCCGGCGATTCCGGTTGCGGCGTACCTGCGGCCCGGCCTGCTTCGGCGGGATCGTCGATGGCGGCGGTAATTTCGCAGATCGGTTTGCGAAACATGCCCAGGCCGTTTTTCCGCACCGTGCGGGTGGAGAGGATCAGGGCATCGGGGCCAAGGGCCTCCTTGACCTTCTTCAGCGCCGCGGTCATGGTGTCGGCTTCAAAGACTCTAACCAGCATGGATGCTCACAGTTCCCGTGGAACGCACTTTGAGATGCGGCGCGATTTCGTTGTGGGACAGGCAGATCAGGTTGGGCAGGTAACGCTCGGTCAATCGCTTGACATGCGGACGAATCGTTGGCGGACAGAGCAGGATGGGCGCCGTGCCGCCGTGGCCGTTCTGCAGGGTGCGCGCCAGGCTCTCCAGAAACGCCTGGGCGGTGGCCGGATTCAGGGCAAGATAACTGCCGTCGCTGGTGCGGTGGACCGATTCTTCGATGGTTTCCTCCAGGGAACGCTCCAGGGTCAGCAGTTCCAAGGTCTCGCCGTCAGCTGCCAGGCGGCTGCTGATGCCGCGGGCCAGGGATTGCCGAACCTGTTCGGTCAGCAGATCGGCATCCTGGGTGGCGCCGGCCCAGTCGGCCAGGGTTTCCAGGATGCTCCGCAAGTCGCGGATGGAAACCTGTTCTCGCAGCAGATTCTGCAGTACTTTCATGATGATACCCAGGGGCAACAGGTTCGGCGTCAATTCTTCGACCAGCTTCGGATAGTTCTTGCCAAGCTGTGATAGCAAGTTCTGTACCTCTTGTCGGCCAATCAGCTCGTAAGCGTGCCGTTTTATGATTTCGCTGATATGGGTGGTGACCACGGTGGTGCCGTCGACCACGGTGTAACCCGCGATCTGGGCACGTTCCTTCTGATCCTCGGTGATCCAGGTGGCCGGCAGACCGAAGGCCGGTTCCGTGGTCGCCACCCCCTTCAACGGCTCCGTGGCGATGCCCGGATTCATGGCCAGGTGATAGCCGGGCATGATCTCACCTCCGGCGATGCGCGTGCCCTTGAGCAGCACCGCGTATTCGTTGGGTCGCAGCTGCAGGTTGTCCTTGATGTGAATGGGCGGAATGATGAAGCCCATGTCCAGGGCGAACTGCTTGCGGATGGAGCGGATGCGCGGCAGCATTTCGCCGTTCTGATTGGCGTCCACCATGGGAATCAGGCCGTAGCCGACCTCCAGTTCCAGCAGATCGACGGACAGCATTTCCTCGTAATTGTCTTCGTTCGGCGTCTGGGCCCGGGCCGCCTCGAGGCTTTGGTCGTCGGCGGCCGCCGTCTGTTGTTTCTGCACCACATGGGCCAGCCAGGCCAGAACGCCGGACAGCAGAAAGAAGGGGATGTGCGGCAGGCCGGGAATCAGGGCGAACAGCAGCAGGATGCCGGACACCACCCACAAGGCCCGCGGATGAACCGTGAACTGGTTTTTCAGGGCACTGCCGAAATCCTCCTGCCCGGCGGTGCGGGTCACCAGGATGCCGGCGGCGGTGGAGATGATGAGGGCCGGAATCTGGCCCACCAGACCGTCTCCGACGGTCAGGATGGTGTAGGTCTCCGCCGCCTGGCCGGCGGCCATGCCCTTTTGCACCACGCCGATGATGAAGCCGGCGCCGATATTGATGACGGTGATGATGATGCCGGCGATGGCGTCGCCCTTGACAAATTTGCTGGCGCCGTCCATGGCGCCGTAGAAACTGGCCTCGCCGGCGATTTCCTGACGACGGGTGCGGGCCTCGCTTTCGTTGATCAATCCCGAGTTGAGATCGGCGTCGATGGCCATCTGCTTGCCGGGCATGGCGTCCAGGGTGAAGCGTGCCGCCACCTCGGCAACCCGGCCGGCGCCCTTGGTGATGACCATGAAGTTGATGATGACCAGGATGACGAACACCACCACGCCGACCACGTAATTGCCGCCGACCACGAACTGGCCGAAGGACTGGATGACGGACCCGGCCGCCGCCGGTCCCTCGTTGCCGCGCAGCAGGATGAGGCGGGTGGAGGAGACGTTGAGGGACAGCCGGAACAGGGTGGTGGCCAGCAGCACCGACGGAAACATGGCGAAATCGAGGGCCTTGGCCGTATACAGGGAGATGACCAGAATCAGCAGGGAGACGGTGATGTTGAGTGACAGAAATATGTCCAGCAGAAAGGACGGCATGGGCAAAATCATGACCATCAGGATGGCCACCAGGCCCACGGCGACCACGACGTCGCTGCGCAGCAGGAGGGATTTCCAATCGTTGGGCAGGCTGGTGGTCGGCATTGTAAGTCCTTTAATGGAGGCCGAAGGCTGAAGACCGAAGGCTGAAGTTAAGGACTTAGAACTGCCCTTTATGTCGAAAGCAGGACGTCTGCCTGGGGATTTCCTTCAGCCTTCAGCCTTCAGCCTTCAGTCTTCTATCTGCAGTTATCTTTTCTTCAAGCCGTACACATAGGCCAGAATCTGGGCCACGGCCTGGAACATCTCTTCGGGCACTTCCCGGCCCAGGTCGACCTTGAACAGGGCGCGGGCCACGGGGACGTTCTCGACCAGGGGCACCCGGTTTTCGCGGGCGATTTCCCGGATGCGCAGAGCGACGGCGTCGGCGCCCTTGGCCACCACCTGCGGGGCGTTCATGCGCGAGCGATCGTAGGCCAGGGCCACGGACAGGTGCGTGGGGTTGGTAATGATCACGTCCGCCTTGGGTACCTCGGCCATCATCCGTCGTCGGGCGGCCTGTTGCTGCAGGGAGCGGATGCGGGACTTGACCATGGGGTCCCCTTCGCTCTCCTTGAATTCCTCTTTTTGCTCCTGTTTGGTCATTTTCATTTTCTGTTCCATTTCCCAGCGCACGAACAGAAAATCGAACAGGCCGAGCAGAATCATGATGCCGCAGGTCTGCATCAGGATGCGCAGCGCCACCCGGCCGAGGAAGGCCACCGTGTCCGGCACATCCATGGCCACCAGGTCCAGGGCCTGGTCGAAATTGGCCGCCACCACCTTGTAGGCGGCGACGCCGACCAGCAATACCTTGAGCACGGACTTGGTCGCTTCGACCAGGGAGCGCTTGGAAAACAGCCGGGCCATGCCCGGCAGGGGATTGAGTTTGGTGAAATCCGGCTCCAGGGGTTTGCTGGTCAGCAGCCAGCCGATCTGCAGGTAACTGGCGAAGAAGCCCACCACCAGGGTCATGAGCAGCACCGGCGCCAGCAGCAGGGCCATTTCGCTCACCAGGTCGACGGTCAGGCGCACCACGGAGACGGCGGTCACCTCGAAAAAGGCCGCGCGCCGCCACCAGCCGGCCATGAAGCTGCTCAGCCGCCGCCAGAAGATGGGGCCGTAAAACAGCCACAGCAGGACCGTGGCGGTCATGAGTGCGGCGCTGTTGATCTCCTTGCTCTGGGCCACCTGGCCTTTTTCGCGAAAATCCTGCCGTCGCTTGGCGGTGGCCTGTTCGGTTCTTTCCTGGTCGGTATCCGCCATGGCCTCTCCCTACAGGAGGCTCAGCAGCTGCAGAAAGCGATTCTGCAGCGCGGCGAACTCCACGGTCAGCATCTGCGCCATGAGATGCATGGTCAAGCCCATGACAACCAGGGCCATACCGATGTTGACGGGAAAGGAGAGCATGAAGACGTTGAGCTGGGGAAACACCCGGGCCATGAGACCCAGCACCAGGCCCGACAGCAGCAGTACCGTCAGAACCGGGGCGCTGAAGCGGATGGCAAGGCTGAACATGGCGCCCGTCAGATTGATCATGAAGGGCACCGCGCCGCCCCCCAGGGACAGGGTGCCGGCCGGCAACAGCCGATAGGAATCGGCAATCACCCGCAAGAACAGGTGGTGCATGTCCAGGGCCAGGAAGATGAGCAGGGCGAGAACATTCTGGAACTGGGCAATCAGGGGCGATTGCTGCTGGTTCTGGGGATCGAGGACGTTGGCGGCAGCGAAGCCCATCTGGTAGCCGATGACGGAGCCGCCCAGTTCCACGGCGCTGAAAACCAGGCGGGCGACAAAGCCGATCATCAAACCCACCAGACTTTCCTGGGCTACCAGCAGGGACAGGCCGAAGGGGGGCAGGGGGCCTGTCGGCAGACCTGGCGCCAGTACCGGAAAGATCGCCAGGGCCACGGCCAGGGCCAGGCCGATGCGCATGCGAATCGGTATTTGCGGGCTGCCGAACACCGGCATGGTGCCGATCAGGGAGGCGATGCGGGTGGCGCAGACCAGAAAACCCTGGATGCTGCCGATCTCGAACAATTCGATGCGCATCAACCGCCAACCGTGGCGATGCCCCGGAAGATCTGGGCGGTGAAATTGACCATGACCCGGATCATCCAGGGGGCGAAAATGATCAGAGTGACGAACACGGCGACGATCTTTGGAATGAAGGTCATGGTCTGTTCGTTGATCTGGGTGGCGGCCTGGAAGATGCTTACCACCAGGCCGACCACCAAGCCGGACAGCAGCAGGGGGGCAGACAGGAGCAGGACCGTTTCCACCGCCTGGCGGCCCAGGGTGACGACGAATTCAGGGGACATGGTCTCTTTCCTAACCGAAGCTCTGCACCAGGGAACTGACAATCAGGGTCCAGCCATCCACCAGTACGAACAGCAGCAATTTGAAGGGCAGGGAGATGATGACCGGCGGCAGCATCATCATGCCCATGGACATGAGTACCGAGGCCACGATCATGTCCAGGACCAAAAAGGGGATGTAGACCATGAAGCCGATCATGAAGGCCCGCTTCAGTTCCGACAGCATGAAGGCCGGAATCAGGGTCATGGTCGGCACGTCCTCGCGGCCGTTGGGTTCCGGTTGCCCGGAGATTTCCATCAGCAGGGCCAATTCCTTTTCCTGGGTCTGGCGGAACATGAATTCGCGCAGGGGCACGACCGCCCGTTCCAGGGCCTGCTGCTGGTTGATCTGCTGGGCGAAAAAAGGCTTGAGGGCGGTTTCATGAACCTGGTTGAAAACCGGCGCCATGATGAAAAAGGTCAGAAACAGGGCCAGCCCGACCACCACCTGATTGGGCGGCATCTGCTGGGTGCCCATGGCCTGACGCAGGAAGGACAGCACCACGATGAGACGGATGAAGGCCGTGGTCATGAGCAGGATGGCCGGCGCGACGGAGAGGATGGTCAGCGCCAGCAGAATCTGCATGGTGGTGGAGAGCTGGCCCGGACCGGCGGCATCGCCGACGCCGATGGAGATGGTGGCCAGGCTCTGGCCCCAGGCCGTGGCGGGCAGCAGGAGCAGCAGCGAAAGCAGGCTGTAGAAAAATGAGCGTTTCACGATGGCAGGTCCAGGTGTTGTTGCAGGGTCTGATCAAAGGAGCCCGGCTGGGAGTCGTCCAGCCGACAGAGCAACTCGATGCGCTCGGCGGTTACCCCCAGCAGCAGTTCCCGGCCGCGAACTTCCACCAGGCAGAGGGCCTTGCGCGGTCCCAGGGGGCGGGTCTCGCGGATCCGGATGGTCGCTTCCCGATTGCCGGGCAGCCATTTCATCCAGCGGCGACTGGCGGCGTAGAGCAGCAGGATCAGGGCCAGTACCAGGAGCATGGCGCCCCAGAGGCGCAGACCGGCGGACAGGGTGCCGCCGCCGGAGGACTCGACGGCGGCCCGGGCCGGTGTCGGCACCCATAGCAGAAACAGCAACAGACAGCGCGCGATCATCGGCGTCCTCAGCCCAGGTTTTCCAGGCGCTCGGCCGGGCTGACCACGTCCGTCAGGCGCAGGCCGTAGCGGTCCTTGACCATGACCGCTTCGCCGCGGGCAATGAGGCGCGAATTGACGTAGAGATCGAGGGGTTCCCCGGCCAGCTTGTCCAGTTCGATGATGGTGCCCTCCTGCAACTGCAGCAGGTCCTTGATGAGAATGCGGGTCCGGCCGATTTCGATGGACACCTCCAGGGGAATGTCCAGCAGAAAACCCAGCTCGCGGACTTCGCGATCCTGGGCGGCGGTTTTGGTTTGGTCCGGGCTGTTGGTCATGAGTACCTCGTTGGATGAAAATACCCGTCAGGGGCATCCGGGGAAAACAATGAATCCGAAGAATCAAACCGGGCCGTTGGAACCGCTCCGGCCGATGATGCGCACCGCCTTTTTACCCTGGTGGGCACCGGCGGCCGCGAGAAACTTTTTCTGGCCCTCGGCAAGAACCTGCAGGGGCGCGTTCACCGTGCATCCCAGGTCCAGCACGTCGCCTTCCTGGAAATTGAGGATATCCCGCACGGTCAGATTCAGAGTGGTCAGGCGCGCCGAAAGGCCGATGTCCATCTGTTTGATTTCCTGTTCCAGGTGCAGTTGCCAGGGCCGATCCTGGGTTTCGGGAAAGGCGGCATTGCGGGCGCGCATCTTTTCCTTCAGGGGTTCCATGGCGGCCTGGGGAATGAGCAGGGTCAGGCCGTCGGTGCGGAACTCCCCGGAGACGCTGAACCGCAAAGCCAGTACCGCGGCGTCGGCCGGCACGATGTTGACCAGGCGCGGCGAGCTTTCGATCTTCACCACCGAGCACTCCAGGTTTTCCAGGGGATGGAAGGCCTTGTCCAGGTCCAGGCAGGCATCGGTGATGGCGCCGCGCAGCAGGTTGGTTTCAATTACCGTCAAGGGCCGTCCCGGCAGGATGGGTCCCGAATCCCGGACCCCTCCCAGAAGGTGCTCGATGATGTAGAAGGACAGGTTTTCGCTGAGAATGATCAGGCCACGCCAGCGCAGGGGATCGAGGCGGATGACGGCCAGCGCTTCCCTTCCGGACAGTTGGTCCAGATAGGCATCGAAGTCATGCACCTCGATGCCGTCGCGGCGTACCGCAACGCTGCGCTGCAGGCGATTGGTCAGGGAAATGCCGAAATTGCGGGCAAATGCGTCCAGGGTCAGATCGAGGTTTTCGAGCTTGTAGTGACGCGGCCCCTGTTGCGAAACCAGGTCGAGGCGGGTGATGCGGCGCTCGCCGGCCTGGCTTGGCGACGGTTCTTCGGTCTTGGCGGGGAGGTCCCCGCCATGCACCGCCGACAGCAGTTCGGCAATCTCTTCCCGGGACAGAATACGTTCCACGACGGGCTCCCTACTGGACGACGAACTCCGTGAAATAGATTTTCTGCACCTTGCCCCGGCGCAGCGCGCTGTTGACCTCGTTGATGAGTTCCGCACGCAGCTGCAGCTTGCCCTGCAGGTCGCTGACTTCGCCAAAGGTCTTGTTGCTGACCAGCAGCAGGATGCCGTCGCGGATCTGCGGCATGCGCTCGTTGGCTTCCTTGATGGCCTCGTTGCCGTCCACCTCCAGGGTGATGGCCGCCTTCAGATAGCGGGTACCCTCGATATCCAGGATATTGACGATGAAGGGTTCGATTTCCACCATCAGGCCGGAGCGGGTTTTGCCCGACTTACCTGTTGCGCCGGCCTCCTCGCCCTCCGTTGGGGTTTTGGAACGGGTGTAGAAGAACACGCCGGCCCCGATGCCGGCCAACAGCAGCAGGCCGATGACGACGAACAGCAGTATTTTCTTCTTGCCGCGGCCGGCGGCGTCCTCAGCTAAGGGGTTTTTTTCCGCCATGGTATTTTCCCTCTCTGTCAAAATGGCATCTGATCGGCAGCGTCGATGAGATAAGGCAGTTTTTCCCGGTAATCATTGAGGTTTTCCAGAACAAATTCGACCCGTCGGTTCACGGCCCGATCGCCGGGACCGGTATTGGGGACCACGGGTCGCTGGTCGCCATAGCCGACGGCGGACAGCCGATCCAGGGGCAGCAGGCCCTCCGCGGCAAAAAACTTGAGGGTCGAAACGGCCCGCTGCACCGATATGTCCCAGTTGGTGAGCTGGGGGTTGCCGGTGGGCAGATCGTCCGTGTGGCCTTCGATGCGCAGCAGCATGGGCAAAGGTCGCACCAGATTGGCGATTTCCCGGAGGACGGGATGGGCCTCGGGTTTAAGTTGGGTTTGTCCCAGGTCGAAGAGCACCGAGTCCTTGACCCGTAAGACCACGGCGCCCCGATCCTTGACCAGGTCGATATCCCGATCGATGCGCAGCCGGGTCAGCATGGTCTGGATTCGGTTGTAGAGGCGGCTGACATAGTCGTCGTCCATGGGCGCGTAGCTGATCAGCTGTGGTTTGTTGACCTCGCTGACGGAGGAACTCTGCAGGAAGCCAAAAGCGCCTTTCAAAGAGCCGAGGGCATCGAAGAATTTGCGTTTGTCGAGGTTGGCCATGGACAACAGCAGCACGAAAAAGGTCAGCAGCAGGGTGACCATGTCGCTGTAGGTGACCATCCAGGCCGGGGCTCCGGCATCCGCTTTCTTTTTGGGTCTGCGACGAGGGGTGTCGGCCATGATCGGTTCCTAACGCTTGCCGAAGTGGGAATGACGTTCCTTGGGGGCAACATAGGCGTGCAGCCGCTGCTCGAGGATGCGCGGATTTTCGCCCTCGAGGATGGAACGCAGACCTTCGGCAATCAGGGTTTTGTCCAGGCGTTCCTGCTGGGAACGAGACTTTAGCTTGCCGGACAGGGGCAGGCACAGCACGTTGGCGATGACCGAACCGTAAAAGGTGGTCAGCAGGGCGACGGCCATGGCCGGGCCGATGGTGGATGGGTCGTTCATGGTCTGCAGCATCTGCACCAGGCCGATGAGGGTGCCGATCATGCCCATGGCCGGCGCATAGGTGCCCATGGCCACCATGATGTCCGCCCCCTGATCGTGGCGGTCCTCCAGATATTCGATTTCCCGATCCAGGACCTCTTTGAGCTTCTCCGGTTCATGGCCGTCGACGGCCATCTGCAGGCCCTTGAGAAAGAACGGGTCGCTGACCTCCTGGGTTACGCTCTGCAGGGACAGGATGCCTTCCTTGCGGGCCTTGCCGGCATAGCGGATGAGCTGCTCGATGCGTTCGGCGGCGGAAAAGTGATGGGTGAAAAACGCCTTCTTGATGACGTTGATGGTGCCCAGCATCTCCTTGAAGGGATAATGCACCAGAGTGGCGCCGATGGTGCCACCGATGACGATGACCGCGGACGGGATGTTGACGAAAATGAAAAAGGCGCCGCCCTGCATGATGGCGATACTCATGAGAGCGAAAGCGGCCAGTATGCCGACTATGGTTGACAGGTCCATGGGTGTCCTCGAAATCAAGCAGCTGTTGATTCGCTATGGGGTTGTTCCGTCGGTGCCTAGGATTGGCAAGGATTGTGCCATGTTTGCCAACCGTCGCGGGTAATTGTCCGGAGGCCGTGATAAGGCCGTTTCGCAGGCTTCGAGCAGGGCCCATAAAGAGAGTCCTGTTTCTTGCAAGCCGGCAGAAGGTGGCATTTGTCGAAAAATTGACTCATGGAATCGGGGATTGAACCACGAATGGGGGAGCTGCGCCGGAAATGGCCTCTGATTATAAAAAAATGCCCCGAAAATCGGGGCATTTTTATGAGGCAATATTTTGACTGATCCAGCTTGGGACACTAACGCTTGAGATTGATCAGTTCCGCCAGCATTTCATCGGTGGTGGTGATGACTTTGGAGTTGGCCTGGAAACCGCGCTGGGTGGTGATCATCTTGACGAATTCCGCCGCCAGATCCACCGTCGACTGCTCCAGGGCGTTGGTGAAGATGTTGCCCAGTTCGCTGCCGGGCAGGCCGATGCGCGGCGAACCCGATTCGGTGGTGGCCGAGTAGAGGTTGTTGCCTTCCTTCTGCAGGCCGCCGAAGTTGGAGAACTTGGCCAGCACCATGCGCGCCACGCTGACCTGCTGGCCGTTGGAATACTTGGCCAGCACGTTGCCCGAATTGTCGATGCTGATGTTGGTCAGATTGCCCGCACCATAGCCGTCCTGGGAATGGGAAATGACTTGCGAATCGTTGGCGTACTGGGTGGTGTTCTGCAGGGCGAAATTGATGCTCTGGGGGGCGGTGCCGGCACCGAGGCTGAGGGGGCCGAGGGTGGTGGTGCCGCCGGCGGCTTGCCGGCCGCTGGTGTCGAACACCAGGGAGCCGCCGTCCGTAGCGGAGGAGAACACCGTGGTGTTGTTCGCGTCCACCACGTGCCAGTCCCAATTATTGTCCGCCGTTTTCGAAAAGTAGGTGGTCAGCAGATGGGTGTTGCCCAGAGAATCGTAGACGTCCGTCGAGTGGGCATAGTTGTAGGTACTCGGATCGGCGGGATCGAAGGTTCCGGTAACGGTGGCGGCATTGGCGTCGAGATTGGTGGACAGATTGATGGTGCCGGTCATCTTGGCCGGGATACCATCATTGATATCCACCCGGATGTCGGTGGAACCGCCGGTGGAGAGCACCCCGTTGTTGTAGGGTTTGCCCTGCATCCGGTAGCCTTCCGGGGTGATCAGGTAGCCATTGCCGTCGAAACGAAAGGAACCGGCCCGGGTAAAGAGCAGGTTTTCGCTGCCCGCTTCCCGCACCACGAACAGGCCTTCTCCCTCGATGGCCAGGTCCGTATCCGATTTGGTGGTTTCGAAGGTGCCTTGGGCAAAGAGGGTGTCGACCTTGGCCAAGCCGGTGCCGCGACCGACCTGGGAGGCGCCGCCGGAACCGTTGACGGAACTGGCCAGCAGGTCCGAAAAGATGGTGCGGCTGGACTTGAAGCCGACCGTGTTGGTGTTGGCGATGTTGTTGCCGATGACGGACATGGCGGTGCCGTTGGTGTTCATGCCGCTGATGCCGCTGTACAGTGCGCTGGAAAGGGACATGTCGTTCGCTCCTTGTGGGGACCGCGTCGGTCGGTCGGCGGTCCGCGAACCTCCTCGAGAGGACCGGTTCGGCTAGGCAATAATGGCGCTGTCGATATGGGTAAAAACGTTTTCTTTGAGCTGGGTCGAGTCCAACACGGTTACCACCTGGCGATGTTTGACGCTGACGATCAGGGCCTTGTCGTCCAGCAGTACCAGTGCCTCCCGCCCGCCCTTGGCCGCCACCCGGTCCACGGCTCCGTCCAGGCGGGCCAGGTCCGTGTCGTTCAGGTGGATGCCGCGACCATCCATGCGCTCCCGGGCATGGCGGGAGAATCCCACGGCCTTGCTTTCCAGTTGCCGCTCCAAGATTTCGGCAAAGCCGCCGTTCTTCTGGTTGCCGCCTGCGGTCGGTTTGGCGGCGGTCGGCAGCAGCGGCTGCGGCAGGATGCGGATGGGACCGGTCATTGGCTCACTGCACTGACGGTGGCCAGGGCACTCATGCTGAAGGCGCCGGCGGCGGTGGTGAGTTGGCCGTCGAGACCGGTCAGGTCGACCCCGCTCACCGTGGTTCGCACCAGGGGGGCACCGCCGCTGACCCGCTCGCCGCCCAGCCAGGCTTGGAGTTCGAGTTGGTAATTGCCCGCGGCCAGGGGTTTGCCGTTGCCGTCGGTGCCGTCCCAGGAGAAAAAGTGCTGGCCGGCTTTGAGATTGCTGCCTTCGAGAACCGCAACGATTTGATCATGGCTGTTGCGCACCACCAACTCCACCTGGTCCACCGCACCGGTCAGATAGTAGCCGAGCCGGGTATCGGCGGCGCCCAGGGTAACCTGGCCGGTCTCAACCGCCACCTGTTTGCCGATCATGGACAGCGCGGACATCTGCAGCATGTTGGCCTGGCCGCTTTCCAGGCTTTGCAACTGGCTGTTAACGGCGAACAGCTGTTCCAGGGTGCTGAATTGGGCCAGTTGCGCCGTGAACTCCGTGGGATCGTTGGGGTTCAGGGGATCCTGGTTCTGCAGTTGGGTGACCAGCAGCAGCAGGAAATCGTCCTTGCCCAGGGCGCTGACGCTGCTGGTGAGGGCATTGGCTGTGCTGGTCACGGAATTGATGGCTGTCATGGCTTTGACGACCTTTCTCTAGATTCGCAGGCTCAGCCCGCTGACGGTCGAAGAGGGGTTGGCGGCCGCCGCAACCGGTGCGAGCGCCTGTAGGTTCCCCTCGCTTTGTTCTCGGGACCCGCGGCCTTGGCCGTGGGCGGAGCCCTGCTGCTGGAATTGCTGCTGAAACTGCTGCTGGCCGTGGGCGCTGGCCTGCCGCTGATCGATGCCGATCTGAATGCTGTCCAGGCGCAGCCCCTGTTGTTGCAAGGCTTCCTGCAATTGCGGCAGGGAGCGTTCGAGGACGCCCTGGACCTCGCTGCTCTGGGCCAGCAGACGGACCTGGATGCGATCCTGCTCCTGAATCAGCTCCAGGTGCACCTGGCCCAGTTCCGCCGGTTGCAGGTCCATGGTCAATCTCTGGCCGCCCTGGAAAGAACGCAGAGAAAGACGCTGAACGACCTGATCCAGGATTTCCTGTTCGGCCATGAAAGGGGTTCCTGCCGATGGGGGCGGTACGGATTCACGGGTTGGAACCGGACCGTCGGCCTGGCGGAGGCCGGTCGGCAGCGGCCAGGCCACATCCCCCCTGGGAGAGGCGGCGGCAACGGAACCCGTCGTTTCGCCGAGTTCCTGCTCCATGGCAGCTGAGACCTGGAGAGAACCCGCTTCGGTCATTAAAGCCGGGGCGGCGCTGCTACCCGGGAACATGGGGGACGGCTGCAGATCCGTTGCTGCCGGTCCTGAGTTGCCTCTGGCCGCCTCGGGGCGGGAGACCTGCAGGAGTTGCTCAAAACGGGTCTCGGACAACTCCGATGGACGGGTCCCGGGGCGGGCCGGTTGCGACGGCGCCGGGTTGTTGACCATGATCGTCATGACCGCCGGCGGGGGTTCTGCTGCCGTAGTTTGGGGCGCGGCGGGGCTTGCGTCCGTGTGAAGGTGCGTGACCGAGGTGTCGCGGGAGCTGGCGGATCCGGTGTCGCTCAGACCCACGGATTGCGGTGCGACAGGCCGGGAGTTGCTGCCGCTGCTTTCCAAAGCTGCGGCCTGTTTGGTGCCGGCGGCCTGATCTTGAAATGCGGGAGGGGCGGCAACGGCGCCCGCTGCCCGGGAAGTCGGCCAATGCTGGGCGGTTGCGCCCATCGCGGCGCCGGACCGGCCCTCGGCGAGGGAGGGTGCTGTCGGGGGTGTTGTGGACGTTGTGGACGCTGTGGCCTCCGTTGTGGACTCCGTTGTGGACTCCGTTGTGGCAGAGGGCGGTCCGATTGCCGGCGCGGCGATAGGTTCGGCGGCTCGTGGCCGGACTTCGGCGACAGCCGGTATGGACGGCATGCTATGGGATTCGTCCAAGGTGGAGAACGACTGGTCGGCGGTTGGCGGGGCGGTCGCGACATCCGGTGCCGGATAGTTGTTTTCTACCCAGGTCGGGGCGAGAGTCTGTCCCTCAGGCAGGTGGAGACGTTCCGGATCGCCGTTTTTGGTGGCGGTCCATGCTTCCTCTTCGGGCAGAGTGGCCGTCGGCGCCGGTGCGGGCGACGGAGGGAACAGGCCGAAAGCCATCTCGCCGGCCGATTCCGGAGAAGGGGGTTGCTTGTTTGTTCGGGCTTGCGCGGGGAGAGCTTGCGACAGCCGCTGATCGTTGTCGGACGAGGTGCCGGTCGGATTTTTCCGGAATCCATGGGACCCCGCGTCAGGAACCGCACCAGATGGGAAATCGGCGGCCACCGGCCTCTGCTCCGCCTGCAGAGTCGGCTCAGGAGTTGTTTCCTGCTGTATCCCGTTCAGCAGCGCGCCGAAATCGACGGCGGCCTCCGCTGCAGCGGCAGGCTGGGCGCCTTGGGAAACCGGGTTGGCAACGGGCGCCAGGATGGCGGATAGCATCTGCATGGATCGATCACCTTCGCAAAACGGAGTTGGCAGGTGAAAATCCAGGCAGCAGGCGGGTGCTCGGCTCGGCCTCCTAATCCCGCGCCAGAGTGGGGAAGGAGCGGCTCAGGGTCACAGCGGAGGCGGGGTCCATGTTGTCCAGGATCCGGCCCGCGGCCTTGACCTTCATGCCCTGCAGGATTTCCACGGCGAGCTGTTGTTCGAGTTTGGCCAGCACGGCGGCGGCGTTGGCCGGCTCCATGCGTTCGTACATCTGGCTGAGAAGTTTGATTTTGCCGGCTTCCTGCTCATCTTTGCGCTGGGTCAACCGGGACACTTCCTCTCGAACCTTTTCCAGCTCGCTTAACCTCTTATCGACTTCGGCGGATAAAGTCTTTAGCTCTAATTCGCGTTGATCGAGGGCCTGTTCACGCTGGCGGAGGCGTTCCAGTTCGGTGCGGATGGCGACATCCATGCGGCGCTCGGCCACGGCGGTGTTGGCGATGCCGCCGGCGGTACCGGGAGCGGCATTGTCCGCCTGCAAGGCGGTGGTGCGGGCGCTCAGCAACAGGGCGCCGGCCAACATGAGGACTGCCAGGGGACGGTGGTTCATAATACCTCCTTGTCGCGGCGCAGGGCCAGTTCGTCCAGTTGCACCATTTCCTGCCGCAGCAATTCCTGCCGATGTTCTGCTGCCTTTTTTTCCCGGAGCTTCTCCAACAGCCTGCGATCCTTGCTGGCTTCCACCAGGGATTGGCGCCGCTGTTCGATGGTGTGGCGCAATTTTTCGGCCTGGCCCAGCAATTTTTTCAGCTGTTCGGCCTGGCGCCGCAGGCTGTTTTCATACAGCAGCAGTTCCTGCAGCCCGATACCGTCATCCCGCCGGGTTTCAAATTCCGCCTGCTGTGCCGTCAGAGCGTGCCGGCCGGCACTGATGGTGCGCTCCAGTTCCGCTTCCTGGGCGAGGGTTTCCAGCAATTCCTGCCGGGCGCGATTTTCCAGCAGAACACGGTAGTTGAGCAGGGGTTGGAGTTTGAATGCCGGGGTCATGACGCAAGCCTCATGTTGCAGGGAATCGAAAGGTCCAAACCGTCGTTACAGGTCCAAGCCGCGCAGCTGCTCGACGGTGCCGGCCAGATCGACGGTTTCGTCGACGCTCTGCCGCAAAAAGGCGTTGACCGCATCGATGCGGGACAGGGCGAAGTCGATGCGGGGATTGCTGCCGTTTTTGTAAGCCCCGATGTTGATGAGTTCCTCGGCCTCCTGGTAGGTGGCGAGCACCTCCCGGAATCGGCCGCTCAGATCGCGATGGTCCGGATCCACGACGGCGTTCATGACTCGGCTGGCCGAATGCAGAATGTCGATGCAGGGATAGTGATTGCGGGCCGCCAGGCGACGGGACAGCACGATATGGCCGTCGAGAATGGAGCGGACCGCGTCGGCGATGGGCTCGTTCATGTCGTCCCCCTCCACCAGCACCGTGTACAGGCCGGTGATGCTGCCGGCCTCCCGAAACCGGCCGGCCCGCTCCAGCAGCTTGGGCAGGCTGGCGAACACCGAGGGGGTGTAGCCCTTGGTGGTCGGCGGCTCGCCGATGGCCAGGCCGACCTCGCGCATGGCCATGGCAAAGCGGGTGACGGAGTCCATCATCAACAGCACGTTTTGCCCCTGGCCGCAGAAATATTCGGCGATGGTGGTGGCGACGAAGGCGCCGCGCATGCGCAGCAGGGGGGACTGGTCGGAGGTGGCCACCACCACCACGGAACGGGCCAGCCCTTCCGGGCCCAGATCCCGCTCGATGAATTCCCGCACCTCCCGGCCCCGTTCGCCGATGAGGGCGATAACATTGATGTCCGCCCGGGTGTGGCGGGCAATCATCCCCAGCAGAGTGCTTTTGCCCACGCCGCTGCCGGCCATGATGCCCATGCGCTGCCCCAGGCCGCAGGTCAACAGGCCGTTCATGGCACGGATGCCGAGATCCAGGGGGGCATCGATATTGTCCCGTTCCATGGGACCGGCCGGCAACGCATAGAGGGGCAGTTCCGTGTCCATGACCGGCACCTCCCCGGTGTCGAGGGGCTGACCCATGGCATCTACCACCCGCCCCAGCAGCGCATTGCCGACGGGCAGGGAGGCGCAGTTGCGGACCACCCGGATGCGGCTGCCGGGTCCGAGTCCGCGCAGTTCTCCGAGGGGCATGAGCAGAGCCCGGGAATCGCGGAAACCGACCACCTCGGCCGGAATCGGCAGGCCGCCGTCCCGGGGGAAAAGTTCGCACAGGGTACCGACGGTCGCCGCCGGACAATAGCCTTCCACCACCAGGCCGACGATCTGGGTGATCTTGCCGCTGACCTGAAAGGAACTGAGATTGTCGAAGCAGCGCAGCAGGCGATCCATCAGGGCTGGTCCAGGGTAGCGAGAAGATTGCGGCGGATTTCTTCCAGTTGACTGTCGATGGTGGCATCCACCTCGCCGAACTCCGATTCGACCAGGCAGCCGCCCCGGGCGATGGCGGGATCGCCCTGCATGGTCAGATTTTGCAGGCCGCTGATGCCCGCCAGAAACAGGGGTTTGTGTTCGGCCACCCGGGCCAGATCGTCCGGATGCACCCGGAGGTGATAGCTGTCGGCCTGCACGGCGGCACGCATGGCGCGCTCGATGGTGGTCAGAATGATCTGTGGATCGGAGCGGACTTCGCAGTGGATGACCTGCCGTGCCACGGACATGACCAGGCGCAGCATGTCGTGACTGCTGTTGCGCAGCAGAGAACCTCGCAGCCGGGTGACCTCGTCCAGGACCTGGGCCAGCATGTCCGCCGCGCTGCCGAGGCGTTCCCGCTCCTCCTGCAGTGCTGCTTCGCGGCCCTGGCGGTAGGCGACGGCCAGCTGTTCCTCCAGATCCGGCGGGGTTGCCACGGGCACTGCATCCTGGGCCGGAAAAGCCTCCTCGGCGGTTTCCGGATGACCGGCGCCGGCCGGTTCGGCGACCACCCAGGATTGCTCGTCCGCGCCTTCGCTGCCGAATTCGCGGAACTGGATGCGCTTGAGATCCTGCAGGTCGTTGATGCGCAGCACTTTAGACGAGAGCATCCTGTCCTCCGCGTCCGGGGATCATGATCTTGCCTTCCTCCTCCAGCTTCAGGGCCAGCTTGACGATTTCCTGCTGAACCATCTCCACCTCGGACAATTTGACCGGCCCCATGGCTTCCAGGTCGTCCTGGATCATTTCCGCAGCACGTTCGGAAATGTTGTCGAATATCTTTTCCTTTAGCAATTCTGATGCCGATTTCAGGGCCAGGGTCAGCTGGCTGTTGTTGACCTCCCGCAGCAGCAACTGCAGGGTGCGGCCGTCCATTTTCGCCATGTCCTCGAAGGTGAACATCTGCTTGCGGATGTTTTCCGCCAGTTCGAGATCGTTTTTCTCGATGTTGGACAGGATGGTGCGGTCGGCGCCCCGACCAAGATGGTTGATGATGTCCACGGCTCGACCGATGCCGCCGATTTTATGCTGTTCCTTGTGCGCCACGACCCGGATTTCCTGCTGCAGGGCGCTCTCGATCTGGGTGAAGATTTCCGGCGAAACCTTGTCGATTTTGGCCACCCGGTACATGATGTCGGATTGGGCGTCCTCGGGCAGGAAACTGAGGATCTTGGCTGCATGGTCGACGCGCTGGGTGGACAGGATCACGGCGATGGTCTGGGGATGCTCGCTGCCGAGCAGACTGGCCACCATGCGCGGTTCCATCATGGTGATGGTTTCCAGGGGGCGGTAGCCGGATTCCGCGCCGTCGAGGCCGAGGGCCATCTGCTCCATGAGTTTTTGCACCCGGTCCTGGGAGCCGCTGTTGGCGATGGCCTTTTTGACAAACTCGTTGCTGCGGACGAAAATCCCGGAATTTTGCTGTTGGGCCTGGGAAAACTCCTCCAGCACCTGACGGGAAATATCCGCCGGAATATGCTCGATGGCCAACATGCAGCGGCTGATTTCCCGCACTTCACCATCCGAGAGGGTTTCGAAAGCCTTGGCCGTCGCCTCCTCGCCCAGACAGAGCAGCAGAACGGCGGCTTTTTCCGGTCCGGTCATTTTACTGAAATTCATGGTGTCAAAACCAGTAACTTCAGACTGAAGACTGAAGGCTGAAGGGGAGTATATGGGCAGAGAAGGTATTCATGCCGAGTTCCTTAGTTCTGTTTCAGCCAGGCCTTGATGATCTGGGCCGGGTCGGTCTGGGCCATGCCCGTTGCGCCGGGCAGCTGCAAGGGTGGTGTTTGTCCTTCCAGGCCGGCTATTTCCGATTCCAATTGTTCGACGGTTTTGTAATGCTCCACCAACCGGCCGTCCTGTCGCAGAATCTGCAGCAGGGGCCGGAACACCAGGAAATAGAACAGGGCCAGGGCCAGGATCATGAGCAGATACTTGATGAAGGGCAAGGCCTGATAGACGCGATTCCAGGTCGGCACCGTCATGGGCGGTTCGCTGCTGAAGGCCGCCTCGAAGGGACGCGAGACCACGGCAATCTGGTCGCCGCGCTCCCGATCGATGCCCAAAGCGTTGCTGACCATCTTTTCAATGGCGGCCAGTTCCGCGGCGTTGCGCGGCACATAGGCCGGAGTGTCGGCTTTACTTTCGGGATTCGGTTTGTCCGCCACCAGGACCGCTACGGACAGGTTTTTCAGCCGGCCCACGGGATCGATCTGCTTGCTGACCACCTTGCTGATTTCATAGCTGACACTTTCCTCCGAGCGGTTGCTGGGAGTGGTGGTGGCGGTGGCCGGATTGCCCTGCAGGTTGGCCTGGACGCCGGGCACGCCCTGGGTAGAACTGCTGCTGCCCCGCTCGGAAACCGTATGTTCGCTGCGCACCGCCGTGGTATTGGGATCGAAGGTTTCCTCCACCCGTTCCCGCTGGGAAAAATCCACGCTGGCGGTCACCTGCACCATGGAGTTGCCCATGCCCAGGGCGCGGTCCAGCATGGCCTGGGCGCGCAGTTCGAGGTTGCGCTCGATGTTCTGCTGGTAGGTCAGCATGTCCGGCGAAAGTCCTCCGGCGGCCGGTTCGCCCGTCGGGCTGGAGAGCACCCGGCCGCTCGAATCGATGACGGCGACCTGTTCGGTGTCGAGACCTTCGACGCTGCCGGCGACCAGGTTGAGAATGCCGGTGATCTGGCTGTCACGCAGATTCTGGCCGGGCGCCAGTTGCAGGATGACGGAGGCGCTGGCCTTCTGCTGCTGTTCGCGGAACAGGCGTTTTTCCGGCAACACCAAGTGAACCCGGGCCGCCTCCACGGGTTCGAGGGAAGCAATGGTTCGTGCCAGTTCCCCCTGCAGGGCGCGCTGGTAATTGATTTTCTGGGCGAAGTCGGTCATGCCGAAACTTTGCTTGTCGAACACCTCAAAGCCGATGCCGCCACCGCGGGGCAGACCGGATCCGGCCAGATTGAGGCGGGTTTCATGGACCTGGTTGGCGGGGATGAGAATGGCTTGGCCGCCCTTTTCCAGGCGATAAGGGATCTTTTGTTCCTTCAGGCGTTCGATGACGGTGGCCGCGTCGGCACTGTCCAGGTTGCCGAACAGCAGTTGGTAATCGGCCTGTCGGGACTGAAGAATGATGGCGGCGAAAAAGGCCACGCTGACCAGGGTCGCCGCCGCCAGGGTCAGTTGCCGTTTGCGGGGCCATTGGCGGACCGCGTCGACCATATGCTTTACCGAAGTTGCCGAAGGTTTTTCAGCCATCGAGAGGTGCCTTTCCATCGCAGAAGATTAAGCCTCGAAGCGTAACATCAACCTGAGCGGCAGGGCGCTTAGACCTGCATGCGCATCACTTCCTGATAGGCTTCGATGACCTTGTTGCGCATCTGCACCATGAGGCGCATGGAGATATCGGCCTTTTCCAGGGCGATCATGACCTCGTGAATATTGCGGGCCTCGCCGGTTTGGAGCTTTTCGACGGCCCGGTCGGCTTGCACCTGATTCTCGTTGACCTGTTGAATGGCGTCGCCGAGCATTTTGCCGAAACCTCCGGCGGCATTCTGGCGGGGGCCGGTTGCCGCGGTGGCGGCGGCGGAGTTCAGGGACGAAAGGGGAGCGATTGGTTTCATGATAATCCTCAACGCCCGATTTCCAGGGCTTTCAGAGCCATGCGCTGGGCGGATTTGATGGCGGAAACGTTGGCTTCATAGGTACGGGTGGCTGTCATCATGTCGACCACCTCTTCCATCACATTGATGTTTGGCAGGACCAGCATGCCGTTGGCGTCGGCGTCAGGGTGGCCGGGTTGGTAGATGGTCCGGAAGCTGCGGTCGTTGGGCCGGATTTCAGCGACCTCCACGCCCTTGACGCCCGCTTGCATGGCGCCCTGCAACTGGCGGTCGAAGATGTTTTCGCTGCTGCGGAAGACCACGTCCTGCTTGCGGTAGGGGCCGCCTTCCGGGGTGCGGGTGGTGCCGACGTTGGCCAGGTTGGAACTGATGACGTTGAGCCGGGTGCGCTGGGCCGACAGGGCCGAAGCACTGACCTGGATGGCGGTGAATATGTCCATGAATCTCCTCCTCAATCCATCGGTTCAGAACGGATGGAATGCCGACGGCGGGTCAGCGACCATCCTGGGATACGTACTTGAGCAGGCCCAGTTTTTTGTTGAGCATCTGCGCGGCGGCTTCGTAAAGCAACTGGTTCTCGGCTTGGGCAATGAGTTCCCGATCCAGATCGACACCGTTTTCGTCGGCGCGCACGGCACGATCGGGTGCTTCCCGCAGGCGACCCTCGACCCGCGCCAGGGCCGTCCGGGGTCCGCTGCCGCCGGTCACGCGGTGGCCTGCACCGGCGGGCGTCTGCAGAGCCTGGCGCAGGTCCGCTTCGAACTCGAGGCGTTGCGGCTTGTAGCCCGGGGTTTCGGCATTGGCGATATTGGAAGCCAGGACGGTCTGCTGCCGGTGGCGCAGGTCCAGAGCTTTGCCGAGGACCGCAATGGTGCGGTCGAAAATCATCATTTCGGACATGGCTGAATGTTCCTCCTCCGGTATCCGGACCTTTTCAGCGGCCGGCGGCCGATTCCGCCAGGGCATCCTGCGCCAGGCGCCGCCAGCGGGCATTGGTCCCCTTATCGACCAGTTGTTGGAAAAATTCACGAGCGGCCCGCCGGTCGCCGAGGGCCAGTTTGATCTGCCCGCAGCGGAACAGGGCCTGTTCCCGGTGTGTGGTATCGTTCAACAACTGTTCGTAAAGGGGCAGGGCCCGTTGTGTCTGCCCGGTGCCATAAAGTGCTTCCGCCTGCAGCAGCATGCCTTGCGCGGGCAGCGCTTGGCCGGTTTTGTCGAGCCGCTCCGCTTCCCGGATGACCTGGGATAGGTCCTGGCGCTGCCAGCCGATATGGGTTGCAACCTGCGCAATTTCCTGATCCGTGGGCTGACCCGGCTGTTTCATCAAGGCGTCCGCATCATCCAGTCGCCCGGCTCTTTGCAACGCCGCCAATTGCAACCGGTAAAGGTCGAAGCGATCTTCGCCGCGGGGGAAACGCTGCCGGTAACGGCCGGCAAATTCGGCGGCCATGTCGTATTGCGCCCGATCGTAGAGCAGTTGGACCAGGGGCAGGTAATAATGCTGTTCGGTGTCCCGGCCGCGCTGCTGGTCGAGCAGGAACAGGTAGCTGTTGCAGGCCTTGTCCCACAAACCGAGGCGGACGAAGGCACCGGCCAGATCGGGCAGGAAGGCCCAGTTCATGGTGCCGTTCAGCAGCAAATGGCGGTTGATCTCCACCAAGGCGGCGGCCTTGCGGTCGTCGCCGGCGGCGATGAGTTGCCCGATCAACGGCGGCAACAGTTCCACCAGCAGGGCATCGGCTTCGGGTCGCAGCGGCCCGGCGGAAAAGTTCCGGCGAAAAGCGCTGAGCAGTTCCGCGGCTTGGCTCTGTTCCCCGTGCAAGTAATGGACCAGCGCCTGCTTGAAGGCGGCTTCCTCACGCAAGGACCGCAGCGGCGCGCGGCGCGCGATATGCCCGTAGCCGTCGGCGATTTCCTGCCGAGCCTCGGCTTCATCCTGCAGCATGCGGTGATCGAGGATTTTGCCCCCGGCCCGAAACCCGGCCTCGCTGACGGCCGCATCGCTCTGGAGTTCCTCCCAGATCAGCATGGCGTCCTGGTGTTTACCCTGGCGATAGGCGGCCAGAGCCGCACTGAACCGGGCTTTGTTCTGATCGCCGGGTTGCGGCAGTTGCTCCGCCAGTTGGGAAAACAGCTGCTCGGCGGCGGCAAAATCGCCGGCGGCAAACAGGGACTGAGCGGCCCGCAGGCGCGATGCCGGATGTCTTGCCGGATGAAAGTCGCGGTCAAGAAATTGACGGAACGCCGGTGCCGCCTGTGGCCCGCGACCCAGGCGGGTGTGGATCTCGGCCTGGCGCAAGGCCGCGATGTTCCGCAGGGGCGTCGGCCAGGGGTGCTCGGCCAGCAGCTTGCCGGCCGCTTCCGGTTTGCCGATGGTCAGCATGAGTTCGGCCGCCAGCAGACGGGCTGCCGGACCCATGGGGCCCTGGGCGGCCGGTGCGGCCAGCAGGGGAGTCAGGGTGATGCGCGCCTGGTAGGGTTGCTGCAGAGTGGCCTGGGCGAGGCCGCGCAAATAGGCGCTGCGCTGCAGCAGTTCCGGATGCAGGTCTGCGCCGGCGGGAGGCAGGGCCGACAGGCCGCGGCGAACCTGACCCAGGCGTAGCAGCGCTTCGGCGCGCAGAGTCCGTTCCAGGTTCTGGGAGAGGGCCCCCGGACGGGCTTCGAGCCAGGCCATGGCAGCTTGCCAGTGTCCGGCAGCGGCCAGTCGCAGGGCCGGTTGGCGATTCTCCGTTGCATTTTCTCCCCGCGGCGGCGGCAAAACCGGAAAGGAATAACGCAGCGGAATGCGAATTTCGACCGGCACCTCAAAGTCGCTGAAAAAGTCCCTCCAACGTCCGGTATAAGCGGAAGTCTGGCGAGGAGTGGCGCGCCAGGCTTCGCTGCCGGGCAGCGGCTGACCGCTCAGTTGCCGGGCGATGGCCGGTCGCCGAGGACCCCGCTCCTGCCAGGTGATTTCCAACTCGATCTCCGAGAGGGCCGTCTTGGGGGTCGCCACGACCCGATGGGGTATTCTGTGCACCAGGATGGAAATCAGCAGTTCTCCGGGTTTTTTGGCGAGCAGAACCCGAACAATTTTGTCGTCTTCCGGAGGCAGGGACAGGTTGGGTGCCAGGGAAGTTCCCATCAGCAAAACGTCGATCCGCTGGCCGTTGGTCTCGACGCGGAATTCCGGCAAGGCGGAGCATTGCAGGCGGATGCGGCTGACCGCCAGTTCGTCCTTTTTGGTCATACGCTGCAGTTGCGGCGTTGCCGCTTCGACCTGGCCGAGACCGGTCAACAATAGCAACATGATCAGCAAGGCACCAATGCGCATGGGTCGGGAACCTGGGACAAAGAGTTGAAGGAGGTGTCAAAAAACTCGGATACTGAGATGTGCGATTAGCGTGCCAATGAGCATCCATTTGAAATTAGGGAAAGAAATATCCCTGAAAGGGTTCAGGAGGCGGTCCGGACAAGGTTTTGACATGGAAACAGCGGCGGTTCGGAACAGTCGTGTCGCCGCGGGGGAGGCGTTGGCTCCGGGCATCACCAGCTGGGGGAGGGCGTCAACTGGCCTGCAATGGGGCGTTGTCGCGGACCGGCCGGATCGGACATCAAAAAAAACCGCTATGGGTCCGGATGTGGCTTGAAAATTGAAATAGGTTGCAGGGACAGCCGCACCGTCGCATTGGTCCATTGCGATGAAGGATGGTTGTGCGCCTGATGGGGCGGGCGACGCCGAGCCCGGATGGCAGGAACGTCATTAATTTCTCGGCCGGGCCGGTTTCTGGCTGAATTGACGAAGAATCGGGCCGGCGCGGCATGAACGGCCCGCTGCGCAGCAACCGGCGGCATGTGTACCACCAAATCAAAGGGGCACCGATGAGTATGGATTTGATGTCCGAACAGGCTGAAATCATCAATGAATTCCTCCTGGAAAGCCGGGAAATGCTGGATCAGTTGGAGCCGGCGATAATCGAGTTGGGCCAGAGTTGTCAAAATGTCGACTGTTGGGCCACGACGGGATGCGGTAATGTTGACTGTTCGCGGCATGGTCAATCCCTTGAAATGCCTTGCTGGCTGGAGATCGGCTATATCGAGAACGGTCTGCAGACCTGTGTGCATGCCTCCTCCGCCGAGGAGTGCCGGTCCTGTCAGGTTTTCCAGTGCACCAATGGCAACGGGGAAACCATGAACGCCATTTTTCGGCTGTTCCATTCCATGAAAGGCAGTGCCGGATTTCTCGAACTGGACAACATCTCCCGGGTGGCTCATGCCGCCGAAAGCCTCCTCGATCTGATTCGCTCCGGAAAAATCGCCCTGCGTTCCGAACATGTCAATTTGTTGTGCCAGAGTTGCGACTTTGCCCGCGAAGCCATGGAACAGGTTGAAAACAGCCTGGAAGATACGGCCATGCAGGAAGCCGCCGACAACATCGCCGGAATGCTGGCTGAAGCCGCCGATGCGGCCTTGGCCCGCCTGCTGGGGCAGGTGGCCGGGGGGACAGAGCCGGCCGCCAAAGCGGAGGCCCCGGCCGCGGAGCCAGCCGTCGACGACGATGCTTTTTTGAAGATGCTGGTCTCGCCGGAGATGCTGGAGCGTTTCGTTCAGGAAGCCGATGAATTGCTGCAGCATGCCGAACAGGCTTTGCTGGCCTGGACCAGCGGTCCCCTGGAAGCCGAGGGCATCGGAGAATTGTTTCGCCATGTTCACAGTTTCAAGGGCAATTGCGGATTTTTTGGCTACAAGGCCATGGAAAAGCTCAGTCACCAGATGGAAACGGTGCTCGACTGGGCCAAGGAAGAGCGCCCCTTTCGCGGCGGGCACCCGGCGGAGACCCTGCTGCAGTGCGTCGATCTTCTGCGCGATGCGGTAGCCGAGGTCGCCCAGGGCGGCGCCGGAACCATCGCCGATCTGGACCAGCGCCTGGCCGACCTGGCGGCGCATCTGCTTGATGCCGGCAACGAGGAGGCGACGGAGGTCGCACCGACCGGGACCGGCCCGGCCGCGGCTTTCGACAGTGCTCCGCCATCGGAGCCGGCTCCGGGAGGAATACCGATGGAGTCGGACGGGGCGGATCCGGCGGTCGAGGAAGCGGCGGAACTCGATGATCGACTGCTGGGGGAGATTCTGGTCGAGGAGGGCATGGTGGATGCTGCTGCGGTGGATGCCGCCCTGGCATGCCAGCGCAAACCCATCGGCGAACTTCTGGTGGAGCAGGGCAAGGTCCAGCCGGAGCAGTTAAACGAAGCCCTGGCACGGCAGAAACGTTCCCCGGTGCCGGTCAAGCCCGCCGGCGGCGAAGCCGCCAAGAACACGGCTGCGGTCAACCGTCAGGATATCCGGGTCGAGTTGAGCAAACTGGACGATCTCATCAACCTCATCGGCGAGATGGTCATCGCTGAAAACATGTTGTTGCGCAGCCCGGATCTGGAAGGGCTGCAGCTGGACAACTTCAACAAGGCCGCTCAGCAGATGAGCAAGCTGGTGCGGGATCTACAGGAAATGGCTATGGTCATCCGCATGGTCCCGGTATCGGGCCTGTTCCGGCGTATGATCCGACTGGTGCACGATCTGTCCCTGAAATCGGGCAAGAAGGTCGACCTGCAGCTGTTCGGCCAGGATACGGAGATGGACAAGACGGTCATCGAGCAGATCTCCGACCCTCTGGTTCATCTGCTGCGCAACTCCCTCGACCACGGCCTGGAGCCGCCCCAGGAGCGGCTGGCGGCCGGCAAGCCCGAAAAGGGGACGGTCAAGTTGTCGGCACGCCACCAGGAGGGCGAGGTCTGGATCGAAGTCGAGGATGACGGCCGAGGTCTGAACCGCGAAAAAATCATTGCCAAGGCCAGGAGCAAGGGGTTGATTCGGGGCACCGGCGAGCAGCTCAGCGACAAGGAGGTTTACAACCTGATCTTTCAGCCCGGGTTCTCCACTGCCGATCAGATCACCGACGTATCCGGTCGCGGCGTCGGCATGGACGTGGTCAAAAAGAACCTGGAAAAGATCAAGGGCAAAATCGAAGTGACCAGCGTGCCGGGGCGCGGTACCCGTATTCTGCTGCGCATTCCCCTGACCCTGGCCATCATCGACGGCATGCTGGTGCGCATCGGTACAGCCAAATGCATCGTGCCGTTGCTGTCCATCCGCGAGATTTTCCGGCCCAGCCCCGATGCCGTCACCATCATGCCCGACGGCCAGGAACTGGTCCGGGTTCGGGACAATTTCTACCCCGTGCGCTATCTGGACCGGATCCTGCAGGAGCCTGCCGATTATCAGGGCATTACCGACGGGGTGCTGGTGGTCCTTGAATATCAGAACAATCATCTCTGTCTGCTGGTGGATGAAATCCTCGGCCAGCAGCAGACCGTGGTCAAGGGGCTGTCCGACTTTATCGGCACCGTACGTATCGCATCGGGCTGCACCATTCTCGGCAACGGGGAGGTGTGTCTGATCCTGGATGTGGCGACCCTGGTGGAGGAATCCGCCGGACGGGTCATGCTGCAGGCCCAGGGAGCTTAATCCTTTCACGATGCACCCCAATGCATGACCCGGGTCCGATGGATACCGAAGGGGTTGAAAAATAAAACATCCAGAAAGAGGTGGATTATGAGCATTCCGTACAGCACCGGGCTGGCCGTTGACGACAGCCAGATGTCCGAAGATACCATGCAGGGCAAGCACCTGATCTTTCAGGTTGGCAATGAACAGTACGGCATCGAGATCCGGTTCGTGACGGAGATCGTCGGTATTCAGAAAATCAACGAGGTCCCCGATCTGCCCGGCTATATGAAGGGCATCATCAACCTGCGCGGGCGGGTGATTCCGGTGATGGACATCCGCGCCCGGTTCCGTCTGCCGGCGCGCGAATACGATGAGCGGACCTGCATCATCGTCGTGCAGGTCGGCGAGCAGACCTCCGGTCTGATTATCGACCAAGTCAAGGAAGTGACGGAAATTCCCCAGGCCGACATCGAGCCGCCGCCGGCCCGCACCGCCGGACAAGCCGGGAATTTTGTGCAGGGCATCGGCAAGGTCGGCGACGAAGTCAAAATTCTGCTCGATGTCGGACGGTTGTTCCATGCCTGAGTCCCTGCCGACGATGCCGAAAGTCTTCCCCGACAGCGGGGTGATGATGGCGATCAGCGACGAGGAGTTCGACCTTCTGCGACGGTTGATCTACGATCGGTTCGGCATCAATCTGACGGATCAGAAACGTTCCCTGCTGGTAGGGCGGCTGCAAAAGGTTCTGCGCCAGGCGGGGGTCCAGTCCTTTCGGCACTACTACGAAAGCCTGATCAGCGATCCGACGGAAACGGCTCTCAGCAAACTGGTGGATCGGATATCCACCAACCATACCTATTTTTACCGGGAAAAATCGCATTTCGATTTCTTTTCCCAAACCGTCCTGCCGGCCGTATCCGCCCGTTTACGCACGGCCAACAGTCGCGATCTGCGGGTCTGGTGCGCGGGGTGCTCCAGCGGCGAAGAAGCCTACATGCTGCTGATGCTGATGCATGAATTTTTCGGACCCGAGTACGCCCGCTGGGATGCCGGCGTGCTGGCCACGGATATTTCTTCCCGGGTGCTGGATATCGCGCGCCAGGGGACTTATCCCGACGAGCGGGTGCGGATGCTCCCGGAATCCTTGAGGCAACGCTATTTTCGGCGACTTGCGGACGGGACCTGGTCGGTTGTGGATGGATTGCGTCAGGAAGCGACCTTTCGCCGCTTCAACCTGATGAACGAAACCTTTCCCTTCAAAAAACCCTTTGACGTGATCTTCTGCCGCAACGTCATGATTTACTTCGACGAACCGACGCGTCGCCGGTTGGTGGAAAAGTTTCATCGACATCTGGCGCCGAACGGTTACTTTTTCCTCGGTCACTCCGAAACCCTGGGCCGGGCCCAGAGCCTGTTCCATTATCTGGGTCCGGCTGTGTACCAGAAGAAATGATTTGATACGCCTATGACAGCCAAGATAAAAGTTCTGGTCATCGATGATTCGGCTCTGGTGCGGCAGATCCTCACCCAGGGGCTGGCCCTGGATCCGGCCATCGAGGTGGTCGGCAGTGCCGGAGATCCCTATATCGCCCGGGACAAAATCGTTCGCCTGCAGCCCGACGTGCTGACCCTGGACGTGGAGATGCCGCGCATGGACGGCGTGGATTTTCTGCGACGCTTGATGCCTCAGTATCCTCTGCCCGTGGTGATGGTCAGTTCCCTGACCCAGAAGGGCAAGCAGATCACTTTGGATGCCCTGGATGCCGGCGCGGTCGATTTCGTTTCCAAGCCCACCACCGATATGGCTCAGGGCCTCAAAAACATGCTGCAGGAACTGCGGGCCAAGATCAAAATGGCGGCAACGGCCAATGTTGCTCACTGGAAGGCGGATCGGCGCGCCGTCACCTCCCAGTTGCGCACCATCGAGCGGCGGGCCCTGGCCGAATCCACGGACAAGGTTGTCGTCATCGGGGCTTCCACGGGGGGTACCGAGGCGATTCGAAAAATCATTACCCGCTTTCCGGAGACCATGCCCGGGGTGGTGATCGTTCAGCACATGCCCGCCGGCTTCACCCGCATGTTCGCCGAGCGCCTCAACCAGTTGTGCGCCATGGAAGTCAAGGAAGCGGTTTCCGGGGATCGGATCATGCCCGGCCGGATTCTCATCGGCCCGGGCGGCCTGCATATGGAGGTGACGCGTTCCGGGGGCCATTACCAGGTGCGCTGCGAAGCGGGCCCGACGGTCAAGGGCCACTGTCCGTCGGTGGATGTGCTGATGCACTCGGCGGCCCGTCATGTCGGCGCCAACGCCGTGGGGGTGATGTTGACCGGTATGGGTTCGGACGGCGCCGAAGGCATGCTGGCCATGCGCAAGGCCGGCGCCCGCAACATCGCCCAGGACGAAGCCAGTTGCGTGGTGTTCGGCATGCCGCGGGTCGCTTATGAACTGGGCGGCGCGGAGAGCCTGGTGTCTCTCGACCATATGGCTGGACGTATCGTCGATTTGCTTGGGGAGCGAAAGATATGAGACAGGTCGTCCTGGGCATCGGCGATTTGGGGGCTTCCAACACCCCGGGCGAGGTGGTCAAAACCTATGCCTTGGGGTCCTGCGTTGCGGTGATGATGCTCTACCCCAAGACGCGGGCCGTCGGCATGGTACATGTCGCCTTGCCCGAGTCCAGCATCAATCCGGCCAAGGGGCAGTCCTGTCCCGGGTATTTTGCCGATTTGGGGGTACCCCTGTTGTTGCGGGAAATGGTGCGCCTGGGTTGCCCCGGCAATGGGCGGGGAATCATCGTCAAGCTCGCCGGGGGTGCCTCCGTCATGGGCCACAACGATACCTTCAATATCGGCAAGCGCAATATCCTGGCGGTGAAACGCTCCCTCTGGTCCCTGGGCATGGGTGCCATCGCCGAAGATGTGGGGGCCAATTACAGTCGTACCGTAACCATGTCCGTCGACAGCGGACTCATCACCATATCCTGTCCGGGGCGCGGGCAGTGGGAAATATAGAGGTGCCTATGACCCCCAAGGTGGATAGCCAGGCCGTGCGGCAGGCCATCGAAGTTCTGCCGCTGCTCTCGCCGAGCGTGACCCAACTGCTGCAGACTCTGGCCCGGGACGGTTATGAGATTGACGACGTGGTTCAGATCATCAAATACGACGCGGCTCTGACCGCCAGGGTCTTGCGTACGGTGAACTCCCCGGTCTTCGGCTTGTTGAATCCGGTCACCTCCCTGGAGCGGGCCATCTCCTATCTGGGGGAACGGGTCATCATCAGCATCGTGCTGGCGGATCAGTGCGGTGACATGTTCACCCGCCCGCTGCCCGGCTATGATGCGCAGCAGAGCGCCCTGTGGCGTCATGATCTGTTTTGTGCCTTTGCCTCCCGGGAGATGGCGGGACACGCACGGTTGGCCTGCGAACCGGGACTTGCCTTCACTGCCGGTCTTCTGCATGATATCGGCAAGTTTGTCTTCTCCCCCTTTTGGGCGGCGGCGTCCGGTGAGGCGTTGGAGCGCATCGAGCAGGGCCAGGTGACCGATTATCTGCAGGCCGAACAGTTGCTGGCCGGCCTGGATCATGCGGAAGTGGGCTTCGCCATGGCGCGGCACTGGCAATTTCCCGAGGCCCTGCAGGCCGCCATACGCTATCATCATGCTCCCGGGCTTGCTCCGGAACAGTTCCGAATGCTGAGCTACGCGGTCCATCTGGGCGACATGCTGGCCATGATGGCCGGTGCCGATACGGGCAGCGACGGCATGCAATATCAGCTGGACGGCGATTATGCCCAATATTTCGATGTTTCTTCCCAGGATCTGGCGGTTATCATGCTGGATGCCGAGGAACACTTCAAAAAAGCGGAAGCATCGCTTGCCGTTGAATAAAGGAGGTTGCGCACGTGAAACGCATCGTCATTGCCGATGATTCGGCTACGGCCCGGATGGTCATTCGACGCTGCCTGGAAATCATCGGGTTGGGTGAGGCCGACATGGTCGAGGCTCCCAACGGCCGCGAAGCATTGAATCGCCTCAAGGAAGAACCGACGGATTTGCTGGTCACCGATCTGAATATGCCGGTCATGGACGGCGAAACCCTGTTGAAATGGGTCAAGGGCAGCCCGCGCCTGACGGATCTGCCGGTGGTCATCGTGACCAGCGCCGGCAATCCGGCCAAAGAGGTGGAGTTGACCACCATTGGCGCCTTCGCCGTGCTGAACAAACCCATTTCTCCGGCAACCTTGTTGAAAACACTCGAACCGTTGATGCAGTGACAGAGGGGGGCATGATGGCAGACAGATTGAACCAGGTGGTCGGGCAGGCGATTGCCGTGACCCTGGAAAACATGGCTTTCATGGAAATCGCACCCGTGCAGGCCGATACCGAGGTGCCGACCTCGGACAACGGCATGATGGCCAGGATGCTGGTGCTCGAGCCTTTCCAGGGTGAAGTTCAGTTGGCGGCGACTACGGCGTTGCTGCGCAATGTCATTGAAGTGGTCCATGCCTTTCCCGACGAGGCGGTCGTCGAGGCGATGCTGTCCGACATGCTCGGCGAATTGCTGAACACCATCGGCGGGCGGTTGCTGACGGAATATCTGCCGGAGAGTCAGTCTTATCGGTTGGGATTGCCTGAAGTCGGTTGGGATCTGCCGGATTGCTCCGAGGGGCAAAGCCGCGCCTGGAACTTGCAGATCGAGGACCAGGGCCTGGTTCTGACCTTGGCGGGTGACGGTTTTTTCGCCGGCTAGGCTTGGATATCTTGTTGCGGACCCAGGTCCGCAGTTCCTTGGAGGTTTAACAGATGGAAAAAAAAGTTCTGATAGTCGATGATTCGAACACCATGCGGAAAATCGTCGCCCGCTCCCTGCGGCAGGCTGGTTTTGAATTTGAAAAAGTTCTGGAGGCGCCCGACGGCCAGGCGGCGCTGGATCTGCTGGCCGGAGAAGCCGTGGATATCGTGCTGAGCGACATCAATATGCCGGTCATGGACGGCATCGAATTTTTGCGCCAGAAAAATGCCGATGCCCAAATCAAGGGCATCCCGGTGGTCATGATCACCACCGAAGCGGGGACCGACGTGCTGCGGGAGGCGATGGAACTCGGCGCGGTCGGAACCATCAAAAAGCCCTTCACCGCCGAGCAGGTGCAGGAAGTCCTGGGGAAATTTTTATAAGAAGGAGCCTTTATCATGGACCTCATGAATTGTATTTCCGAAGCGACCCAGGAGATCTTCCAATCGATGCTGGCCTTCGAGGTGCAGCCCGGCGCGCCCTTGGTCGAGCGACAGAAGATGTTTCGCGACACGGTCAGCGGCATGGTGGGCATGGCCGGTCTGTATCGCGGCATGCTGGCCATTCATGTCCCCAACGCCATCGCCAAAAACATCACCAGCACCTTCCTTTGCATCGAGGTCGAGGACATTGACGATGATGTCAAGGATGCCATCGGAGAACTGGCCAATATGTTGGCCGGCAGCGTAAAATCCATGCTGACGGATAACGGTAAAGATGTTAAACTCGCCATTCCGTCGGCCGTCTGCGGCCGCGAATACGAGGTCGAGTGCCTGGCCGATGGTGACGGTGTCGTGGTGCCCTTCCAGTTGGAGGGGGGTGAATTTCTCGTGGAGTGCTTTTTGCAAAAATAGCCTCCTTGACCAGAGCCGGAATCATCCCCGATTGAAAACCGGGAATTTCGGGCTGAAAAATACCGGGATGACAATGGGGCCGCTCTGTGCGGCCCCATTTTTCACTGGTGCGGGACCACAAAGATTGCTTTCCGAAGGCTTTCTCCGATAGAATTCCGGTGCAGAGCACCGGCCTGGGGAAGATGGAATAATCCCAAAGTGGATCGGTATGGAATTATGGGCCGGTGTTCGGTCTATGATTATCGTTTGAAAACCATGTCACAGTATTACCGGATTGGCGATGTATTCAAAGCCCATCATTGACAGACTCCTGGAAAACCTCGGCGAGCGCATCGGCACCGGTCTGAGCGAGTTGCTGGGCTGTTCCATTACGACGACACCGGTTCGGTGGCAACTGACCACCAAGCAGGACTTTTTCCTCCACTGTCGCAAGAAGCAGGTCATGACCGACATGGCTCTCAGCGGCAGCAAGGAAGGGACCCTGTATATCTTCTGCCACCTGAAGGATGCCATTCTTCTGGGCGGCACCCTGATCATGCTGCCGCCGGGAGAACTGGAGAAAAAGGTCGCCAAGGAGGAGTTCGCCGAAGACGAGGCCGATGCCTACAATGAAATCGGCAACATTGTCTCCGGCGAATTGAACGCTGCCTTCGAAGAGGGATTTCCGGAAAAGCTGCATTTCCGCAAACTCGGGCAGCAGGTGGTGGCCCCCGGAAAGGTCGATCCGGACAGTGCCGAGCCGATTCCCGCCGGCGACTATTTTCAGCTGTCCTTTGTACTCGGGATGGATGGCCAGGATCTGCAGAGTCTCGATCTGCTGTTCCCTCCTGCCTGTTTCGGAGTCGAGCCACGCATCGAGGTCGAGCCCGAGGTGGTTGCGGAGCCTGTTTCCGTCGAACCGCCACCGTTGGCGCAACCCCCGCGGGCGGAACCCGCGGTTCCGCCGGAGGAACCGCCAAAGGCGGTAGAGCCGCCTCGGCCGCGTGTGCTCATCGTCGGGGAAAATCAGGAAGCCATGGCCATGCTCACCGCGCAGGCGGAAACCGCCGGCTTGCAGAGCCTGCTGCTGCCGTTTCAGGGGGACTTTCAGTCGGCCAGGAAACCGGACCAACCGTTGCAGGGCATTTTGCTGGTCATGGATGAGAGCAAGGAACAGGGGCTGGCGGCGATTATCAAGGCTCGGTCCACCTTCGGTGAGGTGCTGCCGCTGATTGCGGTTGGCGCCAGTTGGACCAAGAGTCAAGTGCTGCAGGCGGCCCGTTACGGCGTTCGCGATATTCTTCTGCTGCCGGCAACGCACGAGGAGATTGCCGCTTTGCTGCAGCGGCATTTCCTGGCAGACAGGTAAGGGCGCCCGGCGCCCGCATTCCCACGGGCGCGGCTCAGAAGTCCGTTTCGCCGGTCAGCAGCAGGTTTTTCCGCTTTAACTTTTCGATCAGGGTGGTACGTTTCAGATTGAGCAACCGGGCTGCTTCCCGCTTGTTGCCGGCAGTCAGATCAAGGGCCTGCTGAATCAACTGATTCTCGAAATGGTTGACCACCCGGTTAAAGTCGATGCCATTGTCATCGAGAACCAGGGAAGGCCCTGAGGCATCGGCTTCTTCCTGCGGCGCCGCCTGGTAGTCGGCCGGCCGATATTTTTCCGGAAGATCGTCCAAGGCGACTTTCTGCCCCGGGAAAAAGATGGCCATGCGCTGGATCAGGTTTTCCAGTTCGCGAACGTTTCCCGGCCATGGATAGCGCAGCAGGGCCTCCAGGGCGTTGTGCTCGAAACCATGAAACCCCTGCTTCTTCTTGCGGTTGAAAATGGTGATGAAGCGTTCGATGAGCAGGGGAATGTCGTCGCGACGCTCACGCAGCGGCGGAATCCGCAAGGGAATGACGTTCAGGCGGTAGTACAGATCTTCCCGGAAGGTGCCTTCGGCAACGGCTTTTTCCAGGTCGCGATGGGTGGCGGCCAGGATCCTGACATCGACCGGTACCGGTTTGATGCCCCCCACCGGTTCATATTCCTTCTCCTGCAAAACCCGCAGCAGTTTGGCCTGCAGGGCCGGTTTCATGTCGCCGATCTCATCCAGAAACAGGGTGCCGCCGTCGGCATACTGAACCCTCCCCATTTTTGCCTGGTTGGCCCCGGTAAATGCGCCCTTGACGTAGCCGAACAGTTCGCTTTCCAGGAGATCTTCGGGGATGGCGGCGCAGTTGACCGGAACGAAATTTTTCTGGCTGCGGGGTCCGTGAGCATGGATGGCGCGCGCCACCAGTTCCTTGCCGGTGCCGCTCTCGCCCAGGATGAGGACGGAGGTGTCCCCCTCGCTGGCAAGTTTCTCGATATAGCCGAACAGTTTTCGCATGCGGGTGGATTGTCCGATGATGCCGTGGAATCCATCCGATTTGCGCAGTTTGCGGCCCCGCACCTCGCCCTTGGTCATCAGGTCGTGAAACTGCAGGGCGCGGCTGGCGGCGATGATGACCTCTTCCTGGCAGTAGGGCATGTTGAGGGAAAAGAAGGCGCCGCATTTGAGGACTTCCAGGGCCATTTGGCGATCCGTGGCCGGCACTCCGACCATGACCACCACCTGGGCATTCAGTTTGGCGGTATCCTGGAGCAGTTGCAGGCCGGCGTTATCCGGCGGGAAGAGGTTGGTGAGCAGGATGGAGACATCCTCTTCCGCCAGGATTTCCAGGGCCTGGGCCGGGCTGTCGGCTTCCAGGACCGTGCAGTCGATGGCCTTGCGAAGGGCTCCGGCCAACTGGTTGCGTTCGACCTCATTGTCATTGACCAACAGGACGCTGCGTAAGGAATAAAACATGTTCACCTTCTCAAAAGAATCCCCCGGTACCACCGGGTTGAATTGTCACCTGGCGGCAATTGTGAAATTTTAATGCCCGGTGCCGGCACATCTTAGCAAAATCGCTGGGGGAGATAAAGGATAATTACGGAACAGGGGGATGAAAAAATGTTCCACCTTGCGGCGCAGGGTTCCAGTTTGGTGCTGTCAGGCGATGACATGCAGGCGGCTGCCGGGGCGCTGAGGGCCGGCGGGGCATTCGAAGGGCATCCCGTAAACCCGCCGCACGGTCTGGCGGATGGAAGGCGATTCTTCGGTGGAAGGGGTCTGTCGGACCGCCACCAGTGGATACCGCGCCGGCGAGGGCGCTTCTTGCCGGCTTTGTTCCGAGAGTTGCACGGCCTGATTTGACAGGCTGATGCGGTCGGAGGTACCGCAGGCATCCTTATCGAGCACCGGGCGTGCCGGGCTCCGGCCCTGTTGCAGGGCCAAGGTGGCGTCGGCCGGTATTTGGATGGTGAGACGCTGAGGGTCGATCATGGCGTCGCCAAACCTGAATGATGGGGTTTTCCGTAGGATTTTTCTTGGTCTTCCTCAAGCATATCCGAAGGAAGACAGTCAGGCAATGGAATAATTTCGACGCTTCGAAGCTGTGCGATCAGGCTGCCCGGGCCGCGCTTTTCCACAGCGGTTGTGGAGAACTGTCGGTAAAGGGCCCGTCGATGGTGCTTAACTGTTGAAAAAGGCAAGCAAGTTAGCAAATTGCACGGATAATGTGCAGAATGTGTCAGGTTCTGGTAAACTTGTTTTGTTGTGCCCATATGCTTTGGAAAGCCTGTTTCATGGGCTTGGTTTGCTGGTTTCTTAAGCTTGCGGCAGGCGGCCTCAACACTCGGGAAGGTATGCGTCGGTCACGTTCCGGGCACGGGGTGTCGCCGACAAAAGGCTGCAAATGGCGCCCTGTTTAGCGTGTCGGGTCACACCAAAGGCTTGGCATCAACAGGTTGTCCACAGCGGAGCAGAGAGGTGGCCCCATTCGGGCCTCATGGTTCCACCGAAGCCGCATCCGACCAGCTACGGACAATCCGCCTGCTCGCCGAAAATCTGGGCGCTGAAAATATACAGCTCGGCATCCTCCGCCTGCCAGGCGTCGGTGGGCAAGCCGGCTTTGAGGCAGGTCTGTTTCAGAAAGGTCAGCCGATCCCACCCATGTTCCGTTGCCACCTGAGGCAGCAGGACGCCCCGGTAAAACCCTTTCTCCAGATAGATTCCGTGTCGTCCGACCTCGATTTCCTCAATGGTGTCGATGCGTTGCAGGGGTGAAAGGACGGAGATTTCCAGGCGGAAGGACCCCAGTTCCAGCTCTTTCATGGGGTAAAAACGCGGATCCCTGGTCGCCGCGGCCAGGGCCATCTCCGCCACTTCACGATAGAGGGGCAGGCTGGACTGAAAATTGCCGATGCAGCCGCGCAGTTGATGATTCTGCTTGATGGTGACAAAGCACCCCTGGCGGATGTTGAGGGCCTTTTCTTCCCGGGGCTCGATATACAATTCGCCGCTGCGCACACCCCGTTCGATGGCCTTGCGGGCAATCCCCAACAGGATATCCTTTTCCCGGTCATTCAGGCATGGCGTATTCATGATCCCTCCCGTTTTTCCTGCATGGCAAGAATATAAACGCAACAGCGGACCGTGACAACCGCTTCGATTAAGAAGGCCGGCCGGGGTCCGGCCGGCACGTTTTCGGGTCTGCCGAACCCCGTTTGCCTTTATTTTTTCTTCTCGAACTTTTTGCGATCGTTGGCGTTGAGGAGCTTTTTCCGCAGCCGGATGGACTGGGGGGTGACCTCCACCAGTTCGTCGTCGTTGATGTATTCCAGGGCCTGCTCCAGGCTCAGTTGCCGGGGGGGAGTCAGGCGGATGGCGTCATCACTGCCCGAGGCGCGGACGTTGGTCAGCTTCTTGCCCTTGGAGGGGTTGACCACCATATCGTCCTGCTTGGCGTTTTCTCCGATAATCATGCCTTCATAGACCTTGACTCCAGGTCCGATGAACAGGGCGCCCCGTTCCTGCAGGCTGAACAGGGCGTAGGCAGCGGTTTCGCCATCCTCCATGGCGATCAGGACGCCGTTCTTGCGGCCCTGGATGGGACCTTTGTAGGGCGCGTAGTCCTGGAAGGTGTGGCTCATGATGCCGGTGCCACGGGTGTCGGTGAGGAATTCCGTCCGGAAACCGATGAGACCGCGGGCCGGAATCAGAAACTCCAGGCGATTGATGCCCTCCATGGGATGCATGGCCAGCATCTCCGCCCTGCGCCCGCCGAGATTCTCGATGACCGTGCCCTGAAACTCCTCGGGAACATCGATGACCAGGTATTCCATGGGCTCGCATTGCTGGCCGTCCATGTCGCGGAAGATGACTTCCGGTTTGGACACGGCCAACTCATAGCCTTCGCGGCGCATGTTTTCAATCAGGATGGAAAGGTGCAGCTCACCGCGGCCGGATACCTTGAAACAATCGGTATTGTCCGTATCCTCGACCCGCAGGGAGACATTCGTGCGCAGTTCCCGGTCCAGGCGTTCGCGCAGGTTGCGCGAAGTGACGAATTTGCCTTCCTGGCCGGCAAACGGCGAGGTATTGACCATGAAATTCATGGCCAGGGTCGGTTCGTCGATGGCCACATAGGGCAGGGCGACGGGAAATTCGGTGCTGGCGAAGGTCTCGCCGATGCCGACTTCGTCGAAGCCGGCGATGCAGACGATGTCGCCGGCCAGAGCTTCGGGCATCTCCACCTGCTTCAATCCCTGGTAGCCGATGAGCTTGGAAATGCGGCCCCTTTTCACGCTGCCGTCGCGCTTGATCAGGGCGACGGTCTCGCCGTTGACGACCCGGCCATGGGTGATTTTGCCGGTGGCCATGCGGCCCAGGTAGTCGTTGTAATCGATGTTGCTGACCAGCATCTGGAACGGCTGCTCCGGATCGCCCGTCGGCGGTGCCACCCGCTTTTCGATCATGTCGAACAGGGGCTGCAGATCCTGGCTGTCATCGGCCAGGTCCCCCTTGGCGATGCCGGCCTTGGCGTTGGTATAGACGATGGGAAAGTCGAGCTGTTCCTCGTCGGCGTTGAGTTCGCAGAACAGGTCGAAGACCATGTCCACCACCTGGGTGGGGCGGCAGCCGGGGCGGTCGATCTTGTTGATGACGACAATAGGCTTGAGTCCCAGATCGAGGGATTTTTTCAGGACGAAACGGGTCTGGGGCATGGGGCCGTCAAAAGCGTCGACCAGCAGCAGCACCGAGTCGACCATTTTCAGGACGCGTTCCACCTCGCCGCCGAAATCGGCGTGCCCGGGAGTATCGATGATGTTGATCTTGAGGTCGCCGTGATGCACGGAGAGATTTTTGGAAAGGATGGTGATGCCCCGTTCCCGTTCCAGGTCGTTGCTGTCCATGACCCGTTCAGCCACGGCCTGGTTTTCCCGGAAGACCCCGGATTGTTTGAGCATGGCATCGACCAGGGTGGTCTTGCCGTGGTCGACGTGAGCGATGATGGCGATGTTGCGAATGTTGTGCGGCATAGTGTGATGTTTTCCTGTCTCAGTGTGATGCGGAGGATTAATTCCAAAACCTTCGCACTTTATATTAAATTCGCGCCCAGGACCAAAGAAAAAATGCAGACCCTTGAAAAAGCCATGGCTTGCATGCCGGTCCGGGAGGATTTATGATTGACAATCGGAACCTTTCCCGGGGCCGTGTGGCTACATCGGCCCGCAACCTTCAAGGAGGAAGCCATGGCACGGTTATCCTTAGGACTGCTGATAGCCTCGGTCGGCATGCTGGTGGTGAGCGGGTGTGCGGTGAACCCGGTTACCGGGCGGCAGGAGTTGGCGCTGTTCTCCGTTTCCGCCAGCCAGGAAATCTCCCTCGGCCAGCAGGCGTTTCCCAAGGCAGTACAGCAGATGGGCGGTGAATTCCGGGATCCGGCCCTGCAGCAGTACGTCGATCGGGTCGGCCAGCGACTGGGGCAGGTGTCCCAGCGGCCGGAGTTGCCCTATCAGTTCAAAGTGGTCAACGACTCCACCCCCAATGCCTTTGCCTTGCCGGGGGGCAGCATTGCCATCACCCGCGGGCTGTTGGTCAACATGGAAAACGAGGCCCAACTCGCATCGGTGCTGGGCCATGAAATCGGTCATGTGACGGCGCGGCATTCGGTGCAGGCCATGCAGCGCGGCACTCTCATGGGTATCGGTCTGGCGGTATTGGGCGCGACCACCGGCCAAGCCGCCTATGGCGCCCTCGCCCAGCAGGCCGGGGCCCTGGCGGCCGGGTTGCTGGAAAATTCCTACAGCCGCGATCAGGAACGCCAGGCGGATCAACTGGGCATCGATTACATGGTGCAGGCCGGATACGACCCGCAGGGCGGAGTGCAACTCCAGGAATTCTTTTTCCGAAAAATGGAAGGCGGCGCCGAGCCCATGTGGCTGGCCGGGTTGTTCCGCACCCATCCCTTTTCCAAGGAGCGCATGGGCAACGTGGAGGCCTATATCCAGCAGCGCTATGCCCATACCCGCAACAATCCGCGCTACGTCATGAACACGGATGCCTTTCGCTCGGCAACGACGCGCCTGCGCCAGACCAAGCCGGCCTATGACCTTTACGATAAGGCCCGGGAACTGGAACGCAGCGGTCAGCTCAGCCAGGCCATTGCCACCTACCAGCAGGCGGCAACGGCCTTGCCCGACGAACCCCTGATCCTGACCGGACTCGGAATGGCTTATCTGCGGGCCGACAATGTTGCCTCCGCCCGTCCCCATCTGCAACGGGCCGTGCAACTGGACGGCGGCTATTTTCAATCCCGTTTCGGCCTCGGTTTCATTCACCTGAAGGAGAATCGGGTGGCGGACGCCGTGCGGGAGTTGGAAGCCAGCATGGAACTGATGCCGACCACCCAGGCCGGATATATTTTGGGTGGGGCTTACGAGAAGCAGGGCAATCGCACCAAGGCTCTGGAGTTGTACAAGGCGGTGGCCGAGGCCGATCCGCGCGGTCAATACGGTCAGGCGGCGGCCAAGCGCATCGGCGAGTTGGAGCGCAGATGATGACCAAAACCAGTCCCGCGGCGACGGCGGAGCCGGTGCTCTGGCAGGGTTGCCCGGCGCCGCGGGCCTTTACTTTCCGCCACTGGCGTTGGTCCGTGGCGAGCCTGCCGGCGTTTGCCGGGCTGCTCTTCCTGGCGCCAAGGGCGACCGCTGAATTTCCCTCGACGATGTTTTTCTGCTGGCTGCCGGCGCTGCTGGCAGCGGGCTACGGCAGTCTGGGTCAGTTGCTTCAGGCCCGGCTGGAATGGTCCGGGGTGCGGTATGTGCTGTTCGGCAGCCGCCTGCAGGTGAGCCGTGGCTGGCCCTTGCGGCGCCGGGAGGAGTTGTTGCTCCAGGACCTGGCCGGTTGGAGGGTGCTGCCGGTTGCCGGTCAGGTGGTTACATTGCGGCTGCATGGTCGTGCCGCGAGCCGTTCCCTGCAGTTGCTGTGTCTGGAGCGCCCCCAGGGATTGTTGCGGCACTTGCAGGACAATCTGCCTGCGGCCCGGGACAAAAACATTGACACTGCGCCCGGCCCTTGATTACCATCAATCCTTCACCCCTCTTGTCCCTTTTCCTAACAAAGACTCTGTTCGAAATGAAAAAATATTACCTGGAAACGTTCGGTTGCCAGATGAATGTGGTTGATTCCGAGCAGATCGAGGATCAACTGCGGCAACTGGGCTACCGGTCGGTGTCGGAACCGGCCGCTGCCGACTTGATTCTGCTCAATACCTGTTCCATCCGAGCCCGGGCGGAACGCAAGGTTTACGGACATCTGGGCCGTTTCAAGCCCCTTAAGGAGCGCAATCCCGAGCTGATCCTGGCCGTCGGTGGTTGCGTCGCCCAGCAGGAAGGGGCCCGGATGCTGCAGAAGGTGCCCTATCTCGATATGGTTTTCGGCACCCACAATGTTCACCGGCTGGCGGAAATGGTCCGGCAGGTGGAAAGTCGTCGTGCGCGGCCCGTAGCGGTGGAATTTCTCGACCCCGAAACCCGACGCCGGCTATTTCCGCGGCGCGTTGCCACGGACAGCATCACCCGTTTCGTCACGGTCATTCAGGGTTGCGACAATTTCTGCAGCTACTGCATCGTGCCCTACGTGCGCGGCCGCGAGGTCAGCCGCCCCCACGGCGAAATTCTGGCCGAGGTGGTGCAGTTGGTCGAACAGGGGGTGCGCGAAGTCACCTTCATCGGTCAGAACGTCAATTCCTACGGTCGAAAGGAAGCGGGGGAGATCTCTTTCGCCGAACTGCTGCGCCGGGTCGAAGACATCGCCGGGCTGGAGCGGGTGCGTTTCGTCACCTCCCATCCCAAGGATTTGTCCGATGAACTCATCGATTGCTTCGGTGATCTGGCCAAGCTCTGCAACCATATCCACCTGCCGGTGCAGGCCGGCTCCGATCGCATCCTGACCGCCATGCGGCGCGGCTATGGACGGGACCAGTACCTCGAACGGGTGGCCCGCCTGCGCCGGGCCTGTCCGGATATCCGCATTACCTCGGATATCATCGTCGGCTTTCCCGGGGAAACGGCCGAGGATTTCGCACAGACCATGGATCTGCTGGAACAGGCCCGGTTCGCCGAAATCTATTCCTTTCTCTATTCGGCCCGGCCCGAGACGGCCGCCGCCCGCCTTAAGGATGCAACGCCGAAAGCGGACCACCAGGCCCGTTTCGAGCGCCTGGTCGCCCGTCAGGAAGAGATCAGTCGCGACTATCGGGAGGCGGACCTGGGGCGTGTGGTCCCGGTTCTGGTCGAAGGCGCCAGTCGCCAGGGTGCCGGCCAACTGTTCGGCCGCACCGGTTGGAACCGCATCGTCAACTTCGACGGTGACCCGGCCCTCATCGGCCGGATGGTTGCGGTGCGACTCACCGCCGCCCAGCGCAACTCCCACATCGGCGAAGTGGTGCCATGCAGTACCGCATATAATCACCACCTTCAGTCTTTGGTCTTCAGCCTTCAGTCTGGTTTCGAAAGCCATTAACCTTCAGCCTTCAGTCTGGTTCCTTATGATCGATCTGCATACCCATTCCATTTTCAGCGACGGCGAATTGATCCCGGCCGAACTGACGCGGCGCGCCGCAGTGGCCGGCTACCGGGCCATGGCCATCACCGATCACGGCGATTTTTCCAACATGGATCTGATTATCCCGCGCCTGGTTCGGGTTGCCGCCGAGTTGGGTGCGGCCTGGGGCCTGACCGTGGTGCCGGGCATCGAACTGACCCATGTGCCGCCGGCCATGATTGCCGCTGCGGCCGCCGAAGCCCGCCGTCTCGGTGCCCAACTGGTGGTCTGCCACGGCGAAACCATCGTCGAACCGGTGGCGCCGGGCACCAACCGCGCCGCTCTGGAAGCGGATATCGACATTCTCGCCCATCCTGGTCTGATTGAACCGGACGAGGTGGTCCTGGCGGCCCGGCGCGGCATCTGCCTGGAAATTACCACCCGCGGCGGCCACTCCCTGTGCAACGGCCATGTCGCCAAGCTGGCGCTGCAGCATGGCGCCTCGCTGGTGGTCAATACGGACAGCCATGCGCCCGGCGATCTGACGCCCCTGGACCGGGCCCGCCGCATCGCCCTGGGCGCCGGCCTCAGCCCCGCCCAGTTCGAACAGGCCCGCCGCAACGCCGAGCAGCTGGTGGGCCGGATAACCGGCCAGGAATGGCCGGCAAACCCGCCAAGCCGAGAGTAGGGCTACCTTCAGCCTTCAGTCTTCAGCCTAAAACACCACAAGGACATCAACCATATGGAAGAACGCAGCATCGCTTTTTTGCAGGCACTGGTGGAAACCCCGAGCCCGTCCGGTTTTGAACAGCCGGTCCAGCGCCTCATCCGGCACGAGTTGGCCGAGGTGGCGGATGAACTGCACACCGATGTCATGGGCAATGTCATCGCCTGCCTGAAATCCGGGGCCGCCGATGCCCTGCGGGTCATGCTGGCCGGCCATTGCGACGAGATCGGCTTCATGGTCCGCTATATCGACGATGCCGGATTCATCTACTTTGCTCCCATCGGCGGTATCGATGCCCACCTGGTGCCCGGTCAACGGATTCAGATCCATGCTGCCGGGGGCATCGTACCGGGGGTGGTCGGCAAGAAACCCATCCATCTCATGGAACCCAAGGACCGCGAAACCGTGGTCAAATTGACCAGCCAGTTCATCGACATCGGCTGCGCCGACGGCGCGGCGGCCCGGGAGTTGGTTGCCGTCGGCGATCCCATCACCTTCGCCGCCGGATTCCAGCGTCTGCAGGGCGAGTTGGTCTCCTCCCGCGGTTTCGACGACAAGATGGGCGCCTTCATCGTCGCCGAAGTGCTCAAAGAGGTGCGGCGCCGGGGCGCGCCGCCGGTTGAGTTGTACGGAGTGTCGACGGTCCAGGAAGAGGTTGGTCTGCGCGGTGCCACCACCAGTACCTACGGCGTCAATCCGGACGTCGGTATCGCCATCGATGTCGGTTTCGCCAGCGACTGTCCGGGGGTGGAAAAGAAGGAGCTGGGAGAATTCAAGGTCGGCGGCGGGCCCATCGTATCCCGCGGCGCCAACATCAATCCGGCGCTGTTCGACCTGCTGGTGGCCACGGCCCGGGACGAGAACATCGCCATTCAGATCATGGGGTCGCCGCGCGGCACCGGCACCGACGCCAACGCCATGCAACTGTCCCGTGCCGGGGTTGCCACGGCACTGCTGCAGGTTGCCCTGCGCTACATGCATTCGCCGGTGGAGGTGCTGTCCCTGGCCGATATCGAGGCCACCATCCGTCTGCTGGTGGCGGTGGTGCAACGCCTGAGTCGTGATTTCAGCTTCATCCCCAATTAGTGTCCCGTGCGGTCAGTTGTGTCAAGAAATTCTGAGAAATTTTGGTTGCCGGCAAGGCGCGCCGCCGCAGGCCTAGCCAGAGTTAAGCCGAGAAGGCGGAACGCAGCCGGCGACCAAAAGGGCCGGAATTTGAAGACAGGACTAACCGCATGGGACGCTAGGAACAAATCAGTTCGCCGACGGGGCATGAGGCTCGGCTCCACGACTGCTGAACGGTTCCTCCAGGGTCGGTGCACCGCGTGTACCCGACTTTGGTTTTGGTGCGCCCGATAAGTCTTGACAGCGACCAGGCGGTTCAGTCAGAATGCGCGATTAATATTTTTCCCCTGGACAAGGAGGCACGGCGATGCAGGCTCCCGGCGAGATTTCCGAAGGTTTGACTTTTGATGATGTGCTGCTTCTTCCGGCGCATTCCACAGTGCTCCCCAAGGAAGTCGATCTGACTACATTTCTTACCCCGAGCATCCAGCTCAACGTGCCCCTGCTGTCCGCCGCCATGGATACTGTTACCGAGGCCCGCACCGCCATCGGCATGGCCCGCGAGGGCGGGTTGGGGATCGTTCACAAAAACATGTCGCCCGCCGAGCAGGCCATCGAGGTGGACCAAGTCAAGAAGTCGGAAAGCGGCATGATCGTCGATCCCATCACCATGCGGCCGGAACAGAAAATCTACGAGGCCCTGGAGATGATGGAGAAATACCGTATTTCCGGCGTGCCCATCACCAGTGCCGGGAAGCTGGTCGGCATTCTGACCAACCGCGATCTGCGGTTTGAAACCCGTCTCGATCAACCCATTGCCGATGTCATGACCAAGGAAAACCTGGTCACCGTGCCGCCCGGCACGACCCTCGAGGAAGCCAAGCGCCACCTGCATCGGCACCGCATCGAAAAGCTGCTGGTGGTGGATGACCAGTACCAGTTGCGCGGCCTGATCACCATCAAGGACATCGAAAAGGTGCGCAAATATCCCTTCGCCTGCAAGGACGACCTGGGCCGCTTGCGGGTCGGCGCCGCCGTCGGTGTCGGGCCCGATCGGGAAGAACGCATCGAGGCCCTGGTACGGGCCGGAGTCGATCTGGTCGTCATCGATACCGCCCACGGTCATTCCCAATACGTGTTGGATGCCCTGGTCGATATTCGCCGCGCCTATCCCGATCTGCAATTGGTGGCCGGCAACATCGCCACTCCCGAAGCCGCGGAGGCCCTCATCAAAGCCGGCGTCAACGCCGTCAAGGTCGGCATTGGTCCCGGTTCCATCTGTACCACCCGGGTGGTGGCCGGAGTCGGCGTGCCGCAGATCACCGCCATCATGAATGTGGCCCGGGTCACCCGCAAGGCCGGTGTGCCCCTCATCGCCGACGGCGGCATCAAATATTCCGGGGAATTGCCCAAGGCCATTGCCGCCGGCGCCGACGTCATCATGATCGGCTCCCTGTTCGCCGGCACCGAGGAATCTCCCGGCGAGACCATTCTCTACCAGGGCCGCACCTACAAGTCCTATCGCGGCATGGGCAGCCTCGGCGCCATGAAGCAGGGCAGCCGGGACCGCTATTTCCAGAGCGAGGTGGAGTCGGAGGTCAAACTGGTGCCGGAAGGCATTGAAGGCCGGGTGCCGTTCCGCGGCAGCCTGTCGGAAAACGTTCATCAATTGTTGGGCGGGCTGCGGGCCGGCATGGGCTACACCGGCTGCCGCACCCTCAGGGAACTGCAGGACAACGGCCGCTTCATTCGCATCACCAACGCCGGCCTGCGGGAATCCCATGTGCATGACGTGGCCATCACCCACGAGGCACCCAACTATCGGGTGGAGCGCAGTTTTTAGACTGCGCGCAGTCACTGCTCACCAACGGGTCGCGGGGCGCACCGGCCCCGAACCGTTTTTTGGAGATTCCATGTCCCAGGATATTCACGGCGAAAAGATACTGATCCTCGATTTCGGTTCCCAGTATACCCAGCTCATCGCCCGGCGGGTGCGCGAAGCCCATGTCTATTGCGAACTGCATCCCTTCGATATGGAGCTGGAGGCGATCCGGGCCTTCGCACCGCGCGGCATCATCCTTTCCGGCGGGCCCAAGTCGGTCTATGACGAGGGCGCTCCCGCGGTGGCCGAGGCCCTGTTCGAACTCGGTGTGCCGGTGCTCGGCATCTGCTACGGCATGCAGTTGCTGGCCCGCCATTTCGGCGGCGAGGTGGTGCCCGCCGGCAAGCGCGAATACGGCCACGCCGAGTTGCACGCCGTGGGTCGGCCGGGACCGCTGTTCGAAGAGTTTTTCATCGAGGGCAAGAGCCCGGTGTGGATGAGTCACGGCGACCATGTTTCCCAAGTCCCGGCCGGATTCGAGGTGGTGGCGCGCACCGAAAACGCCCCGGTCTGCGCCATCCAGGATGTCGCCCGCCGCCTCTACGGAGTGCAGTTCCATCCCGAAGTGAACCATACTCCCCACGGCGAACAGCTGCTCGATAGCTTTGTGCGCCAGATTTGCGGCTGCAGCGGTCAGTGGACGCCGGGCCATATCATCGAGGACGCCATTGCCCGCATCCGCCGGCAGGTCGGCTCCGAGCGGGTCATCCTTGGTCTGTCCGGGGGCGTCGATTCCTCGGTGGCGGCGGCTTTGATTCAACGCGCCATCGGCGACCAGCTGACCTGCGTGTTCGTCGACAACGGCTTGTTGCGGCTTGGCGAAGGCGATCAGGTGATGCGCACCTTTGCCGCCAACATGGGCGTCAACGTAATCCGGGTCAATGCCGAGGAGCGGTTTCTCGGTGCCCTGGCCGGAGAGACGGATCCGGAGCGCAAGCGCAAGATCATCGGCAACCTGTTCGTCCAGATCTTTGAGGAGGAATCGGCCCGCATCGAGGATGCCCGCTGGCTGGCCCAGGGCACCATCTATCCCGACGTCATCGAATCCGCCGGCGCCAAGACCGGCAAGGCGCACAACATCAAGAGTCACCACAACGTCGGCGGATTGCCGGAGCATATGAAGCTGAAGCTGCTGGAGCCCCTGCGCGAACTGTTCAAGGACGAGGTGCGGGCCATCGGCGAGGAACTGGGCCTGCCGCACCAGATGGTATACCGTCATCCCTTCCCGGGACCCGGCCTCGGCGTGCGCATTCTCGGCGAAGTCAAACTGGAATACGCCGATATTCTGCGCCGCGCCGACGCCATCTACATCGAGGAACTCTATCGTACCGGCCATTACGATAAGATCAGCCAGGCCTTCGCCGTGTTCCTGCCGGTGCGCAGCGTCGGTGTCATGGGTGATGGCCGCACCTATGAGTACGTCATTGCTCTGCGCGCGGTGGAAACCAAGGACTTCATGACCGCCGGCTGGTACCCGCTGCCCTACGCCGACATGGCCTATATCAGCAACCGGATCATCAACGAGGTCAAGGGCGTCAACCGGGTGGTCTACGACATTTCCAGCAAGCCGCCGGCGACTATCGAGTGGGAGTGAGGCGGTGGCGAACCGTCCGTCGCGCCCTGCGGGTCGTCCGTCCCGCCGCTATAGCCAGGCGGGGCGGCTGCATGACCTGATCCGGCTGCTGGAGGCCCGCAACGGTGCCACCGTCGAAGAACTGGCCGAAGAGTGCGGCGTCACCCGTCGTACCGTCTATCGCGATCTGCAGGCTATCGAAGCGGCCGGCTACCCCTTGATGCGGGAGCCGGCCGGCGACGAACGCGGCCGGGTTGTGTATCGATTTCTGACCGGCTTCTCCCGCATCCCCCCCATCACCTTTTCCCTGCCCGAACTGATGACCCTCTACCTGTGCCGAGGTCAGCTCGGCTTTCTGCAGGGTACCCCCTTTCTTGACGACCTCGATGCCGTTCTCGGCCGCATCCGTGCCGGCCTGCCGCCGCGCAGCGTCGCCCACCTGGAGCGTCTGGCCGAAGCCGTGACGCCGCGCTTCCAGGGGGTGCGTGATTACCGGGGGCAACGTGAGATTCTCGAGCAATTGCGCCAGGCCCTGCTGTACCAGTACCGCTGCACGGTTCGTTATGCGCCGGCCCGCCGGCCGGCGGCCGACTATCTCTGCGATCCCTACAGCCTGCTGTTCTACAAGGATGCCCTTTATCTGCTGGTATTCGCCCACAATCGCGGCGGCCTGCGCCGGCTGCTGGTGGACCGCATCGAAGCCGTGACCGTCAGCGGCGAACGGTTCGACATGCCGGAGGACTTCAGCGCCGCTGCCGTTCATCAGGCGGCTTTCGGCCTGGTTGACGAGCAGCCCGAGGTGATCCGGATCCGGTTTCTGGCCGAAGTCGCTCATCTGGTTCGCGAGCGACTCTGGCATCCCAGTCAGCAACTCGACGACCAGGCCGACGGTTCCCTGATCCTGACCATGCAGGCCGGCGGCGAAAAGGAAGTCCTGGCCTGGCTTTATTCCTGGCTGCCGCACCTGCAGGTGCTGGCGCCCGAGGGGTTGCGCCGGTCCTTTGCCGACGGTCTGCAACAGGCCCTGCAAAAGGACCTTTCCGGTTTGTGACATATTCTGTCACGGTCGTCCTGTATCCTGACACTGCGGATCCCTTCCACAGTCAAAGGAGGCGACTTATGCTGGTCATGACCCTGGGCGAACAAAGCGGCGAAACCATCTATTTCGATATCCATCACCTGGAATGGCGTCAGGAGCGGGACAAGCCGCATTGGGCGGTTTCCGGCCTGCTCGGCGACGGCTGGTACGAGGGCGAGGTGCTGGTCGAGGTCGGCGAAAAATCGGAAGTCACCTTTGCCGATGAATGGCTCGGCCGACCGCAAATCGGCGAATTGTTTCAGCGCCTGGGGCATGAACGGTTGCGCGAAGCCCTGGTGACGGCGGTGCGCCATGTTTCCTCCCATGGTGAGCTGTCGGCCTGGGCGGCCTGACGAGCGCCGGTCAACCACCCAACAACTCCCGGAACGGGTTCCAGGGCATTGCTTTTGCCCCTGAATTCCAGTAAAAAGAGACAAATTCCTTCCAGGAGAGCGGCCATGAAAATGGTGGTACTGGCTTCGACCAGCCCATACCGGATGCAGTTGCTGCGGCAGTTGGGCTTTCCCTTTCACGTGGCCGCGCCCCAGTTCGAGGAGCATATCGATCAGGCCATCGCGCCGGAGTTGCTGGTCAAACACCTGGCCGGCCACAAGGCCCGCAGCCTGGCGGAGAGTTACCCGGATGCCCTGATCATCGGTGCCGACCAGGTGTTCGTCAACAGCCAGGGGCACATCCTCGGCAAACCGGGCAATTTCGAAACGGCGGTGCGGCAGCTGCGCTCCATGGCCGGCAAGACCCATACCTTTTTTACCGGCCTGTCCGTCTATGACAGCATCAGCGGCGAAGCCCTGACCGATTTCGTCACCTATCGCGTGACCCTGCGGCCTTTGAGCGAGGAGCAGATTCGAAACTACCTGCGGCGGGAAAATCCCGTCGATTGTGCCGGTTCCTTCAAGATCGAAGGGTTGGGCATCGCCCTCATGAGTCGCCTGGAAGGCGAGGATTATACCTCCCTGATAGGATTGCCGCTCATCAAGCTCACCGACTTTCTCGCCTATTTCGGAGTTCACGTCCTTCAATAGGCGGTGTATCTCCACCCGCTTCCCGCCCGATAATCGGGGATGCTTGGCGGCCGGGGCATGCTTGACGCTTTTGCTCCGAAAATGCTACAGTGACGCACTTATTTCCGGCTGACCGGTACGCACTTTTTCCGAACGTTGCGATATCGGTCTTTTTGTTTTCCGCCGCAGCCATGAAGGCTTGCCGGCAACTTTGATCTGGTAGGGCATGGCACTCAACGACTTCGTTCATCTGCATCTGCATACCCAATACAGCCTTCTGGACGGTGCCATCAAGATCGGCGATCTGGTCAAACATGCGGCCGCTTGCGGCATGCCGGCCTTGGCCATTACCGATCACGGCAACATGTTCGGGGCGGTGGAATTCTACAGCAAGGCCAAGGATGCCGGCATCAAGCCCCTGATCGGCTGCGAAGTCTATGTTGCGCCCGGTTCCCGGTTCGAAAAAACCAACGCCCGCGGGTCGTCGGAAGCCGCTTATCATCTGGTTCTGCTGTGCCAGGATCTGGAAGGCTATCGCAATCTCTGTCGCCTGGTGTCGGCCGGCTACCGGGAAGGTTTCTATTACAAACCACGCGTCGACTGGGACCTGCTGCGGCAGCACCATGCCGGACTCATCGCCCTCACCGCCTGTCTGGGCGGGGAAATTCCGACCCTGTTGAAGCTGCAGCGTCCGGATGAGGCGCGGACCCGGTTGCTGGAGATGGCGCGGGTTTTCGACCGGCAGCGGCTGTTTCTGGAGTTGCAGGAAAACCATCTGCCGGAACAGAAACTGGTCAACGACGGCTTGCTGACCCTGGCCCGCGAAACCGGGCTGCCCCTGGTGGCGACCAACGACTGCCATTACCTGACCCGGGAGGACGCCGCCGCCCACGAGGTCCTGCTCTGCGTGCAGACCGGCAAGACCATGGACGATCCCGATCGATTCCGGTTTGCCAACCAGGAATTCTACGTCAAGACCCCGGCCGAGATGCAATCCCTGTTCGCTCAGGTGCCGGAGGCCCTGGCCAATACCCTGGCCATAGCCGACCGCTGCAACCTGGAGTTGGATTTCAAGACCTATCATTTCCCCCAGTATGAAAAACCGGCCGAGAAAACCCTCGCCGAGGTCCTGGAGGAACAGGCGCACCAGGGCCTTGAGGAGCGGCTGAAGGAAATCCGGCGCATCCGTCCCGATTTTTCCGCCGCGCAGGAAACGGCCTACCGGGAGCGGTTGGTCACGGAACTGCAGACCATCAACAGCATGGGGTTCCCGGGTTATTTTCTCATCGTTGCCGATTTCATCAACTGGGCCAAGGATCACGGCATCCCCGTCGGCCCCGGGCGCGGCAGCGCCGCCGGCTCCCTGGTGGCCTACGCCATCCGCATCACCGACATCGATCCCATCCCCTACAACCTGCTGTTTGAACGTTTTCTCAATCCGGAGCGGGTTTCCATGCCGGATATCGATGTCGACTTCTGCATCTACGGGCGGGAGGAGGTCATCGAGTACGTACGGCGCAAATACGGTGCCGACAACGTCGCCCAGATCATCACCTTCGGTACCATGATGGCCAAAGGCGTGGTGCGGGATGTCGGTCGGGCCCTAAGCATGCCCTATGGCGACGTGGACAAGATCGCCAAGTTGGTGCCGGCGGTGCTCAATATCAAGCTGCGGGAAGCCCTGGAGCAGGAGCCGCGGTTGCGCGAACTGGCCGACAAGGAGAGCCAGATCAAGCAGTTGCTGGATATCTCCCTGGCCCTGGAGGGGCTTACCCGGCATGCTTCGACTCACGCCGCCGGCGTGGTGGTGACGCCGCGGCCCCTGACCGAATACCTGCCGCTCTATACCGATCCCAAGTCCGGCGGCCAGGTCACCCAGTTCCCCATGAAGTACGTGGAGAAGATCGGCCTGGTCAAATTCGATTTTCTCGGCCTCAAGACCCTGACGGTCATCGCCAATGCGGTGCGCCTGGTCCGCCAGGGCAAAAACTCCGACTTCGATCTGAAACTGGTGCGGGACGATGATCCGGAAACCTACCAGCTGCTGTCGGCGGGGGAAACGACCGGCGTCTTCCAGCTCGAATCGTCGGGCATGAAGGAATTGCTGGTCAAACTCAAGCCCAACTGTTTCGAGGACATCATCGCCGTCTGCGCCCTCTACCGGCCCGGCCCCCTGGGTTCGGGCATGGTCGACGACTTCATCCTGCGCAAACACGGCAAGAAGGAAATCGTCTACGATTTTCCGCAACTGGAGCCGATCCTGAAGGATACCTACGGGGTCATCGTCTACCAGGAACAAGTCATGCAGATCGCCCAGGTGCTGGCCAGCTATACCCTGGGCGGCGCCGATCTGCTGCGGCGCGCCATGGGCAAGAAAAAGGCCGAGGAAATGGCCAAACAGAAGGAGAGCTTCCTTGCCGGGGCCCGCGACAATCAGCTCGACGCCAAAAAGGCCGAAGGCGTCTTCGACCTGATGGCCAAGTTCGCCGAGTACGGGTTCAACAAATCCCACTCCGCCGCCTACGCTCTGGTGGCCTATCACACCGCCTATCTCAAGGCCCATTTCCCGGTGGAGTTCATGGCCGCCCTGCTCACCGAGGACATGGAAAACACCGACAAGGTGATCAAAAATATCGCCGAGGTGCGGTCCATGGGTATCGAGGTGCTGCCGCCGGACATCAATGCCAGCAGCAATTCCTTTACGGTGCATGACCGGGCCATCCGCTTCGGGCTCGGCGCCGTGAAGGGGGTCGGTAGCGCGGCCCTGGAAGCGATCCTCGAAGCCCGCCAGGAACAACCCTTCAGCAATCTGCATGATTTCTGCGAGCGGGTCGACCTGCGCAAGGTCAACAAAAAGGTGGTCGAGGCCCTCATCAAGTGCGGCGCCCTGGATTCTCTCGGCGGCCGCCGCGCCCAGTACCTGGCGGTGTTGGAGGAAGCCATGGAAATGGGTCAGAAGCTGCAGCGGGAAAAGGCCGACGGCCAGGCTTCCCTGTTCGGCACCGAGGAGATTGTCTCGCCGCGCGGCACCAGTTACGGGCAGTTGCCCGAACTGGAGGAATGGCCCGACAAGATCCGCCTGGCCATGGAAAAGGAAGCCCTCGGCTTCTATATCACCGGCCATCCCCTGGATCGTTGCCTGGATGCCATCCGCCGCTTTGCCAGCTGCAGCACGGCGGAACTGGCGGAACGGAGCGACAAGGAAGAGGTCAAGGTGTGCGGCATGGTCAGCGGCATCAAGGAGTTGATGACCAAAAAAGGCGAGCGGATGGCCTTTGTCACCCTCGAAGACCTCAGCGGTTTCGTCGAAATGGTGGTGTTTCCCGAAGTCTACCGCAGCGCCGCGGAACTGTTGCACAGCGACCAGCCCCTGTTGGTTTCCGGGACTCTGGATGTGGCCGAAGAGAACCGGAAGCTCATGCCCAGGGAGATCGTCGCGCTGCAGGAAGTCAGTCATCGCGAAACCCGCCGGATTCATTTCCGGCTTACGGCCCCGGGTCTGGAAGCCGATCAATTACGGGCCTTGCGGGAAATTTTTCAACGCCACCGCGGCAATTGCGCGGTGCAGTTGCATCTGGTCATTCCCGGGCGCAGCGAAACCGTTTTGCGCTTGGCGGAAAGCACGAAGATCGCCCCCAGCGATGAAATGTTGGAAGACACCGAACGCTTGTTCGGCTACAATGTCGTCACTTTCGATTAGGCTTTCGGGGCTTCCCCCCAGCTGTGCCGGGCCTATCCGGAGCCCGGGCGGCGGATCAGGAGATACGCATGCATCATTACCTGGAGTTTGAAAAACCCCTGGTTGAACTGGAACAGAAAATTTTTGAACTGCGGGGCTTTTCCACCGACCAGGTGGATTTTACAGCGGAAATTCTGCGCTTGGAGAAAAAGGCCGAGAAGTTGCGGCAGGAAATTTTCTCCAATCTGACCCGCTGGCAGGTGGCTCAGTTGGCGCGTCATGTCAACCGCCCCTTTACCCTCGATTTCATCGCGCAGATTTTTACCGACTGGTTCGAGGTGCACGGCGACCGCCTGTATCGGGACGATCCGGCGTTGGTCTGCGGTTTTGCCCGCTTAGAGGGCCGGCCCTGCGCCGTCATCGGCCACCAGAAGGGCCGCGACACCAAGGAAAAGGTCTACCGCAACTTCGGCATGCCCAACCCCGAGGGCTATCGCAAGGCCCTGCGCGTCATGCAGATGGCCGAGCAGTTCGGTTTGCCGATTTTCACCTTTGTCGACACGCCCGGCGCCTTTCCCGGCATCGGCGCCGAAGAACGCGGCCAAGCCGAAGCCATCGCCCGCAATCTCCGGGAAATGGCCGCCCTCAAGGTGCCCATCATCGCTACGGTGACAGGCGAGGGCGGCTCCGGCGGAGCCCTGGGCATTGCCGTCGGCAACCGGGTGCTGATGATGCAGTATGCGGTCTATTCGGTCATTTCTCCGGAAGGCTGCGCCGCCATTCTCTGGAAGGACGGCAGCCAGGGACCAGTGGCGGCCGAGGCTCTGAAGCTGACGGCGGAGGATATCCGTCAGCTGGGCTGCGTCATCGACGAGGTCATTCCCGAGCCCATGGGCGGCGCCCATACGGATCACAAGGCTGCTGCCGAGCAGGTCCGTCTCTGCCTGCGCAAACATCTGGCCGATTTGCAGGCGCTTTCGCCGGACGAATTGCTGGAGCAGCGCTACCAAAAACTGCGTGCCATGACCATCGTTCAGGAATAACGCCCGGCAGCCTGCGTGCCGGACCATTGCCGTCATCCCCTGCCAGCGCCATGCTCAGACGCGAACACGACGGAGGACGACCATGACCTTTTCCGCTTTGCGCCCGCTCCTGCCAGTGTTGGTTCTGTCCTTGCTGTTGCCGGCCTGTAGCGGCGGCTATCGCAGCCGGGTGCTGGACAGCCCGGCAACCGCCGGACTCAAGGGACATCAGAAACCCTATGTCATCAACGGCCAACTTTATCGGCCGCTTCTGGATGCCGAAGGTTTTGTCGAACAGGGACTCGCGAGCTGGTACGGCGCCGATTTTCACGGCCGCCCGACCAGCAATGGCGAATCCTACGACATGTATGCCATGACCGCGGCCCACAAGACCCTGCCCATGGGAACCTGGGTCAGGGTGGTCAATGTCGACAATGGCCGGGAAGCGGTGGTGCGCATCAACGACCGCGGGCCCTTCGTGGCCGGCCGGGTCATCGATCTGTCCTATACGGCGGCCCGGGAACTGAGCGTGGTCGGCCCGGGCACCGTTCCGGTGCGCATCGAAGCCCTTGGCTTTCGCGAACTGGATGCCGCCGGGCGGGTCGTCTACCGACCGGCACGCTATGCGGCCGGCCCCTTTGCCGTGCAGATCGGTTCCTTCGCCGTCGCCGACAATGCCCAGCGCCTGGCCCAAGATATGCGCCTGCGCCATGGGTGGGCGGACATTGCCACCGGTTATGTCCGGGGCACCCTGTTTCATCGCGTCCGGGTAGGAAAATACCCCTCTCTGGATGAGGCGCGCAGTGCCATGGGCCAATTCGCCCGGTCGGGTTATGCCAACTGCTATATCGTGGCGGTGGATTGATACAATTGTCGGCAGACAAACCCTTGCTTGCGGTCAGCAACAGGCAGGGGCTGCGTATTTTCCAACGGGAGGGTATTGATGAACCGAAAGCAGTTTGTCGTGAAAATGGCGCCGAATACGCCCTTGACTGTCCATTCGTCCTGCAAAACCTGCGGCGGCGAGTCGGAAGGGGTCGGCTACCTGGCCGGCAGCGATGCCGATGGCAACGGTTTCGTCCTCTGGATCGACGAGGAGGATGTCTATCAGGCAATAAGAAAGGTGTTGGGGCAGGCTGAAGGCTGAAGGCTGAAGGCTGAAGGCAACAGGGGGATGAGAGGGTTTCATCCCCCTGCTTTTTGGGACGTTTCTCTTGCGGGCAGAGTCCATTCTTTGCGGGTGAAGGTTGCAATGCCGTCAGCCCGTATTTTTTTGGTACTCAGTCCTGGGGGGCGTCGGCGCTGCCGTATTCCGCCAGAAATTCCTGCTTGAATTCCCTGAAGGTCCCCTGTTCGATGGCCTGTCGGGCCTGGGCCATCATGTTCAGATAGAATTGCACATTATGAATGGCCGACAAGGTCGCCGACAGGATTTCGTTGGATTTGAACAGGTGGTGCAGATAGGCGCGACTGAAATTGCGGCAGCAGTAGCAGTCGCAGGAGGCGTCCACCGGGAAGAAATCCCGCCGGTAGCGGCGATGGGTCAGGCGGATGCGGCCGCGCCGGGTAAACAGGGTGGCGCTGCGCGCGTAGCGGGTCGGAATCACGCAGTCGAACATGTCCATGCCGCGTTCGACGCTTTCCAGAATGTCTTCGGGCAGCCCCACGCCCATGAGATAGCGGGGTTTGTGCTCCGGCAGCAGGTGGGCGGTATAGTCCACCACCTTTTTCAGCAATTCCAGCCCTTCCCCGACACTGACCCCGCCGATGGCATAACCGGGGAAGTCCATGGCAGCCAGGGCCATGGCGCAGTCGCGCCGCAGGTCTTCGTAGACGCTGCCCTGCACGATGCCGAACAGAGCCTGGTCGGGCCGCTGTTGCTGTTTCAGGCAGGTTTCCGCCCAGCGCAGGGTTTTGCGAATGGAGCGGGCGGCGTAATCATGGGTTGCGGGGTAGGGGATGCACTCGTCGAAAGCCATGATGATGTCGGCACCAAGGGTATTCTGGATGGCCATGGCTTCGGCGGGGCCCAGAAAGATTTCCTCGCCGGTCAGTTCATGGCGGAAAAACACGCCGTCCTCGGTGATCTTTTTCTTTGGCAGGGAAAACACCTGGAACCCGCCGCTGTCCGTGAGGATGGGACGGTTCCAGTGCATGAAACGATGCAGGCCGCCGGCCTTCTCCACCAGACCCTCACCGGGGGAGAGGTGCAGATGGTAGGTGTTGGCCAGGATGATCTGGGCGCCCGCCTCCTCCACCTGGGCCGGAGTCAGGGCCTTGAGGGCGCCATGGGTGCCCACGGGCATGAAAATCGGCGTTTCGATGACACCGTGGGGGGTGGTAAGACGGCCGCGACGGGCCGCCGTTGCGGCATCGACGGCCAGCAGTTGGAATTCGAACATGATGCGAGGTATCCTTGCAAGGAGAACTTGGAGTGCGGAGCCGGACCGGCATGGTTTGTATGCCGGACTTTAACAGAAGCCCCCGGTGAAAGCAACCACCGGCAGACGATGTCTTGCAGCGCCGACTTGCCAGCCGTAAGGCGGTTGGTATAATCAAATAAAATTAGATGGTTAAACCTTGGCCCCGGGATGGCGGCGCAGCCCGGGAAGGGATGGCGGCATGAATCGAAATCTTTGGTGGCAGGCCTTGGCCATGTTGGCCGTCGTGGTGATGTTCAACTATCTGTTTCTCCTGGCCAAGCCACAGACGCCCGACCCGGTGGCCGAACTCAGTTATAGCCGGTTTCGTCAGGAACTCAGCGACCACAATATCCAGGAGGTGACCTTTGCCGACCAGACGGTGACCGGCCAGTTTCGGGAACGCATCCACCTGGAGGAGGTTCAACGTGCTCCGGATGAGGGGTTTCTGGCCTTCCGCACCCATTTGCCGCCGGTGGCCGATCCGGATCTGCTCAACCTCCTGCAGGCGGCCAAGGTAGTGATTCGAGTGACTCCGGAAGAAAAACCTTCCCCCTGGACCACGGCTCTGCTGTATCTGCTGCCTTGGGTGATGATCATCGCCGTCTGGTGGTTCGTCTTCCGCAACCTGCGAACCCGGCAGGGTCCCGGCAGCGGCGGACTGATGGGCGGTTTCGCCAAATCCGGCGCCCAACTCTATACCCGGGAACGTTCCCAGGTCACCTTTCAGGATGTGGCCGGGCTCGAAGAAGCCAAGCAGGAATTGATGGAGATTGTCGAGTTTTTGCGCAATCCCAAGCGGTTTACGCGCCTGGGTGCCAAGGCGCCGCGTGGTGTGCTGCTGGTGGGTCCGCCCGGCACCGGCAAAACTCTGATGGCGCGCGCGGTGGCCGGCGAGGCGGGGGTGCCATTTTATTCCATTTCGGCTTCGCAGTTCATCGAGATGTTTGTCGGGGTCGGCGCCAGCCGGGTTCGGGATTTGTTCAGCAATGCCAAGCGCAATGCGCCGAGCATCATCTTCATCGATGAATTGGATGCCGTCGGCCGCTCCCGCGGTACCGGGCTCGGCGGCGGCAACGACGAGCGGGAACAGACCCTCAACCAGTTGCTGTCGGAGATGGATGGGTTCGATCCCCACGACGAAGTCATCGTCATGTCGGCCACCAACCGGCCGGATGTACTGGATCCGGCGCTGCTGCGGCCGGGTCGCTTCGATCGCCAGGTGATGGTGGAACGGCCCGACTGGCGCGCCCGGGAGGCGATCCTCAAGGTGCATACCCGCAAGGTGCCCCTGGCCGAGGATGTCGACCTGCGGCTGGTGGCGCGCAGCACTCCCGGCATGTGCGGCGCCGACCTGGCCAACCTGGTCAACGAGGCGGCCCTCATCGCGGCGCGGGAAGATGCGTCACTGGTGAACATGGCGCACCTCGAGCGCGCCCAGGATCGGGTGCTGATGGGTACCGAACGGAAACTGATGATGTCCGTCGAGGAAAAGCGCATCACCGCCTTTCACGAGGCGGGCCATGCCCTGCTGGCCTGGCTGGCTCCCGGCGCCGATCCCCTGCACAAGGTATCCATCATTCCCCGGGGCCGGGCCTTGGGGGTCACTCAGCAGTTGCCGGTGGATGATCGCTACCACTATTCCCGTTCCTACCTCATGACCCGCTTGACGGTCAACCTCGGCGGACGGGCCGCGGAACGGGCGGTGTTCGACGATCTGTCCACAGGGGCACAGAATGACCTGAAGGAAACCACCGAATTGGCGGAAAAGATGGTCTGCCAATGGGGCATGAGCGAACGTATCGGACCCATGACCTTCGATCGCGGCGAAGAACATCCCTTTTTGGGGCGCAAGCTGGCCAGCGACAACAGTTTCAGCGAGCATATGGCCTGGATTATCGATCAGGAGATCGAGAAGATCATCAAGCAGGCCGAAGGCCGGGCCGACCAGATCATCACCGAACATCGAGCTGCCCTCGACCGCTTGGCGGATACGCTGCTGGAGGAGGAAGTCATGGATCGGGAACGTATCAAGCAGGTGCTGGCCGAGGTCGGCCTGGCCGGGCCGCCGGCCCCGGAACGACCATCATTGGGAATGGAAAAGGCCGAAGTGGCACCGGCCGGTTCCTGACCAGTATTGGCCCGATCAAAAAAACCCGGGATGCTGGCACCGCATCCCGGGTTTCTATACACTTGCCTTCAGCCTTCAGCCTTCAGCCTTTGAGATTGTAAAACACCCCGCGCCCATTGAAACGGGCGGTATCGCCCAGTTCATCTTCGATGCGCAGCAGTTGGTTGTACTTGCAGACGCGGTCGGTACGGCAGGCGGAGCCGGTCTTGATCTGGCCGGCATTGGTCGCCACCACCAAATCGGCGATGCTGGTATCCTCGGTTTCACCGCTGCGGTGCGAGACTACCGCCGTATAGCCGGCGCGCTTGGCCATCTCGATGGCATCCAGGGTCTCCGTCAGGGTGCCGATCTGGTTGAGCTTGATGAGGATGGAGTTGGCGATGCCGCGCTCGATGCCCTGCTTCAGAATGACGGTGTTGGTGACGAACAGATCGTCGCCGACAATCTGGATGCGCCGGCCAAGGCGCTCGGTGAGCAGTTTCCAGCCGTCCCAGTCGTTTTCCGCCATGCCGTCTTCGATGGAGATGATCGGGTAGCGGTTGACCAGGTCCTCATAGAAAGCCACCAACTCGGCCGGGGTCTTGACCGGTTGGGCCTCGTTGGCGAGGGTATAGCTGCCATCCTTGTACAGTTCGCTGGCGGCGACGTCGAGGGCCAGCAGCACGTCCTCGCCGGGTCGGTAGCCGGCGGCGCTGATGGCTTCCATGATGACTTCCAGGGCTTCCTCGTTGCTCTTCAGGTTAGGCGCGAAACCACCCTCGTCGCCGACGGAGGTGCTGTATCCGCGTCCTTTGAGAACCTTTTTCAGGCTGTGGAAGATTTCCGTGCTCATGCGCAGGGCTTCCCGGAAGGAGGGGGCACCGACCGGCATGATCATGAACTCCTGGATATCCACGTTGTTGTCGGCATGGGCGCCGCCGTTGAGGATATTGAGCATGGGCAGGGGCAATTCCCGGGCGTTGGCACCGCCGATGTACTGGAACAGGCCGAGTCCGGCTTCTTCCGCGGCGGCCTTGGCGCAGGCCAGGGAAACCCCCAGCAGGGCGTTGGCGCCCAGGTTGGATTTGGTCTCGGTGCCGTCCAGTTCCAGCAGTTTGCGGTCGATGCCGGCCTGATCCGACACTTCCCAGCCAATCAGTTCATCCGCTATCACGCTGTTGACGTTGTCCACCGCCTTGAGCACGCCTTTGCCCAGATAGCGGCCAGCATCGCCGTCCCGCAGTTCCAGTGCTTCCCGCTCTCCGGTAGAGGCGCCGCTGGGCACCGCGGCGCGTCCCATGATGCCGCTTTCCAGAAAAACTTCCACCTCGACGGTGGGATTTCCCCGCGAATCGAGGATTTCCCGGGCATAGACATCGACAATCTCGCTCATGACATTCCCTTTGGCGAAAGGTTGAAATTAGTACGGCTTCACCACGGCCTTGCGGCCGCCCTTTTTATAGCACATTGCCCCGGATTTGAAACCTTTTTTTTGGCACTCGAGGCGTATGCCGAGACTCGGAAAGAGATTGATTTTTACCCGACGACAGTGGTATGAGAGAAGACAGATCACACCATCAAAGGAACCTTTTTTGAAACCAAGCACAACCCAGGGGAGGTTTGCCGCTGACAACCAGGAGCTGGCGAACCTCCTTTTCGGTGAGGCCAACAGAAATCTGAAGCAGCTCGAACAGTTGCTCGGCATCCGCATCGCTTCCAAGGGGTATGAGCTGTCCTTTGAGGGTGACGCCGAGCAGGTCCGTCTGGCCGAGCGCGTGACGTCCGAGCTGTACGGACTGCTCAAGGAGGGCTATACCCTTTATCCGGCCGATCTGGATTATGCGGTGCGCGTCCTCGGTGCCGATCGTAAAGCCCGCCTGCGCGACATCTTTCTCGACACCGTCTGCGTCTCCGCCCGCAACAAGGTCATCGCCCCCAAGAGCCTGGCCCAGAAGAGCTATATCGATGCCATCCGCAGTTGTGACGTGGTGTTCGGCATCGGTCCGGCCGGTACCGGCAAAACCTACCTGGCCATGGCCATGGCGGTGGCCTGCCTGCTCAAAAAACAGGTGGCCCGCATCGTTCTGGTGCGGCCGGCGGTGGAAGCAGGGGAGAAGCTGGGTTTTTTGCCGGGGGATATCGCCGAAAAGGTCAATCCCTACCTGCGGCCCCTGTACGACGCCCTGTTCGACATGCTGGATTACGAACGCGGCCAGGCCCTGATTGATAAAGGGGTGGTCGAAGTGGCGCCCCTGGCATTCATGCGCGGCCGTACCCTGAATGACGCTTTTGTCATCCTGGACGAGGCCCAGAACACCACGGTCGAACAGATGAAGATGTTCCTGACCCGTCTCGGCTTTGGCAGTCGGGCGGTGATCACCGGCGACATCACCCAGATCGATCTGCCGACCGGGCGGCCGTCGGGGCTGATGGATGCAGTCCGGATCCTTCGCGGCGTTGAGGGGATCCGGTTCAATTATTTCACCGACCGTGACGTGGTGCGGCATCCGATTGTGCAGGCCATTGTGCAGGCCTATGATCGGGCCCAGGCGTCCGGTGCGGCGGCGACAGGAAACCATGACCGGCAAGACGGAACGTAAAGGCGAAAACGGCACCCGCAAAGCTCGCCAACGGGCCATTTTCTGGAAACGGCAGCTTGCCCTCGGCGAATTCGGTCAGCGCAGTCTGCTGCTGGTGGCTCTCAGTTTGCTGCTGACCTTCGTCATTCTGCCCAAAGGGGGCTTCATGCCGGGGTATTATCGGCCCGGCGATGTGGCCTCGCGCAATGTCAAGGCGCCCCGCGATCTGCTGGTGGCCGATCAGGTCCTGACGGAAAAGAAGCGTCAGGAGGCCGCCGACGCCGTGTTGCCGCTGTACGATTTCGATCCTCGCGCCGGGCGGGATGCGGCCGAACGTTTGAATCAGGTATTACAGCAGTTGCGCCAGGGGCAGCGCTCCGATCCGGATCGCGCCGCCCTGGAAAACCTGCTTGGGGTGGGGTTGGCCGCAGAAGACGAGGAGGCCCTGCGCTATCTCGCCCATCGGCCGGAGGTGGCGGCGCGTTTCAGCCGTTTGCTGCAGCAGGCTGCTCAAGGACAGGTCGTCGGCAATCTGCAGCTTTTTCAAACCAGCGGCCAGCGCGGCATCGTTATCCGGGATCTGACGGCGCAACAGGAACGCACCCTGGTCGACTTGGACTCCGTCATCGGCATCCATGACGCTTTGGATCTGTTGCGCCAGGAGTTGGCCGCCACGGATGGCCTGCAGGTCCGCCACCGCCAGGCGCTGCTGGAGTTGGCCCGCAAGCTGCTGCGGCCCAGCCTGAGCTTCAACATCAACGAGACGGAAAACCGCCGGCAGGCGGCGAAAGAGGCGGTCAAGCCGGTCCTCTTCCAAGTCAAAAAGGGCGAGATGATCATCCGCGAGGGCGAACGGGTGACCGAGGAACAACTTGCCAAACTCAACGCTTTTCGCGATTTGGGAGGCGATCTCGGGGTTCTGCGGCTGGCGGCCGGATTGACTTTGGCCATGCTGCTGCTGGTCTTCACCGGCCATCGCTTTGCCGTCCGCAACATCAGCAAATACCGTACCCGGATGCGGGATCTGCTGTTTTTGGCCTCGGCCTGCTTTACCCTGTTTGTGCTGGTCAAATTGGCCATCTTCATGTGCAATGCCCTTGAAGGGGCCTTCCCGTACATCGATTCCACCAGTTATTATTACGCCATTCCCTTTGCCGCCGGCGCCATGCTGGTCCGCATTGCCCTGAATTCCGAAGTTGCGCTGCTGTTCAGCATCGTTTTTGCCGTGGCCGTCGGGCTGCTGTTCGGCAGTAACCTGCCCATGACCATGTACGTTCTGGTCGGCAGCCTGTCGGCGGCGCACTGGGTGCGGCACTGTTGTGAACGCAATACCCTGTACCAGGCCGGCATGTGGCTGTCCCTGGCCAATGTCCTGATGGTGCTGGCCATCCAGTTCCTGGCCGGCCGGCCCTTCGACGAGCAATTGTTCTACAAGGCCGGTTTCGCCGTGGCGGGCGGCTTCATCAGTGCCCTGCTGGTAACGGGGTTGGTGCCCCTGATCGAATCCTTGTTCAAATACACCACCAATATCAAGCTGCTGGAACTGGCCAACATGAATACTCCGGTGCTCAGGGAACTGATGATCCAGGCTCCGGGCACCTATCATCACTCCATCATCGTCGGCAATCTGGCCGAATGCGCAGCGGAGACCATCGGCGCCAACCCGCTGCTGGCCCGGGTCGCCGCCTACTACCACGATATCGGAAAAATCCGCAAGCCTTTGTATTTCGTTGAAAATATCGGCGCTCAGGAGAACCGTCACGACAAGCTCGCGCCTTCCATGAGCGCCCTGATCCTTATGTCCCATGTCAAGGAAGGGGTAGACATGGCGCGGGAGCACAAGCTTGGCCAGACCTTGGTGGATATCATCCGCCAGCATCATGGCACCGCGCTGATCAAGTTCTTTTACGACAAGGCGAAAAACCAGGCGGATCCCGGCGTGCATCAGGTCGACGAGCGCGATTATCGCTATCCGGGCCCCAAGCCCCAGACCCGTGAAGCGGCTCTGATCATGCTGGCGGATGCCATCGAGGCGGCCAGTCGCACCCTGACCGATCCGACCCCGGCGCGGATTCAGGGGATGGTGCAGAAAATCATCAACAACATCTTCATCGACGGTCAGCTCGATGAATGTGAATTGACCTTGAAGGATCTGCACAATATCGCCAAGAGCTTCAATCGCATTCTGGCGGGAATTTTTCATCATCGCATCGATTACCCCGAGCCGGTCTACAAGGAACGGGCCGGCGACAAAAGGAAGAATGGTGACGATTCACATCGAGAACCGGCAAAAGAGCCAAAAGATAGAGACGGCGGTTCTGGCAAAGGTGGCACAGACGATCTTAAACGCCTCGGGATGTCCTGACGGAGAACTGTCGGTGCTCATCGTGGATGATGCCGCGATTCGGATCATCAACCGGGATTACCTGCAGCGCGACCGTGCCACCAATGTCATCTCCTTTTCCATGCAGGAAGGCGAACAGGCCGGACTCCATCCGAACCTGCTGGGGGATGTGGTCATTTCCGCGGAAACCGCCGCCAGGGATGCGGCCGAAGCCGGCCTGGGATTTGAAAGCGAGTTGTATTTTCTGCTGTTGCACGGCATCCTGCACCTGCTCGGTTATGACCATGAGCGTGGCAGCGCGGAGCAGGCCGCGCAGATGGAAGCCCGGGAGGAGGATCTCTTCGACGTGGTGAAAGCCGAGTTCCTGGACGGTACCGCCGCATCATGAGAGCCCGCAACGGACTGGTGCACAGTTTCAACTGCGCCATCGAAGGCATCCTCTGGGCGGTGCGCACCCAACGTCACATGCGTTTTCACTGCCTGGCCGCGGTGCTGGTGGTGCTGGTCGGGTTGCTGCTGCGGGTATCGGCGCTGGAATTCGTCCTGCTGGTGTTCGCCATCGTGCTGGTGTTCTTCGCTGAATTGATCAATACCGCCCTCGAGGCGGTGGTGGATCTCGCCAGCCCGGCATTTCATCCCCTGGCCCGACGCGCCAAGGACGTGGCGGCCGGAGCGGTCTTGCTGGCCAGTGTCGGTGCGGCCATCATGGGCTATTTGGCCCTTGCCGGTCGGGTTTTTCCCACCACCGTCGAGGATCTGCAGAAAATAGCCCGGCCACCCGGAGAACTGGCGGTGTTCAGCGTGCTGACAGTCGTCATTCTGACGGTGCTGCTCAAAGCCTGGGTGGGGCACGGTTCTCCCCTGCGGGGCGGCATGCCCAGCGGCCACACGGCCTTCGCCTTCGCCGTGGCCATGGCCGTGCAGCTGTCTCCGGCCGGTTCCATCGTGGCCTTGTTTACTTTTGCTTTGGCGGCTATCATTGGCCATAGCCGGATTCATTTGGGGATCCACAACCTGCAGGAGGTCATCGCCGGCGGGTTCCTCGGCGCCGGGGTCACCTGGTTGTTTTATTTCATCTTCAGCGGTTGAGCGGTCTCGCAAAAAAGTCATTCCCAAGGTGTTTTTGACCGGAATCCAGCCTGTAATGTCTTGAAATCATGGAGGCCCGACTGAAGCACCCGGGCATGACGATTCGAATTGGCTGGTCCAGCAAGGTTGAGTCGGGTTGCGTTTCACCCTTTTCACCACGAAATCGATGCCGGAGACGCGGTATTGTTAATGGTTTGGCGAACTTCGTTGCGGCGGGTTTCCGGGCCTACCTTTGTAAGGGGGCATGGAAACACCGGTCGGTTCGCGGCGGCAGAGCCGGGTTGACAGGGAGGTAGTGTTTGGACGGCGACAGTAGCGGTGACAAATCCCCTTGGTGGCGTCTTGTTCTCCAGCGTTTGCTGGCGGGCCGGCGCCGGGTTCGCAGCGAGCGGGAACTGCAGGATGTCATCGACGAGTATGAAGAGGAAGGCATCATCAACGAGGAAGAGGGCGAGATGCTGCAGTCCATCTTCGAGTTTGGTGAAACCATTGTTCGGGAAATCATGGTGCCGCGAACCGACATGATTTGCTGCAGTACCGAGGCGTCGGTGCCGGAGGTGCTGGAAGCGATTATCTCCTCCGGACATTCGCGCATTCCCATCTACGAGGGCAGCGCCGATCGGATCATCGGCCTGGTATACGCCAAGGACCTTCTCAAATATTGGGGTCGGCCCGAATCCGAAGTGCAGATTGCGGATATCATGCGCGATCCCTACTTTGTTCCGGAGACCAAGAAGATCGAGGAACTGTTCAAGGAATTCCGGGACCGGCGGATGCATATGGCCATCGCCATCGACGAGTACGGCGGCACCTCCGGGTTGGTGACGATTGAAGACCTCATCGAGGAGATCGTCGGCGACATCCAGGACGAGTACGACCTGGAGGAGGACTGGCTGCAGGAAGATGCGGTGGGGATCCTGGTCGATGGTCGGCTCAACATCGACGATTTCGAAGATTATTTCGAGGTGCGGATTCCCCGGGAGCGTTTCGACACGGTCGGTGGCTGGCTCTGTCACCTGCTGGGGCGGGTACCTCTGAAGGGCGAGGAAATCCCCGCCTGCGGTTTGCGGATGCTTATCGAGCAATGCGACGAACGCAAAATACACAAGATTCGCATCCTGCCGCCGCCGACCGAGGAACAGGAAGCGGCCGGTCCGTCATGAAATTTCGGATTTCTGACCGAACCCTGCTCTGGAGCCTGCTGTCCGGCCTGCTCCTGGCGCTGGCCTTTCCCCGTCCCGACGTGGCGGGCCTGGCCTGGATCGCCCTGATTCCCCTGCTGCTGGTCATGGAGAAGCGTCCCTTTGCGGCCGGGTTTGCCGCCGGGCTGGGATTTTTCAGCCTGGTTCTGTATTGGCTGAACATTGTCATGACCACCTACGGCGCCCTGCATCCGGCGTTGTCCCTGGTGGCCTGGTTGCTGCTGTCGGCCTATCTGGCCCTGTATTTCGGCACCGCCACCTGGTTGGCCTGGTGGCTGCGCAAGCGGCTGGCCATGCCGATCATGCTGACACTGCCGGTATTGTGGGTGGCCCTGGAATTCTTGCGGTCCTTTTTGCTGACCGGTTTTCCCTGGGCCAGCCTCGGGTATTCCCAGCACAACGTTCTGCCACTGATTCAGTCCGCCGATCTCGGCGGGCCCTATATCCTGGGTTTTCTCATCGTGTTGGTTAACGCCGTCCTGGCGGATCGGTTGCGCCGCTGGCGGGGAGGAGATCGAAACCTGCGTTCCTGGCTGCCCACCGCCGCTGCGCTGCTGTTGTGGTCGTCCAATGTCGGTTATGGGCAGTGGCGCCTGGCACAACCCCTGGATCAGCGCGATACGGAACTGGAAACCCGTCTGGTGCAGGGCAATATCGATCAATCTGTGAAATGGGATCCGGTGTTTGCCCAGGCCACGGTGGATATCTACCAGCAATTGTCCGCCACGCCGCCCGGCGGCACGCCGGCCGACCTGATCGTCTGGCCGGAAAGCGCGGTGCCCTTCTATTATCAGGATGGCGGCCCCCTGGGTCGACAGGTTCGCACCGTGGCCGGCCGGGAAAAGGTTTGGCTGCTGTTCGGCAGTCCGGCCTATGAGGAACGTCACCGGCAGATACGCCTGCTCAACAGCGCCTTTCTGCTGGATTCCGGTGAGGAAATTCTGGGCCGCAGCGACAAGGTTCACCTGGTGCCCTTTGGCGAATATGTTCCCCTGGGGCGCTATCTGCCCTTTATCGATAAACTGGTGGAGGGGGTCGGCGATTTCGTTCCCGGCGAACTGCAACCGCTGCCCATGAATGGCCACCGCGTCGGGGTGCTGGTCTGCTACGAGGCGATTTTTCCCGAACTGGCCAGGGAATATGTGCGTCGCGGCAGCGATCTGCTGGTCAATATCACCAATGACGCCTGGTTCGGCCGTTCTTCGGCGCCCTATCAGCATCTGGCCATGGCCCGGTTTCGGGCTGTCGAGAACCGGGTCTGGCTGGCCCGCGCCGCCAACACCGGCATTTCGGCCTTCATCGCTCCCTCCGGAAGGTTGACTCAGACCACTCCGTTATTCGAAACCCTCGCCATCCAGGGCCGGGTCGGGATGGGTGCCCATGCCACCGTCTACACCCGACTCGGGGACGTTTTCCCCGCCCTCTGTTTGCTGCTGAGCGCTCTGACCCTGCTTCGGGCCCGTCTCCAACGTCCGCAACGCGCCTGCTGACCATCCGTTTTTCCGTCCCTGAACCACCAAGTCGAACCACAATAGGTCCCCGCATGACGTGGTGATGACAGGAAACGTATTGCCTTGGCTTGGCTATTGCAAATGAGGAGTGGAGCTCCCGGAATGAGGGAGCCGCCAATTGTCCTGCCACGACGAAAGGAAACAACCGGGAATGAAAATCGGGATCGGTATCAGCAGCAATCCTGTGGCCTGGGAGGCGGGTCAGGAAGCTGCACGGCAGGCCCTATGCGGTTCGGGTGCCGCGGTTTTGGGCATTCTGTTGATTACGGACCAGTATGAACCTCGGGCGGTTCTGGCCAGTGTCCGATCGGCACTGGGGGGAGCCAAGATCGTCGGTGCCTGCACTGCCGGCATCTTTTCCGCCGACGAATGCCTG